>JACYYJ010067931.1_pt1 | contig 20770 bp, 9 predicted proteins | sample 8236861 | NCBI WGS metagenome assembly JACYYJ01 (sample SAMN14103086, study PRJNA606662) | landfill metagenome | isolation source: landfill solid waste | place: India:New Delhi, Okhla landfill site | collected 2017-11-05
TGTAGGCCGCGAGGTCGCCCCGGGCGTGGTAGTTGACCTCATAGTCATCGAGGCCGAGCAGCTTCGGCACCGTGAAGCCGTGCAGATCGGCCAGAACCACCTTCATGGCCGGCGTGTAATCCGCCAGGTGCTTCAGCAGCCGGAACTCGTGATTGCCTTCGACGAAATGGATCTCGCTGTCGGGGCAGCGCTCGCGCAGCGCTTGGAGAAAACCATGCACGCGCTTGATGCGCCCGACCACATCCCAGGTCCGCGGATCCACCGTGTAGCGCCCGAACTCAGGGAGATCGAAGGCGTCGCCGTTGATGCAGACGATGTCGGGTTGAACCCGCTTGGCCGTATCGAGAAAGACCGTCTCCCAGAACGGGTCCATCTCGATGTCGTGGAGATCGTTGCACCCCAGGATCGTCTTGAAGCGCGTTCCAGAGGGTTTGAGATAGGTGCCGGCGTATGACGCCCGATCGACGTTGAAGGCTCTGTGCGTGTCTGTGGACGCGTGCCTGGCTATCTGGAGCTCGAGCCGGTGGGCGCCGCGGTTAAGATCAATACCACCCTGTCGCTTGAACTCCTCGAATGTCCCGAAATAGCGATCCCAGGTGCCGTCGGAGATGATCGCGTTGTTCCTGAAGAACCGGCGACTCAGATAGGCGTCGTGCTTGTCTGCCAGATCGTAGACCCGACGCAGCTCCTGAACGCACTGTTCGGGCGTCCACTCCTTGCGGAAGAGCTGCCCGTATTCGTTCAGCGGCCCGTTGTCGACCACGACACCGTTCGCGATCTTGGGTGCTGGCTTGTCGACGTCCTTTGCAGGCTTCTCCTCGACTTGTCTATCTGTAGTCATGCCGATTCCTTGTTAAGACAACAAGAGAGTCTAAGAGTAGAATCTATTAAAGACTCTCGACGGTTCCGTGTCAGTGGCGCTCGCGGTAGAACTCGATTTGCTGTTTGAACTCTTCCAGTTTTCTTGCAGTCTCTGCGCGGTTCCTCAGAACAAGCTCCATATCAGGCGCTGTGACGCAGTAGCGCGGTCCCGCGTCTGTGGGGACCACGTTCCAGGTCTCGTCAGCGAGCTGCAGGGGTAGCGGCGCCGGCGGGTTTACCTGCTCCAGCTTCGGGAGCTCTGGGGCCGCTACCAAGACCGACCGTGCTGGCCCGCTCGAGCATGCGGTTAAGGTCGCGAGCAACAGCATTGGCGCGACGAGCCGCTTCCAGTTCATCCGCATAGGCGATTTTCTCCAGTTGCAGGTCGGTGATGGTCTGGCGGGTGCGTGCGAGTTCTTCGTCGGCCGCGCGGTTGGCGGCTTCCAGATCACGAAGGCGCTTCAGGTTCGCGGCATGGGCCTGCTGCATGACGATCGCCTGTTGCCAGACCTGCTCGCTGGTGAGCTCTGCGGCCTCGCGGGCGAAGCGTTCTTCAGCGAGTGCCCGCTGAGACGCGTTTAGAGCGTCGCTGAGCCCATCCACATAGCGATACGCTGCGAAGATGCTCCCGATGATCAGAAGCGCACCAGCGATCATCCCAAGCGTTTTCAGCGAGGGTGTGGGGAGCGAGATTGCAGAGAACGGGAACGGGATCACTGCTCCCTCCCCTCGCCCCGGATCTCACGATGGCCGCCGGCGCGCAGCCTTTCTCGATAGTCCCAGACAGCGCCAAAGACGTAGCCGGCGACGACAGAGCCGGCGAGAGCCAGCAGACCCGTCACCGCGGTCTCGGCAAAACGCGTGTCAGCGCCGACCCAGACCAGCTTGGCGACCATGATCGCGCAGAAGATCAGCGTGCCGAAGATCACCGTGCGTCGGTAGAACCAGGAGTCCTCACGGATGTCGTTGTTCATCCGACCAGGCCCCCGAGGAACGACACCAGCTTCATGCCGAACTCGGTGATGAAGAGTAGCGTGGCGCCAACCGTGCTCCAGATCAGAAGGCGCTTCTCGACCTGACCCGTGCGCTTGTCGAGCGAGCTGGTGGCCTTCTCGGTCTTTTCGATCGAAGCGGCGATCCCCTCGAGGATGCGCTGTTCGGTCTCCTTGGTGTCTTCGAGGGTGCGTTCGATGCGCCGCTCCAGACTGTCCATGCGGCTGTCCTGGCGATCCATGCGCTCATTGGAATTGATGAGCAGGCTCTGAATGCCGGCGAGTTGACCGCGCATCTCGCCCAACAGGAGAAACACCTGCTGGTTGAACCCATGATCGGCTCGCGATGTATCTTGCATCGTGTCCATGGCGCCCTCTATGGGTTCTCTGTCACGTATGACTGATATTATACCGCAAATGATAGGTCAGAATCCACGCTTCAGGACGACAACATCGCGGCAATCTGACTGAACCCGGCGATTGCCTGGTCTTTGGCTGCGGCGATCGTCGCCGGGGTCGCGGCTGCATCGACAGCGTTCTTGCTGCTCAGCCGCACACCTTCGATTGCCGCAGCCGCCTGAATCCACTGATCGGCCATCTCCTGCACGATCCGGGCGACCTGATACACGTCGTCACCTTCGATGCCGACGGACACGTCGAGCAGCGGATATGTTCCGGGCTCGTAGTTGGCCGGCACGAAGGCTCCCTGCTCGTCGAACCAGTCAGGCGTCGCCAGGAACTCGCGCGCCTGCAGCTCCTTGGTCTTGTAGGTTAGGGCCATGCCGGAGCCGGGCGTGAGTAGCTTAGGGTGCGACCGGAGTGCTTCGGCAGCGCCGTCGATTTCTCGTTTTGTTGCATCGCGCAGCTTCGCGATGTCCCTTGTACCTTTTACCCTCATGGCTCGGTCGCCTCGATCGTGTAGGTCGCGTCGTAATAGGGCCAGGGCGGGAAGATCTTGATCGTGTAGCTGCCGGCCACGTCGGCAGCGAACTCGAAGTCCTGATCCCCTTCGGCGATCTCGTAGGTCTGGCCGTCGAACTGCACCTGCGTCCCGACCGGCAGAGTGATCGTCGCCACGTCTTCGTCGTCCGCGAGGATCGTGAGCTTGTCGAAGCCGGCGAGCGTGGGCCTGGGGACGATCTCACCGTCGAGCACATACTCGTTCACGTCGTCGGCGGTAGCGCCGAGAATGATCGCCCCTCCATCTGCCTGAGCGAGCGCCCGCTCTTCTGTCTGCGAGCGCCCGGTGCGGAGAATGCGCCCGGAGGCGGGGTCGTAGACGATCCAAGGGATTTCAAGATTGTCTATCATCGCTGCACCCTCAAGTAGGTCATCCCTCTGTTGGAAGCGTAAAACTGAACCGAGTCATCGTCGGACACTTTTGCTTCGAGGTAGAAGTTACCGCTACCGCTGGTCATAAGAGTGAATGACAGATTGTTCATTTGCGCCTCGGCCCAATACTCATTGCGCACATTATCATTTTCCATCCAGGATCGGTGGTTGATCTCGATCTCGGTAGACTTGATAGGACCAAAGACAACAGCGTTATCCGATGCGCGGCGCACACGAATTTCCGCCGACGGAAGCTCGCCGATCATTGTTGTGCTAGAGACAGACGTGGATCTCAGCAGCATCTGAACCCACATCAGCACATTGCCTTGACCAGCGGCGACGTTGATCGTCTGAAGGGTCTCCCAAACTCCATCCTCGCGCAGACCGCCACTGTTGCCAGCGCCGACATACTGTGCGGCAGTGAAGACCGTGTCGCCGATCGTCACCGCGTTCGCGACGATGTTGCCGGTGACGATCAGGTCGTTGCCGAACGTCAGGGTGCTGTCCTGCAGATTGATCAGGTCCGTTCCGTCGCTCTTGCGGGCGATGAAGCGCGGGCTTCCGCCGCTGATCCCCATGTAGACGCCGAACTGGGTATTCGAGTGACGAACCGCGATGTACGGGTTCGTCGGATGTCCGTTCAACTGGACGCTGGCACCGGCCGTGCTGGATCCGACATAGACGTTCTTGTTGGCGACGACTGTGTCTGCGGCGAGGTGATCACCAGTGATCTCACCCGCTTTGATGTGTCCAGCCAGGACAGCCTCGGCCGCAATCTTTTCAGCCCGAACAGCTCCGTCGGCGATCTGTACGGCGCGCGTTTGGCGACGCACTTCCACATCGTCGAACAGAAGACCGTTAGAGGGACCATCAGTCCAGTTGTAGATCGCGACGGAGCACCAGTACACATTCGACGGAACCTCGACCTCGCGATCGTAGACTCCCCAGGCAGTCGAGATGGCTGAGTTGGCCGGTGCGACGTTGACCAGCGCATCGTAGGTGTTGTGATTTCCACCATTCGCGCCGATGTACCCAGTGGAGGGCTGCGCTGCCGTGAAATAGAGTCGGAAGTAGAAGCCAGAGGTGGACGACTGGTTGTAGCCACGGAAGAACGCGCGGGCAGACAGCTTCTCTCCGGGACGAACCGCAAAGGCTCTGCTAATTGCATAGCCTGAGTTTCCGTTCATCCTAAACGAGTAGCGCCCGGAGATCTTTGTCGTCGTGTACGGCGTCAAGGTAGGCGTGCCGTACATGATCCAGTTGTCGGTCGTGTTACCTTCTGCCCCCGGGTTGCTGACGAGGTTTCCACCCGCATCGAAACCAATCGACAGATGTCCTGCCGTGATCGACTGCGCCTTCAGGTGGTGTCCTTCGATAGCCTCGGCAGCGATCACGCTGGCTGTGACCGAATCAGCCTTCAGATGGTGAGTATCGACGGTGCCGGTCTTGATATGGTCGCCGTCGATGATCGTGCGACCATAAGCAGAGATCAGGTTCGTTCCGCCGCGATAGACCGCGAGGATTATCCTGTCGTCTCCACTCGAGCTGTTGTGGCTCGTGCCGTAGGAAAGGGTTGTCGAACCCTTATCCCAGTAGATGTAGAAGGTACCGCTCGACCATGTTCCGGTGGAGCCAGCCGTGATCGAGACTGAGGTCGACGATCCACTTTCACTAGTCCAGGCAATGCTGCCCGCCGTCCAGGAGACGCGGTTGGTGGATGGGCTGTTGTGCTCGAACTCGATGCCGATAAGATCAACTCCACGAACACCTATGGTTAGCTTGTTCGCCGTGATCGTGTTCGCGCTGATCGCACCGCCGTCGATCTTCGTGACGTCGCCACCCTTCTGCCAGCTCGCCAGGGTCGTGCTGCCGGAGATGCGGATCTTGCCGGGGTCGATCAGGGTGGAGGCAGCGTTGATGCGATCTGCCGGGTCCTGTGCGCCCGTCGCGGCGTTGGAGCGGATCGTGCTGAGTGCCGTGCCCGAGACGGTGATCGTCGCAGCAAGCGCAGTCCCTGCGGTCAGCTTTGCCGCCGACAAGTTCGCGACATGTCCGTCGTTGATGATGGCATCGCGAATTTGCGCCGAAGCGGTAATCAACTCTCCCGTTGTCACCTTCGCAGCGGTGATCGCCCCGTCCTTAATGTGGACGGAGTCGATCTGTTCCCGCATCTCGATGTCGTCGAAGTAAAAGCGGGTGGCGACGTTAGTAATCCACTTGAGGAAATTAATCGAGACGTAATAAGCGTTCGCAGGAGCCGTCCACACTCTCTCATAGAGCGTCCAGCCGGTGCCGAGAGGAGCGTTAGTGAGACCTGCAAGATCTTGGTAATTATCAGCGATGTCCGACGGATCGACCCTATTCGAGGAGCTGCTGTAGCAGAGATACCCCGTCGTCGGCTTCGAGCTACTATACGCCATGCGGCAGTAGAGGCCGTTCGTGGTGGCGATGCCGTTATAGGCCCAGAAGCGGATCGTATAGGTCCTTCCGGGGCTGACCGGCACCGCCTTCATTATCATGTTGACGCCGTCCGTCGTGTCGAAGGTCGGATTACCGCGAAGTACGAAGGACCGGCTGCCTGAACGACTCCAGCTATTTGTCGTCACGATGGCGTTGGAGCTGACGGACGACAGATTGCCGGTGCAGACGCCCGAGAGTTCGGCTTCGGCCCCGCCGTTCAGAATGAGGTTATCGGAGAAGGTGCCGACCGCGATCTGTTCTGCCGAGATTGAGCTGGCCTTGATCACGGCATTGTCGATGTAGACCTTACCACTCTCGACAACGAACGGTGCCTTCGCCGTCGCGCCGGGTGATGCAATCTTGAACTTGTCGGCGAGGACGAAGAACTCGCTGCTCGGCGTCGCGGTATTTGCCGTCGAGATTAGGCCGAAGCCGGATATGTAGCCGTTGGTGTCGGTCTTGACCGTCCACTTGCCCTCGATGCCGTTGATCGAGCTGGCATGCTGGCTGATCGTGGTCGTGTGATTTCCGACCGTCGTCGAAAGGCTGCTGATAGAGGTGGCGTGCGCCGAGATCGTACCTTCGGCATCCGTGACGCGGGTATCGAGGCTCTGGATGGCGGAAGCATTAACCTGACCTCGTGTCCTGAAAGACTCGTGGCGCGTCAGCTTCACACGGACGGAATAGTTGGACGGGTGCGTCCAGAGTTTGAGTGCCGGGCGGCCCTCGCTGTCGATAAAGAACTCGGGGTGGTTCGAGGTGGTCCCGCCTGCGATCTGCTCAACCGACCAAGCAGAGCCGTTATAGGAGATCTCGGCAATCGTACCCGTCGCAGTACCCGTTCCGAGTGTCGTCGCCTCGGCCGAGTACACAATGCGTGCAGCCCCAGAAGCGCCACCCGTTCGGAGAGGCGTCGTGCCGTTCTCGTTTTGGAGGACAGAGTGATTAGTGACCGAAACAGAATAGGTCCGCGTCCACACGCCGACGTCGTCCAGATCCGAGCGGAGGCTCGTGATCGCTGACGCCTGTGATGAGATTGAGCTTTCGGTAGCAGTAACCCGACTATCTAGACCGCTCAGGGCCGTGGCCTGAGCGTCGTTTACGCCCTCTGCAGCATCTATCCGGTTCGTCAGGCTCGTGATCGAGGAGCTTTGAGAGGAGATCGTGCCTTCCGCCGACGTGACCCGTGTGTCGAGACTCTGGATAGCGGTCGCGTTGATCTTCCCAATATCGGTATTCAGGAGGTGACGCTCGTGCTTCACTTCGACTGCTAGAGTCGACCCCTGGCTCTGTAGCCGAACGGCCGGGAGACCAGCTCGAAGGTAGAAGACCGGCATACTCGCCGTGCTTCCGGACGTGGCTAGGACCTCGACCGACCAGTTGGTGCCGTCGTAAGAGAAGCGGGCCAGACGGCCAGTGACTGTGGAAATGCCTGGAACACGCGCTTCGACGAGAATGCTGGTGCGCTGCGCGCCACCACCAGTGGCACCCGAGCTAAGTAGCGTGCCGTCTGCGTTACGTAGTCGACCGGCTGCACTCTCCTCGTTGTTGACGTTATAGATCGTCGTCCACTGGTGAGTCCCCTCCAGACCCGCTTGCAGGCTGGTGATCGACGTGGAATGCGAAGAGATCGAATTCTCGGTCGCTGTTACCCGCGTATCGAGGTTGTTGATCGCGGTTGCCTGGGTGCTGTTCACACCCTCGGCGGCTCCGATACGGCTTGTCAGGTTTGTAATCGCAGTCGCCTGCGATGAGATCGTCCCTTCCGTAGCCGTAACTCGTGTGTCGATCGCGGAGATAGCGGTCGCATTCGCCTTACTCGGATCGACGTAGCTGAAGTGCCGCTCGTGAAGGACCTCCACGTCACGCGGTGTTGTGGAAGAGCCATACAGTCGGACACAGGGCCAGCCCTGGTCGGCGATCACGATCTCCGGATGACCTTCGCCCGTGCTGGCCTCGAAGATCTTTTCAACGCTCCAGACGCTGCCGTTGAAACGCACGCGGGCAGTCGTCGACGATCCGGATACACCCAGGGTGCGGGCTTCGACGATGAACGAGGCGCGACCTGGAGAACCGTAGGGTGTGTCGCCGCCCATGCTGAGCGACGTTCCGTCGGGGTCTCTGATCCTGACTGCGTTATTGGTAGCCACGCCTTCATAGACGTTCACCCACCGATGGGTGTTTTCGAGACCAGCCTCAAGCGAAGTGATGGAGGTGGACTGCGAGGAAATAGTACTTTCGGCAGCCGTAACGCGAGTATCGAGCCCGGAGATAGCGGTCGCCTGAGCGTCGTTCACACCCTCCGCAGCGCCAATTCGAGACGTGAGATCGGTGATCGAGGTCGCTTGAGAGGAGATCGTCCCCTCGGCCGAGGTTACGCGGGTGTCGAGGCTCTGGATCGCAGTTGCGTTTATCGAGTCCGGGGTCTGGTATGATTCATGCTGCGTGACCTTGATCCTAACCGTGTATAGCGTCTCATGGCTGATCAGCTTGACGGCTGGATGACCGTCCTCGTCGATGAAGAAGTCGGGACCATTTGACACCGAACCGCGTCGGATATGTTGAACAGACCAAGCCGAGCCGTTATAGACAAACCGGGAAATGTAGCCGGTGGCGCTGGACGTGCTTAGAGTCGTCCCTTCGACTGTGTAAGCGATTCTAGATGAGCCTGAACCGCCGCCCGTCAGCAGTGGTGTAGCTTCGTTCGCTCTCTCGATCTTGCGAGAAGTCGTTGCGTTGACATTGGTTTGATACGACCAGACGCCGACTTCCCCAATTTCAGAACTCAGCCTCGTAATGCTCGTGGAGTGAGAGGAGATAGCGCTCTCGTTCGCTGACACTCGCGTATCAAGGCCCGAGATGGCGGTCGCCTGCGTGTCGTTCACACCTTCTGCAGCACCAATTCGCGAGGTGAGGTTCGTGATCGCCGTCGCCTGAGAAGAGATCGTTCCTTCGGCCGCAGTAACTCGTGTATCCAGGCTTTGGATTGCGTTCGCGTTGACCTTGCTTGGATCGACGTAACTGAAGTGGCGCTCGTGCAGAACCTCAACCTGATAGGAAGAGCCACTGACCGGCGGAAGTACCCTGACACACGGCCAGCCGCCATGAGCTATGACAAATTCCGGAGAGCCGCCGACGCTGGTGTTTCGGAAGATCTCTTCGACAGACCAGTTCGAGCCGTTGAAGACGACGCGTGCAACCACGCTGGTCCCCACCGAGCCGCCTACAAGGCGAGCCTCGACGATGAAGGATGCACGACCCGTCGAACTATAGGGATTCGACCCACCCATCCGTAGGGCAGTGGTTCCGTCACGTTCACGTAGGCGAACCGGGTTGTCCGGTGCGACATCGTCGTAGACATTCACCCAGCGGTGGGTGTCTTCCAGGCCCGTCTCGAGCGAGGTAATAGAGGTGGCTTGCGAAGTAAGCGCACCTTCCGCATCCGTGACTCGCGTGTCGAGACTTTGAATAGCTTCTGCCTGAAGCCGGGGTTGCGTCCTGGAGGTGAGGTGCTGTTCGATGACGACTTCGACCGTATATAGAGTCGAGTTCGCATAAAGGCGAAGCGCTGGATCTCCATCCTCGTCGATGAAGAACTCGGGATGATTCGACGTGGCCGCGCGGCGATAGACGGTCTCCATGGCCCAGGCGCTGCCGTTATAGACGAAGTTGACGGCTATTCCGGTCGGGGTGCTTGTACCGATGGTGCGCGCAGAGCAGACAAAGAGAACGCCATCAACCCCGGTTGTTTCGTAGCCGGGAGGAAGCGGCCGGAGCGGCGAGGTGCCGTCGGAATTACGCAGCTTCTGGTGCGTCTGGGTATTGGTGGCGTAATTATGCCCCCAACGCCGTGCTCGACCGAAACTGGTTTCGAGCACGGTGATCGCCGTACTTTGTGAAGAGATCGAACCTTCAGCAGCGGTGACACGGGTGTCCAGGCCGTCGATTGCCGTTGCTTGAGTGTCGTTCACTCCTTCGGCGGCACCGATCCTTGAAGTGAGGCTTGTTATTGCGGACGCCTGGGATGAGATGGTCCCTTCAGCGGCTGTAACCCGAGTGTCCAGCCCACTGATCGCGGTCGCGTTCACCTTGCCGACGTCGGTCGGCAGGAAATGACGCTCGTGCTTGACCTCTACCTGAAGTGCGATCGCCTGACTTTGCAGCCGAACGGCCGGCACACCCTCATGTAGATAGAAGACCGGCATGCTCGCCGTGGTACCGGTCGAAGCAATCTCCTCCAGGATCCAGATCGAGCCGTTGTAGGTGAAGCGAGCCAGACGGCCGGTTACGGCTGAGATACCGAGAACACGCGCCTCAACCAGAATACTGGTGCGCTGCGCGCCACCATTGGAGGCACCGGAGCTTAGTAGCGAACCGTCCGCATTCAGCAAGCGATTGGCGCCGGATTCGGTGTTGTTGACGTTATAGATCGACGTCCATTGCTGCGTTCCACTCAGACCCGCTTCCAGGCTGGTGATCGACGTCGCCTGCGACGACAGAGTGCCTTCCGCAGCCGTAACTCGTGTTTCAAGGCCATTGATTGCAGTCGCCTGCCCGCTATTGACCCCTTCTGCAGAGGTCATGCGGGTTTCGAGATTGGTGATCGCGGTCGACTGAGCGGTTACAGCCCCTTCGGTTGCCGTCGTGCGTGTATCAAGGCTCTGGATCGCAGAAGCGTTGACCGAGTCCGGCGTCACATGAGAGTTGTGACGTGTGGTCTTTACTCGGACAGTGTAAGTTGACTCATGGCTATTTAGACGGATCGCTGGACGGCCTTCCTCATTAATGAAGAAGAGAGGGCCATTCGTTAGCTCTGTGTATCGAATGTGCTCTACGGACCAAGCGTTTCCGTCGTAAGAAAACCGAGAGATAAAGCCTGTGACGTTGGACGTGCTTAGGACTCGCGCCTCAACAGTGTAGGCGATGGGGGACGATCCGACGCCGCCTCCGGTGCCCAGCGGCGACCCGTTCGGATGAATAAGAACCTTCGAGATCGTTCCGCTTACAGTGTAGTCCAGCGTCCAGACGCCGATGTCCGAGAATCCGGACTCCAGCGCAGTGATCGCCGAAGACTGACTGGTGATGCTGCCTTCGACGTTGCCGACGCGCGTCGTCAGGCTGGAGATCGAACTGCCATGCGCGCTGATGTCACCTTCGGCCGTCGAGACGCGCGTCGCGACTGCCTTGATGTTCGCGCCGCTGTCGGCGACCCAGGCCGAGCCGTTCCAGTATTTGAGCGTCGGAGGATTGCTCGACGTGTCGATCCAGAGTTTCGTCCGATCGGCGGTGCCGGGCGTTGTCGCGCTGCGAATGACGCCGGCAGCGTTGCCACTGATCGCGAGGCCGGCTATCTCCTCCGCGCGCGCCTTGATCTCGGCGGCGCGGGCCGTCGCTTCATTGCTGATGGCAGTCGCGCGGGCCGATGCCTCTGCAGCGATAGCGTTCGTCCGATTGGTGACTTCGGTGCTGATCGCGGTCGCGCGCGCCGATGCTTCATTGCTGATGGCAGTCGCGCGAGCGGATGCTTCATTCGCGATGTCCTGGGCGAGCTGCGTGTCGGCACTCTCGAGAGCCCCGATCGCCGTCTCCATGCCGGAGACCTTGTCGATCTCGTCGCGGATCGACTGATCGAGGTTGATCGCCTTGACTGCGCCTTCGGCCAAATCCTGCTCGACCAGGCGGTTCGTCTTGGCGGAGATGCCGGCCGTCGCTGAAGTCGGATACCAAGGTCCAGCGATGCCGCTTATGCTGACGGGACGCCACCAGTAGTAGCGCGTCGCATCGTTCGGCAGATCGCCCCGCAGCGTCTTCAGCGAGGTAGCGCGCTCGATCAGCGTCGCATTGGCGCGGTTGTTGGTCGAAGATTCCCAGATCTCGACATGCGCGTAAGTAGGTCCGGTTGTGGCCGGCGTATGCTCCAGCCACACGGACTGGAACGTGCCCTTCGCCGTCGCTGCGGTGATCGCGTGTGGCGGCGCGGTGTCCTGCACCGTCGTGTGTGTCGCGACCGTGCTGAAGGCAGAACGATTACCCGACGTATCGAATGCCCGCACGCGCGCGGAGAAGGCCTTGTTCGGCTGAACGGTCCACTCGCGACGATTGGAGCCGGTGATGAAGGAGACGTAGTTCCCCGTCCCCTCCTTCAGCTCGATGTCGAAGTGCGCGAAGTCGTCTTCCGTGCCGCCCGTCCACGTCGCGACGAGCTTGACCGTGCCGTCGGCGTTCAACGTGGAGGTGAGCGTGAGACCAGTCGGGACGGCCGGCGGGATTGTGTCCGTGACGTTCGCGCTGGTCGTAGCCGACACGCCCGCGGTTGCCGACGTCGGATACCAGGCGCCCACGTTCTGCGAACGGTCGACAGCGCGCACCCAATAATAGCGCGTCTCGAGGCTGTTCAGTCCTGTATGACTGTAAGTCGTGCCCGCGACTTCAGCCAGCAGGGTCGCCGCGGTGCGGCTGTTGGTGCTGGAGGCCCACACTTCGACATGATGCAGGTCAGCGTCGAGCGGGTTCGTCCACTTGAGAAGGATAGAACCGAGTCCGCCGGCGGCCGTCAGGCCACTGCATGCACCAGGCGCTACCGTGTCGCCCACCACCGCGCGCGTAACGGGGCCTACCCAAGCCGACTTGTTGTTCGCGAAGTCAAAGGCACGAACCCAGACGCGATAAGTCTTACCCGCAGTGACAGGCTGTTCGAGCGTGTTGCTCGGCACTGTCCCGTAGACATAGACGCCATTGTTGGCATCCATGCGCCACTCATAACCGGCCAGATCGCTCTCTGCGCCCGCATTCCAGGTCGCGCGCAGCTTGGAGATCGTGTAGCCGTCGGTGGTGATCTCGGCGATCTCCTCGATCGCGAGCCCCGTCGGGTTTGCCGGCGGCGTCGTATCCAGATCGGCCTGGGTGATCCGCTGCGTCGTCGCAGAGATGCCGCTGGTCGGCCCATGCGACCAGTCCGACAGGCCGTCTTCGTTCGTGACCGCCCGCAGCCAGAAATAGTAGGTCGCAGCGTTCGCGAGGCCCGACACGACATGCTGCGTGCCGGCAACCTTCGTCAGAAGGCTGGCACTCGCACGATTGTTCGTCGTGCTCCACCAGATCTCGGCATGCTTGAAGTGCTCGAGCGCCGGGTTCGTCCAGCGCAGCGTGACGTTCTGATAGCCGCCCTGGGCCGTGACGCCCGTGATCCCCTGCCCGATCTCGGTCTGCTTGGGCAGGTTGAACTCGTAGATCGTCGCACCTTCCAGCGAGGCGCGCTCGCCGGTGGCAGACCGGGCGATGATCTTATAGCGGATGTTCTGCCCGGGCAGGACTTCGATACGCGTGCTGGTAGCGCCGCCAGTGACGACCTTCTCGACAAAGAACTCGTCGCTCGACACCGAGAGATGTATCTCAGCGCCGTCATAAGCCCCGTAGGAGGGCTTGTTCCACGAGAGGGTCAGATAGTGCCGGCGGGCGTCGCCGCTTATCAGCGCCTCTGCGAACGCGTTTCTGAGGGTAGCCTGGCCGATACCGCGCTGCAGGCTCGAATAGTTCGGCGTCGGGATCGCGTGCTCGGGGTCGTCGTAGATGCTTTCGTTGTACTCGACGGCCGTGATGTTGCGGCTATCGCTGTCCGACCCGTAGTCGATGCGCGTGATGCGGAACGGCTTGGCGATCTTCGCGACTTCGCCAAACAGGAATTTCGTGAAGCGCTCCGGTGCGATCGGCAGGTCGCTCGCCAGCGTCACGACGGCGTTGTTCTCGCCATCGTTGACGACAGGGCGCTCTTCGATGACCTCGGTATCCCAGATTTCGACCGTGTCGCCGGGTGCGAGATCATGCGCGGGAACAAGCAGATTCCCGTTCGAGAAGACGCGTGCGATCCCGAAGTCGTCGCTACCCCTGCGAATGCGCGTAGCGCGCCCCAGAGCGCTCGTAAACCCGTCTACAGTGACGACAGACCCGTTCGCTGCAGTGACGACCCCAGTGTGTCGCTGCACAGCGTCGCGAATGACGAGCAGCGCGTAGTTCTTACCCGCGACACGCTCGACGTCACGATCCAGCCGAATGACGCTCTTGGTCGAACCCGCCTCGAGCCGGCCGCCAAAGCCCCATTGCGGCATGTCGTGCTGCAGCAGGACGACATCGCCGATATTGCAGGAGATCGCTTCGAGGGGCGAAGACCAGGTGGCCGACTGCCCGATGAAGCGGTTCTGGGCCATCTGAAAATGGCCTTCGAGCCAAGCCTGCTCGAAATTGTCGATGCCGAGGATCTCGATCGCGGAGGTGCGCTGCGGATCACCGCGCAGCAGCGCCGCATCGTCTACAACACGAACGAAGTCCTGCTCGTGGAACTTCTCCTTGTTGTAGAAGGTGATCTCGATTTCGTTGGCACGGTCGACGCGGGGCAGCCAGTTCAGGCGCAGCGAGCCCGCGTTGATGTTGCCGACGTTGAAGACCATGACCGGCTCGGCCGGTTTGTCGATCGTCACCGAGAACTTCGTGCCGACCGGGACGGCCATGGCGTGCCCGACCTTGAAGACGAGCTGAAGCGCGTCCCAGACGTTCGTCCCGCGGTCGAAGACGCCATTGAACCAGAGATTCTTATTCTGGCAGTGCTCCGCCCACTCGACGAACTTCGCCATATCCAGGCGCGACAGCGGGTAGCGAACGCGCTTCAGAATGTCGATGGCGATCCAGGCCGGGTTGGCGGTCGTCTTGGTCTCGACGACATTGCCTTCCCAGTCGTAGTGGTCGCACTTGACGCCCTTCACCAGGGCCGTGATCGTCGGGCCGCCGGTGAGCTGTTCATCGAGCTTGATGCGGGTGCCGAGATAGGCGGTATGCACGAAGGCGACATCGTCGACCACGATCTCGACGACGTCCGCGAGCTGCACCTTCTCGAAATACTTGTCCGACTCAAGCTCTGGCGTCAGGCGCCGGACCTCGACCTCATAGACGCCCTGATCGAGCAGCGGCGTCGTGAAGGAGCGCCGCAGCGGCTGCGTCGTCTTGCCGTCGATGCGGATCACATTGCCGGTGCTGGCGTAGCTCAGCGAGGTGATCGAGGTCTGCGCGCCGGTGCGGAACTCATACTCGCCATAGGGCACCTCGCGCGTGATCTGGCGCGAGAAGGTCGGCGGCACATAGACGTCGGCCTCACCCTGCGCATAGCGCATCGCCGGCAGCGTTTCGGTCGCCGAGACCAGCGTCTGCCATTCGGTCGTGCCGACCTTGCGGTACTCGACCAGCATGTTGACCGGCGTGGCGTCCCAGATGTTCATCCAGGTCGGTTCGGACGCCTGCGCCTCGACGGAGATCTTAGTGGTCTCGGGCGTGGTGGTGACGCCGGCATCGAGCTTGATGAGCTGCGTCTCGGCCTTGAAGAGGCCCTGCCACTGCGTCGTGCCTTCCTTGCGATAGCGCAGCTCTACGTCGACGAAGTGACCCTTCCGATCGCCGTCCTTCTGATAGTAGGTCAGGCCGGTCGGGAAGAGTAGGTCGATACGCAGCTTGTCGACCGGCATCGTGGTCGTGTGGCGCGTGAAGCTGGTATCGAGCGTGATACCCTTCGGCTGCATGTTGTAGGTGTCGTTGAACCAGTCGGGGATCGACTGGCCCGGCGCACCGAAGCGCTTGACGTGCTCGACCTGCTGATAGTTCTCCGCCGGCTGATCGTTGATGCGGATATCGGTGATATCCGAGATCTCGCCTTCGGAGAGGATCTGCTGAACGTAGAGATACTGCGTGTTCTCCAGGTTCTCGGTGTAGGTCGCACCGATGAAGCCCGGCGTGCGCCACTCGCCATAGATGATCGGGACCGGCACGCCCTCGCGCTCGGTCATCTTGGCACCGTCGATGCCGTAGGTCGGGCTGCTATCGTCTTCGTTGGACGGAGTCTTGGGCGCCGGTGCGAGCGCGTTGATGAGCAGGCTGCCCACCGCCACGAACGCGACCTCGAACACGGTCATCGCCCAGCCTTCGGCCGCGATCCCCAGCGCTCCACCCACATGCGGGGCTGCGATGGTCAGCGCCAACATGGCGACCATGCGCAGGATCATCTTGCCGTTGTTGCCACCGCCACCCAGCGGGACAGGAACGATCGAGATCCAGTCTTCGGGCTGAAGGCGCGTGGAGGCCCAGTCTTCGGCCTCTACAGCCTTGCCATTGACGACGACGACCCACTCGGCGTCGCCCGGCAGGCCCTCGAGATACTCGGCCAGCGTCCGATCTGCGGCCCAATCCAGCTCGGCGATCGTGCGATCGTCCAGCTTGAACGGGTTGTAGGTGACGAGCAGGTTGACGCGATGACCGGCATCGAGCAGGTGCATGAGGTGGCCGCCTTCAGTCATGTGTGACTGATATTATACCAAGGACGGACTCACGTTCCCAGCCGTTTCTCCGACATAGTCGTAAAAGCCGACGATCCTGTTCTTCCAGTCCCCGATGCGCAGTCTTTCGATCACGACCCCGCCCGACTGTTCCCAGACATGAATGAAGCGGTCGTTCTCCAGCGCGTACCCCACATGCGAGGCCAGCCCGTCTATGCGAAAGAACACGAGCACTTCGGGTCGGGGTTCGACAGCTTTCCAGCGCCAGGCGTTCTCGCGCATGACGGTGGCGATGCGCCCCTGTGAGAGCGGTGTGACGAAGTCCGGCAGCTCGATCTGACGGCGCCGACGATAGATCTCCATCACCAGCCCGTAGCAATCATAAGCGTCCGGTCCGCGCCCTCCCCGCTTGAAGGGCACGCCGAGCAGGTCGATCATCAGTTGTTGATGCCTGGGAAGCCGCCGAAGTTGCGCGTGTTGTTGTGCGCCGCGCAGCCATTCTCGCCCTGCAGCGTGTAGTCGCAGCGGGGCAGCGGGCCGCTATAGCCGCACTGTTCGCCCTTGTAGCGCCAGCGACAGCGATCCTTGTACATGCGCCCCGGCGGGAAGCGCATCATCAGCGGGTTCTCGGCACCCAGGGTAAAGTCGACCCTGTAATCGGCAACGCTGGCGCCCGTGACCTCGAACTCCTCCTGCACCTCGGGCGGCTGCTCGAGATTGGCGGTGTTGACGATGGTGAGCGTGACCTCCGAGCCCACGCCGCCCCCGAACTCCTGCATGCGCGCCTGAATGGCCCGGGAATAGTCCACGACGTTCAGTGTGAGCTCCGGCTGGTTGCCGGCGGCCGACTTGATATCGAAGTCGAAATGCGAGGCGACGTAGGTCTTCCCCTGAAACTCCAGATCCTCGGTGTTGCGCGCGAAATGCAGCGTCTCGACGATCTCGCCCGTGTCGGGATTCTTGATGCGGATATCCAGGATCGGGATGAACGCGAAGGCCGACGAGATGCGGTTCTTCTCGATGACGGTCGCAACAGACAGATGCCGCGCCACTTAGACCTCCTTCAACATGATGTCGCCCGTATCCCAGCGGTGATTGACCACCCCGGCGTGTTCCTCATAGACCTCGTAGGAGAAGTCGATCCCCTTCTCCATCTCGTGATAGCGGACCAAGAAGGACTGCCCGTCGGTCGGGCGGATCCACTCGAAGGCCTCTGAGCCGCCCCGTACCGCGTCCCAGTGCTGTTGCAGCAGCTCCTTCTCCGCGTTGGTGAGGTGGCGGTAGCGGAAGACGAAATAGCGCCGCGGCCGGCGTGTGTGCCGCGGGCGCGTGATGTCGTAGCCGCCTTCCTGCGGCGTGATGATCGCCGGGTTCTCGGCCTGCTCCTTGTAGGTCTTCTGGTCCGGCTTCCTGGACAGAATGGGAAATGCGGTCATGACTTCGTCGCCTGCTTCACGGAATCACGGAACTGGCCCGGGCGGTTGAGCGCATCGAGCACCACGTCGAGGATCATCTTCTTACCGTCGAAGCTCTTATCGGCGACCTGGGCGGTCATCGGCTGGCCCGACTGGTTGATGAGATTAACCTCTGCGTTGACCGACCCACCGCCGGCAGCGGGCGCCCCACGATCGAGGACAGGCAGGCTGCCGCTGAGTGCGCGGCCGATGGCGCTGTTGATGATGGCGGGCGTGCTGAGACCGAGATTGGTCATCACGCCCATCGCCTTCATCTGGCCCTTGGTGAAGACACCTTCGCCCTTCTGCAGAACAGCGCGCACCTCGTCGGACTTGAGCCCAGCGGCGCCGGTGCCGAAGTGGTAGCGCGGGGCGCCCATCCAGGCTGTATCAAGGCCAGGCACGCCGCCGGTGTGCAACTCGTAGCCGCCACCGCCCATATTGCTATAGTCCTGCGGGCCGGGGCCGCTACTGCCACCGATGCCCGAGACGATCTTCACGAAGCCGTCCATCAGCCCGCTGAGAATGTCGTTGCCCTTGTTGGCGATCGACGCCTGCATGCGGATGCGGATGATGTCGCGAATGACCGAAGTCGCGAAATCGGAGAAGGTCATCTTGCCGGTCATGGCGAAGTCGACGAGCTGGTCGACACCGTCTTCCAGCCAGCGCGCACCCGCCTCGCCCATGCGCTTGGTCGCGTCCTGCCAGGAGCGCAGCAGCTTCTGAATCGGCGTTTCGCTATCGCGTGCGTGTTGCTCCGCGAGGGCGGCCAGATAGTCATACACATCCTTGCGGATGCGCTTCTCTTCCTCACCGCCGATCTGGAGCTTCTGGAGAAACTCCTGCATACGCGCGACATTGCGCTGATATTGCGCGTCCCGGGCCTGCTCCTCAGTCATAAGAGACTGACGAATCTGCTCAGTCTCTTCCCGCAGCCCGATGACCGTCTCGCGCGCCTGGTTGTTCTGGAAGGCCTGCTTGACCTTCTCAATGTTCTCGCGAGCGCGCACGATCATCTCCTCGTTACCGAGGGCCATGATCTTGTCGAGGAGCTCGTCCATCGACGCCGACAGTGTGCGGAAGCCGTTGCTGTCCTGATAGAGCGACGGGAAGAAGACTTCCTGGCTCAGCAGCTTGCCGCGGCGCGTGAGCTCCTCGAGCTCGGTGTTGATGTTCTCGAAGGAGGTCTTGGCCTGGCGAGCGCGGTCCAGGCGCTCCTTGAGCACGTCGATCGCCTTGGCGGCCTCGAGGACTTCCTGCTTCGCCTTCTCAGAGACGAGCGAGAACTTGCCCTCCTTGAAGAGCCTCGACCACTTCTCGAACTCGGGCAGCCCATCCTCGATCTCGGCGTTGAGGGACTCAATCTCGCCCTTCATCGAGATCAGCTTCTGCTGGAGCCGATCGAGCTCCTTGTCGGCCGGCGTGTCCTTGTTGTCGATCCTAATAAGACCAGCCTTGCGTCGCTCCAGGTCGAGCTTCTGCATCTCCATGAGACGCGTCTTCTCGTCCTGCAAGCGGGAAACGGTCTGTCTGTACTCATTCTCCAACACGGTATTGTTTTGCTGAGCAGCCTCTCGTGCTGCCTGAGCATGCCGGTCGATCAGCTCCTCGGCCTTGGCGATCTTCTTCGCGTAATACTCGTCATTGATCCGCGCGAGACCCTCTTGATACTTCTTCTCGTCGATCTCGCCGGTCTTGTGCTGCCGTTCTAGGATATCCGCCTCTTGACGGCGCTTTGTCTGAAACGAATCCAACTCCTNNAGCTGCATGCGATTAGCGACGCCAGCTTCCATCTGCTGCGTCTTAACCAGCTCCTTGCTCCTCGCAATCGTTTCTTCGGACTTTGCAATCTGCGCCTCGAGTGCCGGAATTTCCGCAGCGCGGGCTTCATATTCCTTTCGTGCCTTATCAGCATCAGGGCCAAAGAAGGAGCCCTCAGCTAGCATCTTCTTAGCGTGATAAGCCTCATTCAACTTCGTCTTGATGCTCTCAAGGCCCTCTTCTGCAGCCTTGACCTTCTGCTCATCAGCGAGAAGCTGCCCAGCCTTGATCTGCGCATACGCAGCCTTCGCTTCGTTCGTGAAAACTCCGAACGCACTGGCTGCTGAGAACAAGAGCGCAATAGCGAGACCGACCGGTCCCGCGAGCATCCCCAACATTCGCGAGAAGGCGTAACCGGCGGCTGTAGCAAACCCAATCGAGCGTGATACGCCGGCAGCAGAGGTGCCGAGAAAAGTCAGGCGTCCAGCCCATGTGGTTGTCGAGATCGTCGCTCTTTTCGTCGTCGCTTCCCATATGCTCGTCGCGCCGTTAAGCCCGGTCATACTTTGATGAAGAACTTGAAGCCCCTGAGCGGCACGAGAGGCCACAAACCACCCAGCGAGCACCTTGGCCGCCAAGAACAGCTCCTCACGCAGCTCGATCACCGTTTCGATGAACGAACGCAGCATACGAACGCCCTCGGCCAGGCCCTCGCTCAGCGACTTAGTGAACTCCTTGCCGCGAACGTCCTGCATGAAGTTGTTCAGGTCGGAGAGCTGCGACTTCATCTCATTGAAGAAGCCACCTTCCTCACCCAGCGACTTCTGAAACAGTTCCCAGTTCGTGCGCAGGCGCGAGACCAGGCCATTCCAGGTGTTCATCATGTCCTGGGCGCGGCCACCGAAGGTGCGATCCATCTCGAGGAACATCGACTGTAGCGAGCTATTCGCGTCGACGACACCTTTCGAGACCAGATCGGCTAACTTTGCGTAAGACACGCCCATCGAGCGCGCCATCAGATTGACGGCACTGGGGACGGCCTCACCGAGCTGCTGGCGCAGCTCTTCCATCGAGATGACGCCCTTACCGCCCATCTGCTGCACGGCGATCGCGGCGCGGTGCAGATGCTGCTCCGTACCACCGAAGGCCGCGACGCTGTCGATGAGCGCCTTCATCGAGCCATTCATCGGGTCGATGCCGACAGACTTCATCTTCACGAAGACGTCCGACAGGCCCGACATGGCGAAGGGCGCCTTCTGCGCCATGTCGAACAGCCAGTTGACGTTCTCGCGGGCTTCCTGCCACTGTCCGGCTTCCGTCGTCGCCTGCGACATGCCCTTCATCAGGAAGGTCACGCGCTCGATCTCGGCGTTCGTCCGAACGATGCCCATCATCCAGCCGGTCGTCGCGGCATGGATGTTTGCGATGGCTGCACGCGCGGTCGCTGCGACCAGAACCAGGTCGCGCATAGTGGTCAGGAAGCTGCGTGCGTTCCTGTTCCATGTTACAGGGATCGGGCCGGGACCCGGATTGCCGCCCGGGCGTGCGCCAGGGATGGGACCAGGCGTCGGCGGTACGGGCGGTTGCCCACCACCCC
>JACYYJ010056752.1_pt1 | contig 20719 bp, 30 predicted proteins | sample 8236861 | NCBI WGS metagenome assembly JACYYJ01 (sample SAMN14103086, study PRJNA606662) | landfill metagenome | isolation source: landfill solid waste | place: India:New Delhi, Okhla landfill site | collected 2017-11-05
GCTGTGGATGCCACCCTTGAGTGTGAACATGTGCAACAGGGCTGCCATGTAGTCGGAATCTGACCCATGTGCCGAACCTGGAGGCGGAAGTTTACCACGACGGGTAGGTTTAGCAGACGACGGACTACGAACAGGCGATGTTACCTGGGTAGTTATTGTAGGTGCAGACGTTCCTGCAGGCTTACCATGCTTGATAAGCTCGTTGACAAAGCCACCTACGGTGATGATGTTAGACATCTCAGCGGCGCAACCTTGGAAGTCAGGGAGCTTGCTCGCTTTCCAAAGTGCGTAGGTAGTCTTCTCAAGGTTTGCCTTACCGTCCATGAAGTCAGTCACAATGCGGTAGATACGCATCGAAGGACGGTTGCTCACAATACGACATGCCTTCAAGATGTCACGGATAGGATCATCCTGAATATCGCTAGACTTGATCTTGCCAGTACGAATCTTGACCAGGAATTTAGTCGCCTGGTTAGCCGCGACGGTGTTGATGACACCTGCATCATGCGCCAGCTTTACTACAATGCTCCAGTCCTTGTTGGCATCTGTCATGTTCCTCAGCTGTAGCTTGCCGAGACTCTTGACATAGGTTGTAAGGATAGGAGCATCCTTGATCTTGAATAGACCAGTGAAGCCGATGAAATTCAGATAGAAAATGTCTGCTACTTTCGTCTTATCAGAGAGAAGAGTAGCCAGATCAGATTGATTAGTGTAAAAGCTATTCTCTAGTAGCATCATTCTGTTCAGCCAAAAAATAAAGGACGGAGTGGTTCCGTCCTTTATTTAATCGTTCTGAGTTAACGATTATTAGTCGTCGAACCCTTCCAAGAGAGCTGCATACTTTGCCAGGTCCCCATCGTCATCACTGCCACTTGCCGGAGCCTCAGCCTGGCGAGTTGCTGGCTTAGCCTCCTGCGGCGGAGTGAACTCGCGCTCAACCTGTTCAGCCTGCTCGGAAGCCGAGTTAGCTGGACGTGCTGGAGAGTTACCCAGAACAGCATGTAGACGAGTCTTCAGCTGATCATAGCTCTTGAACTTGTCTGGAGCAACCTCTGCCTGCAGGCTGTACTGCTTGTTCCACAGAGCCTCAAGTGCTGCATCATCCCCATCAAACAGCGGTGCAGGTGCAGAGAAGCCCGACTTGTCGTACGAGCGCTGCCTGTTGCTTCCGTTGTATGCCTTGAGGTTGAAGTCTGCACCTTCCCAGAAGTCGAACGGGTTGAACGGCTTCTCGTCCTCGAACTTAGGCTCAAGAGCTGCTTCGATCATCTCGAAGATCTTGGAACCGTACGAGTAGAGGAACACCTTACCTTCGTTCTCCGGATTCTTGGAATCCTTGATGACCAGGATGTTCGAGATATACTTCAGATTACGCTTCTGCTTGCGAGCGACATCCTTGTTCGCCTCAATGCCCGAATTCCACAGCTCGGAATTCATCTCCATCACTGGGTCGGCTTCATTGATTGTCGAACGGCAGTTCTCGATGTACCACTTACCAGTCTTCTCGTTCTTGAAGGCATGGTTGTACATCTTTACGAACGGATACTCCTCACCCTGAGGTGCAGGGAGGAAACGGATCACAGCGTAACCATTACCAGCGTCGTCGACAGTGAGCTTCCAATAACGCTCGTCTGGACCATAACCACCGCCCTTCTTCTCATTAGCAAGCTTCTTGCTGAGATCGGCGAAATTACCACGTTGTTTCTTAAGTGCTGCAAATGACATTTTTGTCTCTCCTAATTGCTTTAATATGAGGTCTTAAATGGACACATCTGGTCTCTTCTACGCCTCGACTAGCCTGTTGAGTTGCTGCTTCAAGAATTCACTGTCAACATCAAGCCAACTGCCATATTTACCTAACATGAACTTCCGTTCTTCCCATAAAGGGTCGATCGTTGGCTGAGAACAAAACTTGAACCCTCGATCAATGAGGGCCAATGTTTCATCTGTCACCCCACCAATAATGTCCGATTGGTGTGTCACAATATACGGACTCTGACCGTCCGACATAAGGAGTTTGCGGACATTAATCTCCCTTTCCTCCATGAACAAAACAAGTCGTTCAATATCCATACGAACGACATACTTCAAGGAGTTGACTACTGCCATCCGCTTTTTGTGATGAGCAACATTCTCCTCCTCGAGTATTTCACCAATCCAAGATTCCCGTTTACGTTTGAACATAGACACGAGCATCTGAATGATAGCTTCGCGATCATGCTGTTCCGCAAGTTGGATGAAATAGTAGGCATCCTTTCTCTTTAGAAGCTGCTCTTCCTTGAGCGACAAAACCATATGGCGCTTCCAATTAAGCTCGCCGTTGAAGTGGAGCTTGAGGCCTACATAATCTTGGAACGTTCTAAGCGGAGCGCTTAGAAAAGAGTTTTTGCTGGCTTCTGCACACATCGTCGGACTTTTCTTTCTCTGACTGCATCTTCACGTAGACGCTGAATAATGATGGGATCGAGAGTTTCGATGAACTCTACCTGATCCAAGTCATGCTCTTCGCAGTAGTCCGATGCTGCCTCGAAAAGTCCAGTGTTGTTCTTTTCGGCGATCCGCATGAGCTCTTCAAGGATCTTTTCACTGTAATTCATTCTAACACTCTTGATTTAATCAACTTCTTAATCGTTCCGAAGGCTTGATGAATTTCCGTTTCTTCCTCGGTCAACTCACCCTTATCCTCAGACCAAGAATGTGAAGTGTGATAGTCAACCTGCCACCTTCCATTCCAGATATGCTGACCAATCCTTCCTGGTACCCTTGCTTCCCATCTCCTCTCTAACTGTTCCACAACCTCGAGAGGATCAACTTCGACATCGACGTACTCTTTCCTAGTACCCTTAACTTTCATTCAACCCACCATAATAAGTTTTGACCCGCTTCAAGACTTCGGGCACCCAAGGTTTGATGTCACGAACAACGATCTGCGGGAAAGGCGAGTCGCGTCTTGCAATGAACAATGCTAGCTGCTGGACCTTGAGACCTAACATCTCATAGATCATCATCGAATAGGCAGTACACTGAAGGTAGTAGTCCTCGAGATACTGCTCAGCTTTCTCCCGCTTAGAGTTCTTGCAGTCGACCAAAGTCAACTTTCCATCATACAGTCCAAGACAGTCTAGGTAGCCCATCATCTTCATGTGGTCAGACCAGACCCTCATCTGAACCGCAACAGGTTCAAGACGTGCCATGTAGGGCTTTAACTGTCTAAACAGTCTATAGCCTGGCTCATCCTTATACAAGGATTCATCGAAACACTCTTCAGTTAGGGCATTGTTGAACATGGTGTCCAACGAAGTTCCAATCCGCTTCGATTCCTCGACGATTCGATCAGCCTCGGCGTGACCAACCCGATCACGCCAAGCGTTGAGACCAGTCATGTCCTTAGTACCGCTCAGGACTTTGGTGACGCCCGGATACTTTGCTAGAGGCTTGATGCCTTCAGCCTTGAAGGCTTCGACTTGTTCACGAAGCAGAATTAGATCGCTCATTAGTTAGGAATCCCTGTCATATACGCATTAGTCAATTTGTCTTCAGAATCCAACCCGTAGTGCGATACAATATTCCTGGAAGGTTCAATGCTCCATACTAATGGCTTGATGTAGAACATTCTCTTGCCACGCCAACGAATTCGATGTCTACGTTCAAGTCGCCTTGGCTTTGCTTTGACTTCGACAGTCTCGATCTGAATGCTGATCGACCTTTCCATATCAATGATCCTTGATCGCAGAGCCCGGGTGTGCCTTCTTAATGGCACTCAAGAAATTTCGGAACTCGCCAGGTGCCTTGTGCCTACCAAGAGCCTCAGGACTCATAAGCTCGTAGTTGGATGTGGTGAAGGTCTTTTTCGTCACTCCACCACACTCCTTACAAGTGCGTTCCGTTGATGGGTCTTCCATTGTTGCAATAGACATCATCTCGGTCTGAATGTTACTGCAATCATTACACTTGAAATCGTACAACGGCATCTTAGAACCCACCTTCCTTTAGAACTTTTGTGAGGCGATTGGCTGTCAGGTAGGTAAACATCTTACCCGTATTCGGAACAGCGTTCTCATATTCCTCAACAATTTTAGCAGCTAGGTCCTCTGGGATCAGTCGAAGATCGATCAGGTTCCTATTTCGGTGGAACCTATCAAGCATAGCTGCATCAAGGCAGAAGTATTCTGGTCCGTTGATACCATGCTTCTTCCATTCCGCGAGTCGATCCTTACGAAGAGGCTTCTGTCTCTTCTTAGGTTCAGCCATGAAGGTGTCATCATCGCTGAGAATGTTCGGCACGCCGTCTCCTGCATCGCCCGTACAAATATGCTCGAACAGATCATAGTCTGAGTTCTTCGGAGTGAGGAACTTCTTATGCCATGGTGACCACTGCTTGACATTCGGGCAGACATGCTGCTGAATCTGGATCATGTCGTTGTCAGACGTGCTGATACAGACAGGCATGTGAGGTCCGAATCGAGAACTAAGCACTGCCATGATGTCGTCAGCCTCAGCGCCATGAACCTCGATACACTTCACAGGGAAGTAGTCTCGTAGTTCTTGCTTGAACTGATCATACATAGGGAAGAAGGCGTTCCAGTCAAAGGTAGACTTGTCGCGTCCTTCCTTTCTCTTACCCTTGTAGTACGGGAAGATGTCTTTGCGCCAATAGTGCCGTGAGTCGAAGGCAAGAACAATCTCGTCAGAGTACTCCTTCAGCTTACTCTTGAGATTCTTCATCCTGTCAATGCTAAGATTCCGGACGACGTGCATGTCGACCTGTTCTTTAGTCTTAGCATGGAAATCTAGAACCTGTGAAAACACAAGGTTCGACATATCGATAATCAACATTGATCAAATCACTCTAGTCGTTGGTTTCGCTTGAAGCGACGCTTACTGTCAATGAAGTCAACGTCGTCCCAATCGTCATCATCTAAATCGTGTGCGCGCCGGAGGAGAGCTTCCGCCCTCCTCTCAGCACGTTTTTCCTTTCCAGAAACGAAGTGGTCAGTGTGGAACTCGTCACGACGATTCTTTGTGCTGCTCATAGCTGTATCTTATTTCTCATCAAGGGTTGGTTTCAGCGTCCTCTTCGGCGGCGATGATCCATGCCTTTACCAGGGCACTTCTAAGGATGTCATCAATACCGAAATCGTGTCTCGAGAAATGTCTTTCACATCTCGAAGCCACACGGACAAGTCGGTTAAAGCCACTCTGGGAAGCTCTCAGATCGCTCTGGCGCGTATCGCCAGCGAAAATGATCTTTGAGGACTTGCCCAGACGAGTCACAAGAGTGTCTAGCTCAGCAAAACTAGCATTCTGAAACTCATCTACAATGATACAGGTTCCGTCGTAGGTTAAACCTCTTTCAAAGGAAGTAGATCCAAAACTAATCATCCCTGCATGCTTCAAGCACTCGTAGGCATCATCGCGCTTGAGGATCTTGTTGAAGATGACTCGGATCGCCTTCTCATACACCTCAAGTTTCTGTGCTTCTGTACCAGGCAGAAAACCGATGTCTCGACTGCTTACTGCTGACCTTACAATGTGGATATGTCTGATCTCGTCTCTGAGGAGAGCTTGAAGGGCGAGTGCAATCGCGATGTAGGTTTTTCCTGTTCCTGCATATCCGCAAAGGATAAGGTTCTTTCCTTGTTCAAACTCGTACTGAGCTTCGGCTTGAACTTGAGTCATTGGCTCAAAACGGAAATTAGCAAACAACGGGTTGGCAGTAGCTGCCTTCTTCTTAGAGTTACGTGGTTTGGCCATTACTTTCTCTTGAGTGGAGGTCTGATCTTTGTCAGCTCGAGCTTAGCATTAAGCCCGGAGAAAGTCCTCTTCTCAAGATACTTCTGTAGGTCTGAAGGTGTCATTCCATTCTGTACCTGGGCGTTGATGTCTTTAGCAGCGAACTGCGCGTCGAACATGACGACCTTGATGCCCTGCTTGACCGCTTTGAGGAATTGCCCATACACCTCGGCGTTGGTTTGATAGTCTTTGTCAAATATCAGAACCAGGTCATTTTTAGCATGTTCTCGCAGGTATTTAATCTCAGACATGATAGAAGCACCTGCCACTGAGATACAGTTGTCGATGAACATAGCATCAAACGGACCCTCGCACACGTAGACCAGCTTGTTCCAGTCAACTCTATCTAGACCCCATAGCTTCTTAGCTGTAGGATCTACTTGCAAGGTGATGTACCTGATTGATACATCACCAAAGAACCTTGCCTGCATGTAGACCAGGTTCTTGTCTTTGTCGAAGAACGGAATGATGATGCAATCGTTCTTCGGAAGCTCTCTGTCTTTGTATTCCTCTAGTTGTGAAGTGATGTCACGAATGTTCTTACAGTAGTAGAGATCACTCCAAAACTTCTCTGGGATCATGCGCCACTTGATGTATTCCTTGGCCTTATGGCTATCTTCAAGATCAGCGATAGGCGTGCATGGATCAAGAAGAGTCTTGTCGGCGAAGGTAGGTTTGGCGATGAACTTCTCAAAAGGATCTACCTCAAAGGCTTTCACTCCCTTGAACTTCTCGAATGTGTATTCCTTAGCCAGTGATGGCGCAATCTCCTTCAAGAAGGAATAGAGACCCATCGAAGCGCCACAGTTGTGACACTTGAAGTTTGCGTTACCTTCGATCTCGTAGAAGTACCCTCTCGTCTTTGACTCTGACTTCTTCGAGTCTCCGCAGAAAGGACAACGGAAGCGAGACAAGGTCCCGCCCACCTCCTTCCAGCCAGGTAAATAACTTGACACGAGCCTCGTGTATTTCAGATCGAGATAATTCATGCTTCGATTTTAATGTCGTAGCGCTAATAGAACCAGTAAAGGGTGAAACAAGATGACAGATAGAACCAAGCTAACTCTGAAGGGTGCAATCGCTACGACTCGTGGTTGGGTTGACGAAAAGACCGGCGAGCTCCTTGTGTCCATTCGAGGACTTCCGAATGCTGTAGAGTGGGAAAAGAACATTCACTTGAAGGCTAAGGCTGAGGAGCCACAGGTAGAAGAGCCAGTTAAGACAGAAGAGCCAAAGGTAGAAACTGTCGAAGCACCAAAGAAGACTTCCAAGAAGTCCCGTAACAAGAAGACCTCCGAAGCCAAGTAAGAAACTAATATGAGCAGCAGTGATGTGAAAAATACAGCAAGGAAGATCGCCCGTGAGGGATATGGCACGGGTGGAGTCTTTCATTCGAAGACTTTTGATCGAGACTTTGCAGTATTCATGACCACGCGGAAGATGATTGATAGGTTCCTCAAGACAGGTGCTATCAATGAGAAACTCCTGATCAACAATGTTGTCGTTGTTCTCAATGTTTTCGGTTCCAAGAAAGTAACCGCTATCTTTCGTGTCCTCCTAGATGACGTACAGTTTAGCGTCGCGAAGGCCATACTGATGTTCCTTCATCAATATGATTGGAGCATTGGCGTTGATGTATGGCCTAACCGAATCGTTGTGGACATACTAAAGGACGTCACCAACCGTTATAACCTTGGACATCTATAATGAATCCAGTATCACTCAAGATCACTGCTATTGCAGCAATCGTTGCACTCATTCTTGGCATTGCAGGAAGTTGGTATGTCCAAGGACTTAGGATTGATTCAATTCAATCCAAACACAAGCTAGACATTGCAACAATGGAAGTCAAGGTTGCCAGAGCTGAAACTGCTGCGGCTAACCTTCGACTAGACTTCGAGACAGCACTGAAAGACAAGAAGGAAGAACTTGATGAAAAATTTGAAGAACGTGTTGGCACTATTGACAGTGCTGTCTCTAAGCTCTCTGACATTAGGTTGCACGACCCAGCAGCAAATCGTGATTCCGGATCCTCCAGTGATCCCGGAGGCTCCAGCAGCAGTGACAGACCCGCTACCGGAGAGCTATCTTTCGAGACTAGCAGATTTCTTTGGAGTTTCGCAGGAGATGCAGATGTTACTAGAGAGCGACTCCGAGTCTGCAAAGCCTGGAACGAAGAACTAGAAGCTCAGATGACTAGCTACCGAAGAGAGATCCTTGACCTTCAAGAGCAGGTCAAGCAGTTCTGATCAAAGCGTTCACGTTCGCTCTTACAGGTGAGTCAGGGTTTCGGACAATCATAGGCGTATTGGAAGGCGTGGACCTACTTGGGTTTGCGCCTTTTCCTTGATTGGACGCAACTTGAGTTGGTGCATTCACAATGACAGGAGCTTGCTTCTGCTGCTGTCTGGCTACAGCTGTCTCACGAACCATTCCAGTTGGCGAATTACCAACAGCCGCGAGTGCTCTTTGACTTTCATCGGCAAATCTGTTTTGGACGCTTGCTCGTACCTGTGGTGTGCTGCTCTTAAACCTTGTCCCTCTCTCAGCATAGACAGCCTTGATGAGGTCCTGTTCGCTCATACCTTCACGGTAGACCTTGTTGAAGATGTTAGCTCCACCTGAGCCACCATGCTGGACAGACGAGCTCCATAGTACGTCCTGCAGAGCAGAACTACCCTGGATCATGCCCTTGAGACCTTCACTCTTGATCTTGTTGTAGCTTACATCATAATGAGTCTTCTTGATGAAGTCGTGCTCAGAGTTTCCGAGTGTTCCATCCTTTGCAAGCTGCTTCCAGGTCCTTGCAAACTCGCCATCCTTACCAGCATCAGGGTCACCAGCCGCAGACAGCTTCTCATAAGCTGCAGGATTGTTCTCCTTCAGGTAGCTCATAAACTGCTTCATGGTGCCAGTCTTGGAGGCAATCTGATACTTGCCATAGCTGGTGCCACCTGTTGAGTCCCAACCAACAGCTTCCGAACCTAGTCTACCTGACTCATAGTGAGCAGATAGCGAGCCAAGTCCATCACTGCCAGGAGCAGGTCCTGCGTGCATTGATCTGCCAGACGTCGAATCACCGATGCCTGCTGTTCTAGGTCCAATTGAAGAACCTGAAGGTTGTGATCTGCTTGGGGTGTAGGTGTTAGACTGCTCAATGAGTCTGCTTAGAGATGAAACTGTCTTGTCCTTCGCTGGACGAGTGTAGATGCCTTTGTTCTCATCTAGCATAGCGTCGAGCATCTTGCTCAAAATGGACTGGACAGACAACGCCTGTGCAGTTGGCGCAGCAACACGACCACGTCTAGGTGCAACAGGAGTCGCCTTTGCAGCCACAGGTGCAGGTGAGGGAGATGATGTTGGTGTAGCAGCATCCTCCTCATTCTTCATATCACGTGCAAGTAGAGCAGCATCAAGTCCAACGCTGGCTGCGGTTCCAAGTCCAGGAACAGTCCCAACAATACCAGATGCAGCTTCAAGACCAGCACCCTTCCAGTCGCCAGCCATTGCACGGTTAGCAGCAAAGCCAAGACCAGCGATGGCACCAATCACAGGAATCTTCTTGAGGAGAGACTTTCCGCCCGCCTTAGCGATTCCGCGACCAAGTGCACCACCACCGTTTCTAGCTACTCGTGATGCAGCAGCCCCTGCGCCACTTGCAGCCGCTGCGCCTCTTGCTAGAATTCCCTTTGGTGCAGCTGCCTGAGCAGCTTGAGCTGCGGCTGCTCTTGAAATGAAACGACCAGTTACCGGATCACGTAGAGTGTGTCTACCTGCTGCGGCAGCAGCCTTAGGTACAGTTGTGGCAGCAATGCGCCCTACACCGCCAGCCGCAGCTGCACCTGCGCCTCCCATACCAAGAAGTCGTCCACCAGCCTTGAGAACAGAGCCGCCTAGTCTTGACAAGGGACCAGTCGCTCTACCAAGAGCAGCAGCGCCTAGTAGGCCTTTACCGCCACCAAGTAGAGCGGGTAGCATTGATGTCAAGGATGAGAGAAGTCCTCCAATGAGACCCTTGCCACCTTCCTTGACATCGCCTGTCTTTTTGACCAGCGACTCAACAGCATCACGGACACGTACAGTGTCCTTAGCAATGACCTTGAGAAGACTCGCCCCTTCGCTATCAGACTTTACAGCTTCCTTCTCAGCTTGGTCTTGACGCGCCTTGTTCTTCTCCGCATCATCTCTAGCCTTCCTGCGATTGCGCTTAGCTGATGATTCATCGTCCTTCTCTTCGCGATCTGGTCGTGATGATGGAGTGACCTTTGATAGGTAGCTTGCAACATTGTTAAGAGCAGGGATGCGATCAGCGCCTGATGCTCTTGCAATTCCACTTACGATAGGACTGTTCGCAACCTTGTTCAGTCGTGAGGCTACAATGAGCCTGTTAGTTCCAGACTTGACACTAGATGCTGCTCTTAGGATTGCCGGTAGAGCCATTTGAATTAACCTGCCTGTTGCATTTTATTCTTTTCGGTTTGAACTGCAATCAAAGAGGTCATTTCAATTTCGTAGATAGGCATATCATCCAATTCTGACAGGAGATATCCGTGCTCCGACTTTAGTAGGTGCCTCAGTTCAAGCATGTCTACTAACTTGTTGCTGGGGTAGACTACAGGAAAAAATCTTCGAGCCCTTGGAGCTCGAAACCATCCTTCCTGCCACACTTAGGGCAGGTCACGTCTACGTTGAGAGTCAAGACTGGAACGTTCTCAAAGAAGCTGCTGATCTCATCGAGAACATTTGCGTCCAACTCGTTGATCCATGCTGTCATCTCTTCCAGATTGAAATCGACTCCAGGGACCTTCATGTCGTCCCCATCGAGGATGTACTCAATACCAGAGTAGATGTATTGATCAGAGATTCCGATCACATCCTTGTCCATATCAAGACGCTTAAAGCTCTCAAAGTCAGGCAGCCTGATCTTGATAGACATCTGCTCATCGACCTGGATAATCTTTGAGGACTGATATGCTTCTGGATATTTAATGTGAGCGTTCTCGAGATTGAGAATCAACGCATGTGATGAGGCACAAGGCTTCTCTACCTTAGTAGTCTCCTTTGTACCATCTTCCTTCTCGATTTCCTCTTCGACTTCAACAGTCCCGCCGCAGGTGTACTCAGCTGTAGACTTAGCGCCTGAAGACTTGATGAAGGAATTGAGGAAGATGAAGTCTACGATGTGCATTGGAGTCTTGCTAAGATCAAGCTCGCCGAATGTTACACCCTTCACAATATCAACGATGGTGTTGATGATGGCTCTAGCATCTTTGAACTCGAGAGCTGTGAGCAGGTTCTTCTGTTCACCAACCTTGAGTGCTCGATATGAGACTGACTTCTTGAGTTCTGGAATTTCCAGATTGTATCTAATAGACGATGGGCTGCGGATGGCCATTCAATCACTCACTAATTTTCTTGGTTTCAACGTATGGTTTGTCTTTCAGGAACGCTAATAGATCCTCAGCGCTCATATCAATCACTCTAGCCTTGATGTCTTTGTCCAACTTAGCAGCCGCAAGCCAACGATGGTGACCGTCAATGACGTAGTCATCAGAGCTTGTGATGATAGGCTTCTCTTTCCAAACTCCACTCTCAATCATCCTGTCAACCTTCTCCTCAGAGAAATTTCCCTGAGTCGGAGTCAACTTCTTTGCGGACAATGACCGCACCTCATCTTCAATGTCATTGGCCTTGAGGTCATCCATGAAGTCATCAAACTTCGAGATCTGAGGCATTGTGTGCCTCATCTTGTTCATCCCGTCCTTTTGATTCGGAACCTTCAAGACTTCGGCGAGGTACCTTGCACTTGATGCAGCAATCTGGCTGTCGATGATTGATTCGTAATCCATTACATTCTCCTTCCTAGACCAGTGCTATAGGTGTGCGAGTACTTCCAAGGATACTTATCGGTTGGAGCGATCTCTGTCCGTGAAGGCTCAAACCATTTCTTCTCCTTAGGATCCCACATCAAACCCATTGCCCTAGCTTTGTCCTTATCCTTGAACGGAACAAGGAAATAGTGCTGGAAGATTCCGATCTTCCTTGCATGTGCATAAGATCTTTGCTTGTCTCGTTCACTTTCCGCATGTTTGCGCCATGAGTCCTTCTGGGCGTTAGAATACTCATACTTGCTCTGTGGCTCCACAGGTCGAATAGTGGCAGCCCTTGTATAGCTCTTCTTCGAAGCTTCCTCTTCCTGCTTAGCCATCTTCTCGTGCTCAGCAGCCTTAGTCTTGTTGCCGAACCACTCGAAGTGCTTGACCATTGTCTTGTGATAGTTGGCCATTGCCTCGTGCATACGACCAAACTGGTTCTGCCTCTTAGCGATTCCTGCCTCGCGCTTGTATGTGCTTGCTAGAGCATCATACTCAGGATTCTTCTTGAGGATCTTGAACTTCTTCTCTCGTGGATCAAAGCTCTCACTCGTACCATTGTCGTATTCGACCAAGACATGGTTCTGAGTAGGCGCTACTCCAACTTGATCAGACGCAGCACCACCTGTACCAATGACCTTTCCCTTCTTTCGACCTACCTGGATGTAGTCGCCAACGGAAAGTCGTGCAACAGATTCAGTCAAGATTTCCTCCAGCTTCTTTTCTGCAGTCTTCTTGATTGTATCATCAATCAGAGATTCCATTCTCTTACGAGGAGATTCGGGCGGCATCGGAACCTGCCGAGTCGCAACGCCCGTAGTAACATTTGCCGAGCCGCCCTCACTCATCTTACTGCTCCTTGAGATCTTCGCCAGCGGCATCACCAGGTGCAGCGTTAGCCGACTTCTCGACTTCCTCAGCAGTGGTGCTACCGGCCTTGATGCCGTCGCCTTCGACCTTATCAGCTACTCGCTCACCATTCTTTTCAGCATGGTTAGCGTCAGAGATGGCCTTAGAATCTTCCGCAAGGAACGACTCAAAGGTTGGAACATTGATGTCATTGATATCCATTTTCGATAAACCTCTTTCTCATTGTGGTAAACTCATCCCAGATTGCTCTAGGGACACTGGCCTTAAAGGCTTCTTTATCGCCAGACCGGATGGCCTCACGAACAACGGATGCAGATGTCACTCGCTCCGTTTCAAAGAACTGAGGAGTCAAAGGCTCTTCAAGTTCCTTGTTGGCGCGTTCGATCTGCGCCCGGTACTGTGCAATTCGGTCTGGACCTGCATACACAGCATCTGGACAATCACCAAGGTTCTTGATAATGTCCGGGAGATACCCATTCTCAGCTATTTCAACTCTGACCTCCGGAACAACCTTCCCAAAGAGACTGAGCTGATAGTCCGCATCAAACGGATTCTTCTCCTTGTCTTGAGACGAGACCTTGCCTCGCACAATGACAACTACAGGATTGTTCATCCTCTCCAGAACAGCCAGATGACCATTGTGGATTGGTTGGAACCTTCCCATGAAGAGATCAAAATTAGACACTGAGGAACACCTTGAATTCATCAGTGGTAATCTTATACTCAGTATTATTTACCTTGATCACAACACCCTCGAAATACCTACCAAGTTTGTTTCGCTCACTTGCCTTGCTCAAGATGAAAACTCTTAGCTGCTCCTTGATGGTAGCAACCTTCTCCTTAACCACCAGTTTAAGTGCTCGGTCGGCGTGCCGCAAGGATTTCAAGGAACGGATCCCTTCCTCTGTCAACGAAGCCACAGCCTCCCTGAAGTAAGAGAAGTCTATGTCGAGAGTAAATGCTGACCCATAGAGCCCAAAGACTTTATCGTACTGAATCTCTGTTGGGAAGTTTGGAAGAAAAGTCTCACCGGTCTCTGACAGGAAGATCCTGTATCGGTGTAGCGTAACTGGTCTATGAAAGTGGGCAGTACTATAGGGCAAATTTACAAAAGTGATCTCATCACCATCGACCTTTGCCATTGATCGGTCGAACACTTCGCAGTCATAGCCATATCCATTCTCGATCTCAGCAAACATCTCAGAATCCCAGATGGCTTTGATAAGATGGAAGTAGTTCTCAGCACGGGTGAAGGCATCATGGTCATATCCCTTTTCCATAGCGTACCAAATGATAGCCATAGGATCGTAGAGAACCTCTGACCTTGCTGTTTGGAACCATGGAGTACCGTCATTGGTCTTCCCGAACCTAAGGAAGAACCCGTCCAATTTCCAATTCATGACCATCAGTTCGTTATCTTGACGAGACAAGACCCACCGACAGAAATCATAGTCGTTCATTTCCGAAAGATGCTTCATGTTCTTGCGCTTCATTCTTGCAACTGTCATAGCTGTCTCACAATAGCCTTAGGTGGCACTCTGTCATCAACTACAAATCTCGCCGCAGCAAAGTCACCTACACCTGACGTATAGATGCACGGTAAGCCGTAAGAATTCTTCTTAGTGAAGTTGATTTTGACCTCGTTGTTGAACACGTTCCTCTTCCTGAGTCGTAGATAGTACGGCTTCTTCTTTGCATACTTCTCAACAGGAATGAAGTCGCCGTTCAATTTGTTGTCTTTGAACTCAACCTTGTCAGGTCCGATGTAGAGGTAATCAATCGGTCCACCTACCTCAGGACTACCCTGGAACATCCTATAAGCATAGGTGTATGGGATGCTATACAGAAAGGTAGGAATGTGTTGGATGTTATACAGATTACCTTCTTGAAATCCCATGCCATAGAGATCAATCTTGACTTGATAGAACAGCTTCTCTACAAGGTCAGGGACTGTTCTTTGCAGGCCAGCAATTCCACCCGATCCAAGATCAGCAGCATGTGACATCTTACATGATACATTATATGAGAAATTGTGCTCGTCCCACACCACAACATCGACGAGGTTCTCTTTCCCGTGAGGTCCAATCTCTGGTGCTTGGATTGCTCTTGTTAGCTTGTATTTGAAGTTGTCCACCTTCACAGGTTGGCTCCATTGATTGATCACCTCAACCAAAGACTTCTCTTGGCGTTGCTGAAACTCCTTGTCTCGAACGTCGGGCGTGTTCTTGTCCTTTGCTTTCGGAACAAACCTAGGGTCTTTGAAGAACTGTGTGATAGCAATCCACTGTCCGTTGACATCTAGTCTCGGCGGCGAGCCTTTGACGTTGAGACAATGATCTTTGAGTTCTTCGACGATCTCATCAAAGCGGTCTTCGGTAACTTCAACTTCTTCCCCTTTGATCTCTATCTTGCACCCTACGGTGACTCTTAGACCATCAGCCTTCTTGCCAATGGTCATTTCACCCTGCTCAGAAACAATCTTAATCAGAACCTGAGCATTGTCCCTCTTCAAAATGTCTATCGTCTTGAAGAAAGCCATCAGGTGAGTCGTCTATAGTACTCATCAATCAAAGCATGGTGATCATTGGTTGGATCCATGTTCAGATGAGATGTCAGATAGTCGAAAGCTTTGAACTTAGTTTTTCTGTCCTCTTCGGGATCATCACGATAGATTACTTGAGCACCCTCACCCCAGAGGAGATGAGCCATGCCATCAACAATCATCTTATGATCCTTTTCGTCGATGTATTGCCGAATCAATCCGATCACGCCAGAGTAAGACTTGATCCACTCTAGCTCTTCATCGTCATACGGTTCAGCCTCGAAGAACACTTCAAAGAGCTCGCGCAGGTCAGTGATCAAGGTAGACTCGTTCATAGGAATCTCTTCCCAAAGGTTCACGTCTACCGAGCGCCACTTCACTCTCGCGCCCTTAGGACTGAAAACCATTGGGCTGATCTTCTTGTCAAGCAAGATCTTAGTCTTGAGCTTGATGTTGGTAGTCCTCAGGTCCTTAGCAGTGATTGCTCTGAAGATGTACTTGTGAGCGAATCCCTTGATGCCTACCACCATATCATCCCAATCGCTGCTTCGACTGAAACGCGACCATTCCGACGGAACATCATCCTCAAAGTCGACCAGCTCAAGATCAACCTGATAGCGCATTCCTGTCACTTCGTCGAACCAGAGAGTCACAACTGTGTCAACTGATCGCAGCCAGCCTACGAGTCGGAACGGACCAATAGTCTTGGTGTCGGCAAGCATCTCGACTACGCGCCCAACCTTCGCCTTGTCAAACTGGATGTCGATGTCGCCGAACGACCCTTTGACCTTCATCAAGACATTGGTCGGGATCTTCAGGTCAAAGAGATGAACAGTCGAACCTGCAAGGAAGTCCTCAATGCAGCGCTTCTTGGACCAGAGGTACTCGCTATGCAAGGAGAAGAACTTGGCGTTGATGAGATGATAGAGCCAGCTGATCTGATCAAGGATCAAGTCCCTCCCTTGTTGGCTACGGATGGTGATCCTGTCAGGTCGAACACCATCGAAGCATACGTTTCCGCCCATTACAAACCTCGTCGTTTAAGTGAGTCCTTGCGGACTTTGGATGCCACAAGTCTAAAGAGTCACCGGTCTAAGGTACAGGGAACCTTGATCCTCTACCTAAATCGCCCTACGCAGTCTACGTTTCCTATATAGATCAGACAGGTTACAAAGGTTGTTTCTTCGAAAGATGTCGTTACTATGTCTATTGTCAGATGCAAGAAACACCAACAATAAGGAGAACCAGAAATGACCGTGTCGACTTCCGCAATGATCAAGGAGCTCCGTAGCAAGTTTGGTGACACCGTCACTACCGGAGACCTGGGGCAGTACAACAGGGACTACCTCAAGCGCGCTCGTAGCGGTGAGATGGAACTCATCTCCCGTGGACTGTGGAGCTTGATCCCGAAGAACCAGATTGCAATGGCCATGTCGCAGCAGGTTAACGGCGACGACGTGGAAGACAATGATGACGACTCGGTCGTCGATGCAGCGCTTATCCGCAAGCGCTTCGAGATGCTCGGTGTGCTCGGCGACGGTATGATCGAAGGCAACATTCGGTCCCTGATCGTGTCGGGTTCGGCAGGTGTTGGCAAGACCTTCACCTTGGAGCGGCTGCTCGAGAAGGCGGAGTCGGAAGCACGCATCAAGTCCTTCGACTCGACTAAGGGCTCGATCTCGGCAGTTGGCCTCTACCAGACCCTCTACCAGAATCGGAAGAAGGGCCAGGTCACTCTGCTCGACGACGTGGACCGCGTGTTCTACGACGAAGAGGCGCTCAACATCCTGAAGGCAGCTCTCGACACCAGCGCGGTTCGGACCATCAGCTGGTCGAAGGCCTCGCGCTTCCTGAGCGACCAGGATATCCCGAACCGCTTTCAGTACGAAGGCCAGATCATTTTCATCACCAACCTCAACCTGGACCGGATCGTCGCCAAGGGCGGTCGGCTGGCGCCGCACATCATGGCTCTCATGAGCCGGTCGATCTTCCTGGATCTCTGCATCCACAATCCGAAGGCCATCATGGTCCGGGTCGAGCAGGTGCTGGAGGAGTCGACGCTCGCTACCGACCTCGGCATCAACAAGTCCCAGACCAAGGAGATCGTGAAATGGATGAATGACAACCTCCCCCGACTGCGGTCTGTTTCTATCCGGACCGTGAACCAGCTCGCCGGCTTCATGTTGACGTCGACCGCCGACTGGAAGACTCTCGCTGAGGTCACTCTGCTCAAGGCCCAGTGAGCCAATCCTCCATCTAGGAGATCAGAGCAATGAAGGTTCAGGTGTACCACTACGATGACAGTGACGCTATACTGGCCCGAACCCTCGGTACCCGCCCTGAGGAAGGATCTATCAGGGCGGCGTGGGAGAAGGGGGCATACTCCTTCGCCTACGAATTCGACACCAACGACGATGACAGGGACATCCTCGACATCGTGTGCGGCTCCTCACAGGTTTCAGGAGTAGCCCGCGCGACGAACGTCGGAGACGTCCTGGTGTTCAACAACAGGGCTCATGCAGTGATGCCCGTTGGCTTCATGGTCGTAGACATTCCTTTGTAGGGCGGCTCGCATCTGACAATCCGAAGCTCGTCCTTAGCCCGCTTGGCCTTCAAGCGGGCTCTTTCTTGCCTGGCTGGCTTAGCCCGCTGCTGACCTGGCCTAAGATCATAAGTGTCTGATTCTATTGGGGTATTCTAGGTGCCCTTCAGAGCTTTTTCCTCAATAGAATCAGACACTTACTTGTTCTACGTTAAAAGCTGACCCAGATTCGGTGGTCTATACTCTAACGGTACGTCAGCTTTAACGCTGGCTGATCTGCAGGGGCTAGTCCACTGACCAGCCCATGAACTTGTCCTTCAGCGCGTTCTGGTCCGTCACGATCTTAGACTCCATCCGTGTGAACTCCTCTGATCGGTCGTCCTCAAGTCCATACAGGGTTTGGGTCTCGATGTTCACACCAATTGTGAACGTGGTCTTGACCGCCTTGTTCGCATACCTCGACTTGAGCTGTTTGACCAGAAGCTGCTGCACCTGATCTAGCTCGTCGGTACGGATCATAGCCCACATGCCGTCAGCCGTGTGTGCGATACCTGCCGACTCTGCGATGCCGCTCATGTCAACGTCTGTTGCGTTCATCTGACCACGGTTGAACTGCGCCGCAGACCAGACAACAGTGTTGGTCTCAACAGCAAGAGCACGAAGCTCCTCCGCCACCGACTTGAAGAAGTAGTATGAGCCAACCGAATAGGGAAGCCTGTACGAAGCAAGGATCTGGAGGTAGTCCACCATGATCACATCAGGGACGAAGTTCTGCTTCATCTTGAGTTCATCCAACGTCTGTCGGATGTTCAAAGTCGATGCAGATGTAGGCGGGAATTCCTTGACCTTCAGCTTACCATAGGACTTGGCCTTCAGTGCTTGAATGCGGTTGAGGTACTTCTCCTTGCTGATCTCCGTGATCTTGTTCATGTTGACGCCAAGGAGGTTCGCGTCTACTCGCTGAAACACGACCTCTTCTCGCATCTCACATGAGATGTAGAGCACGTTCAAGCCGTCGCGAATGTAGTCTGCTGCAAGGCTTACCAAGCCCAAGCTCTTACCAACGTTCGTTCCTGCGACGAGTAGGTTCAGTGTCTTTCGGGTCAGTCCATCTGAGGTGACCTCATTGAACGTACCAATGCGGAACGGAATCTTGCTCTCAGGGTTGGTGTAGAAGTCATAGCGCAGCTCAGCGTCATCGAAGTAGTCTTGACCAACCTGAGTGTTGAACGAAACACTGATCGCCTTAGATAGGATGTCAGGTACTGCTGCAATCGTGAGTTTCTTGTTCTCACCTTGGTAGACTGCAATCGCTTCCTGAAGAGCATTGTAGACCGCTCTCTCCTGACACCATGTCTCAGTAATGTTCTTCAACCAATCATAGTTCGTGCTAGGAACAATGCTGAAGACATCACCGATGGTTTCGATCAGTCTTTCCGACTTGCCTTCATCAAGGTTACGGTCATTCTTAGCTTCAACGATCAGAGTAGACTTGTCTGGCAGCTCATTGTACTTGCCAGCATACTCATTGATCATCTTGAAGAGACGCTTCTCCGATTCGTCCTCGAAGTATTCTTCCTTGATGAACGGGATCAGCTTGCGAAGGTACTCCTCGTTCTTAACAAGAGACGATAGTACGACTCGCTCATTAGTTACATCGCTCATTCAAACTCCTTAATCATCCTGGTCGTTTATTTTGACACGACCATGCCCCAATTCATATGTTTGTCCGTTCTTGTTCTCAAACCAGGTAGGCGCCCAAGGTCCACGGATACTAAGTGCCCATGCTCCCTTTGGTCCAGCGATGATCTTGTGGAAGTTGTTTCTCGGAGTGAACTTCGGCATAAGGCTTGGCTTCCACTCGATTGAGTCTGTCCATGCCTCAGGATACGAGTAGTAGAACTCTTCCTTGACAGTACCTTTGAGCCACCAAGTCAGCGCATTGAAGGCATGGCTATGGAAAGCGTCCCGACTACCTGGTGAGAAATGCAACAGCACGATTGAGAAGACTTTCTTCCACTCAATGAGCCAGTAGCCTGTGACGCCTGAGTTTGGTCCGCCGTCGTAGCTCTTACGAAATAGCTTCATGATTGATATTCCTCCTTTCGACCGATCACAATGATCTGATCATAGTCGTACTTCTCGGCTATTTTCTTAGCTGCTGAGATTGGAATCTCTTTCATGTTCCAACTCCATTGCCCCATAGGTCGTTCTGTACACGGTGCGAGTAGAGCCAGCCTTCATCAATGCAACGCTTAGCAATGCCGCGAGCAATTTCCTTCTGCTGTTCATCGGTGCAAGCCTGCGGCATGATCCAGATAGGCGTATTGCGAGGAAGACCTGCATCATGATAGATCTCCATCACCTCCTTAACCTCATCGTAGTCGTGCTCAGAGCCATCAACCACGAACTTGAAGTACTGGTTTACACGACCATAGAACGACTTGATGAGACTGTTCTGCATCAATGCGATCTCCGGACGAATAGCAGCCTCGCGCTTCTCTCCGCTCGAGCTGATCTTCGGAGAATTACTCCAGGTCCAGATTCGACGTGCATCCTGTGCAAGCCACTCATAGATGTTGTGGATGAATTCTTCCTTGAACGGGACCGAACAGTTCGTCTCAATGAGGTAGTGACGAGCATCCTGCATACGAGGATGGAACATGATCTCAGGAATGAACTTCCACTTCAAGGTTGGTTCGCCACCAGTCAGCGAAATGATCTGAGGCAGACCAGTGTCATAGATCAGCTTGCCCTTCGGGAGGACTTCAAACAGCGCATCAATCAATGCGTCAGTGTCGTACTTCTTCCACAGATGACTGAAGATTGGATTGACTGCATACTGAGAGTCGCAACCCTTGTGAATCAACGGGAGATCTTCTAGCTTGCTGTAATCCTTTGGATCAAAGTCCAACGGAGCATAACCCTTAGCAGTGATCTCCTTCTCAGGGTTGTTGAACAGCGGACAAGAGAAGTTGCAACGTGCAAAGCGGATGTACGTAGTAGGGTGGAAGGTGAATTGTGCTTCACCCTCCAACGAACTGAAGATTTCAGAAACTTCAAACAGCGCCATGGTCGAGAGCCTTATAGTAGTCAAGG
>JACYYJ010134403.1_pt1 | contig 20666 bp, 29 predicted proteins | sample 8236861 | NCBI WGS metagenome assembly JACYYJ01 (sample SAMN14103086, study PRJNA606662) | landfill metagenome | isolation source: landfill solid waste | place: India:New Delhi, Okhla landfill site | collected 2017-11-05
GCTTCAGGATGTACTCCGTCCGGTCCCCAGGGCCGAACTCCCGGAAGCTCCAGGAGATTATCCCCTCGAGGAGGTCCCGGTCGACGACGCTCATCGGCGAGCCCGGCTACGCGAACCGCTACGAGACCGGGACGTTGCCGGCTTCTTGGCGGCTGCCTTCTTCGCAGCGGGCTTCTTGGCGGCTGCCTTCTTCGCAGCGGGCTTCTTGGTGGTAGCAGCCTTGGGGGCTGCCTTCTTAGGAGCTGGCACTGGCTTGGTGTCGGTGATGACCTTGGCCACTGAGGTCCCTGCGAGGCGAGCCCTCTCCACAGCGGCCTGCTTCTCCTTGTCGTTGAACGGTCGCCCGGTCGGCCGCTTCCGGTCCGATGTGGGGAGGCTCTGGATAGCACTCATGACGAGATCCACCTCCTCCTGCGTAGTCTTGACGCTGTTCCGTTCGATGCGACACATGGTTGACCACGAGATTCCCGCCTTGGCGGCGACCTCGTCTAGGGTCAGCTTCTTAGCTTCCCGCTCGTCGCGGATGGTGTTGTTTGGAACGGCCATGGTGGCCTCCTTCTGTTTAGCTAGTGTGGATTTGGACGAATCGCCGGGCTGAGAGCTTGACGGCGCTTACGAGCATGTTCGAGACGAGGACTGCTTTAGGGGAGATGTCCGCTCCGGATACCACGCACTCCTCCAGGTCGTCGAAGTTCTCGTTCAGAATAGACACGAGCTCCTGGTCTCCCGGCTCCAGGTCGGTCACCTGGCCCCACCCTCCGACGTGCCGGAGGATAAGGTCGACCCGTTCTACGTGATCACTGGACCGCAGGGAGACCGGGAGGTCCCCGAGCCAGTCCCGGTACTTGGCCAGGTAGATCATGAGATCCATGGCAGTATCTAGCTGGGTCTCGTCGCTCGTCTCGGTGTTGGCCTCCAGCCGGTCGATCTTCCGAGCGATGTTCGCCAGGATCCCCAGGGTCTCCCCTCGCCGTTTCCAGGAATCCCCGTAGGCAGCGTGCTTCTCGGCGTGGAGCTTCTTCGCTTCGTCGAGGAGGGAGTTGATCCAGTGATCAGGGAGAAGGACCTTAGGCCTCTCCTCAGGGCTCCGGGCGAGGGAGTAGGCAGTCCCCAGGTAGAGGCGGGACTTGTCCTCCCAGTGGTCCAAGCTGTAGCCATCGGACCACCACCAGCTGATGATCTCGAGCCAGGCCCCGAGGAGGCTGTCGTCGAGGGAAGGGATCGGGAGCACCCCGACCCGGATATCCTCCTCGCACCGGAACCAGTCCTCCGCCCGGTCGTCGAACTCCTTCAGGGAGGACACGTGCAGGCGTGGCCCTCGGATGGCGTACACGGGCTGCTCCGGCGCACTCTCGACGATCTTACGGGCCTTCTCGAAGTGGGGCTCGTAAAGGTGCAGGGATCCGATGTTGAAGTGCAGGGATCCGATCTCGACCCCAACGCAGGCAGCGACTAGCTCCTGCAGAACCGACCACTCGAAGGCGTTGATACCGGACCAGCCCCACATGACGTCGTTGCTACGGATCGTGACGTTCAGGTCGAGACGGCCGTCCCGCACCATGAAGATCAGGAACGTATTGCACGGGATGTCCAGGCCGGGGGCGCTGTCAATGGCAGCGTCATAGATGTTGATTACGGCACGTCGGGTCTCAGGGTTCTCCTTCAGGAGGTCGATGACGTGGGCGACCTGGTCTACCTCGTCGGGGCCGTAGCTCCGGAGCCTGGGGCCGTACCCACCCCGCCAGGTCATGCCGTCGTCGCTGTAGTCCTTCGCTCGGGGGAGATAGTGGCTCAGCCACTCGACGTCGTTGCGGCCCGACAGGACCCACATCGTCTCGGCGACCTGGGCGGCGAGGTTCGGCTTCCGCCCCTCCACCAGGAGCTCCCGCTCCCACGGGTGGGTAAGGGTGATGGCCACGTTCGTGAACTCGAGCACTGGGCCGTTCCGGCTGTCCAGCTTGTCGCCGTGCTCTAGCAGGTCCCCAAGAAGCACCGGCAGTGCCTCGCTGGAATTCCTGAACTCATAGCTGTAGCTACGCAATATGTTCTCCTTGTTTCTGGGTCTCTTCCTGTTCCCTGTGGGCAGTATACCCTACCAGGAGGCCGGAAGTAAAGGCTTCCTCTGAGGGCCGCTGTGAGCGGCCTGGTACGCCCGAGGTGGGACTCCTCGTCCCTGCTGACGGACCAGCTTGCCGAACTCACAGAGGAGGTTCTGGCAGTCCATGAGGCTCGGTGGGCGGAACCGTCCGTCGGGGAGGGGCAGCAAGGGCAGGTCGCCCGGAGGCAGGCTCTGCACCAGCTCCCATGCCGCTGCTACCGAGTGCTTCCCGGCGCTCCCGAATAGGTACTTCGCTCCTCGGCGGGCTCCTGGCCCCATGACGACGAACTCATCCTCGTCGTGGTCGGCTCCCTGTGATAGGTACCCCCAGTCGGTGAGGGTCTGCATCGCCAGGAAGTCCCCTACTCCGTGCATAGCCTTCAGGAGGCCGAACCTCGCCTCGGGAGACCCGGCCCCTACGAACTCCTGCAGGACGCCCTCGGAGAGGGCACGCTCGGTCAGCTGGATAATGCTCTCGACCTTGTTGGTCCCCGGGACCGAGGACTGGGGATAGACGAGATACGCCGGGGTGAAAACACGCTCCCCCTCCGCCTGGTAGTCCATCCAGAACTCCCGGAGCCGGGGGAGGTCCTCCGACGTTGGGTAGCCTCCGAGCTCTACCGCCGCATCTCGCCAGGCGCTCCAGCTCCCCGTGTGGCGGTAGAGGAACACCCGGAGGAGTGCCTCTACCGGGGGCAGGGCAGGGTCGGCCAGGTCGCTCAGGACAAACTGGGAGCCGTAGTCGAGGACTCGGTACACGTTCGTGAACTTCATGGTGGCCAGGTAAGGGTGCTCGGTCCAGGGAGGGGCCATCCCCTCCTGGCGGCGCTCCCAGATCCGGAACCTCTCCGCCGTGAAGCTGAGGAAGTTCTCCTCGGGACTCATTTCCGGAACCTCGGCATCACTTCGCCCTCGGCGTCGATCGGGAGACCCCTAGCCCACTTCGGCGGCTCGCACATCACAGCGGCGATCTCCTCCACTGGGTACTCGCCTTCCACGACCACCTCGTCGTGGATATGGGCCACTACCCGGTAGCCTCGCTCCTCGAGCCGGACGAGGGCCTCTGCCAGGAGGTCCCGAGCGACGGCCTGTGTGATGTTCTCTGTGAGCCGTCCGCCGTAGGTACCGATCCGCCGAGCGGGAGCCTTGGGATCCTGGTAGCGCCAGCCCTTCTTCATCTTCCGGCGCTCCTTGATGACGACGTTACCGTCCTCGTCGGTCGTCTCGACCTCCGTCATGACGGCATACTTCTCATACCTCACGCCGTGGTACCATATAGACCGTCCCGAGGGGAGGCGGATCGTCATGCGGTCCCCGTCCCGCTTCACACGTACTAGCGGGCCGACCTTCCCACCGCCGTCCACTGCGTCCTGCATGTCACTCCAGAGCTTCACGATCCGGGGGTTGGCCTTCCGCCACTGCGTAACGAGCGACCGGAGCGCCTTGTCACTACCCTCTGCTCCCATGACCCGGAGCGAGTTGACCCCGCCCTGATAGCCCAGGGCCAAGACTGCGACCTTCCCCTGGAAGCGGGTGAGCTCGTTGCCCGGAGTACTCATGCGGCGGGCGGTCTCGACGTAGATATCCCGGCCCTCGGCGAAGGCCTCCAGGGCCCACCGCTCCCGAGCCAGCCAGGCCAGGACTCGGGCCTCGATGCTCGAGTAATCGACGACCGTGAACGGACCCACGAACATAGACCGGACCAGCTTCTTCAGGGTCTGCGGATCGGCCTCGCCCGTCAGCTGCAGGTCCAGGACCGCCTGGGCGACCTCGGCATCGTTAGTGAAGCCGTCCCGAGGCAGGTTCTGTAGCTGGACTCCTCGCCCGGCCCAGCGGCCCGTATGAGCGCCAAAGAAGGCGAACCCTCCCCGGACCCGGTCGTCTTCACAGACCAGCTCCAGAGCCTTCCCGTACTTACTACCGGAGGCGAGCGAGAGCTCCGTCTTGAGCTCGAGGGCTCGGGCGTGCTCGTGGTGCAGCAAGGGGTTCTCGAGGAGACGCTCGATCGTCTTCGCCTGCGTATTAGGCAGGGGCACCCCGGCCGCAGCAGCCCAATCCATTATCTGCTTTCGGCTGTTCGGGTTCTGCACCCCGGTGAGCTCCCGCAGCTCCTCCATCTGCTTCTGCTTGTTATCCTCGACGGCCTCCTGCGCTGCTGCCGCCAAGGCTCGGTCTAACGGGACGCCCCGATCGTTGATGACCTGGTCGACGATGTAGACCTGCCGCTCGGTAGGGGTAGGCCACCCCCCGAGCTGCTCGAGCTCCTGGACCAAGAGCCGGAGCACCTCGACGTCCGACTCGCAGTAAGCGATGAAATCCAGCCACTCGGCTGGGTAGTCTTCCGGGCGGTTCCAGGTCCCGTCCCGCTTCGGCTGGCAGAAGAGCTTGATGAGCCGCTTACCGGCGTCGTCCTTCTGCTCCGCCAGGCCCAGCGCCGTAGCGGCCCCCGCCAGCGACTGGGGCAGCCCATACTCCCCGGCCAGGGCCTGGCTACAGAGCCACCTAGACGGATCTCTGAGCTCCGGCAGGAACGTTCCGAGGCATGTGCGCTCGAACGCTGCGTTGTGGGCGCAGAGGAGGCCTGAGGACTCCCTGAGGGTCTCTACGATGGCCCCGTGCCCAGTAACGGTACGGACCGGGCCGTCGCCCTCGGCGATCGAGAGCATGAGCACCTCGAACTCCGGGTCCTCCACGTACCTCCGCGAGTCTACGTTGCGGAGGTCGAGGCCTGACTTGGTCTCGATGTCTATGTAGGTGTACGTGTCCATGTGGCTGAGACAAGGGGGAGTCGGTAGGCCAGGGCGGGGCGAGAACCCTGGCCGTATGCCCTGACCTACCTCCTCCTTACGCCGGCACCGACATGGTGGTGGAGACGGTGCCGGAGATCCTCAGAGCTCAGAGGAGGTCGTCGTCCTCCTCGTCATCGAGCTCGTCGAAGACATCCTCCGCACGGGTCCGACCGCCGAGCATCTCGCCGTCACGGACCTTCTGAACGTGGTTCAGGCCAAAGGACACGCCCTTGTTGCCCGAGGCAGCGTAGGGGAACGCCCGGAGCGAGAGCCGGGCGTACATCCCCGAGTACACCTCGGTGGGATCGAGGATCGGCTCGACGTTCCGGTCGACGATCCCCGGGCGCTGACGGGACTTGACCCACATGAACATGTGGCCCTTCATCTCGGGGGCCTCGTCGATGTCGTCCCACTCCTCGTCCGCATCACGGATGATGGAGTCGTACTTGGGGACCTTGCCGTTCCACTTGGCCGTCTTTCCGTACTCCTCGGCAGCCTTCTCCGCCCTGCGGAGCTTCTTGAGGGTGGCCTCGTCCGACTTCGGGATCAGGACCAGGCAGCCGTACGAGGGGCTGTCATCCTCGTCCTGGGCCGGGCGAGGGGTCATCAGGCTGACGAAGCTCAGACGGACTTCTCCGGTGACGACAGACTGCGGGTCGGACTTTCTCTTGGTAGCCATTTCTGCATTCTCCTGTTGTTTGTTGGTTGCCCGTGGCCTGTTGGTCACGAGATCTCGTCGAGGCCGTCGAAGACCGACGCCGCCTCTGAGTCTGGGTTCACGTCGGACCGGGGGTCCGACGCCGGCACCAGGGAGGGCTTCCCTGAGCTCTTCTCGATGTAGGGCTCGATGAGCTGGAAATCAGCTCCGAGGACCTTCTCTAGTTGGCCTATCCCCTTAGGCTTCGTGGTCGTGATGTCTCGGCGGTCGTAGCCAGCGAGGCTCAGCGCCTCGATGGCACCGTCCGGGTCGACGATGCTCCTCCGGCCTCCGCTCATCACGACCTTCCACCCTGGAATTGGCTCACCCTTCGAGTATACCCTATCGAGGGCGTACTCCGCTACCGCATCGCACCAGCGGCGGATACCAGGGATCATCTCCAGGGCCTCGGCCAGGTCCTCGTCGTCCAGAGCCTCCGGCCCGACTCCGAAGTCGAGCGCGGTCGCCCACTGCATCTGCGCCGAGCAGACGCCCGCAGCCGAACACCACCGGCAAGCCTCGTCGCTAGGACCGAACCGGGCGTCGGGCGACAGGGCCTCCTCCGCTACCGGGATAAGGGAGTCCCTCCAGGCTCGGAGCTCGTCTGCGGAGAGTCCCTCAGTATCGACGTGGTCTAGGCGGGGCTGGTAGACGGTCACTCGGACCGTCTCCACCTCTCCTAGGAGGTCCCCGTAGGTCTCTAGGGCGGCGGCTCCGTATAGACGCAGCTGGTGGTTCCCCTCCGCCTGTACTCGGACGCCAGCCCCGTACTTCAGATCGACGACGTGGACCACCTTAGGGGACACCAAGACGGCGTCGGCCGTCCCCCAGCACCCCGGGACCCCGGTCGGCATACGCTGCTCCAAGAGGAGCTGAGCGTCGTAGTCAATCCGGAGCTGCCGGAGGAGGCTTGCGTAGCCCATGGCGTGCATGAGCATCTCGGTCTCGTTGTCACCGATGACGTCGGCGTACTCGTCTCGCCACTGGGCGAGGGCTCGCTGGTACGCACCGCCCTCCATGCCGAGGAGGTGTCGCCGGCAGTACAGCTCTGACACCGCATGCGCCGCCGTACCCTCACGAGCATACACAGACTCATGGTCCTCGCCATGCTCCTGCTCCATCCGTACGGAGGCAGGGCAGCTCACCCACCGCGAAGCGGCGGACGGGGCGAGGGTAGCGTGTTCGAGGCTCTGGTCCTCGTGAGGGTCGACGGACGGCATCCTCTATCCCTCCTGCAGCGCCTTCAGGAAGTCCCCGACGTTGCCGTCGTCGAGCTCCGAGACCCGGCGCACGCCGAGATCGGCCAGGGCAGCCTTCACGACGGAGGACTTGCCCTCGCTGACGAGCTTCGTCGCCTTGGCGACGGCGGCTGCCATGGGATCTCCCTCGTCGGCGTCGTCCTCTTCCACCGGGGCAGCCTCGGGTTCGGGGGCCTCCTCGGCTTCCGGCTCCGGGGCCTCCTCGGCTTCCGGCTCCGGGGTCTCCTCAGCTTCCGGCTCCGCCTTCTTGGTCTTCCGCTTCTTGGCGGGCTTCGGTGCCGGGAGGGTCTTCTCAGTCTCCCGGCCAGCTAGGAAGGTCTTGGCCTCCCCCTCGCTCATCAGGAGGCACTTCAGGATTGCTCGATCCTGAGCGCTGAGGTCCTCCGAGGTCTGGATAATGATCTCCACACTAACTCCTTTGGTAGTCAACGGTTCCTAGTAGGCCATCGCACACGGCGGTACGGTCGAGGACGTGGATCCACTCCTCGCCCGTCCACTCGCAGTCTTTGGCACAGCTCCGGCAGAGGACCGTCCGAGACGGCCCCTGGCCTCCGTGCTGCTTCCTCAGGTCCATCATCCGGGTGTCGGCCTCCCGGAGTAGCTGCCGGACCTGTCTCCGGTCGAGAGTAGCCACTCCTACCACCCTTCCGCAATCGAGGCGTCGGACGGACCGACGAACACGAGGATAGCGAACATCGTGAGCAGTAGGGCGACGAGTAGCAAGGTCATATTGGGTCTCGGCTTCATGGTCCTTCTCTTTCTTCCCGGGGCACATCCCCGTACCGCTCCATTATACCCTACGGTCTCGATGATGTAAAGTCTTCTCAGACCGGGCTGCGCAAATGATCCAGCAGGGCCTCGTGGACCCCGAGCTTCCTCCGCAGGGCTCGGTCCACGGCCATGTCCACCGTCCCGATGGCCTGGATAACGTGGATCACGACCGGGTGCTCCTGCCCCTGGCGGGCGAGGCGACCGTTCGCCTGCTCCCAGAGCTCCATCGACCAGGGCTGGGTCATCCAGGCGATCACGTGCCCTCCCTTCTGGAGGTTCAGCCCGTGGCCCGCCGAGGCTGGGTGGGCCAGGAGCATCGGTACCTCGCCCCGGTTCCAGCTGCGGATAGCCTCGGAGTCGATCGGGCGAGCCTCGGGGAACCTCTTCTGGAGCAGCTCGAGCTCCGCCTTGAAGGCGTAGAACACGAGGATCGGGGACTCGGTACCCTCCACGATCTCCTCGAGGGCGTCCAGCTTCGCATGGTGGAGGAAGGCGGTCTCGCCGTCAGGGTCGTCGGTATCGGGGTACAAGAACCCCGCCGTGACCTGCTGCAGCCGAGAGGACAGGACCGCTGCATTAGCGGCCGAGAACTGAAGCCCATCTAGCTCCCCGTCCAGCCCCACCACGAGGTCCTCCTTCAGTCGTCGGTAGGTCGCCCGAATCTGCTTCGGCAGCTCGACCTTCACCGGGTTCACGGTCACCGGGGGCAGGTCGAGGTGGTCGATCGACCGCATCGAGAGGCAGATATCCTCGATCTTCTTGTGGATAGCCCCCTCGGCCCCCTCGTGCAGCTGCCAGTCCGTCACGATTCCGTTCGGGAGGCGACCCGCAGGGTAGAAGTACCGATTCCGGTAGGCGGTCAGGGTCTTCCCGAGGCGCTCCCCGCCGTCCAGGATACGGATCTGGGCGAAGAGGTCCATGAGCCCGTTCGGGGCTGGGGTCCCGGTCAGGAGCCAGCAGTGCTCCGCCTCCTGGGCGAGCTTGTAGGCGGCACGGGTGCGTTGGGAGCGGTGCGACTTGTACGAGGACGACTCGTCCAGGACGATTGTCTTCCAGGGGAGCCCGATCGCGTCCTTGAGGACGTCACGCCCGATGACGGTTAGGTCGGCTCCGGCCCGGAGCGCGCTGTGGCGCTGCTTCGGTCCCCCGGCTGCCAAGCTCACCGACAGGTCCGGGCGCCAGAGCTCCGCCTCCTCCGGCCAGACGATCTCGGCGACTCGCTTCGGGGCGACCACGAGCGCCGGGAGGTGATCCCCCGTGAGGGCGGACAGGGTCGTGGCCGTCTTGCCTAATCCCATATCCAGCAGCAAGGCAGCGCGAGGCTGTGCCCGGAGGAACTCGACCGCCAGGCGCTGGTAGGAGTGGAGGGGAGGAGGGGCCATCAGGGCTCGATCGTGCGGTACCGGGTCAGCATCTTGAACTGGAGGATGAACTCCCGCTCGGCCTCCTCGGGCGTCCAGCCCTCTATCCTCAGGTCCGGGAGGGGCTGATCGTAGGGAGCCGGTAGGGGCTCACACTCCCGCAGCAGGACCCGCATCTCGTTCGCTACGATCTGCTGGTCCGCCCTGACCACCTCCTCCGGCAGCGTGTCTGGGAGCTCGTACCGCTCGGCGATGGCCCGCCATACGTCCCTCTCGTACCGCTCGAACGTCGGGAGGAGCTTCTTGAGGGGTACGGACAGGTCGCCGACATATGCCTCCGCAGCGTCGTGCAGGAGTCCTGTGAGGGCGTGCCGGTAGGGCAGGTTCCGAGATATGTGGACGCTGTGCTCGGCGACGGAGTAGAACACCTCCGTCGCTCCGTTGTACCGGCACTGGTTCGCGAGGCTGTGGGCGATGTCGTACAGGTGGACCTGCTCCGGCCGGAGATTCAGGATGTCGAGACCCTGGCCGGAGTACGTGAACACCTTGCCCACCGTAGCACGGGTCACAGGATAACCTTCCGCATCCAGTTTTCGTAGATATCGTCGTCGACCTCGCTCAGCTCCGCCAAGAACGCCCGGATCGTGTTGTTCGGGACGTCCCCCACGAGGAGCTTGATGAGGGCTGGAGCGGTCTCCACGGCGTCGACGCTGATGCGGTCGCTAGCCCCCCAGCGTCCTGGGCCACAGGTCTTGCACGGCAAGGGGTAGTCCTGGGGGTCGGCAGGGACAGCCTTGGCGCTGCCGGCGAGGAGCCGGGGGCACTCGGGGTCCTGGTGACGTAGGTTGCTGTACCGGGACCAGTGGACCACGTAGGACCCTCCCTCGGTCCGGTACACCTCCACCTCCCACCAGCTTGGCTTGTGGGCGGCGAAGGTATCGATGGCCCCCAGGCGCTTCCCGATGAACTCCGTCACCTGACCGAACGAGTCGGTCAGGGTGGTGCTCGTACTCGTCTTCATTCGTCTTCTTCCTCTCCTAGGTTCTCGTTATAGTCGTCATAGTAGTCGAGGGGCACACGCTCCTCGAGGGACAGGTCGTACGGGTGCTCGGGAGTCCAGTCGTCGTAGCTCATGACTCGAAGTACCTCCGAGCGAGGGAGTTGTTACGGGTGCGGGCGACCGAGTCGGCATGGTCGTCCTCCCCGTAGTCGTCGTGCTCGCAAGCGCCGCACAGGTCTCCGGGGCCGGTAACCCACGGCTCCCGGCAGAGGGCACAAACAACTACTCTCTGTTCGCTAGTCTTCATCGGGTGGCCCTGTTTGTGGCGGTATTCATTTCTCAGTTCCTTCTCTTGGTCTCCTGGGAGGGGCTCCTTGCTCCTCACTAGAACTCACTATACCCTATCTGGCCAAGGAAGTAAAGTCAGCGCATGTACATTTCTTCATGCCACCAGGAGGTGGGCTTCAGCGGTGACGACCAGACGGGGTCGAACCCCAGGTCAACCATGATAGCCAGGCGGAGTGCTGCAGCGTCTGTGCGGTTCTTGGAGTTCTTGAAGTGATACTCCATGAATAGCCTATCCGCAGTCTCTGGGAAGGACTCGAGGAGGTCGAGGGAGTATTCCCCACCTTCGATATCGCATTTTATGAACGTCGGGTCGAGACCCTTGCAGAGTTCCTCGAGTGACCATGCAGGGACCTCGATTGGGTGTCTCCCTCGCTTTGATGCGATTGTTGATGAGTCGGTTATATCCTCCCGATCGTTGACGTAGAGCGTACATGTACCACCGCTCGCCCCTCCCGTAGCGACCCCTGGGAACACCTCGCATAGAGGGTGGTCGATGTTCATCTCTAGGATCTCCAGATTTGCTGGGACCGGCTCAACTGCCCGAGCTCGCACCGCCCCGGCGCGGAACGCCCTACCTGTGAATGTGCCGATGTGGGCACCCAAATCTAGGACCCGGTCGCCGGGTCTGAGGTACTTAGCAAGTCTGCGGGTGTCTGATACCGCCCCGCGGTCGGTGGTCCCTGGGCGGACCCAGAAACCATCAATCTGATCTAGCTCCATAGATCCCTCTTCTCCTCGTCCCCATCGGGCGTCTCGTAGGTGGGGGCTCCTTGCTCCCACTGCCTGCAGTATACCCTACTCGGAGGCCGAGGTAAAGTCCTCGCCCTCCTCCCTGCGGACCCACCGGCCCTCCTCTAGCCGGTAGGTCCGCAGGAAGGCGTCTCGGGTGATCGTCTGCGAGCCGGAGTGGGTGTACCCTCGGTCGGTCTGCCGGAGGGAACGCACCCTCGTCATCTGGGAGACCCCGTCGTGCTCCGGGTGGGCTCCTGTGCCGGTGACGGTGGAGACCGGGGAGCGACGCGAGTCGCTCGGGATACTACCGGCCTTCATCGCTCCCCTCCCACCGGACCCGTGGCTCGTGACCGTCGTCGGTGTGGGTGGTGGTTGTGTCCATTACGCCCTCCGAGCAGTGTAGATCGGGAGCCAGTCGCTGAAGTCGGGCATGGCCACCTCGACCAGCGGCCCGTACTGCGGAGCGTAGTTGGCATCCCAGTGCCCCCGAATTGTGTCGGGGTGGTCGGCCTCGGTGAATCGGGTGGGCAGGACCATCACGTCCTGCTCGCCGTCCTCGTCCAGGTAGGTGTAGCGGTTCATGTCATTGGCCTCCTTGGCCGGGTCCCGGTACCTCCGGGCCAGATCGCTCGACGGACTGCCGAGTGACCTGGGCCGGGGCCGGGGCAAGGTGCCCCGGCCTTGGTCCCTACAGGCCTAACCGAGCTTCTTGGCGCAGGGGAAGATCTTGAAGTCCTTGGCGGTGTAGCCCTGGCCGTTGCTCTCGTAGTAGTCGGCTTCCGACTCGACTAGCTCCTCGGCGGTCTCAGCCCAGGTGACGACGTCGTGCGGGCCGACGAAGTGATACTTGCTCTGCTTCAGGTGCGAGCACCCAGCGGCGTGAACTTCGAACCTGTGGCGAGCGCCCCGCAGCATCCCAGTGGTGAAGTAGGCGAATTCGCGGTTGGCGGTGGTCTCACTCATATCTCGTAGCCTCCTTGGCTCGGGGAGTTCCTTACTCCCTCACTACAACTCACTATACCCTATCCGGCCGGGGAAGTAAAGTCCTGAGGGGGATTTCTTTGAGGATATTCTCCGGGATGGACTTTACTTCCCGTGAAGGGTAGGGTATACTGAGGTCGTAGCCGGGAAGGCCCCGGCAGGAAAGGAAGACACGATGAACGCACCCCTCGGAACCACGGAGAAGCGGATCGGGAAGACCGGCCCCGGCACGGTCATCGCGGTTGTCCGGCAGAACGGGGAGATCCGCAAGCTCCGGATCCGCACCCTGGAGGCCGACACCCGCAACGGTACTGACGGGTGGACCTGCAACCTGGAGGACGTCAAGACCTTCAACCGGATCCGGACCTTCTACCCTGCCTACGAGACGGTCAACGTGGTGGGCTGACCACCTACGGGGCCTCCGGCCGGAGGCCCCGTAGGGTAGTATCTTCGGGGATGAGGGAGTCAGCACTAGAGGTTCGCCTCCACAGGCAGATCTGCGACCTCGGGGGCACCACGATCCGGCTCCTCCCTACCGTGGCAGGCATGCCGGACCGGATGGTCCTCCTGCCGGATGGTTCCGCCGTCCTGGTGGAGCTGAAGACCGTGACGGGACGCCTCCGCCCGGCCCAGCGCCTGTGGCACCAGCGGTCGGCCCGGAGAGGCTGGCCTGTCACGGTCCTGGCGGGGCCGGAGGAGATCGACGCCTGGGTCGAGGGACTCGGCTTTACTTCCTCGGGCGAGTAGGGTATACTGGACGACAGAGGGGCAAGGAGCCCCGACCAAGAGGAGACAAGAGATGGAACTGACCAACCACCAGAAGGACGCCATGCGAGGGCTGCTAGCCCGAGCCGACGAGGAGGGCGTCGCATCGCTCGGGGGCCTCGCCGGCACCGGCAAGACCACCCTCCTCGCCGAGCTGGACAAGGAGCTCGGGGGCCGGGCCATGGTCGTCGCCCCGACCGGGCGAGCAGCCTCGGTCCTCCGCCGGAAGGGCGTCGCCGCCAACACGATCCACAGTGCCCTCTACGGAGCCCCCACCAGCGAGCGCTACGCCCACCTTGGCGGCTGCACCCTCGGGGAGTTTGAGGCTCCCACCCTGGACTGCATCCCCCACAACTGCACGAGCTCCCCCAGCTGGGGAGGCCGACGGGAGCTGGCCTTCGCCCCGGAGTACCTGATCGTCGACGAGGCCAGCATGGTCAACAGCAAGGCGCTGGCAGACCTCCTCCAGACCGGGGCCAAGGTCATCCTGGTAGGCGACCACGGGCAGCTGCCCCCGGTCGTCGGTACGCCGGTCATCTCGAACCCCGACTTCGTCCTGACGGAGATCCACCGGCAGGCGGCGGAGTCCCCGATCATCCGGGCTGCCTACGCCGTCCGGGACGGGGCCACCCTGACTGCCGCAGCGGAGGCCGAGGGAATCCCGGTCCAGCGCTGGAAGGGGAGGGTCGCCCCCAACACCGACGTCGCCCGTATCTGCCACACCAACGTCATGCGCCACCGCATCAATGCGGCGATGCGCCAGGCGCTCGGCCGGGCAGACGGCCCCAAGGTCGTGGCGGGCGAGCGACTCCTCTGCCTGGCGAATGTGCGGTCCGGACCGGGCGGGGCGATGGTCGCTGCCAACGGCGAGGTCGGCACCGTCCGAGAGGTCCTCGAATACAACGAGGCCCGGAGCTACGCCCTCGTCAAGATCGACGTCGACCACGGCACCCAGGGCCTGGTGCAGCGCATCAGCCTGACCCAGCTCGGCACGAAGACCCTCCACCGGAACCAGCTCGACGGGGCCAACCCCTGGGACTGGGGGTACGCCCTCACGGCTCACAAAAGCCAAGGCTCAGAATGGGGCACGGTCGGGGTCTACTACGAGCCGTCGATCCGCCGCTCGCAGGACCGAGACGCCTGGACATACACGGCGGTGACCCGAGCAGAAGAGTCCCTCGTCGTTGTCAACGCCTAGCTGGGGATACGTCCTCTGAGGGGAGTTGCCCGAACTAGGTTCGGGCAACTCAGCTAAGGTACCCAATCAGACCTATCAACCCGGCAGCGCCGCCCTGCGTAGGGCGGCGCTGCCAAGTCTCCTGAGGGGAGAACACGTGAGTAAGAAAGACGGTAGCGCACTCGTGCTCAAGTTCGCTAGGGGGATCGAGGGAGGGAAGCGTTGCACCCACTTCGAGCCCCGGGAGACCTCCTGGGAGCGGTTCGTAGACCTCCCGCTCTGGCAGGCTCCCCCAGTCGGGGCCAAAGACGCCTTCCCGTTCATCTTCGGCGAGCTCGGCGACGAGCCACGGGAGGCCTGCGGGGCGAGCGACCTCTGCTATATGGAGGACGGACGCCACCGCACCAAGGCCAACCTCCTCTCCCGTACCGCCGTCACGCTCGATATCGAGGGGCCAGCGGTCAGCCGGCAATGGGTTGACGGGCTCCTCGACCGCCTCGAGGACCAGGGCGTCTCGTTCCTCGCCCATACCACCCACAGTAACGGGCTCCCTGGTAAAGGCGTCCGCTGGCGGCTCTTCATGCCGCTCGCTAGGCCGGTCGAGGACCACGACGAGTTCCACCTAATCTGCCGGGCCTGGGCCACCGTCGCTGCGGGGGACAAGGGGGTCGCCGGCACGTTCGACCCCTCAGGCTTCCACGCCGTCTGGCTCGCCTACGCTCCCACCCTCCCCGACGCTGGCGCCGAGGGCCGGTACCGAGTCCGGGCCAACGTAGGGACCGCCCTAGACCCCCAGGAGTGGCTCGATACCGCCGATATGCTGGGGCTCGAGGCCCAGCGGAGTGGCGCTCAGTACGATGGTACGTGGGACGGGCGAGGCAACATGCTCTCCTATGAGGAGCTCACGGAGGCTGAGAGAGGTTTTGTGGACGCTCGACTCACGAGGCTCCGCCAGAGGTGGGTTCGCGTCTGTACGGACGCTCTAGGATGGCCTGAGGGGCACAGGGAGGTGCTGCCGGGGTACGGCGGGGACGGTGAGCAGGCGGAGGCCGTCGGCTGGGAGGGGATATCGCTCCGGATGGCTTGGGCGTATGCCCGGCACGGGTGCCAGGCGTGGTCCGGGTACAGCGAGGCGGAGATGGGCGACCTCTACGAGCGCGATCTCGGTGAGATTGCGAGCGGTGAGGGCTGCGGGGACAAATGGTACCCAGGGATCTACGCAAAGGCATGGGCGTCGGGCGGGCCTACGGCAACGCCCTGGCCCGAGGAGTTCCTCCCGATCGTCTCTGGGTACTCCACGGACGATCTCGCTGGGAAGCCCATCCTGTACGTCCGAGGCGCGATCGATATCGAGGACAACCTCGGATACCAGGTAGCGGACGAGTACCTGCGGGGGAGCGTTATCGCTACTGGGACGTCGCACTGGGCAATCTGGGACGGTGAACGCTGGGGCATAACGAAAGAGATCGACGGGGTCCACAAGGTCGTCTCCGGGGCGATACGGGATATCCTCCGGGAGCATACCGACCAGGCCTGGCTCCGGTACGAGGGCAGCCGCAAGACCTCCGAGGACGAGAAGGAGCTCAACAAGGTCCTCGCCGCTGCCGGGGAGTACCTCACGCAGAGGAAGATCCGAGATGTTACGAGGCTCGCCCGGAAGTACGTGCATGTCCCGACGAGCTTCTTCGACGGTCCTGGGTGCGCCCGGTACCTGAATGTGCGGAACGGAGTCGTCGATCTGCAGACAGGGAAGCTAGAGCCCCACTCGCAGGAGCTCGGGTTTACGAGGGTGTCCCCGGTCGACTACGAGCCCGGCGCGCGCCACCCGGACTGGGACAAGGTCCTCCGGGCTATCCCCGACGACGTCCTGCCCTGGCTCAAGAGGAAGCTGGGCCAGGCGTGCTGGGGTGTCGCCCCTCCGGACGACATCGCGATGTTCTGGAAGGGCGGGGGTGAGAACGGTAAGTCTACTGTCATCATGGGCCTGAAGGAGGCGCTCGGTCCGTTCTATACCGTCGTCTCGGAGAAGCTCCTCCGGAAGGGTGGTACCGAGGGGCCAGAGGTCATGAGCTTGAAGGGCGCTCGCCTCGCGGTGATCGAGGAGCTCCCGGAGGGGGACTACGTCGAGGCGGCGACCCTGAAGAGGCTCGTAGGGACGGGGACGGGCATGTCCGGCCGGCACCTGTACCGGGAGCTCGAGATGTGGGATCCAACCCACGCTCTCGTCTTCACGACCAACGAGGAGGTCCAGATTACTGCGACCGACCATGGCACCTGGCGGCGGCTGGCCCAGGTCGACTTCCCATACACGTTCAACGGGGTCGACCGTGAACGGGACGACCGTCTCCGGGACCGGGTGGCGCAGGACCCGGAGGTGGCACAGGCTGCTCTTGCCTGGCTCGTTGAGGGCGCTGTGGAGGCGCATAAGGAGGGTCTGAGTAGGGCGGACCTACCGGAGCGAGTTCGGAAGGCTACGGAGGCGTGGAGGCTCGCTGGGAACGATCCAGCTGTGTTCATCGCGGAGCACCTCGAGCTGGCGCCGGGGAAGGCGGTCCTGTCGCAGGAGGTGTACGAGCAGTTCTGCCTGTGGGCCCGGGAGCGGGGACGGCGCGTCATGACGGACAAGACATTCTGGACGCGGGCGGATAGTGCACTCCTCATGGCGGACCAGGACGTCGAGAAGGCCAAGACCCGGTCCGGGGAAGGTAAGGGGTACATGATCGTCTCGGTGGAGGGGGTGGAGCTCCCGGATATCTTCCGAAATGCGATCCGGAACGTCTCCTGGACGGACGACGCCATTAAGATTGCGAGAGAGCGGGAACTAGGTCTCTAGGGAGGGTGTTTTGGGGGCTGTTTTGGGTCCGGTTCGGGGCTCCGATTTGTCGGGGCCTGAACCCCCTTCTGAGATCTTTTTCTGGACTTGCCCGAACCCCCTCGACCCGGGTCCGAGAAACTTCGCCCTAGTGGAGTGATTTTGTACCCATTTTGCCTCGCGCGAGCGAGTTTGAAGAACCCGGGTCGAGGGGGTTCGGGGGCCGCATGAAGTCCTAAACTCGTTGGCCACCAAGGAAGTAGACCCCGGGAAGTAGAGGGGCTGGATTTGGGGTTGCATGATTGCAGAAACATTCACGCGATGGCCCCATTTTGGGCCCCCAAATGGCCCCCAGGAAGTACCCATTTTCGGACCCTTCCTTGGGGCACTTCTGGAGGGCCTAAGTTACCAGCCGGTAACCCTCTGTCGGGACACCTGGCACTAGCGCCGTCGGAGCCCGGTAGGGTATACTCGAGTAACGCAAGGAAAGACAAGGAGAGAACCATGTATGGAGAACCACTCGAAGTCGGCGCAGCACGTGCCGTAATCGGAGGACGAGGAGGCAGCGCTCAGGACGCCCTCAAGGACGCCGCCCAGGTCCTGCGGAGCCTAGGACCACTCAACGACCTACCGGGCCGCTGGGCTCCGCTAGAGACGTCCTTCAAGACGTACCAACTAGCGACGTCGTCCTCCCTGACCTTCGAGGTCGTGGTCACACTGGAGTGGCGAGCCGATGCCTGACCGCTGCGACTATCACGTCTGGGAGGACGTCCGAACCTTCCCCGGCTCGACCGGCACCCGCCGGATGCGTTGCTGCCGGCCCAGCCACGACGACCCGGACCACGACCTACACTGGGAGCACCCCGACAGTCAGGCCCAGACCTGGACGCCACCGTCTCGGAGGACGAAGACATGAGAACGCTGTACCTGGCCGGAGTCCCTGGCTCGGGGAAGTCGACGATCGCCAAGGAGCTCCTGACAGGCTGGGAGGTTGGGGAGGAGGTCCGGCTCACTAGCCGGGAGCTCTTCGGCCACCACCTCACCAACGGTCCGCACCGGGGCGTCTACCTCGGGGTCCTCCGGGACGGGCCGTTCCCCGGGACCGACGCCCTGAGCATGTCCGTGGCCCCGCAGCTCGAGGCGTGGCTCGAAGAGACCGACCCGGACGAGGTCGACTTCGTCCTGGCCGAGGGGGATCGCCTGTTCAACCGGCGCTGCATCGCCGCCCTAGACAAGCACACGGACCTCACGATCGTCTGCCTAACCGTCGACCCGGAGGTCGCCGAGGCCCGCTGGGTAGAGCGGAAGCTAGACCATCTGTTCTACGATTACCCAGCCTCGGGCGACGGCGAGTACAAGCCTCAGACCCACAAGGCGAAGGCCACGAAGGTCGCCAACCTGATGGAGGAAGTAACGGGGCAGGGGATCTCTACCCTCACGATCGATACCACCCACGATGCTCCCTGGTACATCGCCGACCGGATCCGGAGGTTCTTCGGGTGACCGGCCAGGAGATAGACCACCTACAGCACTTCTCGGACTTCGTACGGGGCGTTGACACCGCTGGTGGTACGACCCCACACGTCGCGATGACTGTGGAGGCTATGCGCCCGCTAGAGGACCGCCTAGAGAAGCTCTGGTGGGCGGGCTGCTACGCCCTCACCTACAACTGGCCCGCCGCCGAGCGCCTCTGGCAGGAGTGGCGGCCGGAGGCCGTGAACGAGCTCGACTTCCTCCTGTGGCTCGAGGAGCACCGCCCCGGGATACCTCTCCGGAAGGAGCGGAAGGCGATCTTCCGGCTCCCGTTCTTCGCTGACAGCGCCACGAGCTACGCCGCCTTCGCCCGACGCCTATCCCACGCGAACTACTGGCCCGAGAGCTACGAGGACGCCTACCGGCTCTTCACGGGGAGCTGCCGGTACATGGGGCGCTACATCGCGATCCGCTGGCTCGAGGTTATGCGCCGGGCGTTCCCGGAGGAGTGCGGGGCCTGGCAGATGCCGGATATCCGGGCGTCGGGCGGGGAGCACCCGATCAAGGCGATGCAGCTGATCTACCCAGAGCAGCTCCCGATGTCGGCGAAGGAGGTCCCGACCGCCCTCGCCGACCAGATGGCGGACACGCTCCTCGTGGAGATGGAGATGGAGCACGGCCTCACCTCCGACTACTACGAGATCCAGTCGCTTCTCTGCGAGTACAAGCAGGAGTGGTTCGCCCGGAAGCAGTACCCAGGGAAATCGATCGACACCGAGATGGACTACTTCCGGAAGGTCTACGACTACTGGGGGGCCGAGGCCGAGGCGGAGTCGATCTTCTACGACGTCCGACAGGCCTGCTTCCCGACCTGGTCGCTCGGGGAGGTCGACGACAAGTGGTGGGGCGTACGGAAGGAGCTCGGGACGACGCTCCGCGAGCACGGATACGTCTGGTCGGACGCCCGGTACGACTACCAACAGACAACAGACTTAGCAGAACCTGTGAGGAGAGCAGCGTGAGAAGGAACGACGGACCCGGCCCCGTCTGGGAGATCGTCCCAGGCCAGCTGTACCAGCGAGGCAAGATGCACGACTGGACCGACGACCGGAAGCAGGGCTTCCTGGGCCACTACGGCATCACGATGGCGATCGCCCTCGCCCCGCCGACGCCCGACCCGAACCTGGACCACTGGTGCCAGTACCTCCACGAGCCGATCCCGGACGGGCTGCTCCGGAAGCCAGAGCTCGTCGTGGCGCTCGCCAAGCAGGCAGCCGAGGAGATCGAGGACGGGGGCGCGGTGGTAACGATGTGCAACGCCGGTCGGAACCGCTCGGGGCTGCTGTCGGCGCTGACGCTGTACGAGCTCGGGATGCCGGCCGGAGACCTGATCGACTTCGTCCGGAAGCACCGCCCGAGGGCGCTAGACAACGATCACTTCGTGGCGTACCTGGAGGGGCTCCTGTGAGCGTGTCTCCGTGGTACGAGTACGAGTGCCCCGCTGGGCACTACGTCGGGGCGCGAGTCCCGCAGGAGGAGTGCCCGGTGGCGGTCTGTGGCTCCCGGGAGCTCCGCCCTACGAACCGGGAGGCCCGGGAGGCAGCGGAGAAAGAGATCCTCTAGCTGGGGATACGAAGAAATCCGGGAATGGGCTTTACTTCCTTGGCTGGATAGGGTATAGTGAGTTCTAGTGAGGGGCAAGGAGCCCCCGGGAAGGAACACAGCAATGGATACCACCTACGAAGATGACATCGTCGACTACGAGGTTCTTGCCCTCGAAGCGGATGCCGAGATCGCCGCCGAGTTCACGATGTCGTTCGTCTGCGGCGGGGGACTCCCCGAAGACGCTGCCGCCCGCTACGCAATGGAAGGAGAGCTGTGATGAAGGAATCCCAGGAACGCTGGATCGTCGCCGACCGGCAGACGACGTGCGGCGGTCGCCAGAGGGTCTGGCGGTGCGCCAACGGCTACGGAGCCTCGGTGATCCAGAGCGATTACGCCTACGGCGGATACGAGCTGGCCGTCGTCCGCTTCCCCGGATTCGGTGACCGGTACGAGCTGGTCTACGACACGCCGATCACCGACAACGTGATCGGGTGGCTCGACGATGATCAGTGCGACGCCCTGATCGACCAGATCGCTGCGCTGTAGCGCCATCTACACCCGAAAGGAACACTCATGCTCACCATCAACCGCTCACCCGTCCCCGCCCTCCGTATCAAGTTCGGCCGCGACGCCAACAGGAACCAGACCGTCACTGCCCGCCGAGTCGACGGGGGCACGAGCGTCCGCCGTCAGGTCGCCACCCTCGACAGCTACAACAGCGGCGGGGGCGACTTCTCGGTCGCCGCCGAAGTGCTCGCCCTCCTGCTGGCGCAGCTCGCCGCCGAGTTCGCCGTGGCG
>JACYYJ010080348.1_pt3 | contig 20622 bp, 14 predicted proteins | sample 8236861 | NCBI WGS metagenome assembly JACYYJ01 (sample SAMN14103086, study PRJNA606662) | landfill metagenome | isolation source: landfill solid waste | place: India:New Delhi, Okhla landfill site | collected 2017-11-05
TCGAGGCGATGACGATGGGCGATCGCGTCGCCGTCCTGAAGAACGGAGTGCTGCAGCAGTTCTCCAGCCCCACCGAACTCTACGACCGTCCCGCCAACGCATTCGTCGCCGGTTTCATCGGCTCGCCGTCCATGAACCTGCTCCGCGCGAAGGTCGTCGACGACGGAGTCGTCGTGGGCAGCACCGTCATCCCCGTCGAACGCGACCGCATCGCGCGACTGCACTCCGCAGGCATCGAGGAAGTCACCGCCGGGATCCGGCCCGAGGACTTCGAGATCGCCGACGAGGGCGTCGAAGCCGTCGTCGAACTCGTCGAGGAACTCGGCAGCGAGTCGTACCTGTACACGCGGGTGCCCGGCACCGGCAATCAGGTGGTCGCGCGGGCCCTGGTCCGTACCCCCGCACGCCTCGCCGACACCGTGCACCTGCGCAAGCGCGAAGGTACGGTGCACCTGTTCCACGTCGACACCGGAGAGCGGGTGGGCGACTGACCCGGCGACGGAAGGATCACTGTGGGCGAGCAGAAGGAACGGATGCTGGCCGGCGAACTCTACATCGCCGACGATCCCGAACTCGCCGCCGACGCACTCCGGGCAGCGCTGCTGACCGAAAAGTACAACGCGTCGAGTGCAGCGGATCCGGATGCGCGTCGCGCGCTGCTCGAGGAGTTGTTCGACTCGATCGGTGACGACGTGGAGATCCGGCCGCCACTGCAGGTGGATTACGGGTACCGGATCACCGTGGGGAACGGGACATTCGTCAACTTCGGCGCGATCATGCTCGACGTCGCGCCGATCACGATCGGCTCGGACGTGCAGATCGGCCCGAACGCGCAACTCCTCACCCCCACTCATCCGCTCGATCCCGATCTCCGCCGCGCGAAGTGGGAATCGGCGCAACCCATCACGATCGGCGACAACGTGTGGCTCGGCGGTGGCGCGATCATCGGACCGGGCGTCACGATCGGCGAGAACACCGTCGTGGGAGCCGGCGCGGTGGTCACCCGAGACCTGCCACCGAACGTCGTGGCGACGGGCGTACCTGCGCGGGTGACGCGCCGGCTCTGAGCCGATCGAAGCCACCGGCTCAGAGACGATCGGAGCGGAACTTGCGTCGATCCCGGCGCTCGCTATGCTGCCCCGCATGATCAGTCGCCGCGCACGCCTCGTCAGCTTCGTCGTCGTCGCGGGTGCGGCACTCGTCGCGGCAGGGTGTTCGCGGAGCGTGGAGGGTGAGGCCACCGCATCCGAAGCACCCACCGAGCCGGCGAGCACCACCACCGCCACCTCGTCGGCGCCGCCCACGACCACGACCACCACGGCCGCGCCGAAGCCGGTCGACCCCGACGACTACGCCGCGACCAGCGAGGGCGTGTACTACTTCGCGTCCCCGGGCGGGCAGTTCGGATGCGCCATCCTCGTCCACACCGCTCCCCTGACGGGCTGCCAGGGCACGATGCCGACGAGTGCACCCCGGGTCCCCGGCAGCGGCGCGCCCGACGTGCTGGTGCCCGCGAACGCCCTGATGCTCGAAGGGGACGGTCCCGGAGAGTGGGTCAGCATCGGCGACATCGCGTTCACGGATTTCGGGGGTGCCCCGAAGACGCTGCCGCACGGCAGCACTCTCACCGTCGATCCGTTCACGTGCACCGTCGACGAGAAGACCGGTGTCACGTGCGAGACGGACGCCCACGGATTCACCGTGTCGGCGACCGGCGGCGAAGTCTGGTGATCGCGGCGGTGCTCGGGGTGGTCAGGGCAGGTCGTCCCGCGCCATCGGCATCATGAAATCGCCGATCTCGTCCCGCATCCACCACTGGCCCGTCGCGCGTCGCTCGGCGTGCGTCGCGAAGCGGTAGCGAAACAGGCGGGCCCGCACCAGACGGGGCGGTTCGTCCGGGAACGGGTTGTGCCGGAGCAGTTTCACGGTGGCCGGATCGTTCTCCAGCAGTTTTCCCGCGAACCGCGGGAACCATCCCGCGGCGTAGTCGCGCGAGATCCCCGCGAACCACATCAACCAGTCCAGACGCAGGTGGTACGGCGCGTACTGACGAGGCCTGCGGTACACGTCGCCCGGTTTGCCCTTGAACTCGTACTCGCGCCACTCCGTCGCCGGTGTCACCACCGCATCGGTGGTGCCTTCGACGATCACTTCCCGCCGGGTGCGTGTGACGGTGCCGAACGCGCCGTAGGTGTTCACGAAGTGCCACTTGTTGAACGAGGCGTTCATCGCCTGCCGATGCGACATCATGTTCGCCACCGGCCAGTAGCTGAGCACCGCGACCAGCACGGTCAGCGCCACCACGACGACGGTGAACGCGATCGGTGTCGGACCGTAGGTCGTGGTGGAGTCGATCAGCAACCCGTAGAAACTGTCGGGCACCACCGACAACGCGATGACGATGGTGATCCAGTTGAGCCACGCGAAATTGCCGCTCGTCACCAGCCACAACTGCGTGACGATCATGATCAGTGCGGCGATCCCGGCGACCGGCTGCGGCAGGAACAACCCGAACGGCACGACGAGCTGGGTGAAATGGTTACCCGCCACCTCCACCTTGTGCAGCGGCCGCGGGATCAGGTGGAAGTACCGGCTGAGCGGGCCGGGCATCGGCTGGGTTTCGTGGTGGTAGTACAGACAGGTCAGGTCGCGCCAGCACCGGTCGCCGCGCATCTTGATCAGCCCGGCACCGAACTCGAGCCGGAACAACAACCAGCGCAGCAGGATCAGCACGAGCAGCGGCGGCGCGGTATCGGCGTTGCCCAGGAAGATCGCGAGCACGCCGGCCTCGAGCAGCAGCGACTCCCAGCCGAACGAGTACCAGACCTGACCCACGTTGACGATCGACAGGTACAGCAACCACATCACGAACCACACGAGCATGCAGACCACGAGCGGCAACTGCTCGGTGACACCGAGCATCGTCACCACCGACAGCACGAGACCCACCGCGGCGACCGCGGTGAACAGACCGTCGGAGTATCTCCAGTGGAACAGGCTAGGCGACTGCCGGAACGACGTGAGAGACAGGAATCGCGGGGCGGGAAGGATGCCGCGTTCGCCGATCAAGGCCCGGAACTGCAACAGAGCTGCGAGGAAGGCGACGGCGTACAGCGCCGCGAGTCCACGGGTGACCAGCAGCCGCCCGATCGTGTACCCGTCCGCGTCCAACCAGTCCATCGCTCGGCTCGTTCGTCGTCTGTCGTGCGCGCCGATTCGAGCATGCCACGTCCGGTTCGCCGGTGGAGACGGTCTCGCGAGGATGGGAGACCGACGACCGACTGTAGACGACCGGCTACACGCGGATCTCCCGCCGCAGCCCGCTCGCTCGGAGCACCTGCCGTGCCACGCCCGCGCGTACCGCGTCCTCGGTTCCGATGATCCGCACGTGCGACCGCGCACGCGTGATCGCGGTGTACAGCAGTTCGCGGGTGAGCAGCGCCGATCCGGAATCGGGCAGCACCACCGAGACGGTGCCGTACTGACTACCCTGGCTGCGGTGGATCGTCATCGCGTAGACGGTGCTCACCGCGGGCAGCTGACTCGGGCGCAGTTCGAACGGCGTCTCGCCGCGCGCGAACGCCGCGACGAGTTCGTCGCCGCGCCGCACGACCACGCCGGTGTCGCCGTTGTAGATCTGCATGTCGTGGTCGTTCGCGGTGACGAGCAGCGGCCGGCCGGGATACCAGCTCTCGGGATCGAGGCGCTGCCCCACGGCCTCCCCGATCCATTCGGCGGCCTGCCGCGCCCACCACTGCACACCGGCCGGGCCGTCGCGGTGCGCGCACAACAATCGGTGTTTCTCGAAGCTCTTCAGCGCCGGATCCACCTCGCCCGCCTCGGCGGCCTTGGTGACCTCCTCGGCGGAGCGGACGATGTCGTCGCGCAGGGCGTCGAGATCGTTGGGAGCGAGGAACGACACCTTCGGATCACCGCTGCGCAGGATCCTCAGTACCTCATCCGCCTTACCCTCGCGTACCGCAATGGCCAGGTCCGCGATCGCTTCACCGAACCTGCGTCCCCGACTGAGGCGCACAACGCCGCCACGCAACCGGTCGCGCTCCTTGTCCGAGAAGCCCTTTTCCTTGGCAGGATCTCCAACCGCTGCCAGATCGCGGGTGACGACCCGCTCGAAGACCGGATCGAGGGTGCCGCTGACCGGGCGTCCCACGAGGTCGGCAAGCACCGCACCGGCGTCGACCGAGGCGAGCTGGTCGGGGTCGCCGACGAGGACGAGCCGGGTGTCGGGACGCACCGCCTCGAGCAGGCGGCACATCATCGTCAACGACACCATCGACGTCTCGTCGACGACGATCACGTCGTACGGCAGATGATTGCCCGCGTGGTAGCGGAAGCGGGTGCGGCCGCGCTGCCAGCCGAGCATGCGGTGCACGGTCATGGCGGTGAGATTCGGCGGCAGACCCAGCTCGGTCTCCTGCTCGCGCACCGATTCCTGCAGGCGCGCAGCGGCCTTGCCGGTGGGAGCGGCCAGGCCGATGCGCAGTTCGTGACCGTACAGGCGGGTGAGCAGCGCGAGGATCCGCGCCACGGTGTGGGTCTTGCCGGTGCCCGGTCCGCCCGCGATCACCGCGGTCGGGCGGGTGGCCGCGAGCGCCGCCGCGACTCGCTGACGGTCGGGTGCCGACGCGGGCCGGGTGGGATCGTCGGGATGGTGGAACAGCTCGTCGAGCGTCGCCGCGATGCGCTCCTCGTCGAGGTCCGGGAAGGTCGCCGTACGTTCGGCGAGCACCCGGCGGATCGTCTGCTCCTGCCGGAAGTACCGGTCGAGATACAGCAGCGGACCTTCCGCGGTGTCGACGAGACGCAACGGACGCAGAGGCCCGCGGTCGCCGCCGACGACGAGAGGACTGCGACGCAGCGCCGCGAGCACGTCCTCGTCGCGGGGCCACGGCAGGCTCGCGGGATCGACGACGGGATGACCATCCGCGTCCTCCTCGACCGTGACCTCACGGAAACGCGTGAGGTCGAGGCACACCGACCCGGAGCGCACGGCGCGCACCGCCAGCGCGGTGGCGAGATGCACGTGCGGGTCGTCCTCGCCGCCGAGCGCCGCGAGTCGCAGGGCGACGTGCACGTCGGCGGCGGAGAGTGCGCCCACCTCGTTGAACTGCCGCAGAGCGCCCTTGCCGCGCTGGGCGATCCGAACGTCGGTCATGGACTCGATCACGAGATCACGGCCTTTCCGGCGAGGAGGTCGGACAGGTCGGTGACGAGGCCGGCCGGCGGGTGCCAGTCGAACACGCCGCTGCCGGATGGGCTGTCCGGTCCGGCCATGCCGCGGACGAACAGGTACTGCACACCACCGAGATGGACGTGCGGGTCGTAGTCGCGCATCCGCCACCGCAGATAACGGTGCAGGGCAACGGAATAGAGCAGAGCCTGCATCGGATAGTGGGCGCGGAGCATCTCCGCTGCCATCGACTCGCGGGTGTAGTGCGCGGTGGTCAGTTCGTCGACGGGCGCGAGCCGGTTGGTCTTGTAATCGACGACGACGAATGCCGGCCCCTCGGTGCGCAGTACGGCGTCGATACTGCCGTTGAGGTAACCCCGCAGCGGCACGGGTTCGAGGGTGCGCACCCGATCGGCGTAGGCCGCCATCGGATCGTCGGCGGGCAGGTGCCGGCGCAGCAACCCGCCGACCGCGTCGAGGGTGACGGTGACGGGCACCGGACTGTCGCCGCCGGTCAGCGGCAACTCGAAGTCGAGTTCGGAGAGCCGGTCGGAGGGAGCGAAATCCGCGAGGGTCCGGCCGAGCGGCCCGAGCGGGGTGCGCATCACCGGGAGCAGCGCCGCCGCGAGCTGCGCGGGGTCGATCGGCGACATCTGGCGACGCACCGTCTCGCGGCAGCAGTCGAGCAGTTCGGCCTCCAAATCTGGGGCGGAGGTGTCGACGACCTCGAGGACGGTGTGCACCAGCGTGCCGAAAACGGTGCCGCCCGGCAGTCCGTTCATCGGTGACGGGATGCCTTCCCACGCGGGTTCCGTTGCGCTCAGCGGAGGCTCGTCCGGCTCGTCGATCGTCACCGGCTCCTCCACCTCACCGCTCACCACCGGTGCATCGTGCACCGAGGCGGTGAGCGCCGAATAGGAGGTCCTGCGCCAGTTCTCGTCGACGACCCGATCGAAACGGGCGGCGGCAAGAGGGCCGGTCTCCACTCGGGGGCGGGTCCAGCGCAGCACCGGAATCGGATGCGACCCCACCGCTTCGGCGGCGATGACCCCACCGGCGCGCACAGCCCACCGCTCGAATTCCTCGGCCATGGCCTCGTCGTGACCGATCCGGCCCTCCGCGGCGACCTCGGGCGAGCCGGGCTCGCGGGCGAACAGCAACCGGTGCAGCGGCGACCGCGAGGTGGGAGTGGACGGCGCCCACCAGAGAGTGAGCGCACACTGCGCGCGCGTCACCGCCACGTACAGCAGGCGCAGTTCCTCCCCCGCCTCCTCGAGTTCGTGCTGACGACGCCGCGCGACGTAACCGGGGCCGCTCTTGCCGCCCACATCGAGGATGCGCCGGCCGTTCTCGTGCAGCAGCAGCTTGTCGGGCTCGGGGTTCTTCGCGGCATCCCACCCGTACGGGACGTGGACGACGGGGAACTCGAGCCCCTTGCTGCCGTGCACGGTGAGGATCTGGACCGCCGCGGCGTCGCTGTCGAGGCGCCGGATCCGGTCGGCCCCACCGCGGTCGGGGTCGTTGATGCGGTCCTCGAGCCAGCGGGTGAGCGCGGCCAGCCCCAGCGACTGCGCCGAGGCGACGTCCTCGAGCAGCTGCGCGACGTGCCGGATGTCGGTGAGGGTGCGTTCCCCGGACGGCTCGTCGAGGAGGCGGGCCTCCACCGAACCGAAGGACGCGAGGCGTTCGAAGACGGCGGCGAAGCCGGTGCGGGCGTAGACATCGTTCAGTTCGCGGAGCAGCCCGCCGACCTCCACGACCAGCGCTTCGCCCTCCGAATCGATATCGGTCATCGTGCGGCCGAGCAGCGGGGTGAGCGCGGCGAGCCGGACGCGATCGGCGCGATGGGGCTGCTCGAGCGCGTAGAGCACCCACAGCCAGTGCTGTGCGGACGGTGTGGCGAACACACTCGTGCCCCCGGCGACCACGCACGGCACGTTCGCCTTCGTCAGCGCGTCGTGGACGAGCGTCACCTGCTTGTGTTTGCGCACGAGGACCGCGATGTGCCCGGGTTGCACACGCTCGGGACCGGAACCGAGGTCGACGGTGACGTTCTCGTCGTCGAGCAGGCGCACGATGTCGGCCGCGACGTCGCGGGCGACCCGCCCGCGCAGGCCGTCGAGATTCTGCGGGAAACCCCAGTCGTTGAGCGGACCGGCACCGGCACGGGGCAGGTGGCGCACGCGCAGGGGCGCGATGCCCGAGAGCCGGGAATCGGCGGCCGCCGCCTTCACCGGGTTCACCACGATGCGCGGATCACCGAGGGTGGCACCGAGATGGACGTGTTCGAGCGCCCGGACGAGATCGCCGTCGCTGCGCCAGTTGGTGGTCAGCTCGCAGTAGGTGTCGGATTCGGAGACGGCATCGAGATAGCTGAGCACCTCTGCGCCGCGGAAGGCGTAGATGGCCTGCTTCGGGTCGCCGACGAGCACGAGCGTGCTGTGCCCGTGGAATGCCCGGCGCAGGATCTCCCACTGCTTGGGGTCGGTGTCCTGGAACTCGTCGACGAGGACGACGGAGAAACGCGCGCGCACCCGCCGGCAGGCGGCGTCGCCGTGCTCCGGATCGCCGAGCACCGCGTGCAGCAGGGACAACTGGTCGTCGAAGTCGCGCAGTCCGAGCCGGCGCTTGCGTCGCTCGACCTCCTCGCGGACCGCTCGCGCGAACTCCACCCGTTCACCGGCCGCGGTGCCGTCGGCATCGTTCGGTGCGAGTTCGGCCTGCGGGTCGAAGATCGCCTCCTTCGCGGCGACGGCCGCCTCGGCGTAGGTGATGGGGGCTTGTCCCCTGCCGTAGCGCCGCAGGTAGAGATCGGCGACGACCTCTGCTCGCAGGTCGTCGACGTCCTCGACGACCGTGACGTCGGGTTCGCGTTCGCCGGCGATGCCGAGTTCGTCGAGCATGCGGCGGCAGAAACCGTGCGTGGTGGAGATGGTGCCGGAGTCGAAGTCGGACAACGCCTGTCGCAGCCGGGCCCGCCGCGCGTCGACGTCCTCGCTCGCGAGATGACGGACGAGCATGTCGTTGCTCGCCCGTGCACCGTCGGGATCGGCGAGGGCGGTGGCGACCTGCGCGAACCGGTTCCGGGTGCGTTCACGCAGTTCCTGCGTCGCGGCCCGGCTGAAGGTGACGAGCAGCAGGTCGGACAGGCGGGCGTGTCCTTCGGCGACGAACCGGGTGGCGAGCCCGACGATCGCGTACGTCTTCCCCGTTCCCGCGCTGGCCTCGAGAACGGTGGTGCCGCTCGGGAGCGGGCCGAGCAGATCGAAGCCTGCCGGCGGCGGACCGCCCGCGGCGCGCGGATCGGTGATGGCGGTATCGGGCACGCTGCGTCCTTCTCTCACGGGCGTCCCTGGTTCTCGGAGGCGAGCAGGGGTTCCCACAACCGTCGGGCGAGCACACCGAAACGGGTGGGGTCGTCGAACCAGCCGGCCTCGACACCGTCCGGTGCGTCGGCGGTGAGCTGCCCGAGCGTCACGTCGGGCCCGTACAGATACTGGACGTGACGGTCCTTGCCGTCGCCGAACGCGCCACCGAACGCCTTCCCGGCGGCCGACAGCGCCATCTCCACGGAATCACCGCGGTGGCGGCGATCGGCGTACTCGGCCGACGCGCCCGTCACGAGCGGCAGCGGCCGGCACAGTCCACGATCGCGCAGATCGACGAGTGCGGCGAGCAGCGCGACGGGATCGGCGGGAGCCAGAAGGGTCGAGCGCCAGGCCGGATACGAGCGCGAACGGCTGCGCCCGGTGGTCACCGCACGCCACTGCCCGGGATGACCCGAGGCGACGACGGCGAGCAACCGGATCCATGCTTCCAGCCGGTGTTTCGGGGACAGCTTGGAATACGTGCTGCGGGCCAGCACCTCGCCGTGCACACCTCCGACGGTGCCGGTGAGCCGACGACCGTCGCCGAGATCGACGCGGATGTCGACGGTGCGGGCCTGCCCGGTGTGCACACCGGCGCAGGCGTGCACGAGGCGTTCGACGTTGTCGCTCACCGCGTCGAGGGTCCTGCGGCCGAGCGCGAACGGCGGGAGCGTGCCGCGACGCCACTCCGCGTCCTGGAAGGCACCTGCGGACATGCCCGCCAACCGCGCTTCGAGCATGCGGTCACCGAGCTGCCACTGGGCGAGACCGTCGAGTTCGACGTCGAGTGCGTCGGCGATGCCCTCGTCGGTGTCGGGGATGCGCAGACCGAGTCGCTGCCGGAGGAATCCCTGCGTCGGATGTGTCAGGAAGGAAACGAGCTCGTCGAGATCGACATCGGTGCGTGCCGGGGCCGGAAGGTCGTCGACGAGCAGCGCGCCCTGTCGGTCGCGCGCCACCGAACCTCCTTGCCCTGCACGGGCTCCCGCGAGTGCGGTGATACCGAACCCGAACGGGTCGTCGGCCCGGAAGTTGCGCGGATCGAAGGGCTGCAAGGGATGTCGCCGCACGATGCGCTCGTCGTCGACGTCGACGCCCGTCATCGTCGCCACCACGTCGCGCACCTCGGTGAGCGGAATCGCCGGTGGGCGCAGCGCTCCGGTGACGGCGTCGGCGCCGGTATGGAACAACAGCACACGCTCCTCCGCGGCCATCAGTGCGTCGAGGAGCAGCTGACGGTCCTCGCTGCGCGGATCGCGCTCTCCCACACAGGGATTCTGGGTCAGGACGTCGTCGCCGTCGATGTGGGCCGTGCGGGGGAAGACGTCGTCGTCGAGACCGAGGAGCACCACCACACGATGGGGCACCGAGCGCATCGGCACCATCGTGCACACGGTCAGTTCGCCGGTCCGGAAGTTCGAGCGCGACGGACGCCCGGCGAGCCGGGAGGAGAGCATGGATCGGACGTCGCTCAGGGACAACCGCGTGTCGCCGGCATGCTCGACGGCGTCGCCGATCTCGCGCCGCGCGCGGGTGAGCTGCCATGCGTCGGCGGTGGGAACGTCGGTGAGCAGGTCGATGCCGTAACCGAGTTCGTCCGACCACCGCGCCGCCGGATGCGGGCCGCGCAGTCGGAGCAGCACCACCGTCAGCCGGTCGATGAACTCGGCGAACCGACCGGCGAGGTCGATGTCGTTGCTGTCGACGTCGTCGAGGGGCAGTGACAGCGACAGCCACTCCCCGTCCGCTCCGTCGGCGGCGACACCGAGAAGGATGCGGTCGAGTGCCGCCCCGAAGGTGTTCTGCATGAAGTCGCCGAGACCGAAGCTCTTGCGCTGCCACGGGCCGAGACCCCAACGGGCACCGGTCTCGGTGGTCCACTCCTGCAGGCGTTCGAGCTCGTCGTCGTCGAATCCGAACTTGCGGCGCACCGGGGCGGAGGCGGCGAGATCGAGGACCTCGCTGGCGGTGACCCGGCCGTCGGCGAGCGCGAGCAGTTCGGACACCACCGCAAGCACCGGATCGGTGCGGCGCAGGCCACGATCGGCGAGACGGACCCGCAGCGTGTGGCCGGGATGCTCGCCGACCCCGGCACCGAAGGCGGCGTGGACGAGCGGCGCGTACGTCTCGACGTCGGGGCACATGACGATGACGTCGCGTGGCTCGAGAGTGGGGTCGTCGCGGAACAGATGCAGCAGGCACTCGCGGAGCACCTCGACCTGCCGGGTGGGTCCGTGGCAGGCGTGGATCATCACGGTCCCGTCGGGCTCTGCCGATCCGGGTTCGGGGGCGCGATCGTCGCGGAGATCGGCCTGCAACCGGCCGAGGAGCGTCGCCGGCGGCCGGGGTGAGGTGTGCGGAACGTCGGTGCAGTCGAGGCCGGAGAGCCGGCTCTGGAGTTCGCGCACGTCGCGGCCGAGCGCGGCGAGCAACGGGTGCTGCACCCCGAGAGCGCTGTGGTCGTCGGCGCGACGCATCGACGCCGGGCGCCGGGTCAGTCCGTCCCACATCACCGGGCTCGGATGCGGAAGCCAGATGTGCACGTCGCGGTGGTGCCCGAGCGCGGACAGCACCTCGACGAGGACGGTGTCGAGGCGGGTGGGACCGAAGATCGAGAGTCGTTCGGGCAGGTCGACGACGTCGGGGTCGTCCCGCAGCCGGCCGCACAGTTCGTCGAGTCGCTGCGACGGACTGTCGACCCCGATGCGGGCGCGCAGGCGTCGCCACAGCTCCGCCTGCCATCGCAGATGGTCGTCGAGGGGCGCACCCGTGCCGTCGGTGTCGTGCCCTGCCGCCCACTGCGCGATCATCCCGGGGCGCTGGAGTCCGTAACTGCGGAGCAGCCCGGCGAGATGCGCTGCGGTGGCGTACCGGCGCCCGGCCCGGTGGTCGTCGGCGCCGTGACCGAGGTGCCGCGCGAGGGTGGCGCACCACGGTTCGCCGACGCACTCGTCGATCACCCCGAGCAGCGACCACAACATGCGGGAGGGATGCCACGGATCGTCGTCGGCGGTGATGCCGGAGGCTGCGGCGAGTGCTTCGTCGACGAGACGGGACGGGGACGGGAAGTCGATGTTGGCGGCCACCCCGTCGCCGGCGGACGAACCGAGCCGGCCCGACAACCGCTGGGTGAGCCATCTTTCGACACCGCGCGCGGGCACCGCGACGACCTCCCGCGCGAACGGATCGTCGAGGGGCTGGGCGAGCACCTCGGCCAGCGCATCCGCCAGGATGCCGGTGCGCTCGGCACGGTGCAGTATCAGCACGCGTCGCTCTCCCTCGTCGTCGCTCGTTCCGTCGGGTACGGCTTATCACACCGCCCGGACAGGCGACTGCGCCGCAGGTCGCGGGTGCATGCGGCGGAGGGTCGGCAGGCAGGACCTGCCCGGAACGGTCAGGTCTCCGTCGAGATGTCGAACAGCGACAGCTGGTTCCTCGTCATCTCGGCGGTGACATCCGCGTGGTATCGCTCCCCCAGATTCTGTGCGACATGGGCAGGGCAACCGAGTTCGCTGCCGATCTGCTCCCAGGTGTATCCGGCCTCGCGGCGTTCCCACGCGTAGCCGCCGTCCTCGTCCCACGGCATCGACATGATCCGATGGTGGCCCCGGTCACACCCCTCTTCAACGACCTGCCCCGGTGTGTCGCCGACCGATCCGTCTGGAACGACGATGCCGCCGCACCCCGGAAGAGGAACGGCGGCATCGGAACAGATGACCCGTCGACCGGGAACCGATCGATCGGGCGACCCCTCGAATCAGTTCTCGGTGAGCCACTTGTCGATGTCGGTCCGATCGTTCTGGACGATGTTCTCGACGAGCTGGACGATCAGACCCTCGATCTGCCCGCCGACGACGGGGACCTTGACGGTGGCCTCGCCACGCACCTCGATCTCGGTCCCGCCGGCCGCGTTGCCCCGCAGTTCCGAACGGGCCGCGATCGTGATCGGCAGTCCCGACGTGCTGCCGGCGAGCGTTCCCTGCGCCGTACCGCCCTCGAGTCCGCCCCACTCGTCGGTGCGCTCGATGATCAGAGGTCCTCGCACCACGCCCCGGACGACCGCGGGCAGAGCAGAGGTGTCGATCTGGTCGGAGACCTTCGCGCGGAAGGTTCCGGGGCCGGAGCCGACCTCGAGCTGCCCCACGCCGGTCTGGCTCGCAGCCAGTCGGCTGTTCCAGAAGTCCTCGCTGGTCAAAGCGCCGTGGACGCGTTCGACGCTGTGGTCGAGCGTGGACGTGAAAACGAATTCCTTGGACATGACCGGAGACGATATCCTCCCGTTCGGATCTGGACGAAACGGGCCTACCGGTGTCGTTCTGCCACGTCAGAGAACAGCGACGAGAGTCGCCGCCGCTCCTCCGATGACACCCGCCAGAGCGAGCCCGGCCGCCAGGGATCCTGCGACCACCGCGGCGGCTGCGAATCCGCAGACGGCGAGGACGACGAACATCAGCAGACCCGCGATGGGGTGCTCGAGCAGAGCCGGCAGCTCCTCCGTCACCGGCGGGTCCGCCTCGTCCGGCGTCGCGTCCACCGACTGCGGGGCCATGTCCACCGGCTGCGGGGCCTCGACGGGCCGCGCGTCGATCGTCTGCGCCGGAGTCTCGGCCGGCTGCGACGGAGCAACCGTCGCCGGAGCGGTGATCACGTCCGTGGGCATGACGGGTGCTGCCGTGGTCATCGTGTCGTCCCCGCTTTCCTTCGTACTACTTGCGGCCGTCTCACGGTCGCCGGTCACCTGAGTGGTCAGGCGGACCGCGCCTCGTCCCGGCCTCGATCTCTCACGTCAAGGTGTGCTCCGAAGTTTCCCCGCGAGTAACCGGCTCAAACCGGAACCGGTGTGACTCACGTGCGCCGAGTGGTCACTACAGCAACGAACCCGACCAGGGGGTGTGTTATGGATCACATAGACGTTAGCAGTTCCGGGGGTCGGGTAGCCGACAGTTGTCACGTCATTTTCTCGATGGATGTGAATTCGTCGGTAGATCACCGACTCTTCCAGTGCGAAGGAGGCGAACGCACGATGACAGAGAACCGAACTCCCGCGTTGCTCACCCAGTTGCGCACTCTCCACGAACTGACCCATGCAGAGACCCAGGTCGCCGAAACGCGTGTCGCGCAGGCCCGAACCGAAGCGGTACGCAAGGAGCTGACCGAGAACGCCGAGAACTGCCGCATCCGTGCGGTGGCGATCGAAGAGGCGATCCGCGATCTGGGCGGACTTCCCGATGTGGTCGGGCCGTTCATCGGCCGCGCCGCCATCATGGTGAAGACCCTCACCGAGCAGGCGCAGCCGTTCGACGAAGCACTGCTGTCCGACCTCGCCCTCGAACATCAGCTCCTCGACCGCGCCCGCTACGTGAAGGCGCTGGCCACCGCAGGCGGACACAAGTCGATCGTGTCGCTGGCGGACCGCCTGATCACGGCCCACACGGCGACGGTCGAATGGCTCACCACCGTCATCGCGGAGGAAGCGCTCGGCGGCCCTGCCGCTCTGCGTCGCACTCCTCTGCAGGCCGCGGCCGGCGCAGCGGTGCGCTTGGTCAACACGCCGGTCACCTGGTCGGCGCGCAGCATCGATCGAGCGATCGACGTCGCCCGCTCGACGCGTCCCCGCATCGAATCGCTGCTCTCACGCGGCGCACATGCCGGTGACGTCGCAGCCAAGACGATCGGCGCCTCGCGCGACGCGGCTCTCGAGACGGCCGAGCGCGTGAGCCGTCGTGAAGGTGCCGACGGCACCGCCGACGCTCTGCACAAGGCACGCAGCGCCTCGGGTGTCCTCACCGAGGAGGAGCTGCCGATCCGGAACTACGACGATCTCACCGTCCCGAAGGCCGTGGCGGCGGTCAAGGAACTGACCGAACCCGCGGACATCCGGGCGATCGTCGCCTACGAGGAAGCGCACAAGGCACGACACGGCGTGATCTCCGCGGCCCAGACCCGTCTGGCCGCCATCGCGCAGGAGGTGGTCGGCGTCTGATCCGCCGCACCCCCAGTCACATCACACGATCGCCGGGTCCCTCGTGGGCCCGGCGATCGTCGTCACCCCCCGTGTCGGTTCCGTTCACAGCGGGTACGCGACCTCTACGTTCATTCGAAAGGACACACCATGACCCGCATCCTGTTCGTCGTCAGCTCCGCCGATCATTGGACGTTGCAGGACGGCACCCGCCATCCCACGGGCTTCTGGGCAGAGGAACTCGTCGAGCCGTACACCGTCTTCGACGAGGCCGGCTACGACATCACTGTTGCCACTCCGGGCGGCCGCACGCCCGTCGTCGACCAGGCCAGCCTCGAACCCGACGCTGCGGGCGGCGAGGACCGCGTGGCCGAGTTGAAGTCGTCGCTCGAGAAGCTGCAGCCGGTGCTCGCCGGTGCGGCGGTGCTCGAGGACCAGCGAGCAGAGGACTTCGACCTGCTGTTCGTGCCCGGTGGCCACGGCCCGATGGAGGATCTGGCCGTCGACGAGCGGTTCGGTGAACTCGTGCGGCACTTCGTCGAGGCCGACAAGGTCGTCGCGATGGTGTGCCACGCCCCGGCGGCCCTGCTCACCGCCCACGAGTCCGGCGGCCGCTGGCTGTTCGAGGGTTACAGCCTGACGGCGTTCACGAACATCGAGGAGGTCCAGGCAGGACTGGCCGACAAGGCACCCTGGTTGCTGCAGGACCGCCTCCAGGAGGCCGGCGCGGTCTTCTCGTCCACGGACGCCTGGCAGCCGCACGTGGTGGTCGACCGCGTCCTGTACACGGGCCAGAACCCGGCCTCCTCGCGGCCGCTCGCCGAACGCGTCGTCGCCGAGATCCCCGCGCGCGCTACGTCGTGACCTTGCGGACGAAATCGATCGTCCGCTCGAGCGCGGCACGCGCATCCGGTGTCGACAGATCGAACTGGTACTCGTGTGCCAGTTCCGGTGTGTGGTCGTCCGGATAGAACAACGCATCCACCTGCACACCGAGTCCGGTGAGCCGCCGCGCGAGCCTCTCGGACTGGGTGGCGGTGAGTGGATCGGCGTTGCCACCGGAGATGTAGGTGGCCGGGAAGTTCTCGGTGACCGAGTTCAACACCGACATCTGGCCCGCCGCATCCGAAGTGCCGAACTCCCGGGCGCCGGTGTAGGCCCACATCGCCTGCTCCACGCCCCACCCGATCAGCCCACCGCTCCCACCGATCACGGACACGTCGTAGATGCCGCAGTTGAGCACGACACCCCGAACGTTCTCCGGAGTGAACGCCGGGTCCACACCGAGGTTCGCGGCGTAGTCGGGGTCGGTGATCGCCGCGGCGATCTGCGCGGACAGTTGCGCCCCGGCCGAGTCACCGGCGAGCACGATCCGCTCGGTGTCGATGTGCAGTTCGTCGGCGTGCTCGAGCAGGTAGCGCTGTGCGTCGACGAGTTGCCGCACCGGGGTCGGATAGCGGTGGCCCGGTGCGAGCGAGTAGCCGACCGACACCACGGTGAATCCGGCGGCCGCGAGACGCCGGTAGTAGCCCGCGTAGTTGGTGCGGTTGCCCGACAGCCACGCGCCGCCGTGCGTCCACACGATCGTCGGCAGCGCCTCGGTGGTCCCCGGCGATGTGTACACGTCGAGGTAGGCGTCCGGGTCGTCCTCCCGATAGTGGAGGTCGGCGACGAAGTCCGTCTCCGGAGCGTCCACCGCGAGCTTCTCGGTCTGCTCTCGCGCGTCGCGTTCGAACACCTTTCGTACCACCAGCGCTCCCGGGACCGGTGTGAGGACGAATGCGGCGACCGTGAGCACCACGACGAACAACAGAACGAGCACGACCCGTCGCCCGATCGGGCGACGAGGCCTGCGCTCGGTGACATCATCGGCCAATTGTCACTCCTGCTCTGCGTTCGCACCGGCGCGTCCGGCCCGCCGATCATGTCAAATGTTTCCCCCGCGTGTGGGTCGACCGCGTGGCGCCGGCCACGGTCGGCCGGGAGTGACCGACCCCACATCGGACGTGTGCGCCTCCGACCTGAGATGATGGGAGATGTCGCCTCGCGGGTGCCGGCTCGACCATCCGAATGGATGAGCCGTCCCGCGTCCGCATCAGTCCTCGTTCCCGGAGCGCTGCAGTGATGCGACGGTCGTGCGGTTCCGTTCGTGCCCTCGCGAATCGGACGACCGGGTGTGACACCCACCGACAGAGAGAAGTCGTATGCAGTTCTCGACCGGACAGATCGTCGTCCACCCCCACCACGGACCTGCCACAGTGTCCGCGATCATCACCCGGACGATCAAGCAGTCGCCCGTGCCGTATCTGCAACTGAAGATTCATCGCTCCGACCTCATGGTCGCCGTGCCGGTGGGGAAGGCCGAGGAGATCGGACTGCGTAACGTCTACGACTCGAGCGAACTCGCAGAACTGTTCGCGATCCTGCACGCTCCTACCGAACACGAAGAACAGACGTGGTCGCGACGATTCAAGAACAACCGGGAGAAGCTGAATGTCGGCGATCTCCATGTCACCGCCGCCGTGGTCCGCGACCTGACACGTCGCGGACATCAGAAGGGCCTGTCGGCGGGCGAGAAGGGCATGCTGAAGACTGCGCACGGTTCCATCCTCGCCGAACTCTCCCTCGGCATGTCGCTGTCGGACGAGCAGGCGGAAGAGCTGCTCGAGTCGGCGATCCTGTCGTCCGAACCCACCCCCGAAGAGCGTCGGCTCGTCGCTGCCGGCTGACGGCTCTCCCCTCGATGCGCGACCGCGCCACGCGGACCCGTCCGCGTGGCGCGGTCGTCCGTCAGGGCTGTTCGCTCAGTGCCTGCAACCGGGTCTCCTCGAGGTCGAGGCGACGCTGGGCCGCACCGAGCGTCTGCGAACTGTAGGTACCGCGCGCCCGGGCCTCGAGCAGGGCCCCGCGTTCGGCCGCGATGGTGAGCAGCCGCAGCCGGATGTACTGCTCGCGCCGTTCGTCGTGGTCGGGATCCGGCGACGACGCGCCGCGTTCGTCCCGCACGCCGATCAGGCTGTCCGCCCGGACCCGCTCCACGGTTTGCGGATCGACTCCGGCCGATGACCCGGTGAGCTCCTTCTCCCCCGCGTCGGCCAGTTCGGCGAGCAGCGTGCCGTATTCGGTCCGGAGGCGCTCCTGGTCGTCGGCCGGGATCTTCACGAGCCGGATCACCGCCGGCAGTGTCAGACCCTGCAGCAGCAGTGTGGTCATGGCGACGACGAAGGCGATGAGGATCAGTTCGGCTCGGAAGGGCGTGTCGCTGGGGAGCGACTGGGCCGCTGCCAGTGTGATGGCCCCGCGCATACCGGACCATGCGAGCACCACCCCGCCACGCCACCCCAGTTTCTCCGTGACGAGGAAGTCCGCGTCGGCGGTGGCACGGTCGAACCGCCGTCCGATGTATGCCCTCCGACGGGAGGGAACGTCGGCGTCGGAGAAGCGCTGCGCGATCCTCTCGCGGCGCTGTTCGAGCACCGGCAGCGCTTCCGCCGCCTTCCGCTCGTCCCGTTTGAGGACGGCGACGAGCGGGACGACGAAGAGCATGCGCACCGCGATGACGAACGCGCTGGCGACGAGGCCGATGAGCAGCCCCTCCGTGGTCGACAGTCTCGCCTCGTCGACCTCGTCGAGGAGATGTTCGAGGCTCAGACCCATGAGCAGGAAGATCGCCGATTCGAGCAGGAAGGCGACGGTCCGCCAGTTGACCTCCTCCGTGACGCGGTCCGCGGCGCGCAGGTATTTCGGGCCGAGATGTCCCGTGACGACCCCGGCGACGACCACTGCCAGCACGCCGGACGCACCGAGTTCCTCCGCAGGTACGAAGGCGACGAACGGCAGGATGAACGACGCGGCGGTGTTGAACACCGCGTCCTGGAACAGACCTCGGATGCGGACGTTGACGATTCCGACGACGATGCCGATGACCGTGGCGACCACGACCGAGTAGAAGAAGTCCCCGGCGACCTGCCACAGCGAGACCGCTCCTGCCATCGCGGCGATCGCCGAGCGCAGCAGGACCAGCGCCGACGCGTCGTTGACGAGACCTTCGCCCTCGAGCACGGTCAGCAGGCGTGACGGCAGACCGAGCCGGCGGCCCACGGAGGTGGCCGCGACGGCATCGGTCGGGCTGACGACCGCGCCGAGCGCGAAGCACGCGGCCCATCCGAGATCCGGGATCAGCAGGTGGAACAGCACTCCCGCGCCCGCCGTCGTCACGACGACGAGAAGGACCGCGAGTCCGCTGATGGCCTTGAAATTCCGGCGGAAGTCCTGGGCCGGCATGCTCAGCGCGGCCGAGTACAGCAGTGGCGGAAGAATGACGGTGAGAACCAGTTCCGGCTCGATCTCCACATCGGGGACCCCCGGGACGAAGCTCAGCACCGCCCCGACCACCACCAGACCGAGCGGCGCCGCTACTCCGAGACGTTGCGAGAACACCGCGATGCTCACGATGCCGGCGATGCCGACCACTGCCATGAGAACCAGATCCATTCGGATCATTGTGCTCGCTCATGACCCTTCGGCCGGGGAGCGGTGCACGTGGTGTTCATCGTGCGTCGACGGATATCGCAGCCTTTCTCGTTGAATGAGAAGAGTCGATCCTGCGAGCCGTCATCGCTCCCACACTCGTGGGACACATCGGTGTCCCCACGCGCGCGGGACGGCGACGACCATGCTGAGGAGAACCTATGGCCTTGCTCGACGAAGCCCTGTGGACGGGAAAGATCCATCTCGACGGCTGGCGCCCCGGTAACGGTGGGACCACGAAGGTCACCAACCCCTCGACCGGCGAACAGATCGCCGAGATCGGCCTCGCCGACGCCGACGATGTCTACGCCGCCTCCCGTGCTGCCGCCGCCGCGCAGAAGTCCTGGGCTTCCACCGCACCGTCCGAGCGTGCGGAGATCCTCCGCCGCGCCGGCGAGAAGTTCCGCGAGCACGCCGACGAACTGATCGGCTGGGGTCTCCGCGAGGCCGGGTCCATCCCGGACAAGGCCGCCATGGAGGTGTTCGGTTCCGCCACCGAGTGCTTCGAGGCGTCGGCGCTGCCCACCCACCCGCACGGTGAGTACCTGCCGTCGGACAACGGTCACTGGTCCATCGCGCGCCGCCTGCCCGTCGGCGTGGTCTCGGTGATCGCGCCGTTCAACTTCCCGTTGCTGCTCGCGATGCGCTCGGTCGCCCCGGCCCTCGCCCTCGGCAATGCGGTGCTGCTCAAGCCGGATCCGCGGACCTCCGTCATCGGCGGTGTCGCCGTGGCCCGGATCTTCGAGGAGGCCGGACTGCCCGCCGGTGTGCTGCAGGTGCTGCCCGGCGGTGGTGACGTCGGTGCCGCGACCGTCGACGCTCCCGAAGTGCGGGTGGTCTCGTTCACCGGATCCACCGCCGCCGGACGCCACGTCGGCAAGGCGGGCGCGGAACATCTCAAGCGCACCCACCTCGAACTCGGTGGCAACAACGCGATGATCGTGCTCCCCGGCGCCGACGTCGATCTCGCTGCCGGTGTCGGAGCGATGGGATCGTTCTTCCACCAGGGCCAGATCTGCATGACCACCGGCCGGCACCTGGTGCACGAGTCCCTCTACGACGACTACGTGCGCGCCCTCGCCGCGAAGGCGGATGCGCTCGTCGTCGGCGATCCCGCAGGCGGCCCGGTGCACCTGGGCCCGATCATCGACGAGCGTCAGCTGGCGAACATCGACACGATCGTGCAGGACACGGTCGCCGCGGGCGGCACTCTCGCTGCCGGCGGCACGCACGAGGGGTTGTTCTACCGGCCCACCGTCCTGACCGATCTGACCACCGAGATGCCCGCCTGGGGCCAGGAGATCTTCGGTCCCGTCGCTCCGGTGTCGAAGTTCTCCGACGCGGACGAGGCCGTCGAACTGGCCAATGCGTCCGAGTACGGCCTGTCGGTGAGCATCGTCGGTGACGTGGGACAGGCGATGAAGATCGCCGACCGCATCCACTCGGGCAAGATCCACATCAACGAGATGACCGTCGCCGACGAGGCCAACGCTCCCTTCGGCGGAGTCGGGGCATCCGGTACCGGCTCCCGCTTCGGCGGTCCGGCCGCGAACATCGAGGCGTTCACCGAG
>JACYYJ010076127.1_pt1 | contig 20615 bp, 26 predicted proteins | sample 8236861 | NCBI WGS metagenome assembly JACYYJ01 (sample SAMN14103086, study PRJNA606662) | landfill metagenome | isolation source: landfill solid waste | place: India:New Delhi, Okhla landfill site | collected 2017-11-05
GGTCAATTGCATTGGCGATCTCACAGAAGGTAAGGGACAGGTTGCCGCGCTCGTCGGCCAGTGACTCGCGCTTGCCGGCGACGGAGAACGCCTGGCAGGGCGTGCCGCCGGTGAACACGTCGGGCGCCTCGACCTCGCCGGTCAGCACACGGCGCGTGATCGTGGTCATGTCGCCCAAGTTCGGAACGTCGGGGTAGTGGTGGGCCAGCACGGCGGACGGGAACGGCTCGATTTCCGCCAGCCATGCCGCCTCCCAACCCAGCGGGTGCCACGCCACCGATGCGGCCTCGATGCCGCTGCACACGGAACCGAAGCGCATCACGCAACACTCCTGTCATCGTCCGGGAACTCCAGCGCCACGCGCCCCCGGTAGTGGTCCTGCACCTTCTCCAGGTACTGCGACAGCTGCGGCGTGGTCATCAGCGAGGTCACTGGGAACCACTCCATCAGCGTCAGTTTGTCCGGGTAACTCATCGGCTTCACCGCCCGGTCGTACTTCTCCCGGAAATCGTCGGACTCCGCCCGCAGGATGGGGATGCCGAAATGGAGCTTGCAGAACGACTTCACCCCCAGCGGCGTGTCCTCCCGCAGCTCGTTCGCCACCTGCTGATACCAGGCGTGGCTGATCGCGTTCTGGTCCAGCGAGCGTTTCTTTCCGTGCGTGACGTTCACCGTCAGGTACTTCCGCGTGCGGAATTGCTCGCGAAGCTCACCGATGGCGCGTTGCAGGGAAACGTCGCTGTTGATGATGAGTTTCATGAGCCCCTCCCCACCCACCGGCGCGCCAGCGTGATCGCGTCGATCGCCGTGCGCTTGCTGCAGCCGTAACGGGCCGGAACATCCACCAGCAGCCGGCGCGTCCGCAGGTTCAGCAGCGCCGGGTCGGCCACCAGCCGGTTCGCCACCTGCACCACCAGCGTCACGGCGCCACCCCCTGTTCGGCTGCGGCGTCTTTGCCGGTCAGCAGCGACTCCACCTCGGCGATGGCCGCGGCGGCGCGCTCGGGGCTGGCCGGCACCGGCTTGCGGTCCTCCTGCTCGATCTCGCCGGCAACTTCCGGCAGCGCCCCGCCCCGCATCACGTGCTCGCGCGCCAGCTCGTAGGCTTCGCGCAACAGCCGGTCGGCCTGGTCCGCCGGCGCCTGCTTGTAGCGGTAGGCGTCCAGGTGCTGCCATACCAGCCGGGTGAACGGGTTGGCCTTGTCGGCATCCAGTCGGACCGATGCCAGCGGGGGAATGCCCAGGCACATCGCCTTGAACGCCGGCAGGCTCGGCGGCCAGGGATCGGACGAGTTGCGGCACGCGGACAGGCCGCGGTCGATCTGCGAGCGGGTCATCCCGGCAAGCTCGGACGCCCACACCTTCCCCGCCACGCCGCGCGGGTCATCGCCCTGCGCGCTGGTCCACTTGTGGGGGTACGTGGCGCCCATGTGCAGCCACAGGTAGTCAGCTAACACGGCGGACGGCCTCGGCGTCGATGAATCCGTCGGCGTCGTGCCGCTGTCCGCGGCGGACGTTGGCCTCGATCCGTTCGATGGAAGAAAGTTTGCGAGGGGCTGCATTGGGTTTCTCCTCTTTCAGCGGAAACAGGCCAGTCCAGCCGCGCTCGATCGACTGCTCGATCACAGCGCGCGGGTCGTGCCCTTCGTCGCGTAGGCGGGTGAGCTTCCGGAGCGATAGCTCGCGGGCTCTGGCGGTCCAGCCCTTGCGGCTGTTCCGGTAGGCGTGCCAGTCAGCCCATACGTCAGGCTCCAGCCACTCGGGCAGCGTGATCTTCTTCGCGCGCCCCTTGGATTGCGAAGCAATCCCTTTTTCTTCTTCTGTATCTGTATCTGTCTCTTGGGCCGTTACTGAAACGTTTCCTCCCCGTTTCATCCGTTCCCGATACCTACGGACGCGCTCCGTGCTGGTGTCGGACTTGAACTGGCGGTCGTCCCAAGCGAGAGGCTGGAACGTCTCAGCGTCGATCAGCCCAACCTCCTCCAGACGGCGCGCCGCTTCCTCCAACTCGCGCGGGGCGAGCCCCATCTTGACGGCCAGCTTTCGGCGCAGGAGGGATGGGGGATCCCCCGAATCCAGCAGCCCGGCGCCCTTGCAGCACAGCAAAGCAACGAAGTGCCAGCGATCCTCAAACGCCAGGAGGCGCAGCTTCTCGTCGTCCACCATTTCGGTGTAGAGACGGAACCACGGGTTCTTGTTCATGCCGCGCGCTCGCTACCGGCCAGCCGCCGGGTCTCGAACAGGCCGGCGCGCTCGGGATGGCGTAGCCGGTACAGGCGCGCCAAGTCAGGCACGTTGTTGCCGTTGATCTTGAAGTCGGCGCCGTTGTCCGCCAGCGCGGTTTCGTGGCGCAGGAACTCGATGATGGTGCGGGCACTGTAGTGCCGCCGGCCGCGGGTCCAGACCCGGTTCGCCTCACGCTCGAACGCGCGCCACACATGGCGGTTGTCACGCAGCCACACGGCGAACCCGGGCCGGAAGGTGCCCGCGTGCTCGCGGATCAGGTTGTCCAGCGGGTCGCCGAATTGGAGCGGGGGTTGGGTCGTCATGCCGCAGCCTTCACCCCGCACGGCGGGTCACCGGCTCACCGAAGATGTCGGGGCGAAGATCGTTCACCGACACCAGCCCCGGATACTCACGGGTGATGGCAATGGACAGGCGGGGCGATACGGGCCGATGCCCGGAACGCCACTGGTACACGGTGGGGGGCGAAACGCCCAGCCTGGCGGCAAGGGCGTTGACTCCACCCGCTGCCTCGATGACTACTTCAATCGGCTTCTTGTCCATGCGTGCAGACTAGGCCGTGCTAACGCATAAGTCAACCTCACCTGCTACCGTTCGTCGGCAAGTCCAAATTCACCTAGCAATGCCTATTGACAACCGGATAAGCGGCGCTATAGTGGACCCAAGCCGCACGAAAACCCCGACACCGGGGCAGCGGCAAAAGGGAGAAAGGGAAATGAACCTCGACGCCACCGTACTCGCCCACGTCGCGCCCGACGCCGCCTTCACCACCACCAAGATCGCCGCCGGTGAAGTCACGATCAACGGCAAGCCCGTCCAGAGCGCCTACGCCGTCCAGGACTCCCACGCGCGCGCAGTCGGCCACGTGGTGAAGGCCAGCAACGAGTGGTACGCGGTTGACCGCGATGGCCGTTGCAGCATGTACATGCTCAAGACTCGCGCCGAGGCGCTCGCCACGCTCCGCATCATGTGGGCGGCTTGCATGATCTCCACCGACGACATCGCCTTCACCGGCCTGACGGCTGAGGACGTGCGCGCCGGGGGTGCGTCGTGAGCCGCGCCCCGGACTGGGAAACCCGCAAACTCCTGCGCCAACTGCGCGGTAGGCCGACCTACTGGATGACCGTGACGCGCCTGGACCCGCACGCCAAGAACTCCAAGCGCGCCCGCACGATCGACCCCCTCGGTCCCGACCCGCTGGAAGAAATGAAGCAGTGGCGCGGTCCACAGCACCCAAGCCTGCCGAAATCGTTTGGCGATCACCGGCGTAACGCCTACGCATCCGCCCGGCAGCGCGCCCTGTCCGGCTCCCCGCTGGCGCAGCTTCGGATGATCGAGGCGGCGATCCGCTGCGACCTGGACTGCCGGGCCGCGGTGCAGGCGTGGATGGCCGTGGCATGAAGCCCGTGACCATCCCCGCCCAGCCCGACTACGCGAAGGAGCCTGACGGCATCCCGTTCGTCCTGACCCAAGCGGAGCGCAGCAAGGCCGCGCTGTACCGGGCGCAGCTGATTCGGATGCGCGACGAAAAGAACCGCCAGGACAAGGCCCGCCAGTTGAACGTTGACCCCGAGAGGATCGTCGAATGAAGTGGCTCACCGAAGACCGCGCCTTGTGGATCGCCGCCGCGCTGTTCCTGCTGGCGCTGGCGTTCGCATGGTTCACCAGCCCGGTAGTGGCTGCGATTAGGGAGGGGTTGGTATGAGTGACGAAATGAATAACGCGAGCGCGCTAGAGGGGGTGGGCGATGCGCGATCGGCGTTCAAGTTCGTGGATGCCCTGTGCGCGAAGTCAAGCAAGATAGACCGGGAGCGGCTTATGGGTCGCACTTGCATTAAGCACCGGGCAGCTATTGATGCCGCCCTCGCCCAGCAGCCCGCAGCCGATCCCGGCGCATGTCCGGCATGTAACCGGGCATGGAGCGAGCACAGGATTGGGTATTCGGCGTCTGCTTGCAAGATGAAGCAGCCCGCAGCCGTGGATGAGGCGATGGAGCGCGTGCGTCTAGGGCCGGCCCGACTGTGGCAGGCCGACTTGGTAGGTGGGCAAATCAGCATTGATCGAATGCACGAAATCCTGACCGCCGCCCTCGCAGTCCAGCAGGGAGGCCAGCCATGAACATCCTCTTCGCCCGCCACCTGAAACAGCACCACACCCCGCCGCCGACGCCGGAGGCCCTGGCATGACATTCAGCGCCCGCACCGCATCCGAGTTGATGCGCGCCCACGTCGAGAGCGTGAGCGATTCCGCCGCCCGCCGCAGTCCTGCGGTGTGGCCCTACGTTGCCGTGATCGCCCTGTGTGTCGGGGTGTGGATCGGCACAGCGATTTGACCACGGGGCCGGAGCCGACGCGAACGTCGAGCAGCGTTTCTCAAAGGCCGAGGCCCCATCTATCCCCAGCGCGAGCACAGCGCGCAGCCGCCCTCCCCTGGTGGCACTCCCCGAACTTCTGGCCCGGATGTGACTGTGCAGGGCACCCATGCAACCCCCAGCGCGCGGGGCCGGTAGTTCCCGGATAAGCGCGACGGCGACCAGCGGGCGGTGTTGCCGGACAGGAAACAACACCCGCAGCAGGTGTGGATCTCTCCCTCCAGAGCCTGCCGACTCGCCGCCGTAAGCGGCCCAATCAACCCGGAGATCGAAATGGAACACCCTGACGTAACCGACCCGAGAGACCCCGACCTGCCGGATGGCTGGCAGGCACCCGAGGAGGCCGACACCGGCTTCTAACACCACCGCCAAGAGGAGTTCTAATCATGGCATTGAAAATCACACGAGCCGCCGACCCCATCACGGTTGACCGGCTCAACGTCACCATCTACGCGCAGCCGGGCATCGGCAAGACCTCGCTCGCGTTCACCGCCGAATCCCCCCTGCTGTTGGACTTCGACCAGGGCGCACACCGCGCAGCGAACCGGCAGGACAGCGTGCGCGTGGAGTCGTGGAGCGATGTGGCCGGCATCGGCGCGGATGACCTCGCCCCCTACAGCACCGTCATCGTGGACACCGCAGGCCGCGCCCTGGACGTGCTGACGGCGGACCTGATTCGCCGGGACGCCAAGCTGGGTCGTGGCGGCACGCTCTCCCTGCAGGGCTACGGGCGCCTCAAGGGCGAGTTCACGGCGTGGCTCAAGCACCTGAATGGGTTGGGCAAGGACGTAATCCTGATTGCGCACATGGACGAACAGCGCAGCGGCGACGAGATCGTGGAGCGCCTGGACGTTCAGGGCGGCAGCAAGGGCGAAATCTACAAGGCGTCCGATGCGATGGGCCGGATCAGCGTTGCCAACGGCAAGCGCATGCTGCTGTTTTCCCCCACGGATACCGCGTTCGGCAAGAATCCGGGCGGGCTTGATCCGCTGGAGATCCCGCACAAGGATTCCCCGGACTTTGCCGGGTTCATGGGCGGAGTGATCGCCACCATCAAGGCGCGTCTCAACGAACTGACGGAAGCGCAGCGCGAGGCGCAGGCCACGCTGGAGAAGTGGCGCGAGGCCGTGAATGACGTAGAGGACGCGGACGGCGTGAACGCCATGCTGGCCGATGCCAAGGATGCGCCGAAGGCGGTGATCGCCCTGATCCACGACCGGGCCAAGAAGCTCGGGCTGGTGGCCGACAAGAAGGCCAAGTGCTACGTCGCCCCGGCGCAGACCGACGAGGCGGCGTGATGCTCGCCCGCGTATCCAACCTGGAGGCGTTCCGCCAGTACCGCGAATCGGAGGACATGACCGCCGCAGACCTTGTGCGGTGGATCACCGAATCGAAGCCGACCCCCGCGATGCTGGCGGGGACGGCCTTCCACGCTGCAATCGAGGTTTGCGGCGAAGGCGAGTTCGACACGCTGGAAGCCAACGGGCACACGTTTCTGATGCCGGACGCGGAGATTGCGCTTCCGGCGATTCGCGAGCTGCGCGGCTACAAGCGATACGGCGACCTCACCGTGACCGGCTGCGTGGACTGCCTGGATGGGAGGGTGGTCATCGACCACAAGACCACAAGCCGGTTTGACGCCGAACGGTATCTCGCTGGCTACCAGTGGCGGTACTACCTGGACATTTTCGAGGCCGACACGTTCCGCTGGAACGTATGGGTCATCCGCGAAGTTGAGCCGCTGGTGTTCAAGGTGGCCCCGCCCGAGTTCCTGGAGGCGCAGCGCTATCCGGGCATGGAATCGGACTGCGAGCGGTTGGCCGCTGACTACTACGAATTCGCCATCACCCATATCAACAAGCAGAAGGAAGCAGCCTAATGGCCCGTGGCATCAACAAAGCAATCCTGGTCGGCAACCTCGGCAACGACCCGGAGACGAAGTACACCCAGGGTGGCATGGCGATCACCAAGATCAGCCTCGCCACCACCAGCGTACGCAAGGACAAGGACGGCAACACGCAGGAAAACACCCAGTGGCACCGCGTGACGTTCTTCGGAAAGCTGGGCGAGATCGCCGGCGAGTACCTGCGCAAAGGCTCGCAGGTCTACGTAGAGGGCGAGATCCGCTACGACAAGTTCACTGGCCAGGACGGGGTGGAGAAGTTCTTCACCGAGATCGTCGCCAACGAAATGCAGATGCTCGGCGGGCGTGGTGAAGGCGAGCGCAGCACCAGCCGGCCGCAGCCGCGGCGGGAGCCTGCGCGGAGCGAGGCGGCGGAGGAGTTCCCCGATGACGACATCCCGTTCTAGCGAACAGCTGGACCTGTACCGCCATTCCCCGGCCCGCATGGCCCAGGCGTGGCGGGCGGCAGCGGAGTCGAGCCGCCAGCAGTTCCCTGACGACCACGAGCGCTACCGCTACTACGCGGATAGGGCGGAGCAACTGGAGAGGATGCAATGAGCAGTGAGCATGTAGAGGTGTTGTGGGCGATGTTGCGGAAGTGTGTGCATGAGCGCCCGGCGCGGAAATCCGCCGAGACGGAGGCCAACGCATTGCACGCCGCCATCGCTGCCCTGTCCGCCCCCAAGCCGGAGGGCGAGTGGGTGCTGGTGCCGAGGGTGCCGACGCCGGAGATGCTTTCTGCGGCGGGCCGCCTTCAGGCGTGCGAATGTGGGTTCATCGGGGACATGTCTCCTATGGATGGCGAGGAGTATGCAGCCATGCTCGCGGCCGCCCCGCAGCCCCCTGCCGAGGCGCAGCCGGTGGCGCCGATGACCGGAGACCTGTTGCCGTGCCCGTTTTGCGGCGCACCCGCCGAGCGCATCGACTTCGGCCCCGGCGATGCCGAGAACGAGGGTGGATCGTGCATCGCATGTACCCGCTGCCAATCGAGCGGCCCTGTCGAGTTCGGCCGCAAGGAGAATTTCGTCGCCAATTGGAACAGTCGCACCCCGCCCCCGAGCGCGCCCGTGGGGGTGGAGGGTGTCGAAGCTGCGCTCCAGAAGTGGCTTGACTGGTGCAATGAACACAGCGAGGAACCGGAGGCAAAGTCAGGCGCAAGGATAGCTATTGAAGCCCTCGCCCAGCAGCCCGCAGCCGTGGATGAGGCGATGGTTGAGCGGGCGGCGCGGGCTTGGTGCGCCGGCACAGATACACCCTTCGACCAACTTCCGGATACAGGGAAAGCGCGGTGCCTTGAAGACATGCGAGTCGTCCTGACCGCAGCACTCGCCGCCCAGCAGGGAGGCGAGAAGTGATCCTGCTCACTTTGTACTTGCTGCTACTCGCCGCGCTGTGCGCGGGTGCTTTGTGGCTCATCGTGGGAGGCTCCGACAATGACCACTGACGTGAAGCTGCTGCCTCTGCCTCGCACGTTGCAGCACGCCGATGATGCCGACCTCGCTGCACACGTGCAGGACTACGCCCGCGCCTGCGTAGCCCACGCCACCGCACCGCTACAGGCCGAGATTGAGGCGCTGCGGGTGGACGTGGCGCGGTGGAAGCAAACCAGTGTAAGGAACATGCTGGATTGGTCCCGAGAAATGCACCGTGCCGAGCGGCTGGCGGAGGCGTTGCTGGAGCTGTGCAACGTCATCGACGGGCACGATGTCCCGGTGGCAGTGGAAGGGAAAGCTGCCCACGCCCGCGACGCCCTGCGCGACCACGACCAGGAGAGAAAGGATGACTGACCCCGACCTGTGGCGGCACCTGGAGGCCGAGTTCGCCCGCGTGCTGGGTGAAGTGCCCAAGCCGAAGGGGCCGGAGAAAGCGAAGGAGGCGCGGGAGGAGTGAGCGCAGCCGAGCGGGGTGAGCCATCAACTCACCACGATGTCGCGGAACCGGCACGCGGCACCGAGCTTTCCCAGATGGAAGTAACCCCCACGGTACGTGGTGTCGTTCGCGGTCACGGCATAGTCGACCGCGCCCACGCTATCGAGTCGCTGAAGCGTGATCGAAGCTGGCGTCACAATGACCCGGAACCGGACCTCTGCGCCATTGCTGATCGTCGGACCTGACTGCGTGGCGAGTTGGGTGGCGGTCGACCCCGTCCGACGCCAAATCTCGATCAAACCGTTCTTGCGGAACAACAGGTTGTAACCGTTGAGCAGCCTGGTGTTGTCGTCGTATGCCTTATCCATCTCGGCGGAGTCGGCGATGAACAGAGCCGCCCATCGGGCGTCGCTTGTGGCGGAGTCGAATGTGATTTTTAGGTCGATCGAGAAATCGTCAGCCGCCGGGTCCGACTTGATGGGGCACGCCCAGCCTTGCAAGACAAACTGCCGATCGTCGGTTGCCGTTTGCCAGCCCCAATATCCAGGACCGATGATCTGGCCGCGCGAGGACAATGCCGGGCGCGGACTGTCGTCCGTCCCTGCCACCATGCCAGGCATCCAGTTGTTGAAGTCGGATTGAGTGGCGAGCGGGCCATCAGCACGCAGGTACATCGCGTCGTCAGTATAAATTGCACCTACGCCACGCTTGATGAGCGCCTGGGCTTGCGCCCGCCGATTTGCGGTGTACCCGATCACCTTAAGCCCTGACGAAACGCTGTGCTGGATGAATCCAGCGCTGGCGCCTTTGTCATATCCCACATATTCAACATCGTTCGAGATCGCAGTCTCAGTAACATCAGTAGATGCGCCCCCTTGCAGCATCGTCGGATGCCCCCCGGAAACCGCATCAGCTAGATGGTCCACGAATGACGAGCAGAACAGAATCCGGCCCGGCACCACTCCAATTGCATCGACGTCTGCCATGACCGCCGCAACTGCGGCCGTGCTTTTGAACTCAGTCGTGAATATCCGGTCTGCGATATAGCCGCTCAGCACGTCCCGGTAAAGGGGAATTGATACCCCTGAGAAGTGCGACCCATGCCAGCTCTGGGAATCTACTGTAAGGGCCGCGACCTGCGCATCAGACAGAGTGGAGAAAGCTGCGTTTGAAGTAGTGGTGTAGGCAGCCGTCGCGTCGTGCGTACAAACTGCGCTGCCATCAGCGGTAACGAAGCAATCCTGTTCAATGATCGGCTCACCGTCCGCAGAGCTCATGGCGTAAGCAACGTCGGTGTTTTCCGGGTATAGATAGGCGTTACCGCGATGCGCGATGTACAGAGGGCGCCCCGACGCATAGAGAGCATCGAACCCATACAGAGCAGGCGGGGCATACTGCGGAGGGTCGGACTTGTAGGGGTGCCCCGCATCCAGAAGGTCGGTCAAGCCCCAGCGGTGCGCCGCATATCCGAAGATGCGATCAATGTCGGCTTGGGTCAGCAAACCCTGACCAACGATGATTTCCGCGATCTGCCCACGGTGATGTGTTGTCGGGTTGGCTGCGAGATTGGCGCCGATCCGAGCGCGTAGACTGGCGGTATTTGAGGTAGGCCCTGACCCTGTGAACTGTTCTGTTGCCTCGTCCTCAAGATCGCCATTGACGTGTAGGCGGATGGCCCGCGCGACGTAATCGACAGACCCCAACACCATGACCCATTGTTCAGCGCGAGGCGCCCCCTGCGTCCCGTGATAGGAGTCACTATCCAAGCGCCGGCCACCGGCAGCGGGGGTATTGATCCCGTCGCCAGGAGAAGCTGTTACTCCGAAGCGAAACGCCGGCGCGGTTCCCAGGCTGAAACAGACTAACGGCCGCTCGGTGATGACCGAATCAGCCGGATCGAGCTTGTAGACAGCGAACGCCCACCCACCCACTACGTTGCGGAAGATGTGCCCGGCCTCGGGGTCCAGGTCGAGCCACTGGGTGCCGTTGAACTCAAGAATCCGGCGCCCGTTAAGCTGCGTGCTGGACACAGTAGGGCGAGCGCCAAGGTCGGGCTGGAATACCTCCAGCCGGCGCTGCGAAAGGTCGCCCACAGACTCAACGCTGGACCCGTCCGTGACCAGTTGGCTGTCGTCGTTCACCCAGAGCGCCGGAGGAATGGTAAGGACGCTCGGCGTCCACAGCTCCGTTCCCACGTGCAGACCCGCGGCTGCGGCGAAGAACCCCGGAATCATGCCGCCACCGTAAGGCCGATCACGTCAGCAGCATCGGGGGCGGTCATCACAACCGTGACGGCCATGCCCGACTCCAGCGCAAGGGTACCGCCGTAGGTGGGGGTGAGCGTCACGCCATCCTCGATCAGTTCCAGCGCCGCTGTGGCGCGGATGTTGAACACCTGACCCGCCATGTAGCCCTCGGCGCTGTCGAATGTCACGTCGCCGCCGGCGCGGATGTAGCGGGTCAGGCCGGCGTGCGTCGCAGGCGACGCGGTGAAGGCCGACGCTTCGGTGACGATGGACAGGGTTTCGGAGCCGTCCACCGGCACCTCCTCCCACGCTGCATCCTTGCGCCCGTACAGCTTGCCGTCGCTGGGGGCGTCGGGAATGCCATCGGCACCCGAGCCGCGGGATTCCCAGTGGTCGTTGTCCACCCACAGCCACAGCTCCTCCGTATCGCTGGCGTGGTAGATGCCGAGCGCGCCGGGCGACAGGTCCAGCGCCGCAGGGCGGTCAGCCGCGAGCCCGCAGCCCAGGTAGTGCTTGATGTTTCCGCTTGCCATTACGCCACCTGCGAATAGATGAGTGAACCGTCGTCCGCGTGCATGAGGACCGGCGGTACTTCGCCGTTGACCATCGGGAGGATTCCGCCGGAGCCGCCACCTGCCGCGCTGACAACAGGGTTGGCAGGGTCGGTCACATCGACCGATACATTTGCCCCCGCAGCGATGCTTTGGATCGGCGCTGCGTCCCGCGCACGCTGCGCGGTGAAGTACAGGTTGCTCGCGCCCTCCTGCAGCCCGTCGGTGCTCGCGTTACCCAGGTCGTCGTTGACGATCGGGCCGGCGCTCCAGTCGTCGCCGTCGCGGCGCACGAAGCCCGAAGCAGTCAGGCTGGCCACGGCTCGCACGTTGGCAGGCACCTCCTGGATGGTCCGCCAGTACACCGTGCTCCCGCCACCGGCGGGCGGCTCGGCGCCGGCCTGCATCGCGGCAGCCAGCGCCTGCTCGCTCACCACGGTCCCGTCGCGCCAGAACAGGTCCACGCCCACGGTCGCGCCGCGAGTCGCATCATTCTCCACGGTCACGAAGCCATGCGGCTTGCCGTGCAGCGGGACGCGGGCCTTTTTCACTGTCCGACCTCGTATGCCTGGATCAGTCCTCGCTGGACGGCATCGCAGCGGGCTCCGACTCCAATAGCAGCCGCGATAAGGTCTGCTCCGCGTTGAGCGGCTGCGTCAAGCTCGCGGGAAGTGGCGGCGGCTTCGGACAGGCGGGCGGTGTGTAGGGCGGCGATTTCGTGGCGCACCCGGCGCTCACCAGACAGCAGATCAGAAGCAAGGCGTTCGGCCCGGTCCTGCGCATCTCGTTTCTCCCGTTCATAGTCAGCGGCGATCCCGGCCATCCGGCGCGCCAGCTCGCGTTCCTCCGCCAGCGCCGCTTGCGTCTGCGCCAGCGCCGCCTCTGCGTCCTGCGCCCGCTCCACAGCAGCAACAGCCGCGCCCTTGTGCGTCTCGGCCCGCCATAGGGACCAGCCCAATGCAGCCAGCAGGACGGCGACCAGCACCAGCAGGGCGCGTGTCACGGCCCATCCCCGTCACCCATGCGGCGCCTGAATTCCTCCACGTCCAGCTCGCCGGTCATCCTTCCTGCACCGGTGAACCGGCCCAGGTGCCCGCCGGGCTGTTGGCGGTACTCGCCGGTGATGTAGGCCCACCACGGCGGTAGGACCGGGGTTGTCAGCCACGTGAGCGCCACACCGTAGGCCACGGCCACGGCACGCCACGGCACCGGCTCACCGCCCTCGGTCCACGGGCTGAACATATACATGACCGCACCCGCGGCTGCGATGACCAATCCCAGGCGGCGGACCTGCCACACCCAGCCCATGTTTTCCGGGCCTATGTCATTCACCCGAGCCACCGCCGTCAGCAACAGGACGACGCACGGCGGAATCATCAGCGCCGAAGTCAGCGCGCCCGGTTCGATGAACGAGGCTGCGCCGAACATGGTAAACAGGGCCACCACCGACAAGGCAAACGCCCTCAACTGGTATCGGCCCAGGTCAAACGCCTCGCGTATGGGACCGCTCATTTCTTCTCTCCGGTATTGAACAGCCGGCGGTACATGGCCGGCCCATGTTCGACCACCAAGGGGACAGTCCATCGGGACAGCAGCGCCGCCACGCCCGCTACAGGCGATTGCAGCGTTGGCTCGTACCAGCCCCACCCCATCACATGCGGCAGCAACTGCGCTGCCCACAGGCCGATGAAGATACCGCCAACCGCGTAGCCAAACAGGCGGCGGCGGCTTTCCACCGGCGTCCCGTAGGCAAAGGCGATCAGGCTGCCCGCAACGGCCATCCCGAGCGTCCCGAGAGTCACGTCGAAGAACGGCAGGGTAATCGCCGCGTCGGCGGTGGCGGGCAGCAAGGCACCACCCAACGCGATTGTGGCCGTCATTCTGTCCCCCGTCATTACGTCTGCTCACGCTGCACCATCTCGGCAAACAACCGCTTTGCCATGCCCAAATACCGCGCCCGGTCGGCCAAGCCATTGAGGCCGCCGTTCACCCTGCGGGTCACCGATACCAGGTCGTCGCGATCCGCCAGTGGGTTGATCGCCCGCTTGCGCCAGAACCAGCCAGCCGCCCATGCCGCATACGGCAGCCGGGCCACCATGTCGGGATTGGTCACCGCCCGGTCGTCGTGGAACATGTCCGCGCTGAATTCGGCGTAGTTCGCCCGCCCGGTCAGCTGGATGTACCCGCGGCCCCGGTAGCGGTAGCCGTCCCCGACCTCGGTATTGCCCAGGTCCGCCCGGCCTTCGTACCGGCGCTGTGCCGGTGTCGGCCCCCAGATTTCCTCCCTCCAGCGCCCGGCGCCGGACTCATGGGCCACCTGGGCCAGGAAGTGCGCCTTGCGCAGCGTGGTATCGATCCCGAACCGGATGCAGGTTTCTTCAAGCGCGAACGCAGCATCCGCCGGGAAGCCGATCTGCGCCGCTGCCAATTCTGTGCTCATGGGCGCCTCCGGTCGTGGATTGAGCGCGGTCGCATGCCGTCATGCTGGCAGGCGATGGCAGGGCTTCAACGGTCTCGCGCAGTGCGCTGGCGCGCTCTGATCTTGCGCACCAACTCCCGGGCGATCCGGTCCCGCTCCCTGGCGTTCTTGTCCAGCGCCTCACGCTTCTGCGCCCGGGTCATTTCCCGGTCCTCGTAGATCCGGTTGTCCGCCTTGCGCAGCTTGGCCAGGGCGTCGGTGGCCCGGTTCAGCTCGCGCACGCCGCCGTGCATGAACCCGCCGCGGGCGCCCTTTGACGGCTGCGCCGGCCCCAGCAGCCAGCCGTGCTCGCGCTGCAGCCGTTCCGCCCGGGCCGTCTCGCCGTTCTCCACCGCCCGCTTGATCTGCATGGAGCGCGTCATCGCCTGGTCGCGCAGGGTGTACATCTCATCCACCCAGCGGGTGTTCGAGTCGGGACTGGAGCCGCGGTAGATCGCGCCGATCGCGGGCAGATCGCGCGGCCGGCGCTCGGGCTTGGGCGGCGCATCTTCCAGCGCCCGGGTCGCCACATCAGCCACGTCCACGAAGTACATGCCGAACCCGCCGAAATATCCGCGCCACAGGTGCTGCAGCTGCTTCGGGGAGAGGGTCAGCTCCTCACCCACGGTCGCCTGCATCCCCCGGCTCACCGCCGCCAGGGTGTCGGACGTGAACGGGGTCTTACGGTCAGCCGGCGGCAGGAACTCGTCGCTGCGGGACTCGATCGGCCGCCCGGTGAAGGTGTTCTCGTTGAAGTACACCTCCATGCCCGGCTTCAGGATCTGCGGAGTCGGGTTCAGGGCCAGCGTCTCCAGGATGCCGCGCCATGCCGCATCCATCGTGCGACCGGCGCGGTCGCCGGCCTCGCCGTCGGTGAAGTGGTAGGCCAGCGCCGCCATGCCGCGCTCGACCGCGGTGCCGGCAATAAGGCCAAGCTCGAACGGCTTGGGGATGCGGATGTGATAGTCGGTGCCCGGCCCGATGTGCCAGTAGGCGTCCTTGTCCCAGTCCTGCAGCTTTTCGTACTCATCCCGGTGCGCGAGCATGTTCCAGGCGTACAGGGCGGCCGTGGCAAGCCCCATCGAGGCCATACGCATCAGCACAGCGCGCTTGCGGTCCTTTGCGGTGCCCATGCGGGCCAGTCGGTAGTTGCCCTGCAGGCGAGCGTTCATAAAGGGCACCGCGTTCAGCAGGAACTGCAGCGCCGTCGAGTCGCCGCGCAGGGTGAAGTCGAGGAAGTCCTTGGCCTCGTGCGCGGCCTCGAGGAACGTGCCGCCGGCCTGCATGCGGTTGCGGGCGAGCGAGATCCGGCTGCCCATTTCCGACGCCTCCACGCCGGCCCGGTACACGTCCCACCACCGCTTCGGGTTGATCAGCGTCTTGGCGATCTTCTCGGCCTGGCTGTCCGTGAGCCCGTGCCGGCGCAGTGCGCGTTTGGTCGCCCGGGATGTCGCCTCGAAGTCTCCCTGGTGGAACAGGCCGCCGTGGAAGTAGCTGCCAGCCATCATCAGGTCCTGGGCGAACTCGTCCATGCGCACGTTCTCGGCCGCGCCCTTGATCGTGTCCACCAGCGGGATGAACCGCTCGCGGGAAGTCACAGCGGCCTCGCCGGTGTCGCGGAACAGGTTGCGCAGGATGAAGTCGGGCGTGGACGTGGCGCCTGCGGTCAGCAGGTTCTTGGCCCACACCGCCGGCTTGAACCACTGCGGCATCGGCTTCTCGTTCAGCGCCGTCACCGAACGCAGCACCAGCTCGTCCAGCACCTCGTAGTATTCCGCCTTGCCGTTGCGCATCACGCGCACGATGTTGTCGCCCTCTGGCGGCTTGATCGCGAGCATCCGCCCCACGCCCTTCAGCGCTGACTCCGGCATGGCGTCGATGGTCGCCTGCGGAACACCCTGGTCCTGCAGGTGGCGCTTCACCTGGTCCAGCGGGATGGTGGCCGCCGTGGCCTGGTGCGGCGCCTTCTTGAAGTACGGCGCGCCCAGCTGATCCACCGCCAGCAGCATCGCCCGGTTCTTCAGCGCCGAGTCCATCAGCCGGGTGAAGTTCTGGATGATGTTCTGCAGCGGGTCGCGCAGCGCCTGCTCGCCGCCCTTCAGCTGGCGGATGCCGGCGGACTGGTGAGACAGGCCGCGGCGCGTGCCCGGGCCGGCGAAGCCGCCCTCGCCGGCGTCGCGGTAGAACGGGATGTACTCGGCGTGATCCCACGCCGCGCGCGCCACAGGGTCGATCGTCCCGCCGTGCTGCTCGGCGAAGTCCAGGATGGCGTTTTTCAGGCGCAGGTAGTTGCCCGCGGCCTCGTCGAACGCGGCCTCGTTTCCTTCGCGCAGGGACAGGCCGGCCTGGATGTCGGCGTCCGACATCAGGTTCTCGCGCCCCTGCGACTTCAGCAGCTGCGCGCGCCGCGCCACCATCCAGCCGAAGAAACCGGGCAGGTTGTTGTGGACCGGGGTCAGCGCATCGAACAGGCCCGGCACGCTGCGGTTCACGCGCAGCGCACCGCCCTCCATCTTCGGGGCGCCGAACCGCAGGATCGCCTCCATCGTGGAGGCAATGTTGATCTGCCGGGCAGCGATGTAGGGGTCGTTCTCCAGATCGATTCCGCCGACTGCCTCCACCGCCCGGTTCAGGCCGTAGTAGCGGTTGAGCGTGGACTGGACCAGGGCGTCCTTCTGCACGTCCGGCATCTTGCCGCCCATCCAGTCGCGCGCCTTCTGGAGCGTGCCGCGTGAGTCCACACCCACGCCGGCCTTGTCCATGAACTCCTGCTGCTCGGGGGTGTATTCCACCGACTCCAGAATCGAGTCGCTGTCCGGGTCGAAGGTGCCGCGGTTGGCGGTGGCGGACTTGATCTGGTGGGGCGAAACCACCGCGTACACCGTCGACTTCTGGCGTCCGTCCATGTCGATCGTGTCGATCACGTTTCGGACGATCACGCCGTCGTGGCCATGCTCTCGCGCGTACTCAAGAGCACCTTCAACGCTGACCGCGTTTTCCGGCAGCCTCCCGAACTGCTTTGGCCTCCACTGCTGCCACGGCACCGGCAGGTTGTCGTGACGCCTGCCAAGCGCGTCGATCTCCAGCGGGTTCTGGATCGACAGATAGACGGGAATGACGCCTCCGACCGGGGCACGGCTGCGCCACGGACCAGTCCTGGAGGCGTAGTCGCTGGCAACCTCCGGGTTATCGCTGAAAAACGCGCCTCGATCGGTATTGAACGAATCACGGTCGGGCGTAGCCGTGCCGTGGTACACCACCAGCGGCTCGCCGTTGGCGTCCACCACCTTGGAGTCGCCAAACCAGCGACGGAACGCCGGGGTCTGGGTCTGGTCGGGGGTGGCGGACTCCAGTTCGTTCGCATCCTGCGGGTCGTATCCCCACTCCTGGATCGAATCGCCATTCGTGAAAATGTCCCGGGCCTTCACCGTCTTGGTGATGATCCGGTACTCGCCGTTCAGCGCGCCCTCGCCATGCTCCCGGGCATAGTCGCGGGTGATCGCAACCCAGTCGCCGCGGTTGATCGCCCCCCCGTCATTCGGCACGGCCCGATAGATCGTCACGTCAGCGTCCGGCCTTCCGCGCAGCCTGTTGACGATGGCGAATGCTTCGTTGTCGCGCGCGTCGCCGCTGCCGTAGTAGCGCGCACCGTTCGGACCGTACACGTCGTCCGGGTAGACCTCGCCGCCGCCGGTCAGATCATGCGCCGGCGCTCCGCCGTCACTCGTTGGCGCGGTGTGTTGCCCGCGGTAGTCGCCTGCCTGCTCCAGCCCGGCGATGCTATCCGCATCCTGCGGCTCACCGATAGCCGCCTCGTCCCAGATGACGTAGTTGCGGCTGCCGTCGCCATCCGACCGGCTTCCACCGTCCAGGTAGCGCAGGCCGGGGATGCCAATGCTGCCCAGGTACTCGCTCGCCTCCTGCGCACTGGCGCCCCCGTCGGACAGGTACTCGTACAGCTCGCTACCGGTGCGCACATCCCCCCGCTCGATCGCGGCGAGTGTGGTCGCGCCAAGCCATGCGAACTCGCCCCGGCCTTCCGCTGCGGCACGAACATCCTCCCGGGTCACGCCCAGCAGCGGGGCAAGCGCGGCGCGAACCTTCTCCGGCTGCTGTGAGAGCGGCGCGTCCCAGTCGAGCAGGTCGCTATCTTCGGGAATATCGACGCGGTAAACGGCGCCCTTACCCTCGTCCAGCCTGGACACGAAATCATCGACCTGGCCCGGCGTCCGGGACTCCGAAATGAATCGGTTGTTCTTCGCCCATTCGGCGGTCTGCCTGCGGGCGGCTTCGATACTCAGCCCAGCCGCCAGGCGGTTGCGGAACATGGCGAGCATCGAGCTGTCCGCTCCACTCAGGCGCCATTCCGCCACGGGCTCGCCGTCGAGTGTGACGCCCGCCAGCGCCTCACGATAATGGTCCGCCACCTCGCGACGGCTGGCGAAATACAGCCCCCAACCGAACGCCTGATTTCCCTCGCCGGTGCCGATCCGCTGCAGGCTGAACCGGTCCACCGTGTGCGGCGTGCCGTGGAACACGACCTGCTCGCTGACCGTAGACCCGTCCGCCTGTTGCATCGCCACGGTCGGATTGCCGGCCTGCGCCGCCTGCCATGCGTTCTCCAGCAGCGCCCGCACGTCCTCGTCGGTGAAGGTGGTGCCGAACACGTCCTCGATCAGCGCCTTCAGGCGGCGCACGAAGTTCTCGATGGCGCGGGTCACGCGCTCGCGGATGCCCTCGCCCACCTCGGCGCCGTAGCGGGACTCGATCTGCGCGAAGTCTCCAGTGCGAACGGCGGCGGCCAGCTCCGCCAGCGCCTCCTCGGCGGCCAGCAGCCGGCCGCGCTGCGTCTTTATGTCGATCTTGCGCTCGCGCGCGATGGCCTCGGCCACCTGGCGCACGGTCGAATTCTGCAGCGCCAACTCCAGCGCGCGGTCCAGATTGTCGCCCAGGAACTCGCGCAGGCCGTGGTGGCCGGCGATCTCATGCAGCGCATTCCAGACCGCCCGCTCCGGCGTCGTGACCACATCGGTGAACAGGTACACCTGCTTTTCCACCGGGTCATACAGGGCCGCCGTGCGGCCGCGGCCACCGCGCTGCTCCAGGCGGCGCTTCACGCCGGCGCGCAGCCGGTCCGGCAGGCCGTCGATGCCGTGCAGGAACGTCACCCTGTCCTTGCCCACGGCGCGCTCCACCGCCTCGCGCAGGCCGTACATTTCGGCCTCGGCCTCGCCTACGTCTCGGGACTCATCGACTGCCTCCAGACTGCTCGGGTTGTCCGGGTCGAACGCGCCGGAGTTGTCCGTCGCCGACTTGATCTGTCGCGGGTCGAAAACCACATAGGTGACCGCCGGCCGCGCGCGGGTATTGTCCTGGTAGTTGTCACGGACATTGCGGATCACCACCCCGTCGTGGCCGGCCTCTCGGGCCTGCTGAATCACGTCCGACGTGCGCCCGCGCTGCTGTGCCTGGCGCCACTCCTGCCCGCCCCCTTCCACCACCAGCGGGTTGTCCAGCCGCACATAGTTGTGCAGCACGGCCGGCTCGGCGTTCTGATAGTCCCACGCACGGGTGTCGTCGGCGTAGCTGCGGGCCATACCGCGATCGGACGCGAACCAGAACGCGCGGTCGCTGCCGTCCGTCTCATAGCCGAACCGCTCGCGGGATCCTTGGAAGATGCCGTGCTCGCGCGCCCAGCGCGCATCCGGGGATCCGTGGAAGCCCTCGACCACGACCGGCCGCCCCGTCTCGAACCGGTGGCGCATCGCTCGGTCCGCCGGCACCACCGGCGCTCCCCGCGACCACCGCTGAAACTCGGGCGTGCTGGTGACGGATTCGGTCGACTCCAGCGGGCCGCTATCGCCCACCAGGTCGCGGCCGGAGTCGCCCTCATACACGCGCGTGGAAATGCTACGCCTGCGACGATCAAGCACGCGGTCGAACCTGTGGCCGCCCTGCCCACGCGAAGCGGCGCTCTGCGAGACCCCGTCCTTGTCAACGGTGATCACGTCCGTCAGCAGCCCGGAATTGAGCGCCCTGCGCAGCACGCCGGCGTTCTTGGCCCGGGCCGCTTCGGGCATGACCGCGATCTGGAAGTTGGCCGCGGACCTCTTGCCGATCATTGCCGATAGTGCGCCAGCCCGCTTGTTGCGCAGCACGCTGGTCGGAAGCGTGACCACCGACGTTACGGCCCATTTCGCGTTGATCGTGATAAGCACAACCGAATTCGGCGATGTCGCCTCATCCAGAAGGCGCTTGCCAACCCGCGCCACGCTTGAATGGTCTAGCGTTTTTCCTGCCAGATCCCCGCGCACATCCACCAGCGGATCAGGCGTTTCGGAGCCCTCCAGGGTGTGCATCGAGGTGCGGCCGTCCGGAGTGATGGCCCCATAACGCTTGTGGTTCAGCACCACGTGCCCTTGCACGGGAAGGGTACTTTTCAGATCCTGCGCCAGTCGTGATGTCGCTGCCCTGTCCGCGGATGACGGGGTAGGGTCGCCGCTCGGGTGGTTGTGCAGCAGCCATAACCCGGTCGCGCCCTTGCTCTTGGCCTCACTTTCGAGCCAACGGATGCCGTCATCGCCTCGCATGTGCTCAGCGGGGAAGATTTCAGCAGCCGAAGGCATCCGTGTCGATACCGCGGTCTCGTGGACCACGTTGCCGGCGTCGTCAACGAACACGTAGCGCAGCACTTCGAAGATCGGGTTGCGGTAAACATCGGCCAGCGCCGCCAAGTCGGCGGGCGTCTTGACCTTCTGCCCGATCAGTTGCGCGGTGTCTTTTTCCCTGAAGTCCCGGGCGATGCGGTCTGCAAGTACGGAGCCTCCAAACCGCCGCACAAGCGATTCAATCGCATATTTTCCGCGTCGCGTGAGGCTTGGTGTTGCGTCAGGGCGCAGTCCAGCTCGCTCTGCGTCACGCCGGGTGCGGGCTTCAGTCGCAGAATCGCGGTCTTGCGGTCGGTTCCGACTTTG
>JACYYJ010091224.1_pt1 | contig 20602 bp, 27 predicted proteins | sample 8236861 | NCBI WGS metagenome assembly JACYYJ01 (sample SAMN14103086, study PRJNA606662) | landfill metagenome | isolation source: landfill solid waste | place: India:New Delhi, Okhla landfill site | collected 2017-11-05
GGATCTCGCCGCGGGTTGCGAACTGCGCGGCCGCCTCGCCGCCGGCGCCCATCGCAGCCTGGGCCAGCGGCTGCGCGGCCAGCACGTTGACCGCCTCACGGCCCGCTGCGCTGCGCGCGACCGCCTGCGGCACCAGCGTGCGGCCGGCCAGGCCGCCGGATGCCGCGTCGACCGAGCCGATGATGCCGGATCGCACCCGGGCCTCATTCGCAGCACCACGCACCAACTCAGGGTCGCCCAGGGCGGCCTGCAGCGCCTCAGGGTCGGACACGTCCACGCCCTGGTCGGCGAGATAGCCCACCACGCCGGCGCCAAACTCGTTGATCGCGCTCGTCGCGCCCATCGCGCCAGCGGTGAAGGCCGGGCGGCGCACCGCGGCAGACGCGGCCAAGGCCGGCGCCATCTGCACGGTGGAAGGAACGCCGATGTCACCGATGACGCCCAGCGGGTCGGTCATCAGCGCGCCGAGTCCCTCGCGGAATGTTTCCGCCCCCAGCAGCGCCTCGGTGGCCGGCCGCTGCGGAAGGGTCGCCATCTCGGCGTGCAGCGGCGCCACACGCTGCGCCAGGTCGCCGGCCACGGCGTCGCCCAGCGCCGACTGCGCNNCCGCGCCCTCGGCGCCGCGCTCGATCTGCGCCATGCGCGGACCCGCGGCGATGTTCGCCTGCAGCCCCAGCCAGCCGCGTCGGATGTTGTCGCGCAGTCGGCCGCCGAACGTCGTATCGTCCTTGAACGCGCGGTTCTGCTCGGCCAGGGTGGCCGCGGGTGGCGGCTCCTCGCCAAGGGGTGCTGTGCTCGTCATGCCACCCGTCACGCCAGCGAAGTTCGCCGGGCGGGGCGCGCGCTCCATCACGGGCGCGGACTCCCACCAGTTACCTCCGCCGCTCTGCTCGCCGTCGACCCGCGGGGCGCTTTCCCACCAGTTGGCCATCAGGGCTTGATCCTCATGGAGCCATCCGGCGCAATGAACTGCGTTCCGGACGGAAGGGCATCGAACTCCGCTTTGGACTGCGGACGGGCCGGCGCCTGCGGCCGGGGTTGCCCGGGCATCGACGGGTCAACGAAGATCGGCTCGAGGCCGCGGCCGGATGCCGCCATTTGGTACTGCGCCAGCGCACGATTCCCGTCCGCGATCGGGTTCTGCTCCCACCAGCGCATGAAGTCCAGGTAGCGTTCCTGATCGAACTCCACCCTGCCGAACTCGTCGGGGGGCGTCTCAAACGCGCGCCGAAGGGCTGCATCATTCGGCTGCGTGCGCTTGCCGCCGCCGGCGCCACCGCTCGGCGCCACGCTGCCACTCGGGTTCCACTGGCCGGCCCGCTGCAGGTCGAACTGCTGCTGCGCGATGCCGAGCCGCTGGCGGGTCGCGTGAGCGCGCGCGTGGCTGGCGTTGGCCGATGCGTCACGCTGCCGGATGGTGGCCTCACCCAGCGGGGTCACGGTCAGGTCGGCCTCGCCCGGAGCGGCCAGGCGGTTGTACGCCACGCCGTCGGAAATGCCAGTGACCTGCACCGGCGCATTGGCGACGCCGAACAGTTGCGCATTGGCGCCCTGCACGTCACCCAGCGCCGCGGCTTCGGCCGCCGCCTGCCGGAAGCCTTGCTCACGCAGTCCGCCAAGGCCGCTGGTCAGCTGCTGCGCGTTGCCGCCGCCGGCCGCCAGCAGCGCCGCCTCGGCGTCGGATACACCCAGCTCGCCGGCCATGCCCGGGATCCGTTGGAAGTGCTCGGCGCGCACGCCGTCGATCATGGCCAGCGACCGCTCGCGGCGAGCCTGCTGCAGCGCGCGCTCGGCGTCATAGCGACCGCGCAGAGCGTCCTCGTAGACCCCCGGCGTGCCGATGCGGCCACCCATCATTTCACCCAGCGCGCGCCATCCGTTCGGCATATCAGCCTCCCCAGCCCCGGCCCCACGGGCCGAACGCGCTGTCTCCTTGCCACCCAGTGCCGCCGCCGCGCACGGTCACGCCACTGATCGGGGAGTACCCAGCGCCGCCATTTCCGACCGGTTGCGCCCAGCCGCCGGCCTGCCCTCCCTGACCAGCCATGCCCGATGCGTAGCCCATCGCCACCTGCGCGCCGGCGTCTACCCAGGGATTTCGGCGGATGGCCCGCAGCCTCAGCTCGTCGATGAACCGGTCACCAGCCGACTCGCGCCCGATCATGCCCAGGTCCGTTGCCGTGCGGCCGTAGCCGAACGACTCGTCCTGCCGCTGCATACCCGGGGCGTCCATCCTGGCGAGCAACCCGGCGGATCGATCGGCGTAGTCGTGCACGCCTTCCAGCGCCCGCTCGGAGTCGTGCCGGAATACGTCGGAGCCTACGCCCGGCGTCAGCCCGCCCTCGAGCGAAGCCCGGTTGCGCCGCAGCGTGTCCATGTACTGCGCCTGCCGCTCTGCGCGCGCCGCCTGCGAGCTGCTGCCCTCCAGGTCGCTGATCTGCTGGTTCACGCGCTCGTCGGCCTGCCGCTGTAGCCTGCCCTGCCGGCGGATGCCCTCCGCGGCCTGCTGGTCCTGCTTTCGTGCCACGCGCTCGCTGTTGGCGACCTGCGCCGCCGTAGCCGCGGCCATCACGATGTAGGGAATTGCCTGACCCATTACCAGCCACCTCCGTAGTAGTGCCCCGTGGCCGCGCTCGGGCCATACAGGTTGAACCCGGCGTCGCGGTTCGCCCGCCTGCGCTCGGCAGCATCGCGGGCCTGGTCGGCGAACGAGCGCACCCCGCCGAATACCTCGCCCAGCTGGTTGGCACGCATTTCGGGCCGGGACGCCTGCAGGTTGCTCCGCATCGCCGCGGCCGCCTGCTGCGCCCCGGTGGTGGCGTCCAGGCCGCTGGTGGCCAGCTGGATCAGCCGCCCGCGTGCGTCCTGGTCCGCAGCCTCCAGTTCCGCCCCCGCCCCGAGTGCCATCTGGTCCACTCGCAACAGGCCGCGGCTGTAGTCCTCGCCCAGCCGGGATTGCTGGTCGCGCTGCGTGCTTCCGCCGAACAGCCCGCCGCGGGCGAGCGCAAAGCGAAGCTCGCGGTCGGAATCCGCCTTCTGCCGGTTCAGCTCGTCGCCGTAGTAGCTGCGGGTCGCGTCCACGAAATCCGCGATGTCCGCCGCCCGCTGTGGGTTGTCGAACACCTGGTTGATCCGGCCCTGCGCATGGGCGATCGCGGCGCGCCGCTCCTGCTCCATGCGGTTCGCTTCTTCCGCCGCCCGGTTGTTGCCGCCACCGCCCATGCTTACCTCCGTACCTTGGAGAACACCACGGCGTCCTCCCCGTTGGCCGCCCAGCCCCGCAGGGTCGCCTCGCGCGTCATGCCCAAGCCGCGCTCGTACCAGTCATGGGCCGCCGTTCGCGAGGCCAGCGCCGTGATCTGCACCCGGTGCGCCTCGCTCTCGAGCATTCCGTCGATGTGCCGGCGAGCGATGCGCGTAATCGCGAATCCGTGCTGCTGCCAGCCCACCATCGTCCCGGCCATCCAGCCGTCGTAGACCCCGGGCCGGACGGGATCGAAGCCGCCCACCAGCACCGGCAGGTTGTCGCGCCCCACCAGCACATAGGCCGGTCCGCGCAGCATCGCGAACGCACGAGCCGCCACGTCCGGGTGGTATTCCGGCTGGCCGGAGAACGCCTTGAACTGCTCGATCTCGTCCGGCCGCATGTTCCTCGCCAGCCAGGCGAAGTCCTCGAGGATCGGCACGCCGGTGCGAATCGCCGGGATGTCTTTCAGGACGGTCACGGCCCGCCTCGCTGCGGCTGCGCCTGCACCAGCACGCTCTTGACCGTCCAGCCCTGCCCGCCTTCGAAGTCCAGGCGCACGGAAAGCGTCGGCGCCATCACCGGCATCGGCACCAGGCCGCCGGGCATCGTGTCGCTCGGGATCTGGTAGGGCGGCGTCAGCGCGGCGACCTGGCGCTGGTCGTAGCCGATGCTGATGCTCGGCCCCTGCCCGGTCCCCACGTAGTCGAAGCCCTCCATCATCTTGGTCACTCCCGGCGATCCGAAATCCAGCCACGGCCACCACACCAAGCCCGGGAACGGCACTTCCTGACCGTCCACCTCATCGGTGTGGCGCTCGGCGTCGACAATCGAAATCGAGTCGCCATGCCGGATGTAGAGATCGTCCCCAAGCTGGGAGAAGGCTTCAACGGAAAACGGGAAGACGTAGCGGCTCCAGGCACCAGCCCGGCCGGCGCGGCTCATGGTGTAGACGAAGATCGTGGTGGATTCAGACATCAGGCGGATCCGTGGTCCATTCAAGAATGAAGTCGGCGTAGGTCACGCTAATTCCAGGAACATCAGGCTCATCGCCGCACTGGATGGCGATTACATTTTCGCCTTGGACAAACGAATCACTGCCCACGACGAATGTTTGACCAATGCCGCCGTCGTGGTCCTCCGGAGTGCTGAGAAATAGATACCCATTGACAAAGAAGTTGCAGTGATCCTCGATGTACGCGATCACCCTAACGTTTGCGATGGGTCCTTCCGGAAGGGTCAGCGTCCTCCTAATCCATAGCCGGGTATGCACATCCCACGCAGTTCCAAACTTCTCCTCAAATCTGGAGTCGTACTGCGGCGGATAGTTGAACCCGTCTGGAGCCCCCCTCGAAATCTCTACGGGTCCGTACCCTTCTTCCCAGCCACCAAACGGCGCCGCCCCTGTCGGCCAGTGTGAATCGTCATACTCAGGAGCGGAATAATCGGAGTCATCGTCCTCTGAAATTTGCAGGTAGCGCCAATCGGAAAGCTGGGGAGGGAGAAACTCTCCCGTATCCACGGTGCAGTTGTCATCCACCCACGCCGAATTGCCCAGACGGTCCTCGACCTGCACGCGCCAGGAGTAGAAGCCCGGCACGGTGAACTCGCCGGTCACCCGACTGGTGGCCGGGTCCATCGTGGTGCCGGGCGGCAGGCTGCCCGACACGATCCGGAAGCGGTAAGGGCGCAGCCCGCCCGTGGTCAGGTAGGTGTAATCGATCGGGTCGCCCACGCGCCCGTCGGGCAGGTCGCCGGAGATCCTCAGTTCCCCGGCCGGGGTGTCTTCGGTGAACGCAAGCCAATACTGGCCGGCGCCGGGGTAATAGGTGGACAGCGCCTTGATCCCGGCCTCGACGTGCTCCTGCACCAGCTCATCGATCGGCTGGCCAACGTCGCCAGCGGCCAGGTTGTGCGCGGCATTGGCGATGCCCACGGTCCGCACGCCCTGCTGGGACAGGTAGAACAGCTCGTTGCCCACCGGCTGCGCTGCGCCCTGCCAGGACGACCCGATGCCGTCCATCTGGTCCAGGATCGCCATTGCCTGCGGGTCGGGGTCGACCTGCCACATCTGGAAGCTGCTGGCGTTGAACGCCACCAGGTTGCCGCGGTACTGGTTGAGCACCGCCATGTCGTTGGCGTTGGCCTGCTGCAGGCCGGTCGGCAGGTAGCCGGCATCGCGCTCGGTCGTCCAGTCCAGCGGGTTCGCGGTGGCGCTGAACCGCACGATGTCGCGGTCGGCCTTGAACACCTTGGAGGCCACGATGGCGGTCACGCGACTGTTCGGGCAGTTCGGATCCTCCACCCGCCGCGAGACGGCCTCCCAGGAGATCGTGCCATCCGAGACGCGCGCACCCGCGGTCGTCGGCCAGTCCGGCTCATCGGCGCCGGAAAGCATCGTGGGCCGGGCCTCCCAGACCACGCGGGAGATCGAGACGGCCTCCCATATCACCTCGTTGTCGGTGACCTGCTGGCCCAACACGCCCGGCCAGGCCGGCTCCGTGGTGTCGCTGTATCCGGTGGCCGGCTGCACGGCCTTGTACATCAGGCCCTGCTGCGGCTGGTGGACCGGGTAGTGCCACGACGCCAGGTCCACGCCGAAGTAGCTGCCGGTGTGCTTGCGGACGTAGACGCCGACGGCGAAGAAGGCCGCGCCTGCCGGTGCGTTCTTGGTCAGCGTGGACTGCCGCCAGCCGCCCGTGCCCTGGATGTGGCCGGGCGTTTTGTGCGGGTTCTCGTCAAACTCGCGCGTCGCCAGCGGGTCGCCGTTCTCGTCGTACCAGTAGATGCGCACCGTGCCGCGGTCGGAACTGCGGGTCGGCTTCAGGTAGATGCGGGCCGTGCAGGCGTCGCCGGGTCGGATCGGCGCCCGGGTGTCGCTGACAATGATGTCCTCCGGCTCGTGCCGGGTGGTCAGCTCGTACTGGCCCTCGTAGGCGCCCTGCTCCTGGTCGGTGACCACGAAGTTGCCGGCCAGCACCGTCCAGCCGGTCAGGTCGCCGGTCTCGAAGCTGGGATTCTCGATCGGCAGGATGGTGCCGGCCACCGGCGCCGTGCGCGGCACCACCAGCGATCCGGGCGGGTAGAGTTTTCCGGGCTGCCACTTAGGGGTAGCCATCAGCGCACCTGCTCGCTTATGCCGGGGTCTTTGGGAGGCGGCAGGCCGCCGCCCGGGTTCCCGTAGCGCGGCGGCGGGCTGGTCGGGGGCGGGGTCTGCGGCGGCGGCGTGGCCGGCTGCGTGTCGGATTCCTCAGCGACCACCGCGCCGGCCTCGGTCGGCCAGTCGGGTTCCACCGCCCCGCTGCGCGGCGGACTGCCGTGCGCCTCCACCGCCACGTATTCGAAGCCGTTCTCCACGGTCGGGAACACCACGTCGCCCACGGCGCGCTCCACGTTCGGCGCCCAGGTCTCGCCCGGGTCGCCCTCGCGGTGGGGCCGGTACACGAACCCGTTGGGCACAGACGGCTGCACCAGCTCGTCGGGCTTGTAGGCCGTCTCCGGCTGCCAGGTGTCTGCCGACTGCAGCCAGTAGTCGAACACCTGCCCGTCATCGAACTCCGCGGTCACGAACAGGTAGCCCAGGAACGGGCCAGCGAAGTGGATCGCCGCCAGCGGGATGGGATCCTGACCCTCGTCGGGCCGGTGCTGCGGATGCACCAGCACCTCCAGCTTGACGCCCTCGGGGATGCCCTCGATGACCTGGTGCGAAAACACCACCAGCTCGCCATCGAACGCGCACATGCCCCGGGTGCCCGGCGGCAGGGTGAACACCTCGCGCGTGCCAGGCCGGCTCTGCACGGCGCCGCTGCCGTCCACGTAGCCGTTGAGCAGGTCGTACAGGTTCTCCGGCTTCGGGCCGCCCTTGGTGCGCTGGCGGTTGATCCCGCCCGCGGCGGTATTGAGCTGCGTGACGGCCATCAGGGGAACGGCTCCGTCGGCTTGGGAATGGCGTAGGCATTGCCCTCCAGGCGGCGCCCGCTGCCGGGCACGTAGCGCCTGGTGTGGTGCGAACCGGCCACCAGGCCCGCGATCAGGTTCTCGAGCTGGCCGATGTAGTTCTCGCCGTCAGGCTGCCGGAAGTGCTCCTTCGCGTTCGCCAGCGCCAGCAGGAACACCAGTTGGTCATCGATCGTCGTGCGGTCGTCGTCCTCCGCGAACGGCTCCAGCCCGAAGTGGCCCTTGATCCGCAGGAAGCCCTCGTCCTCCTCTGGCACCGGCCAGACTTCAATGCAGCTGCGAATCTCGTACCGGGACGGCCAGCCCTGCTGGTCGTGGGAGTACAGCTCGGGCCGGATCCCGCAGTGCAGCGGATACCACGTGCCATCGCGTTCCACGCCCACCCAAGTGACCTTGCGCGCGTCCAGCTTGCGCGGGCACTCGTCGTCGTTGCCGTCCAGGTCGTACATGGCCACGCCGGCCTGCAGCGGCCAACGGTAGATGCGCTCGGTGCGCAGCACGTTGTAGCGCCGGTACAGCGCCTCCTGCGCGTCCTGCAGCATGCTGGTCAGGATCGCCATGACGTTCGGCGGGCGACGCTGCACGTGGTCGGCCAGCATCCGCTCCACGGTCTCGCCGTAGCTGCGCGCGTCGTTCTGCCCGTAGTGCGCCTTCCCAGCGGCCAGCGCCAGCGCGAACACCATCGGCGCGTCCAGCGTGGTCTCGTCGGTCGGGTCCACCATGCGCGGCGGCATCGTCTCGCCGCCCTGGTCCAGTTCCAGTCGGCGCCACAGCGTCTGCTGCGCCTCGTTGATGAGGCTGTCCACCAGGTCCAGCACGCCCGGCGGCGGGAAGTCGATCTGCGCGGCGAAGCCAAGGCGCGCCAGCAGGTCGCGGCGCATCGCGTCCAGCGTCCGGTGCTCGGCGCTCCCGATCGGGTCAGCGAACCCCAGCCGGGCCAGTAGCGTGGTGCGCAGTTCGGCCAGGGTCTTGTAGCCGCTGTTGTCCTCGCACTCGCAGTTGTAGCTGCGCTCTTGGGGCGGCGCAGCCACCGTGATCCTGACAGTGGCAAATGCTTCGGTCATTACGAGCACTCGTTGTAGATTAGGGCGCACATTCCGCCGTCCCCGTCGTTCCAGAACACATCTACCTGCCAAGGGTAAGGGTCCATGGCCTCGCCGCCGGGGTCGCAAGGCATCCACGATCCAGAGAACCACCCGTCGCCTTGGTCCTGAAAACTGCCGTAATACGCGTAATATTCGAAGTAAATGTTGCCCGAGTCGAATCCCGGGAATGCCGCTCGCAAATCGTCAATGTGTATCCGGCCGTTAGTGAAAACGAGTTCGGGGCACCCCGGCTCAGGGGTCTTAATCATGTACTGGAACTCATCCGTCCCGGTGAAGCCGGGGTTCGGCGTGTAGGTGATCTTGCCGTCAGGAGCCACGGACACGGTGCCGTTGGCCGGCTGCTCGTGGATCGTGGGCGGCCCGTCCAGCTGGTCCAGCGTCACCGGCTCGTCGTTGAAGGTGTCGTTGGCGAGGACATCGACTGTCACCGCGGTGTCGGCGCTGGTGGTGGCTTCGTCGTCGTTGGCGACAAGTTCGTCGGCCATCACTAGCCCTCCTTCCTGGGACTCTGCTGCGGGCGCGGTGCCTGGCCACGGCGAGCAGCCCCAACCTTCTCAGTCAGCAAAGACTTCATCCGAGCGCGGCGCTCAGCGCAGGGCTTGCAGGCCATCAACAACCTCCTTCTCCTCGCAAAAAGGGCCGGCCAGTTGCCCAGCCGGCCCCGTGGTCCACCCTGACGGGGCGGGAACTACTCGGCCTTCTCTGCCTTCTTGGCGGGCTGCTTGCGGGCCTTCTTGGCGGGCCGGGTGCGCGACGCGGACTGCGCCGGACCCTTGGTGTCGCCACCGGACTTGAACCCGGCATCCTTCAGCTGGCCCGGACCCATCGGATACGCACGCACCACCAGGTCGGGCGTGTTGATCCGGCGGTACTTGCGCTGCAGGCGGCGGAACTCGGAGTCGGCGCCGGCGTCCAGTTCGATCTCCTCGTCGGTGCCCTCATCGGAAACGCGCACGGAGCCTTCGCCATGCACGGCCTTCAGCACCGGCAGCTCATGCTCCGGCACCTTGGTCGTGATGACCTCGCCATTGGCGCGCTCGATTTCCACCAGCAGCAGGGGAAGTGTGATCGTGGTCATGGGTCAGCCTCCCAGCATGCGGATGTCGGCTTCGGTGCTGACGCGGACGAAGGCCGGAAGCTCCTCCACCCACACCATGTCGCCGGCGGGAACGGTGGCGAGGGTTTCCCAGTCATCCTCGCCGTCGGGGCTGCCCTGGACGGTCAGCTCCGCCTCGCCGGGGTTGAAGAAAACAGCCTCGCCGCCGGGGAAGAACGGCGTGGTGCCGATCTCATGGGCGGTGTTGTTGATCGTGACGAGTCGCATTGATGCTCTCCTGTCTGCCCCGGCCGGAGCCGGGGCGTGGGGGTCAGGCCAGGGTCAGGACGGCCAGACCGTTGCGCTGGTCGGTGGTGAGGCTGTACTTCGCAGTGCGGCCCCAGTAGTGGACGTAGCGATCCGGCAGGCGCTCGGGACGGCGGTTGCGCATCCACTCGCCCTTAACCGGGCGGAACTTCAGCGCGTCGCGGCTCAGGAAGAACGCCATCTTCGAGTAGGTGTCTCCGCCCAGCTCCGCGTCCAGCTCGGCAAAGGTCGGATCCTTGATGACCGGCACGCCGTGGAAGAACAGGTTGTTGGTGGACGGGTCGAGCGACACGCCGCCGCGCTTGATGCCGCCGTCGTTCACGTGCCGGCTGACGATCGCGTTCGAGGCTTCCAGGAACGCCTGGTACATCTCCTCGCCCACGAAGATCGCGTCGGTCACGGTTCCGCCGTAGCGGGTCACGTCGTCCCAGGTGGACTCCCACTCGGCCACGACATCATCGGTTGCCGGGTCGATGTTGAGGTTGACGTTGTTGCGCCAGTATTCCTGCGTCGCCGCGTTCACGCCGCCCACCACGCCGGTGTCCGGGGTCGTGCTCACGATGTGGGTCAGGCCCGGCATCGCCTTGGCCGACTGGCTGCCGTCGAGGATCACCTCGAACGCCAGGTGGCGCTGCATGCCCAGGCGCAGCGCGCGGTGCGACTGCTTGAGCAGGTCGATCAGCTGGGTCTTCTCGCCGGCGGTCGGGGCTTCCTCGCCCGAGTCGGAGATGCGGATGCCAGCCGCAAGCAGGCGGTCCTCATCGAACCAGAACCCGTCGTGGATGTTGTAGTAGTTCCAGCTCGTCCAGCGGTTCGGGTCGCGCTCGTTGTAGGTGACCTGGTCGGCGCCGAAGTAGTTCTGGGTGTTGCCGCTCGCGTCGATGAACAGCGGCTGCTTGAACACGCCGTTGCCGAACACGGTCTCGGTCTTGTTGCGGATCAGCCAGTCCAGCAGCCGGTACTTCGGCGTGATCTGGTCAACCGGCTCCTTGCGGTCGTGCGTCTCGATCGAGTAGTTCATCCCGCGGATGAACTGTTCCGGGGTAAATGCCATGACGAATCCTCGAAGGGGAATGGGGTGACTTCCATCCACGTCGAGGCGGGCGAACCCTCGTACTGCCCTGCCGGGCGCGAATCCGGCTTACTGCTGCGTGGCGCCGGCATGGTGCCGACGCCCGCAGGTTGCATCATCTGGCGAAGGGGTCAACGGCTCGCCGGACCGTCCAGCGCGAAGTCCAGCGCGTCCTCCACCGAGTCGAACTTCTTGGGCGCCAGGCCACCACGCGGGCCACTGGCACGGACTGGGCTCGGGGCGGGCTCACGGGGCTGTGGCGGGGCCACGTCGGGAATCGATGCATACGCCTGCTGCGTTGCCGCCAGCCACTGGTCCGGCGGCAAGGTCGCCCGGATGTTGCGCACCATCGCGTCCAGCATCGGGCGCTTGGCCTGGTAGGACGGATCCTGCGCCATCTGCTGGTCCCATTGCACAAGCTGCTGGCGGGCCTGCTGCTGCGCGACCTCGGCCTGCTGCTGCTGGCTGGTCTGCTGCTGGTGCTGCTGGATGGCCTGCGCACGCTCGCGGGCTGCGGCCAGCTCCACCGCGTGCTTGCGATCCATGTCGCCGTTCTCCACCGCCTCGGCCAGGTCGTCATGCCCGGCCAGGGGGTCATGCACGCCGGGCAGCTCCCGGCCCAATGCCTTCGCCCACGTCGCGGCCTCGGCCATCACCAGCTCCAGCGCCTGCTCCGCGGCCTTCATATCGCCACGGGACGCCGCATTCGCCAGCTTCAGGTAGTCCAGGCTCATGCCGTACTGGTCGGGCGTGGCGCCGGTCTCCGTGACCATGCCGATCAGGTCGTCGGCAGCCTTCGCGCGCTCGATGACCTTGGGCAACTCGGCCACGTCCTCCACGCCGGCAGCCTTCAGCTGCTCGCGGATCGGCGCCAGCTGCTTGATCTCGGACGCCATCTCGCGGAACCGGGCCGCGGACTTCTCCTTCAGGCCCAGCGAGGCGATCTCAGCCTCGGTTTCGGCGTCCTGCTCGGGCGCCTTGCCCGGGTCGTCCTGCTTTGCCTCGGGCTTGTCGTCCTTGGATTTTTTCGGCTCGGCATCGTCGCCCGGCTCGTCGGGCTGCTCGCCGGCCTCGGCTTCCTCTCCCTCGGGCGGGTCAGCGGCCGGCTCGTCGTCGGTTTCCTCGATGGCGCGATCCAGCGACTCAGCCAGCGCATCGTCCAGACTTTCCTCGGGCGCTTCGGTGTCGCCATTCAGCACATCATCCGGCAGCTCGTCGCCGGGGGTCTCGGGGGCGTTCGGGTCCATTGCTTCCTCTCGTCGTCAGGGTTGTGGTCCAACAGGTGCAGCCGGGTTGCCGCCCGGCGGTTCTTCTGGCTCCGGCATCGGGCCGGCCTGCATGGCGCCCGGGTCGGGCATTCCCGCCGGCATTCCCGCCGGCACGCCGCCGCCGTCGGCCTGGGGAATCAGCTGGTCGATGTCCAGGCGGTCGCCGGCCTTCTCGGCGGTGGCGCGCAGCAGCTGCTCCAGCGAGTCGGCAATCGCCGCCGGGCTGGCATTGCGCAGCTGGCCGATCTGCACGATGCCCTCCTGCAGCAGCGGCAGCATCACGCTCCACGACTGGCGCTCGGCCGCCACGTTCGGCTTGCCGCTTGAACCGGCGCGGATGTCCACATTCAGCAGCTTGCCGATGTCGTCCGGGCCGCCGTACTCCGGCCACATGGCATCCGGGCCGGCGATCTGGCGGACTTCCTCGGCGGACAGGTAGCGGCGGGCCAGCTCCACGGTGTACTGCGCCAGGTCGGTCAGCGCGGCCTCGAGCACGTCGCGGCGGCCGCTGGTGCGGGCGTTGAATCCCTGCTGCTGGATGTCGGCCTCGGTCGCGGTCTTCGGCACGTTGATCGCGCCGCCCAGTGCCTCCTGCACGCCCCAGATGCGCTCGATCTCCTGCACGATCCGGGTGCGGTCGTACAGCGCAACATCGATGCGGGCGTAGTTGACCTCGTGGAGGATGTCCCCGAGCGGGCGCCGTGGATCGGTGGGGGTGACGGGCACCATTTCCTGCTCGCCCGCGCTCGCCAGTGCATCTGCGTCCTCCTTGCTCAGCAAGCCGGCATTGAACGCCGTCTTGGGCACGGTCCGCCGCCGGTGGCGCGCTTCCGCCGAGCCGATCCGGTCGTACTCGTCCACCAGCTTCATGGAGCGGGTCGTCAGGCTCTGCGGGTGGCGCTGGCCGTCAACCTCGGAAGTGGTGACCAGGAAGAACGGGTAGAACCGGGTCGTCACCGGCGGGTGCCAGGGCGCCTTCACCCAGCGGCCCACGCCCTCGATGCCGGTCAGGACGGTGTTCGAAGTCCGGTCCCAAATTTCCCACAGCGCCAGGAACTCCTCGCCGGCCTCGCTGCCCTCAACGGCTTCCTCCTTCACGTAGGCATCGGCGTCCTTGGCGTGAACGCTGTCCACCGCCGCGGTCTCGTCGCGGATCATCTCCGGCTTGCGCGCGCTGTAGCGGGCCGCGCCCTTCAGGATCTTCTCGGCGTCCTCGCCCAGATACTCGCCGAACTCGGCCAGCGCGTCGTCGGCCCGGATGAAGATGCGGTGCGCGTTCCACGGCGCGTCGAGGTGGTTGGCAATGGTGAAGCCCGGCGCCACCTGGAAGTCCTCGCCCTGCACCACGTCGGCCACGAAGCCGCGGGCCACGCTCCGGTCAGCGTCCTGCTCCAGCGCGGCCAGCTGGCGCTCCAGGTCGGCCACTTTGGACTCACGATCCGCGCCGAACACGCCCTTCACCGCGTCCACGGCGGCATCCACGAACCCGCCTTCTTCGGCCAGCTCGGCCTGCAGCGCGCGGGCGTGATTGAGGTTGTCGCGCAGGTCGTTGATCGCCTTCACGGTCTCCGGCGACTGCTCGGTGCGCTCCTGCCAGCTGGCTTTCAGGATGCCCACGCCGATCGTCAGCGACGAGCGCACCCACGGCCGCCCCCGGCGGCGCAGGTTCGCCTCCTGCCACATCCGCGCGCCCACGATCTCGCACGTCTCGGCGAACGCCTTGATCTCGCGGGATCGGCGCATGTACCGGCGGCGCAGCTCCTTCACCTGGTCGGCAATCGCCTGTTCCGCCGCGGCCTCCTGAGCCTGCTGCCCGATCTGCATGGCGATGTCGGGCGGCGTGCCCATCGCAACGGCGGCGGCGGCAGCCTGCGCGCCGGCCTGCATGACCTCGGGCGACTGGCGCACCTGGTCCTCGATCGCGTCGCGCAGCGCCAGCATGTCCGGCGGGCGCACGCTCGGCCCCGGTGTCACGTCGAAGTCCGGATCCCGGGCGTATAGGAACGCCTCGAGGATGTCGATGTTGGTCCCGATCAGGTTCGCGCCCACCTGGAACCCGGAGTCGCCGCGGGCGTAGCGCCGGTCCTTCGCGTACTGCTTGCGGGCCGGGGCGTCGTACTCGCGGGCGTAGGCCAGGCGCTTGAACCACTGCTTCACGTCCGCGCGCTCGCGCTCCAGCGCCTGCTGGCGGATCGGATCAGGGTCGCTGGCGTCAGGCGGCGGCGCAGTCAGCTCGGTGTCGTCGGTCATCGGGCGGCCTCGTTCATTGGGCTACCGTGACGCGCCCGCGCAAGGCTTCAACGGTAGTAATCCTTCCGGTCGGCTCGAGACTTGGCTTCGGCGCGGTCCCGGGCGGCAAACCAGTCCTCGGTAAAGGGTTTCGGCTCGGGCTTGCGTTGGCGCACCTGCGGCTTGCGAGCCGGCGTCATCGTCTCGATGCCACGCCCCAGCAGCCCGCACACGTCCGGGCCGTCATCGAACCGGGCGCGGGGGAAGTTCACCAGCTGATCCACCAGCCGGCGCACCCACGGCGCATGCTCGGGGTTCGGGAACCGCACCCGGCCCTCCTTCACCATCGCCCGGAAAGTCTGGATCTTCGCCACCTTGTCGCCGATGTGCGGCAGGTACTCGTAGTTGGCGAACTGATCGCTCTCGCGCTCCAGCATCCGGCGGACCGGGCGGACTGCGTTCTCCTGCGTGCCCTTCTCCCCGTACCACCACAACGGCCTGTGCTGCCGGATCATCGCCAGCTGCGCCGCCACGCTCTTGTCCAGCTCCACCTGGTCGGCCCACCAGTCCACCAACCACAGCACCCGGTCCTTATCCAGGCCGGCCACACCGTGCTCGGTGTAGTCCGGCTCCTCGCGCTTCTCCAGGTCCCGCTCGGTCACCGCGAAGTCGCTGGCGCCGTAATACTCCAGCTGGGCCGGCAGCTCGTGGGGGTCGTAGTAGATGAACCAGTCGCGCTCGAACTGATTTCCGCTCTCCGGCTTCGGGCGGCCCTGGTACAGGCTCGCCCAGGTCCGGGCCTTCGCCTTGTACTGCGCCCAGTGCTCGGCAGAAAACCACTCCGGCCACAGGTACTCGCCCACCTCGCGGCCCAGCGGATCGTCCTCGCTGTCCGCCTGCGCCGGGATGTTCAGCACCTCCCATTCCTGCCCATCCCGGCACTGGATCGGCCCCGACTCACCATCCCAGTCATCGGGCAGGATCGAGCCGGCCAGGTCCTCCGGGTGCCAGCGGGTCTGGATCAGGATGATCGAGGCGCTGGGCTTGAGCCGGGTCAGCAGGTCATCGTCGTAGGCGTCGCGGGTGCTCTCGCGCACGGTCGAACTGTCCGCCTCCTGCCGCCCGGCCACCGGGTCATCGATGATGAGCGCATCCGCGCGCGCTGAAGTCACCCCGCCCAGGATGCCCGCGGCCAGCAGTCCCGAATCGTTGGTCAGCTCCCACTCGTTCACCGCGCCGCTGCCGGATCGGATCGTGGTGCGGTCGGGCCAGATGGACACGTACTCAGGGCTGCCGCAGATCGCCCGGGTCCGCTTCGAAGACCGGAACGCCGGCCCCGCGGCGTAGCTGGTCTGGATGACCTTGAACCCGGGCCACTTCCCCATCGCCCAGGCCGGCGCCACCACGCCGGCATAGGTGGACTTCGCGCTGCCGGGCGGCATGAACACCATCAGTCGGCCCATCGGCTTGCGCAGGCATTCCTCCACCTTGTCCAGAAGCAGCGCGTGGTGGGCTGCCAGCGGAAGGGACTCGGCCGGCTCGCAAACCCAACTTTCAGGGTCCTCATCCACCGGCGCGCCCGGAATCGGGATCGCCAGGGCAAAGGCTTTCAGGCTTTCCCGCGCTCGGCGGCGGCGCAGCAGCTCGGCGGCGGCTTGCTGGGGCGTGACCCTATTCGGTGCCCGCACCAGCGCCACTCCCGGCGATAGCGGCCAGCTCGGCGTCGGTCATTTCCCGGTGCTGGCGGACCTCCAGCGGGTTGTCGGGGTCGCCGGCCAGCGTCGTCCGGTCGCCGTACTTCTTCGGCTTGAGCTTGCTCGCCACCCATTTTCGGGCGTCCACACGCAGGCGGTTGCGGGCGACTGCGGTCGAATCCAGCGCCAACCGCACCTCCTCGCCGTCCTGGCTCGCCGTGACCTCGGCCTCATCCGCGATCGCCACGATCTCATCGGCCAGCGTGTCTGCCTGGGCTTCCCGCGCGTGCGCGTATTGCTCCGCGAACCCCGGCTTATCCGCCAGCCACTTGAACACCGTGGATGCGGCCGGCATGCCTTTGTCGCGGCAGATGGCGCGCAGTGACTCACCCGCGGCGATCCTCTCGCAGATCTTGTCTGCCGTGGCCTGCTTGAAGGTGCTTGGCGCCCCTACGCGCCTCGCCTGCTCCTTCTTCCGGGCGGCCTTCTTGGCCGGGGCCTTCTTGCCGCTCATGCTCGCGCCTCCTCGGTCCGCAGCGTCCCCTGCATGTAGGCATCACCCATCGCCCGCTCCACGTCGATCTTCTCGCCGTCCAGAACGCAAACGTAGGCGTATTCGCAGGACCAGCCCGCGGCATCACCCCGTCTCACATGGCCTGCCAGCTTCACGACCTGATACCGGGCCTCCCCAGCGCCGTTACTCCACTGGAAGTCGCGACCGGGTTCGATATTCAGCTTCTGCCCATCCAGCGGCCCGCCGTAGCAGATGGCATCGACCCCGCTCATGCCGCCTCGGCCTCCTGCCCTCGCTCAACCTCCTCCAACATCCGCAGCCCCACACGGCTGGCGGCCACTCGGCCCCGTGTCTGGACTGCGTATCCCTTGGACAGCAGCGCCTGGAGCAGCATGTCGCCGCCCGGGGCGTTGTCGTGGCGGAACTCGTCGGGCTCCACGCTGAACTCGGCGGCCAGGTAGCGCACGCCCTCTGCGAGCCGATCCATCATGCCGGCACCCCCAAATGGTCCAGGATGTCCTCGCGCAGCCCCTCGGGAGTCGGCTTCAGGACCGGAAGCCCTGGCACCTTGCGGGTCGAGTAGAACCCCACCAGCCACGTGAACCGGTCCCGGACCCACACCTGGGCCACGCTGCGCTCCTCGCTCACCACGTAGGCTTTGCCGGTTTTCGGGTCCACGAACAGGTACGCTCCGCAGTTTCTCGCCTTCTCGATCGCCGCCATCTGGGCGATCACGCCCCGGATGGACGGCGCCAGGTCGAACGGGTCCAGCTCGCACAGCGGGACCGGGTTGTGGCTCTGCCGGAACGGAACACCGGCAGTACGCCCCACGGTAGCCCGTCGGGTTGAGGCTTCAACGGTAGATGCCATCTTCAATTCCCCCCATGATCGTGGTGACCGGTGAACTCGATTTCGCGTGCCGTCATGCCTTCCGCCTCCTGATGTCCCGGTTTGCCTCGCCCCATCCCGCCGCCCAGGCGTCGGCCTGGCGCCGCAGGGATGCCTTGCCTGCGTAGGGGTTGGCGGTGATTGGCCTTCCTGCCTGACGCTTGTTGTAGCCGTCCAGGCGGATTCGCTCGTATTGCTGGCGGGTCATGCGATCAGCCTCCCCTGCCGCTGCGCGTCCTCGATGCGGCGACAGGCGATGTCGAAATACTTCGGTTCGCGCTCGATGCCGATGAATTGGCGCCCGAGATTCATGCAGGCGACGCCCGTGGTGCCGCTCCCCATGAATGGGTCGAGGATCATGTCGGGATTGCCGGCCTGCGAAATGCACCACTCCATCAGCGGAACCGGCTTCTGCGTCGGGTGTTCTTTCCCGTGTTCTTTGTTGCAGTAGGTAAACTGGCGCAGCGCCTTGTCCATGCTGGTATAGGCCAGCTCTCCGTCGCTAAAGTCGCCACCCATGAGCTTGTTCCAGTACAGCCAGCCCTTCGACGGCGGCAGGTAATCGGCGAAGTAGTTGCCGCCCCAATAGATGCGGATCGGCGCGGCTGACTCCATCATCAGGAACACGTCGAGCGCGGGCCGGCACTTGTCCCAGCCCATCTTTTCCAGCACTCGATGCCCCTGCCCCTTGCGACCGCGAAAGCTGCCCCCGTCCTCCCCGATCCCATACGGCGGGTCCGTAATCACAGCATCCACCGTCGGCAGCGTCGGCAAAATGTCCCGACAGTCGCCCAGATACAGGGTCGCGTTCCCGATAACTTCCACTCTGCTCACAGCCTCACCCCCGCCGGCCGCCACCGGCACGAACGGCACCAGGACACCCAGCCGTGGGCCAGCGGGTACGGATCGCCGCTCGGGTACTCCGGCGTCGGCTTGCCAATGCCCTCGCCGCTCCACGTCTTGCAGCCCGGAGAACTCCAGCCGTCATCCACCTCGAACGCCCGGATCTCGCCGGTGTCCTGGTCAATGCCGTACCGCGTGCGCACCCGCTCCACAGGCTCGCGGTTATAGCAGCGCGGCGCGGGGAGTTCGTTGTCCAGTAGGAGATTGGCCGTCATGCCTTCGCCTCCCGTTCCCGCCGCCTGATTTCCTTCCGCGCCCGGTCCGCACCCCGCTGAGCCTGGGCAGCCAGACTTTGCAGGTAATCGGCACGGCCCTGCTCGTCACGCGCATATGCGGCCAGGTGCTCGGTGGCCATCGCCTTCAGCAGCTCAGTTCTCATTGGGTCCTCCCGTGATCCGCACCCGCACCTCGCCACCCTTGCGCACCTCGTCGCGGATGTACGGGTGGCTCACAAACCGGGAGTCATCAACCCCCAGCGCGTCCGCCAACCCGTCTCTGGCGGCCTTCACGCTCGACAGCAGGCCATCATCGTCCCGCTTGCGACGATCCGGCGGGTAGAAGTCCCACCAGATATGCAGCCGCCCATCCGGCACCTTCGCCACGTGCCAGCCCGCCTCAATCGCCAGCATGTGCGCCGTCTCGCGGGCCAGCTTCGCCGCCTTCGCTCGCTGTGCCCAGTGCGGGCGGCTGTTCGGATGCAGCACGCGGGACGGCCACGGCAGGACAAGCTCCATCACGCCGCAATCTCCCGGCGCCGCGCCACCAAGTCATCCTCGATATCCGAAACCTTCGCCCGCCGGGTGTACACCCCGACAAGGTAGGAATCCGGAATCACCATCGCCCGGCGCGGGTCGTGCGTCCGGTCAAGAATCACTTTCCCGTCGTTTGCCGCGTAAACCGTGTAGCTCACCCGGCTCCGCGTCATCCGCAGCTTCACCAGCTCCGCGATGTCCTCGATTTCGTCCGTGATGATGTTCATGCCGCCTGCCTCCCGGTTCCGCCGCACTCCCGGCATAAAGCCGACTCCACAGTTCCCTTCAGCGGCTCCGCGCCACGCCCCAAGCATTCGGGGCACATGGCCGGGGATGGATTGGCCCGGTACGGGATGGCCTGTTGTTCCGTCATGCAGCTCGCTCCAAAAGATCCTCGTTCACAGTCAAAAGTCCCGCCCGCCAAAGCATCGGCAGGTACTCCCAAAACGCCCGCTCCCACGCCTCGCGCTTCTCGTCGCGGGTCATCGTCCGGCCCTGGTCCAGCTCCCGATGGCACGCGCGGCACGCCGGCACGTGGAAACAGTCGTGTGCCTTGATGGCCCCGCCCTTGCCGTGCTTCGCCTGGTTGGAATGGGCAGGCTCGCCAGCCACACCGCCCTCGCAGCACGGGAATCGCAGCAGACAGGGGAAGCTGTAGGCGCAATCCAGCAGGGCGCGGTCGCGGATGTTCATGCGACCTCCTTGATGCTTTCCTGTGCGGCCACAGCTTCGATGCGACGGCCGATCCACCGGGCGCACGGCACCGCCCAGCTATTACCCAGCGCCTTGTAGCGCGGGCCGTCTGGACACTCGCTGGCGGGCTTGTTGCGCCAAGGGATCGCCGTGTAGTCGTCAGGAAAGCCCTGCAGGCGCTCGCACTCAACTGGGGTCAGGCGGCGAACCCCGGCGCTTGCCACTGCCTGCACCTCCGCCCGCGCCTCTAGGGTGTAGGCGTGGTCTGCCTGAACCCCCACGCCATCAGGTCCGCTGTTCGGGTTCTGTCGAAGTGCGCCAGCTTGGATGGCGTAGGCCACCGCCACCCGCTGCGAGCAGGTCAGCGCGTCCGGGATGCTGGTGTCCCGCCCGGCGGTCGGCAGTTGATCGGCCTGCGCTTCGGCGTGGAACGCCACCGGCACCAAGTTCTGGCATTCATCGCCGGACGGGCCGCCGGTTCCTTTGGCCCACTTGCTCGTTACCGCTGGCGACACCTCGGGGACTAGCCCTCCACTGGTGTGAAAACTTGTTTCGCCACTCCTTCCAGCGCGGACATCAAGGGTGGGGGCAACGACTTGCCCCGCTTCGCGGCGCGGCGGAGAATCCCGGCGCACGCCTTCGCGCTCAAAAAGAACCTCGGCGGGATCGAACCCTGCTCTAGCACTTGCGACAACGAACACACGGCGGCGTCGTTGGGCCAGGCCGAAATATTGGGCATCAAGAACCCGCCACGCGACTGCTCGCGTGGGGCCATACACACAACCAGCGTCTGTCCATCGTCCCCCTGCAGGCTGCAATTCACAGCCGGACCCAGCGAGTGCGCCAAGAAAGCATCCGAAGGCGTTGTCTCGGGTGGAAAGGACGCCGGGGACGTTTTCCCACATGACGATGCAGGGGG
>JACYYJ010067446.1_pt1 | contig 20578 bp, 21 predicted proteins | sample 8236861 | NCBI WGS metagenome assembly JACYYJ01 (sample SAMN14103086, study PRJNA606662) | landfill metagenome | isolation source: landfill solid waste | place: India:New Delhi, Okhla landfill site | collected 2017-11-05
GGCCTGCTGCTGTGGAAGCTGCTGCTCGAGGGGCCCGACCAGTCGTTCACCACGGACGCGGCACCGGCCGCGCCGGTCTCTCTCGACGTCCGGTCCTCGGGTGTCGCACTTCCCGAAGGAGCTGCATGACCGCCACCGACCGTGCCGTGGGGCTGGCGGTCGCGGCCGCCCGCGCCGCCTCGGACCGCAAGGCCCAGGAGATCATCGCCCTCGACGTGAGCGAGCAGCTCGTCCTCACGGACGTCTTCCTCATCGCGTCCGGTACCAACGAGCGCCAGGTCTCCGCGATCGTGGACGCCGTCGAGGAGGCGATGTTCCGCGCCGGGTCCAAGCCGATCCGCCGTGAGGGCAAGGCGCAGGCGCGGTGGGTGCTGATCGACTTCGGCGAGGTCGTCGTCCACGTGCAGCACGCCGAGGACCGCGTGTACTACGCGCTCGAGCGGCTGTGGAAGGACTGCCCGGCGGTGGAGCTGCCGGAGGACGCGCGCGGCGGCGACGGCGCGGCGGCGGCCGCCGAGTACGGCGACGGCGGCGGCGACGGCGCGATCCGTCTCGCGGGCGACGAGCGGTGACGGCCGGCACCGTCGTCCTGCTGCGGCACGCCCGCACCGCCTACAACGCGTCGCTGCGGCTGCAGGGGCAGATCGACATCCCGCTCGACGAGGTCGGTCGCTGGCAGGCGGGGGAGGGCGGCGCCGCGCTCGCGTCGTCGCACCGCGCGACGCGCATCGTGTCCTCCGACCTGGGGCGCGCCGTCGAGACGGCTGCCGCGTACGCGGACGCCCTCGGCGGGGAGCCGGTCGTCACCGACGAGCGCCTGCGCGAGCGCGGGTTCGGCGCCTGGGAGGGCCTCACGGGCGCGGAGCTGCGGGAGCGCTGGCCCGTGGAGTACGCGGCCTGGCGCCTCGGCGCCGAGCCGGCGGGCGCGGGTGCCGAGACGAAGGCGGAGGTCGCGCGGCGCGTGGCCGAGTCCGTGGCCGAGCACGCCGCCGACCTGGACGACGACGCGACCCTCGTCGTCGTGTCGCACGGCGCCGCGATCTCGCTGGCGGTGACGGCGCTGCTCGGGCTCGACCCGAGCACCTGGCGTGGGCTGGCGGGGATGCACAACGTGCACTGGTCGCACCTGCACCGTGCGGGGGAGGGGGCCGTCCCGGCCTGGCGTCTCGTGGCGCACAACGTGGGCGCGGGGTACCCCCTGGACCGCTGGCAGGCGGGGCCGGACTGGAATTTGGAACCTGGCCCGAAGTCTGCCTAAGATATCGACGTTCCCGAGGGGCGCAAGCCCGGAGGAACACACCGAATCAGACGAATCGCCTGACCGTCCGCGGTCGCGAGAGTCGGTTCTCGGGGCTGTGGCGCAGCTGGTAGCGCACCTGCATGGCATGCAGGGGGTCAGGGGTTCGAGTCCCCTCAGCTCCACGTAAAGTTGAACGTTCGAACCTTGCCCCGCTTGATCGCGGGGCAAGGTTCTTTCGTTGTGTGGCCTGGTCGCGGCGAGGATGGCGGCGATGGCCTGCTTCGGTTCGAGGGCTGCGTGGTCGTCGTCATCGATGGTGATGCGGTCGAACAGTGCCCGGTTGAGCATCCGGCGTTCGGCGGGTTCGGCCTTGGTATAGACGTCGCCGATGTCGGTGAGGAGTCCGAGGATCGCGTCGAGTCCGATCGTGGCCTTGTCGTAGGTCGTCTCCAACGTGTGGGACTGCTGCACGCGTAGGTGACATCTGATCTGGCTTGCCCGCAGGGTGGCCTGGAAGGATGTGCACCATGCCCGCTCCCTACCCTCAGGAGTTCCGCGAGGACGTCGTGCGAGTGGCCCGGTCCCGTGAGGACGGAGTCACTCTCGCGCAGATCGCTAAGGACTTCGGCGTCCACGAGATGACGCTGCATAAGTGGATCCGCCAAGCCGACATCGACGACGGCAACCGGCCCGGCAAGACCCGTGAGGACTCGACGGAACTACGCGAGCTCCGCCGCCGGAACCGGCTGCTGGAGCAGGAGAACGAGGTCTTGCGCCGCGCAGCTGCCTACCTGTCGCAGGCGAACTTGCCGGGAAAAGGACGCTTCTATGCCTCCGTGTCAAGCCATCCGGGTCCGAAGCTCCCGAAAGAGAGAACGGCAGACGTATCGCTTGAGACACCTTCGGATCTCGCGCTTGGATAGCCCTTCCGCGCGCCGGCGTTCAACATACTTGCAGGTGGCAGGGTCGTAGCTCATCCGCGTGCGGACGACGACGTCGACGGCCCGGTTGAGTTGCCGGTCGCCCGAGCGGGAGAGCCGGTGGCGACTGGTGTTGCCCGAGGAAGCCGGCAACGGGGCAATGCCCCCGAGCGCGGCGAAAGCCGCTTCCGAGCGCACCCGTCCGTGGTGTGAGTACGACGCCACCAAGATCGCTCCTGTGACCGCGCCGACACCCGGGATGCCCTGGAGGCCCGGGGCGAGAGCCTCGGTCAGCGCCGACAGCGCCTGGTGGTTCTGCTGGAGTGACCGGGTCTGCTCGATGATCGCCTTGGCCAGCCTTCGTGCCTCCTCACGGAAGATTCGATGTGATGGCTCATCTCGCCCGGTCCGCCAGGCCGCGATGGTGGAGATCTGCGCGTCGGTGAGCGGTTTGCGCGCATCGACTCCGACGTCGGTGGTGCGCAGCAGTGCCGTGAGCGCGTTCTTGTTGGCCGTGCGCTGCTGATCGGTCAGTGACCGGCTCGCCAGCAGCACGCGGAGCGCCGCGCGGTCACCAGAGCGGCGTGGATGAGCGAGCTTCTCAACGTCGGTGGAGAGCGCCGTTCGAGCGGCTGCTTCTGCATCCAGGGGGTCTGACTTGCCTGTTCGTGCTCGGGAACGGCGGTAGAGAGCTCGGATCTCGGCCACCTCGATCTCCTCGGTCAGAAGGGCGGTGGTGATGCCGGCACCGTACGAGGAAGTACCCTCCACGGCAGCGAGCACCGCCGTTCCGCGAGTCCTTCGTCGAATCCAGGAGACCGCACGCTGCATCCCGGGGGCAGTAGTCGGGAACGATCGCGTATCGACCATCGATCCCGTTCGAGAGTCGATGATGCAGTACGTGTGGGTACGCGCGTGGGTATCGATCCCTACGACGTGCTCGTAGCGTTCAGTAACGGTGGCCATGGTGAGTCCCTCCAGTCGTCAGCACATCAGCGGGCTGGCCCGGGTCGCTCAGAGTCACATCTGTAATGAGTCACGCCCCTGGGGACGGACAGGCTTCTGATCAAGGCATCTGCGCGGAGAGACCGAGCCGAGGCTCGGACGAGGACACGTCCTTTTGAAGACATCGCGAACTGTTCACGAGTCGGTTCTACCCGGAGTCACTCGGCCGAGCTACGGCTCAGCATCCCAGCCGGCCGCAGGCCCGCCAGAGGCCATTACAGTTCTACCCGCTCGTGAGCGAGCTCGCCGAGGACGGGATCCCCGTCGCGGTGTCCCTGCGGGTCCTGAAGCTCTCGCGCCAGCCCTACTACCGCTGGCGCAAGCACCAGGTCACCGAGGCCGAGCTGATCGAGGCGTATCGCGCCAACGCCCTGCTGGACGCCCACCGCGACGACCCCGAGTTCGGCTACCGGTTCCTGATCGGTGAAGCGGCGGAGGCTGGCCAGGAGATGTGTGAGCGGACGGCGTGGCGGATCTGCCGTGACAACCAGTGGTGGTCCGTGTTCGGGAAGAAGCGGGGCAAGAACGGGAAACGCCCGGGACCACCGGTCCACGACGACCTGGTCAGGCGGGACTTTTCCGCTGATGACGTCAACGAGCTGTGGCTGACAGACATCACGGAGCATTGGACCGACGAGGGCAAGCTCTATCTCTGCGCGATCAAGGACGCCTTCTCTGGCCGCATCGTGGGCTACTCCATCAGCGACCGGATGAAGGCTCGCCTCGCGGTGAACGCCCTGGACAACGCGGTATCCCGGCGACGCGACGCCGCCGGTTGCATCGTGCACTCGGACCGAGGGTCCCAGTTTCGAGCGCGAAAGTTGGTGCACGCTCTGAACCGCCACCATCTCATCGGATCGATGGGCCAGGTCGGTGCCGCCGGCGACAACGCGGCGATGGAATCGTTCTTCGCACTGCTCCAGAAGAACGTCCTGGACCGCAAACGGTGGCGGACCAGAGAAGAACTCCGGATCGCGATCATCACCTGGATCGAACGGACCTACCACCGACGCCGCCGACAGGCCCGCTTGGGCCGATTGACCCCCATCGAATACGAGACCATCATGAACCCCGCCGTGGACATCGCGGCCTGACAACCCCAACTGTCACCTGAACGTGCAGCAGTCCCCTGGGGCACCAGTCCGGTCTGGTCGGGTTATGTGCTCACCATCCACACGGTCTGGAGCATGCTCGTCCCCATCGTGCTCACCGAGCAGCTGTTCCGCACCCGCGCGCACCGACCCTTGCTGCGCACTCCCGGAACGGTCGCCGCGGTACTCGGGTTCCTGCTCGGGGCCGCAGTGGTCGGAATCGGCAACTACGTCACCTACGGGTTCTTCCCGAGCACAGTTCAAGGTGTCGGGGTGCTGGCTCTGATTGGCGCGCCTGTCGTGGCCGGGCTACTGCTCCGGCCCTCGGCCGGCCCCGGTCTGCCGGGCAGTGCCCTGTCACCCCGTTCGACGGCGTTACTCACCGCGATCTGCAGCGCCCTGTTCGTGTTCAGCCAGGATCCGGTCGGTATCGGCTGGTCGGTTCCCCTCGCGGTCACGCTCGCGGTGATGGCCGTAGCCGCCGCTACCGAAGCAGTCAGCATCGGCCTCCTCGCGCGGCGCGAGGGATGGACCGAGCGGCACAGCCTGGCGGCCGCGACCGGCGCCATGGTCACCTACTGCTGGAACGGGTTTCTGGTGCAGTTCTCCATCCACGGCTTCACCGCGGCCGGGCTGGCGGCTCAGCTGGTGTTCGTGGCCCTCGCCCTCGCGCTGCTCATCGGGGCGTGGCGGCGGCAGGCTGCGGCCAGGCCTGCATAGCTGTGCGGACAGACGCCTCCAGGTCCGCGCGCGCCGCACCGTCACGAGCGAGAAGAGCGAGCCCCTGCCAGACGGAGACTGCATAGGTGGCGAGGCGGTCGGGATCGGCGTCCGAGGGCAGCGAACCTGCGGCGATGTCGGCCCGGATCCGCTCGCTGATCCGGTCCCGGACATGTGCGCGCCGCTGCCGCAGCCCGGCGGCGGTCTCGGCCGAGGCTGGGCTGTAGTTGGTAGCTCCGCTGATGATCAGGCAGCCGGGCGGGCGCCCGGGAAGGGTCTGCTGCCGCACTGCCCCGATCAGCAGCTGGGCCACCGCACTGCGAGAGTCGGGCTCATTCTGCAGTGCGGCCTCGATGTAGCCGCCGTAACGCTGGGCGTAGGCCTCAACCGCCTCCTCGAACAGGACCCGCTTGTTGGTGAAGGCGTGATACAGGCTCGGAGCGGCGATGCCCATGGCCTCGGTCAGGTCGCGGGTGGTCACGGCATCATACCCGCGCTCCCAGAACAGCAGCATCGCGCGCTCCAGGGCCGCGTCCCGGTCGAAGCTGCGTGGTCGTCCTGGTCGTGGCGTCATCCCCCTATTCTATAGCGTTTGGTCAATAATCGTGTATCGTCGCTCTATATCGATCGCTACACAATGGAGGAGACATGCGACTCGACGGTAGGACGGCACTGGTGACCGGCGGTGGACGGGGTATCGGAGCGGCGATCTCGAAGCGACTGGCTGCCGAAGGTGCGCGCGTCCTGGTGCACTACGCCACGCATGCCGAGGCGGCAGAGGACACTGCGGCCGCGGTACGCGCGGCCGGTGGCAGAGCCAGGACGATCGGCGTCCGGTTCGGCCTGGGTGACCCCGAGGAGGAGGCACGAGACCTCTGGCAGCGAGTGGACGCCGTCGCGGACGGGATCGACATCCTGGTGAACAATGCCGGGATCGCTGATCCGCGCGGAACGATCGAGACCACTGAGGCGACCGGGCTGGACCGGCTCTGGACGATCAACACGGCGGTGCCGTTCTTCGTCACCAAGCACGGGTTGGAGCGGCTCGTCGACGGCGGCCGGATCGTCAATCTGTCCGCTCACCTCACCGCGGGGGCTGCCCAGCCGGACCTGATCGCGTACACGATGACCAAAGCGGCGATCGACGCGTTCACGGCTGCTCTGGCCAAGCAGCTCGGTCCGCGTGGGATCACGGTCAACGCCGTGGCGCCCGGGCCGGTGGACACGGAGATGAACGCAGCCTGGCTCGGCGGGGCGCGGGAGATGGTGGCCGGGCTCTCGCCATTGGGTCGGCTGGCCGAAGGGACCGACATAGCCGACATCGTGGCGTTTCTGGCTTCCACGGACAGCCGCTGGGTGACCGGGCAGCGCATCGATGCCTCCGGTGGAGCATTGCTGTGACCTCGACGGCAGTGCGTGCCGAGCGGCGCGCCCGGGCGGGCTTCGTTGTGCTCGGTAGCATCGAGTTCCTCACCGTGATGGATGCCTCCGTCGTGAACATCGCGCTTCCGGTACTCCAGGAGGATCTCGGCTTGCGGGGATCGGCGGTGTCCTGGGTGGTGACGTGCTACCTGATCCCGTTCGCGGGAATGCTGCTGCTCGCCGGCCGCCTCGGGGATGTGCTGGGCCACCGCCGGCTCTTCCTCGCCGGTACGGGACTGTTCACCCTGGCCTCGGCCGGCTGCGCGCTGGCGAGCGAGTCCTGGCAGCTGCTGGTGGGGCGGGCCGTGCAGGGGGCGGGTGCGGCTCTGGTGGTTCCCGCCGCCTTGGCCCTGATCGCCACCTTGTTCGCCGACGGTCCACAGCGGCACCGAGCGCTGGCCATCCTCGGTGGGATGGGCGGGATCGCGGCCCCGGTCGGTCTGGTGCTCGGCGGCCTACTCGCCGATATCGACTGGTCCTGGATCTTCTGGGTGAACGTCCCCCTCGGCGTGGTGGTGCTGCTGCTCGCCCGGCGGGTGCTACCGATGCCCCCGCGGACACCGGCGCGGCTGGACGTCCTCGGTGGGGTGGCCGCCACCGCGGCGGTGGCGCTACTTGCCCTTGCCGTAGCTTCGCTCGCCGATCCGCTGCCTGTACCGGGAGCATGGGCTGCGGCCGGGGCGCTGGTGTGCGCCGCGATCGTGGTGTGGCGGCAACGCACGGCGGCCGAGCCACTCATCCCGCGTGGATTGCTGCGGCGGCGATCGGTGGCCGTGGGTGGAGCGCTCTTCGTGGTGGTCGGCACGATCCTGCTGGCCACGTTCTACGTGGTCACCCTGTACCTGCAGCAGGTGCGGGGACTGAGTCCGTCCGCCGCTACCGTGGCCTATCTGCCGCTGCCATTGGCCATGTTCGCCGGTACTCAACTCGCCCCGCGGCTGCTGAGGCGGGTGACGCCTCGCAACGTGCTCGGCGCCGGACTGGTGATCCAGAGTCTGTCCCTCGCGCTGTGGGCACAGACCAGCACGGCCTCGGGCAGCCTGGTGACCGCCCTGCTGCTCCCCGCGCTACCGTGGGCGTTCGCCCTGGGACTGTCCATCGTGACCTCGTTCGTGGTGTGCACGAACGGCATACCGGCATCGACTGCCGGAGCAGCCTCCGGCCTGGCGACCAGTGCCTACCAAGGAGGTGGCGCCGTCGGGCTCGCCCTGATCGCCGCGCTGGCCGCGGCCACCAGCGAACGGCTCGGGAACACGGCGACGGCGGAGCTCGCCGGGCACCACTGGGCTCTGTGGGTCTTGGCGGTGCTGGCCGTGTTGGGTGCCCTGGGCACCCGGGCATTGCCGGGGCCGCCTTCTGGCACCGTGCCCAGCTGACTTGCCACATATCTGGGACGTCGGTCCGGCTGAGGCCGCACCACCGGGCCCTGTGCCTCGGGCTACCGGGCTGCTTGTGCCTCCTGCACGGCTCTCCGTGGTTCGTGGTGAAGGTGCCGGCCGCGCCGTAGAGAGGGAGGGGCTCGTGGCCCTGCTGTGATGGGTGTTGTCGGACATCCATCGAGTAGCGAGGACCACGAGCTGTGAATGAGCCTACGGGCTCGCGGCGTGATGCCGCGAGCACCATCTTCCACCTGCCCGACTACCGCGTCATTGATGCGGTCGACCTGCCGGGCGGGGGTCGGCGGATCACGATCGCCTCGACCTGCCCGCCGGGTTGCCCCGAGTGCGGGGTGATCGCCGAGCGGGTCCATTCCCGCCGGGTGCAGTGCCTGCGGGACATCCCGGTCGCTGGCGCGGTGGAGGTCTGGTGGGCCAAGCGGCGCTGGTTCTGCGATGAGGACCTGTGCGGGCGGGGCACCTTCGCCGAGGCCACCGACCAGGTGCCCAGATTCGCCCGCTCCACGACCCGGTTGAAGGACCAGGTCACCGCGGCGGTGATCGATGCCGGGCGTGCGGTCGCCGAGGTCGCCCGCGCCCGCGGTGTGTCGTGGCACCTGGTCCAGGCCGCGCTGAGCGCCGCGGCTGCCGTGGTGCTGCCCGATGTCGACGACGTGCCCGTGACGCGGCTGGGCATCGATGAGCACCGCTACCGGTCGGTGCGCTTCTTCCATGACGAGACCGGCACCTGGCGGCGGTATGAGCCGTGGATGACCACCCTGGTCGATCTGACCACCGGGCAGGTCCTGGGGATCGTGGACGGGCGCGACTCGGCCGCAGTGGGCACCTGGCTGTCCGCCCGGTCCCAGGCATGGCGGGACCGCATCGAGGTCGTCGCCATCGACCCCTCCGCCGCGTTCCGCAAGGCCCTGCGGACCTACCTGCCCCAGGCCGCGGTCTCGGTCGACAAGTTCCACCTGATCAAGCTCGCGAACGACGCCGTGACCCGGGTGCGCCAGCGCTTGACCCGCGACCAGCACGGGCGCCGGGGCCGCAAGCGCGATGCGTCCTGGGCCAACCGCAGGCTCCTGCTGCGCGGGGCCGACACGCTCTCCGCACGTGGCTGGGCACGCCTGGATCGAGTGTTCCGCGAGGATGACCCCACCGATGAGCTCTCCGCCGCCTGGGGCATCAAGGAGCAGCTCCGCCGGCTGTTGGCCACCACCACTCTCGCTGATGCGTGGCAGGAGCGAATGCGCCTGGGCTACTACGTGATGGTGGCGAACATGCCAGAGACCGACCGGCTCTACGACACGATCATCGCCTGGTGGGAGGCCATCGAGGTGCTCATCGTCACCGGCGCCACGACCGCGAAGGTCGAGGCCGCGAACACCGGCATCAAGAACATCAAACGCACCGGCCGCGGATTCAGAAACGCCGGCAACTACCGAACCCGTATCCTGCTGACCAGCGCCGCGAGAATGGCGGCGTGAACAACCATCACAGCAGCCCATTCACCACGAACCGCGTAGAGCCAGTATGACGAGCAAGCGCTGAAATCAATTCGTGAACTCGCCGAATCCACTGACTTCTCGATCTTCCAGTCGCTCGAACTTAACGAGATGCTCGACATACATCGGAAGACGCAGTACTTCGCCGCAAGGTTTGGGACTGCGCTTCCTGCTCGACCTCCGGTCGAACAGGCCCCGGAAGTTCCTGCGCCAAGCGAAGCGATCTATGTAAGGAAGCTTGTAGACGTCTATAACGAGCAGGACCCCGCATCCTGCTCCGATGTCGAATCGGTCGCTGCGCATGCCAAGCACGGTCCGCACCTCCAGAGGCAGCGAGAGGCCTTCTATTCCGCCGAAGCGCTTCGCCTGTACGCGAGGGACTCGGTGCCCGACGGTACGTATGAACTGCTCCAAGACGACGTCTACATCGGCGTAATCGATACCGCAGAAGCGAATCACTCCAGTGGCCTTTCCCGACTCCGAGCTCTGCTTACACAGTCTGGCCAACTCGACCTTGGAGCCCACACGCTTATCTCGATGTCGAACCTCAAGGACCGTCAAGGTATCTGCCACCAGCTAGCCAACGCCGACAAGCTGACGTGGGTGGAAGTCGATGAGTAATCCCCTCAACAGTCCTCTTGAAGTGGGGATGCGTGTCCTGATGATCCTCGTCGAAGCTTTTCCTGCTCATCTGGATATCAACCGCCTTGTCCTCCTCGACCACGGCTTACTACACAGCGCGGACCTCAACGGCCCCGAGAGCCTCCACCCTCCTATCCCCGTACGAGTCGGTGAGCTCGGGGTGAAACGACAGCACATCGAAGATGGCCTCCATGTCATGATCCGAGCTGGACTCGCCGAGGTGTCACCGGAGGACAGTGGTATCGAGTTCTGGGCTAGCGAGAGCTCCGAGAGCTTCCTGAAGCTCCTTGAATCTGAGTACGCGCGCGCACTCCACGACCGTGCGCACTGGGTTGTTGAAGAACTCGGCGCCGTTGATGACGCGCGCCTGCGAGAGCGCATGAGGGAGATCTCTTCGCATTGGGCCGAAGAGTTCGAAGTCATGCAACACGAGAGCGGGAACGACATCTGATGGGACGGCTCGCGCTTTCGCACTTGATATTCACCGGCACAAATGCCGCCCCGGCCTCGGTCGACTTCAGCCCGCACGTCACCGTCATCCATGGGCCCTCGGACACCGGCAAGTCATTCATCGTCGATGCGATCGATTTCGTCCTCGGCGCCAAGGAGCTCAAGGAGATCCCGGAGCGGGAAGGGTACAGTCGCGTCCTGCTCGGGCTGGAACTCCCCACCGGTGAACGCATCACGCTCGCACGGTCGGTGGACGGCGGCAGTGTCTCCCTCTACAGATCCGACATCCGCGTCGAGCCCTCGACCCCCGCGGATGAGACGCTCGCGGCGAAGCACAGCGCAACGAGCACGAAGAACATCTCCCGGTTCCTCCTCGACCAGGTTGGTCTCGACGAGAAGCAGGTGCGGAAGAACGCGCGGAACGAGACTCACATGCTCAGCTTCCGCGACTTGACCCGCCTGTGCCTCATCGGTGAGACAGAGATGCAGGCCGAAGAAGCCCCTGGCCTCAGCGGCAACCCAATCAACAAGACCAAGGAAGTCTCGGCTCTCAAGCTCCTTCTTACGGGAGAAGACGACTCTGCGTTGACTGCGGTTCCCTCGGCACAAGAGCAGAAGCGGCTGCGCGGCGCTCGGCAGGAAGTTGTCGAGAGGATGCTCAGCCAACTTGAGTCGCAGCTCCTAGACGTTGCTGAGCCGACAGAACTTACGACGCAGCTCGGCAAGCTGAACAGCACAATTGACGAGCACAGCACGATGATCGGTAGCCTCACGGAACAGCGTGGCCAGCTCCTCGTTGCGCACAGCAAACTTCAGTCCGCCGACAACGCCCAGCGGTCGGAGTATTCAGATGCGGCGGCGCTCCGCCAGCGGTTCACTCTCTTGCAGAAGCAGTACAAGAGTGATCTGGCACGCCTCGAAATGATCGCAGAGGCCGGGAACCTGCTTGGGTACTTTAGGCGCGGGACCTGTGTCTTCTGCGGTGCAGAACCGGCCAGTCAGCATCTCAATTTGGATTGTGAGGGAGATGCGACCAGCTTCGGCGCCGCCGTCGAATCCGAGACTCGGAAAACCCAGGGCCTTCTGGATGATCTTCGCGTGACCATCGAGAGCCTCGATGCGCGAACCGAGGTGCTTCGCACATCGATCAAGACGACTCGTCGAGAAGCCTTGTCGTTACAGAAGCGCATCGAGAATCTGGACGCGAGGATGAACCCAGAGGAGGGGAACCTCCGGGAACTTCTCGCGAAGCGTAGCGAGATCGAGAAACACCTCGGCCTCCATGAGCAAGTCAAAACCTTCGAGGACATGATTCGACGGATCGCTGACGAGACTGAAGCGGAGGTGGCAACAGCGGTTGCGGGATTGAGCCTCACCGCCGTACGGGAGTTCTCGGCGGAGATTTCCAAGCGCCTCGCCGAATGGGACTACCCGTCCGCAGCATCTGTTCGTTATGACCGAAACGAACTCGACATTATCGCGGGCGACCAACGGCGCTCGGCGCACGGCAAGGGAGTACGCGCAGTTCTCCACGCCGCCTTTACGCTCGCCCTCGCCCAGTATTGCTTTGACCGGGAGCTGCCGCACCCTGGATTCGTCGTGCTCGACTCGCCCCTCGTCACCTACCGGCCACCCGATCAATCAATAGACGCCGACGGCGAGCCACCGGAGGGCGTTATCCGGGCCTTTTACCGTGACATCCAGGCCAACTTTGACGGCCAGATTATCGTCATGGAGAACACTGATCCGCTGGATCCTCTCGGACCCGATGCGCGCGATATCCGCTTTACGAAACACATCGACGTGGGAAGGTACGGCTTCCTGCCTGTCGTCGACGGCGCGGAGACCACTGACACCCTCGTGATCGAAGGCTGACCGGCGGCAACGGCGAGGCCCGTTCCACCTAACGTTCGCGGCCGTGGGGATCGCGGAGCGCCATCCCCGCGCGGAGCAGGTACACCCGAACAGAACTTGGATTGAAGCCGAGCCTCTCGCCGACCCTCGCCAAGGACTCGCCCTGCTCGTAACGCAGGCACATCTCGCGCACCTGCTCAGATGACGGCTTCTCACGGCGCAACCGCACACCTCGCGCCCGCAACCGCTCAGCGAGACGCTGACGGCTCATCCCCAGATCACCCGCGATCACGCGCAGGATCTCGCCGTCCTTGTAGCGGCGCTCTGCCTCATCCAGCATCGCCGCCGTCAACTGCGGAACTGGTCGCGGCAAGGGCCGCGAGAAGGCCGGGCCTGACCCTGCCGACCTACGGCGACGCCGGATCGCCCGATGCGACGAGACCGCCAACTGTAGAGCCGGGGCAAGGTTAGAGCACTGTCGCGCTACCTCCACCAGGCAGGACAGACGAAGGCCCCTCCTCCGGGAGGGGCCTTCTGCGTATCCGCTGGGTCCTGTAGAAGCGCTTCCGAACAAGGCGCCTGGTGGGAAGCACTTCTCACCGACGATCCCGGGCCGTGCGCCCTCGACGGTCGACGCATGTCACTCAGCCGGGGAGCGCATCCCGGGAGGGCGACGGAACGGCGACGGAGGCATCACCGACGGATCGGCCTGCCCCAGGTCGTCGTGGTCCGGTCCGGTGGAGCTGGATCGTCGTGCATCTCTCCGAAGCGTGCCAGCTCCTCGAGGGACGGGGGTTGTGCGCCGGCACGCCCCACGGTGATAGCGGCGCACCGTGATCCAGCGAGGGCCCAGCTCTCGCAGACCTCCTGAGGCAGGTCCGTCGAGCGGAGACTGGTGGCGAAGGCGGAGCTCGAGATGGCGAAGAGAAGTCCCGACATGAAGGCGTCTCCGGCCCCGATGGTGTCGACGACAGAGGTGGAGAGAGCCGGGAGATCGCTGCTCCACCGAGTCGTCGACAGCGTGCAGCCGTGCGCTCCACGTGTGACGACGACCAGTTGCACCCCCAAGGAGTGCAGACGAGTGCACGCTTGCGCGATGGACGAGCCGGGGTAGAGCCAGGCCAGATCCTCATCGCTCAGCTTCACCAGGTGGGAGGTGCGGGCGATGGATTCGACTCGCGTCCGCACGAGCTCCGGCGGCAGCCCGAGGCTGGGCCGTACATTCGGATCGACGCTGATCAGTGTGCCGGGCTCCGCGGCGGCGAAGGCCTCGAGCACCTCGGAGGCCCCGGGCTCGAGAACGATCGCGAGCGAGCCGGTGTGCAGCAGGCGGACGGAGCCGGGTCGGAAGGGTCCCGGGTTCCAGTCCAGGGTGAAGGTATATTGCGCCCCGCCGTCGGCATCCAGCACCGCCCGAGCGGTCGAGGTCCTTGCAGGAGGGGCCGTGGCCGGGACGCGCAGTCCCACGCCGGCCCCGGTCAGGTGGGCATGGAGCGCTGCGCCCTGCGCGTCCGCGCCGAGAGTGGTGAGCAGCTCGGTGCGGACCCCGAGGCGAGCCAGCCCGACGGCGACATTGGCGGGGCTGCCCCCTGGGCGGGAGGTGACCTCACCGTCGGCCGCGAGCACCTCGTCGATCAGTGCCTCCCCGACCACCAGGGCCGTCGGCGCGCTCATGCGATCGGGGTCAGGGTCACGCCGACCTCCGAGGCGCCGTGGAAGATCTGCTGGGAGATCAGGGCGCGCCCGCCGTCGAGCTCGACCTCGACGCAGGAACGATCCACCACCAGGTCGATGGTGAGATCCTCCCGTCCGGGGTCCGGGAGATACGGCAGGGACCGGGCGTGCTCGACGGCGAAGGGCTCGGCGTGCGCCGCGGAGCGGTCCAGCACGACGCCGCGCTCGGGGTCTGAGGAGAGCACGAGGTCATGCGGCTTCGCGGGGTCGCCGAAGCGGAGCACGAGGGTCCACGAGGCGTGGGCGGGCAGGATGCCGCGAAGGATGAACGGTTCCGTGGCGTCCAGGACCACCGGCGAATCGGCCGCTGCGACCTCCGACAGGTCCACGGTGGCGATCCGATCCGGGACCACCAGGTGCTGGTGCACCTCCAGGGAGCCGTCGGTCGATGCCACGAGCCGCAGCGTGCGGGCGAGCGTCAGCGAGGAGCGCCAAGGGGATGTGGGGGTTCGGTTGACGTACTCCCAGTTGTTCATCCACCCCAGCAGGACCGGGTCGCCGTCCACCCCGGAGAAGGAGACGGCGGCGTAGCAGTCCGGGCCCAGGTCCAGCGGCTGCGGGGAAGCCTGTGCGGTGAAGCGCTCGCCGTCGAAGTCCCCGATCAGCGCGTAGGTGCCCGAGCCGCCCGCCGGCCCTCCGGGGTTCGTGCTGAGCACGAGCACCCACCCCTCGGCGTCCGTTCCCGCGACCTCGCTTCGCACCGGGACCCGCAGCAGGTCGGGGCACTCCCAGATGCCGCCGTCGATCTCCGGATGCGTGAAGACCGAGGTGAGCTCCCAGGTCAGCAGGTCCTCGGAGGTGTGGATCAGCAGCTGCTGGTCCACCGCCTCCACGGCGACCATCACCCAGCGGCCGCTCTCCCCGTGCCAGAACACCTTCGGATCTCGGAAGTTCCTCGAGCCACGGTCCAGGACCGGGTTGTCTCGGTGGTGGGTCCAGGTGGTGCCGCCGTCGGTCGAGAAGGCGATGGACTGGGCCTGGATGCCCGCGAGCGTGGGGTGGGCATCTGTGTACGCGCTCGTGTAGAGCGCCACCAGCGGGCCCGGCGCGCCCGGCTCCGCCAGCCCCGAGCTGTTCTGCGCGTCGTGGACGACGCTGCCGGAGAAGATCTGCTCCTCCTCGGTGAAGGACAGTGCGAGGGGCTGGTGCGCCCACGTCACCAGGTCGTCCGAGACGGCGTGCGCCCAGGAGAGGTTGGCGTGGTCGCTGCCGAGCGGGTTGTTCTGGTAGAAGGCGTGCCAGCGGCCCGCGTGCCGGATCAGCCCGTTGGGGTCGTTCATCCATGTGGATTCAGGCGTGAGGTGGTGTCGGGGGCGGAACAGGTCGGTGCGGGACTGGGAAAGGGCGGTGGGGGTCATGTTCTCTCTGTCGACGAAGGGGCGGACGACCACGGGATCGGCGCAGGGGTCAGGCGTTCTCGGCGAATCGGTCGTAGGCGGTCTGGTACACCTCGAGGACCTCGCTCAGGCCGATGGAATCGAGCTGGGCGACGTAGCCGTCCCATTCGTCCTCGATGCCGCCCTTGACGATCCAGGTCGAGACCTTCTCGTCGACGAGCGTCTGCAGGTCCGTCTCCACGGTGCTGATGCGGTTCAGCTCCTCGACGGACAGCATGACGGGCGGGTACTTCTCGTTCGCGCGGTGCGGCTCGTAGTGCTCCTTGATCTGTGCCTGGCGCTCGGCGGCGCGGGGTTCGGGGAGCACGACCGTCCTGAAGTCCTCGGCGGTGATGATCTTCGGGCCGCCCGGCGCCACCTTCACCCGGCGCTCCTGCTCGGTCTCGCCACCGGTGACGGGGATCTGCTCGAGCATGCCGTCCGCGTTCATCTCCTGGGAGACCCCGAGCGGGCCCCAGTTCGCCTGAGCGCTCATGACCGGATCGAAGAGCATGTCGGCCCAGCGCAGCGTGGCGGCGGCATACTGGTTCGTGCGGCTGATCGCGAAGGCGCCGCGGCTGATCTCCTGGTTGTTCGCCACGCAGGCGCGCTGCACGCCGTCGGGGCCGGGGAAGATCGGCACGATCCCGTACTCGTCCGCACGCTCGGGCCCCACTACCTCGGAGATCTCCCAGAAGTAGAAGGAGCCGAGGACCTGGGGCTCGGCCGTCCCCTTCGCGATGAACTTGACGTAGTCCTGCGCGAAGGACTCCTGGTCGATGAGGCCCTCGGTGTACCAGGTGTGGAGGGTGGCGATCGCGTCGCGGTAGCCGTCCTTGTTCGCCGTATAGATGACCTTGCCGTCCTGGACGATGCGGTGGTCGGGGTTGTCTGCCTGGCCTCCGATCGCCGCGATGAGGTCCGCGATGGCGCCGGCGCCGATGAAGGACAGCGGCAGCACGCCGGAGCCCTTCGACTCCTTGAAGGCCAGCAGCGCCTCGTGGTACTCCTCGACCGTGCTGGGCACGCCCATCCCCAGCTCGTCGAGCCAGACGGTGTTGATGAAGAGCATCGTGGGGAACTCCACCAGTCCCAGCTCCTCGACGCTGGGCAGTGTGTAGATGTGGCCGTCGCTGGCGGTGATCGCGGAGCGGATGTCGGGCCGCTGCTCGAGGATGCCGTGCAGGGTCGGGGCATGCTCGGGGATCATCTCCTCGAGCGCGAGGAGGGTGCCGTTGTCGCCGTACTTGGCGACCTCCGCATCGGAGAGCCCGGTGTTGAACAGCGCATCGGGAAGCTCGCCGCTGGCCAGGAGGAGGTTCTTCTTCTCCGCCCAGACCTCGTCGGGCTCGTTGTTCCAGACGACCTCGATGCCGGAGTCCTCCTGCCAGGTCTGGACCAGCTGCATCGTCTCGTAGTCGGGGGCGAGCGCCGACTTCGCGCCGCCGAAGGTCAGCGACAGCTCCTCGGTGACGACGGGCAGACCGGACTCAGTCAGGCCCACCTCGGCGGAGAGGTCCTCGGTCTCCGCTGCGGACGGGCGCCCGCAGGCGGCCAGGCCCAGGGCGGTGACGGACAGGGCGGTGGCGCCGAGGGCGAAGCGGCGCCGGGTCAGGCGGGTGGGGGTCGACATGAGGGACTCCTTCGTCGGGGTCGGGAACTGCGAGGGTCGGGTCCTGCGGGTGAGGTGTGGGAGTGCGGGGGACGTCGGCTCCGCGGTGATACGTATGACGGTCGCTGCGGGGCCGACGGGTCTCAGCTCTTCAGCGCGCCGAGGGTGGCGCCCTTGACGAAGTGCCGCTGGAGGAAGGGGAAGGCGATGAGCAGCGGGACAGTGGAGACGACGATCATCGAGTACTTCAGCAGCTCGCCCATCTTCTGCGCCGCGGCGGTCGAGTCCATCGAGGCCATGTCCATGCCCCCGGCAGAGGCCTGCGACTGGATGAGGACGTTGCGCAGGATGAGCTGGAGGGGGTACTTCGACTCGTCGGAGAGGTAGATCATCGCGTCGAAGAAAGCGTTCCAGTTCGCCACGATATGAATCATGGCCATCAGCACGATGAGCGACTTCGACAGCGGCAGAGCGATGCCGAAGAAGAATCGGAAGTCGCCGGCGCCGTCGAGCTGAGCGGCCTCGTGCAGCTCGGGGGCGAGGTTCTGCTCGAAGAACGTGCGGGCTATGACCAGGTTCCAGACGCCCACGGCGCCCGGGAGGACCACGGCCCACATCGTGTCCAGCAGGCCAAGCTCCTTGACGACGAGGTATCGGGCGATCATGCCGCCGTCGAAGAACATGGTGATGACGAACAGGATCATGAAGAGGTTCCTCCCGGGCATCTCCTTGCGCGAGAGAGCGTAGGCGCCGAAAAGAATCATCGACACGCTGATGACGGTGCCGACCGCGGTGTACACCACCGAGTTCAGGAAGCCGCGGACGATGGTCGAGGTGCCGAAGATCGTGAGGTAGCCGTCAAAGGTAATGCCCCGAGGGAAAAGGACCACCTTCCCCTGCTGGACCAAGTTCGGGTCGGAGATCGACGCGATGACGATGAAGTAGAGCGGGTAGATGATGAGCACGATCGCAACCACGATGATCCCGTAGGTCACGGCAACGAAGAGCGGATCAGCAATGCGATCGACGATAGTGCGGCGGCGCGGGACGAAGCCGGCCTGACGCGTCTTGAAGGTGCTGGACGGAGAATTCATAGGAATCACCACAGGCTCGACTGGTTGGCCTTCTTTGCGACCCAATTAAAGGTCAGCAGGAGGATGAGGTTCAGGACGGAGTTGAAGAGCCCGATGGCCGCTGAGTAGCTGAACTGGGCGCCCTGCAGGCCGACCTTGTAGACGTAGGTGTTGATGACCTCGGAGGTGGGAAGGTTGAGGTCGGTCTGCATCAGGTAGACCTTCTCGAAGCCGAGATTGAAGATGTTGCCCACGGCGAGGATGAACAGGATCGTGATGACCGGGAGGATGCCGGGGACGTCGATGTGCCGGATCCTCTGGAAGCGGTTTGCCCCGTCCATGCGCGCCGCCTCGTGCAGCGAGGGGTCGATCGCCGTGAGCGCGGCGAGATAGATGATCATCGAGAAGCCGGCGTTCTGCCAGACGTCGGAGCCGATGTAGAGCGGACGGAACCATTCGGGGGCACCCATGAAGAAGATGGGCTCGCCGCCGACGAGCGTGATCGCGTGGTTGACGAGGCCCGAGCTCGGCGAGAACAGCAGATGGATCATGCCGACGATCACCACCATCGAGATGAACGATGGTGAGTAGAGGACCGCCTGTGTGAATCGTTTGAACCGCTCGCTGGGAAGCTGGTTCACGATGAGGGCGAGCACGATGGGGATCGGGAAGGCGATCAGCAGCCCCAGGGTGTTGATCGTGAGCGTGTTCGCGACGATGCGCTCGAACTGGAAGCTCGAGATGAAGGTCTCGAAGTGCTCAAGCCCCACCCATGGGCTCCAGAAGAAGCCGTCGACCGGGTTGTAATCCCGGAACGCGATCTGGGCGCCATACATCGGCCAGTACTTGAACACGACGAGGTAGACGACCGCAGGAGCGAGTAGTACGTATAACTGCCAGCTCTGCAGGCATCGGCGCAGCAGACTGCGCCGCGGAACCGGACTCGGGGTGCTCGCGGCTGGACCGGCGTCCCTCGTGGAGGGTGGTCCGACGGCGGTGTCGGTGGCCATGCTTCAGCGTCCTTTCGGGGGAGCGACGGATCCACGGTGGATCACGGGACAGGGGATGGTGTGGATCGTGACCGGGGCGGTCGGGTCCAGGACGAGAGCGGCCGCGCGATCGCCCATCTCGAGGAAGGGGAGCTGCACGGTGGTGAGCATCGGATGGAAGTAGTCCCGTAGCACGTCCTGGTCGTCGAAGCCGACGATCGAGACGTCCTCCGGGATCGTCAGGCCGAGCTCGTCGAGCGCCTGGTACGCCCCGAGAGCTGTGCGGTCGTTGCCGCAGAAGATCGCGGTGACCGGCTCCTCGAGTGCGAGCAGCGCGCGGGCACCGTCGTAGCCGGAGCGGTGGATCCCCTCGCCCGGGCGCACCAACGTGGGCTCCGGGGTGATGCCAGCCTCCGTCAGTGCGCGCTCGAAGCCTCTGCGGCGGTCGCGGGCGGCCGGGATGCGCTCCTCGGGCTGAATGTTGATCATGCCGATGCGGGTATGTCCGGCGTCGAGCAGGACCCGCGTCGCGTCGTACCCGCCCTTCTCCTCGTCCGGGATCACGCAGGGGGTGCGGCCGGAGATGTCGCGGGCGTTGAGGGTGACCGTCCGGGTCTCAAGCGCGCCCTGCGGCACATCGAGCTCGCGATGGTACATCGCGGTGTAGAGGATCCCGCGCACCTGGTGGGACAGCATCGTCTCGATGGCCGCCGACTCCAGCTCGACGTCACCCCCCGTGTCGACGGTCATCAGGGTGTTGCCGTCCTCCCACGCGCGGTCCTGAGCACCCTTGATCATCTGGCCGGAGAAGGGCGAGGTGGCGACCTCGTCGCCGAGCAGGCCGATGATCTCCGCGACGCCCGTCTTCAACGTCTTCGCCTGAAGGTTGGTGCGGTACCCGATGCTCTTCGCGGCAGCGCGGATGCGCTCGGCGGTGGTCTCCGAGGCGCGACCGGAATATCGTCCGCTGAGCACGAGCGACACCACGGCCTGTGACACGCCTGCCTTGGCGGCCACGTCGTGCATGGTCGGTCGCTGCATCAGAACGCTCCTCGTTGAGTTATTCGTATGACGGAGACTATCGTGCGTCTGCGTCGGACCTGTCAAGACGTTCTCTCCCACGGATTCCGCGAGGAGGGGTGCCGGGATCGGGGGACACGGCGGTCGAGGGCCTTCCGCGGCGGCGGGCCGGTGACGAACGGAGCGCGTTCCTGCGGGGAGGGCCCTCGTCGACTCGGATCCTTCCCTGCACGGACGTGAGCGGCTAGATTCTCCGTTCATGACACTCGACCCCGTCATCCGCCTCCGACTCTCGACGATGATGTTCCTGGAGTTCTTCGTGTGGGGCGCCTGGTTCGTCACGCTCGGCACGTACCTCGCCGCGGACCTCGGCGCGAGCGGCAGCCAGATCGCGCTGGCCTTCCTCACCCAGTCCCTCGGCGCGATCCTCGCCCCCTTCATCGTGGGCCTGATCGCGGACCGCTGGTTCGCCGCGCAGCGCATCCTCGGCGTGCTGCACCTGTTCAGCGCCGTGATGCTCTTCCTCGCCGGCAGACAGGGCGA
>JACYYJ010006722.1_pt1 | contig 20558 bp, 17 predicted proteins | sample 8236861 | NCBI WGS metagenome assembly JACYYJ01 (sample SAMN14103086, study PRJNA606662) | landfill metagenome | isolation source: landfill solid waste | place: India:New Delhi, Okhla landfill site | collected 2017-11-05
GGGGCGACCACCATCTGGGAGCGCTGGGACGGCTGGACGGCCGAGAACGGCTTCCAGTCCGCGCGGATGAACAGCTTCAACCACTATTCGCTGGGGTCGGTCGGGGAGTGGTTCCTCTCCGGCATCCTCGGCATCCGTCAATCCGAGACGTCCGCGGGGTATCGGAGCATCGAGTTCGCACCTCGATTCGACACGTTCCTCGAGCACGCGTCCGGCGCGCTGGAAAGCCCGCGCGGCCGGATCGAAAGCGCCTGGCGACGCGACGGCGGCCAGATCACCTGGACGGTGACAGTGCCGCCGGGGCACGCGGCCGGCGCAGAGCTTCCCACGGCATCCGAAATCACGGAAGGAGGCGAGAACGCGACGCTTTCGCACGGCGTCACCCTGATGGAGAACGGTCAGAGCAGCACCCGTCTTCGGCTGGAGCCCGGAACCTACCAATTCCGGTTCACGGCCGGGTAGCGCCTGACACCTTCCCACCCGTACCCGGGGGCTCCCGCCCCCTTCCTGCATTGGAGTCTAGTCACCATGAAATCGCGTTACATCGCCGTCGTCGCCGGTGTGGCCGTCGCGGGCCTCGGCCTGTCGGCGTGCTCGTCGTCAGAGCCGACATCGCCCACCGAGCCGACCGACTCGCTCACGATCGCCACCACCTCGAACAACCAGGGACCGATGGAGGCCGTGGTCGAGGCGTACAAGGAGAAGACCGGCATCGACGTCAATCTGACCGTCGCCGACACGTCGCAGTTCCAGACGACGATCCGCACCCAGCTCTCCAGCGGCACCGCACCCGATGTCTTCACCGTCTGGGCGGGCGGCGGAAACCCCGGTGCCATCGATGTCCTTCAGGGCGCCGGTTACCTCGCCGACCTCTCCGACCGCGAATGGGTCGGAGACGTCGACCCCGGCACGGCCGAAACGCTGCAGATCGACGGCAAGACCTACGGCCTGCCCTCGAAGCTCGACGCGGTCGGAACGATCTACAACACCGCAACCCTCGACGAGCTGGGGCTCGAGGTTCCGACCACGTACACGGATCTGCTGAGCTATTGCGCCGACGTGAAGGATGCCGGCAAGGTCGCCTTCGCCCTCGGCATCCAGACCGACTGGGTCACCCAGCTCATCCCTTATGCGCTGGTCGCCTCCACCGTCTATGCGGACGCCCCTGACTTCGATGCGGAACTCACCGACGGCTCCGCCACGTTCGAAGGCTCGGGCTGGGGCGACGCGTTCGACAAGTACCTCGAGATGGACGAGGCCGGATGCTTCAACGAGGATCCGCTCGGCACGGATGTGACCGCGTCGTACGACCTCGTCAACTCCGGTGCGGCCGTGGGCGTCGTCCAGGTGCTCGCCTCGTATCCGCAGATCGCATCCACCGCTCCGGAAGGGACGAAGTTCGGCTTCTTCCCGCTTCCGGGTGATGACTCCGGCGAGCCGTCGATCCCGCGCGGAATCGGTGTGAGCTTCGCCGTGAACGAGGGCGCGAAGAACAAGGTCAACGCCCTCGACTTCGTCGACTGGCTCGCGACGCCCGAGGCGACGTCGGTATGGTTCGAGGCGGCTCCGGGCATTCCGGCGCTGACGACCGCCGAGGTCGAGCTCGACCCCGTCATGCAGTCCGCAGCCGATGTGATCGCCGACGGCCGCACGGCGCCGATGCCCGATCAGGGCTGGCCGAACGCCAAGGCGCAGTCGGCGCTGTTCATCGGCGTGCAGCAGCTGTTCTCCGGCCAGTCCGGTCGTGACGACGTGCTGCGCTCGATGGACGCGGCCTTCGCCGGCTGACGTCCCCGACTCCGGGGCGGCGTCCATGCCGCCCCGGAGCTCCCACCTGCCATTTCTCGGAAAGACCCACTCACGCATGCCTACGCACGACATCATCACCGCCGTCCCGCTCGCCTTCGACGAACGCGGCGCACTCGACCTCGGCGGCAGCCGGGAGATCCTCGAGTACGTCGCCGGATCGGGAGTTCAGGGCGCGCTCGTCCTCGGCACGACAGGGGAGTTTCCCGCGCTCTCGGTCGAGGAGCGCAATGCTGTCGCTCGCCTCTCCGTCGAGGTGCTCCAGGGCATGCGGGTGATCGTGCACGTCGGGGCGGCGAGCCGCTTCGAGGTGTCGCAGCTCATCGCGGGTGCGCGCGACGCGGGTGCGACGGAGATCGCGGTGCTCACGCCGTATTATCTTCCCGCGCCGCCTGAAGAGGTCTTCGACTTCTTCAGCGGTGTCGTCGCCGAGGCGGCAGGCCTCGATGTCTACGTCTACATGTTCGAAGCACGCACCGGCATCCCGGTCGATGAGGACCTCATCGTTCGGCTGGCCGGCCTTCCCGGCGTGGTGGGTGTGAAGGTCAGCGGCGAGTCCCTCGGCCTGATCACCTCGTTCCGCAGCCGCCTCCCAGAGGGATTCCGCATCTACACCGGCTCGGACGGCGACTTCGCACGCGCCGGGCACGCCGGTGCCGACGGGGTGATCTCGGGCGTGGCGTCGGCCTTCGCCCGTCCGTTCATCGCGATGCGACAGGCGCTGCTCGCCGCCGACGAGGAACGCGTGACAGAACTGCAGGCAGACATCGACGAAGTCGTCGAGGCGGTGGACGGATCCCCTGCGCGGATGCGCTCCGTCCACCGGCTCGCCGGGCGTCCGGTCGGGGGGCGGCGCATGCCGATTCCCGAACCGGATGCCGCGGTGCTGGCGCGCCTGGAGTGTGCCGTGCCGCGATTCCACTGAGACGTGGGNNCGGGCGCCACGAGACGAAGGAGAAGCAATGTTGCCCTCAGTAGTCCCATTCCGGCGGCGATCCCTCGCCGCTGGTGCCCTCTTCGGCGCCGCCGTGCTGACCGCTGCGCTCGCAGCAGGTCCGGCGATGGCGGATGCGGAAGATCCGCCTCTCTCGGTCGTCGATGGCCTCATCGATACGAGCGACCTCAACGCGCTCGGCCTGCCGCAGGCGGAGAACGCCGAGACGGTCACCATCTTCTCTCCCGGAGATGACGACCGGAAGTTCAACCACGGCACGGTGCTGATGCCTTTCAAGGGCAAGCTGTATGCGCAGTGGCAGAGCTCCGAGCGCGACGAGGACGCACCGGAGACCATCGTCCGCTACAGCGTCAGCGATGAGAACGGCGAGAGCTGGTCGGATCCGATCGATCTGACCGCGCCGCGGACGGATGGGTATACCTCCAGCGGCGGCTGGTGGACCGACGGCGAGACACTCGTCGCGTATCTCAACGTGTGGCCGGCCGATCTGTCGCCGCGCGGCGGATACACGCTGTACAGGTCCAGCACGGACGGCATCCACTGGACCGACCCGGCGCCGGTCACGGATCAGCACGGCGAGCCCGTCCTCGGCATCATCGAGCAGGATGTGAAGGCGTTGCCGAGCGGTCGCGTCCTGACGGCGTTCCACGTGCAGCCAGGTCTGCAGGTGAAGCCCTACTACACGGACGACCCGCTCGGGGTGACCGGGTGGACGCAGGGCGACTTCGGCAATCAGGAGTACCTGCCTGACGAGATGTCGCGCGAACTCGAGCCGAGCTGGCATGTCCAGGAGGATGGCGATGTCGTGATGACCTTCCGTGACCAGGGCGGCAGCAGCATGTTCAAGCTGGCGGCGCTCAGCGACGACGATGGCGAGACTTGGTCGACGTCGGTCGTGACGAACGTTCCGGACTCGCGCACCAAGCAGAGCGCGGGGAACCTTCCCGACGGCACGGCCTATCTGGCGGGCAGCCTGACCGGTACGAAGACTCGTCACCCGCTCGTGCTGGTGATGAGCGCCGACGGGGAGACCTTCACGGACGGCTTCGTGCTGCGGGATTCGGAGGATTTGCAGGCGCGGCGCTACGAGGGCAAGTCGAAGAACCTCGGCTACAGCTACCAGAAGAGCATCGTCTGGGGCGAGTACCTATATGTCTCCTACGGCACCAACAAGGAGGACGTCGAGTACACGCGCGTGCCGCTGGAGGACATCTCGCTTCGCGACGTGCCGAGCGCCGTGGAACGACCGGCAGTCGAGGGCGGCGGCCGTTCGCTGGACGTGACCTGGTCGGCGCCACAGGACGCCGGCGACGCTGACGTCAGCGGTTATGTGGTCACGGCGACGGCGACGTCCGGGAGAACCGCGTCTGTCGAGGTCTCCGGGACCGCGACATCGGCCACCCTCGCCGATGTTCACCCCGGACGCTACAGCGTGACCGTGACGGCGGTGAACGAGTACGGGCCGGCTGAGCCGTCGACATCATCGGCATGGGTGAACGTGACCGGTAAGCGCAACTAGGCTCGCGCTACCCTCACCACGCGGGGTTTGCCGTATGAGACAGGTGCCGTGCACCTGCGTCTCGTGCGGCAAACCTCGTTTCGTCGTTCACTGGGTCGCCGTCCGGCGCACCGAGCATCCGATCAGTGGAAAGGGCACCGCGACGCTCCCACGGTCCGCACCCGGCCGCCTGAGACGGGCTTCGTCGGAAGGCGACGACGATTCACGTCGAGACCCTCGCCGGAGATCGTCAGGCGAGGGTCGCTCATCGCCGCGATGCCGGCGGCGAGCCCGGCGATCGCGAGCTTCTCGCCGGGGCACCGATGGCCGGTCGAGACATCTGCGCCGCCATGCGGGATGAACACCTTCAGCGCTTCGTAGTCGTCGACGCCCACGAAGCGGTCGGGGTTGAATTCTTCCGGCGACACCCACGAGCGGGCATCGGTGTTCGTGCCCAGGATGTCGAGCACCACTCGGCCACCAGCCGGTGCGCGCTCGCCGTCGAGCTCGACATCCTCCAGGGCCCAGCCGGGCAGCATCGGCACGAACGGGGCGGTGCGTCGGATCTCCTGGGCGAAAGCCGTCGCGAGCGTGCCGCCGACCAGTGATCCTCGTTCCGCGGCCTCGTCTGCGATCCGCGTGCGCCATTCAGGGCGATCGTGCAGTTCCTTCGCCGCGAACGCGACGAAGCGGGCGACGGCGATCATCGGGCGGATGCTGTTCTGCAGTTCGATCCCGGCGAGCCGCGGCGGCAGGAGTACGCCGTCACGGTCGCGGTGCCACGTCCACTCGTACAGCGCTGTGCCCTCTTCTGCGGTGAGCGTGGCCGCACGAACGGCTTCGACAAGGCGCTGGGCATGACGATCCGACCAGCTTCTGTTCAGCCAGGCGAGTACGAAAGCGGGGGAGTAGGGGGCCCCGAATCCATCGACGATCTGCGCGAGCCGCGCGGCCCACCTCGTCTTCGCGGCAGGTGTGCCTGGCAGCGCAGCCCATCGCATGATCGAACGGCCGAGCGCGCCGACCGCTGCGTCGTATGCGGAGCGTTCGCTGGTGCCATCTGCCCAGGCCTCCAACTCCACCTGCCACTCGCGCTCGAGAAGCGGCGTCAGCCGCTCGACCTGCGCGTCCTCGTACGCGACATCGACGAAAGTGGCCTTGCGGTGGTGGTGTTCGTCCCCATCGAGGCTGTGCACGGATCCGTGTCCGAAAAGCGTCTCCTGCACGATCGCCGGCATCGCGCCGTGGCGGGCGATGAGGGATTCGTTGTAGAAGAGGTCGACGCCCTCCGCGCCCCTGACCAGGATCGCCTGATCACCGAGCAGGCGCATCGGGGCAGACCTCGCACCGGCGCGCACCCTACGCCAGATACGGGCGCCGAAGTCGTAGCCGCGGGTGAGGATCGAGATCGAGTCGTCTCGCAGAAGATTGCTCATGCCGCCACCGTGACAGCCATCGGTCCGGTGATCCAGGGGCAGGCGCGGTGCGGTGGGTTGTGCTACGGGAGCGGATGGCCGCGTGGTCAGACGAAGCGGACCCAGTTCGCCCCGCGACCGGTCTCGGCACGCTGAAGCAGTTCGAGGTCGTCGTCGTGCACGGCATACAGCGAAACGGTCGTCGATCTCTCTCCGGCAGCAATGAGATACGCGCCGTCGGGACTGACGGCGAATCCACGCGGCTGCGTCTCTGTGACGATGAAGCGGTGCGGAGCGGAGACGGAACCGTCGTCGGCCACTGCCACCGCACCGAGCGTGCTCTCGGTGCGCTCCGATGCCCACAGGCGGGTGCCACCTGAGCCGAAGTGCAGAGCGGCGCCCCAGATGTAATGGTTGGCAAGCGGGTCGGCGCCGAACACGCTGTGGCCGAGGCTCTTCGTCGCGTCGTAGGCCATGGTCGCATCGCGAAGAGTGAGTTCTCCGCTGTTCGTGTCGCGGCTGTAGTGCAATACCTCGCCGGAGAACTCGGTGAGCACGTAGACGGCATCCTGAGCGTCGTTCAGCACGAGGTGGCGAGGGCCGCTTCCGTCCGGGGCGGCCATGGTCTCAGGATCCAGCGGAACGAGCCGAAGGTCGTCGGCCAAGGCATACTGCGCCACCAGGTCGGCGCCCAGAGATACGAAGTACGCGAAGCGGCCATCTGCGCTCGGCAGGACCGAGTGCAGGTTCGGGAACTCGACCCGCGATACGGGCTCGCCCACCGTGCCATCGGAGACGGTGCAGCTGATCCCGTACCCGCCGCCGTACGACGCGCCGAGCAGCCCTGATCCGTCGCGGGTGAGCGCGATGTAGTTCATGCCTCCGTTGGGGAGGTCGAGACGCGACTGCGGCGCGAGCTGTCCGCTCGCGCGGTCGAGCGCGAGAGTCAGGATGCCGGCGGGCTCACCTTTCACGCCCGCGTAGACCAGGTCCCGTGTCGCGTCGACGGCGAAGGTCGAGCAGCCGGGGAGACCGTCTGTGACGGCCAGGCGTTCGAGTCGTCCGCCGGCGAGACGGAAGGTCGCGATGGAGCCGTCGCCCGCATTGGCGACGAGGACGAGCGGGGAGTCGGTCATCTTTCGATCGTAGGGCGGATGCCATGTGCCGGCACCACTACCGGTGACGGCGAGCACGTTCGGCCAGGGCATCGAGTGCGTACAGCACGTCGTGGGCAGCCCAGGTGCGGTTGCGACGTCCGGAACCCACCTGACTCAGGATGCCGTCGTCGACCAGGCGATCGATCGCAAGAAGCGCGTTCGGCGCTGTGACGCCGAGGTACGAGACAGCGAGACGCGAGGTGAGAGCCGGCTGACGCGTGAGCAATCCCAGCAGCCGCCGCGCCGCGGACCCCTGCCGCGCGGTCACTCGCTCTGCCCAAGAGTCCTGCACGGCGTCGAGATCGTCCTGAAGTACGCGCGAGGTCGCTACAGCCGTGTGCGCCGCCTGCGACATGGTCTCGACGATGTCCGAGATATGGCCGGCGCGGTAGCGCGTGAGGGCGTCGAAATACCCCGCTGTGTCCTGCAGCAAACCTGCGGAGACGGGAAGTACGACGGAGCGAGTGACGTCGCAGCGGCGCAGCATCGCCTGCATGACAGCCCGTCCGGTGCGCCCGTTGACCTCGAGGAACGGGTGGATCGTCTCGTACTGCGCGTGAGCGATGGCGATCTGGGCCAGAGGTGGCAGGTCGCGGCGTCTCATGAAGGCGACCAGGTCGGCCATCAGTGCGGGTACCCGCGATTCGTGCGGCGGCACGAATGATGCGCGCTGCGGTCCGCGCGACCCACCGCCGATCCAGATCTGCTGGCTTCGCCATCGACCTCGGCGGTCCGGTCGCGTCGATGCCATGAGCGTGCGCTGGATGTGAACGATCGCGTCCTCGCCGAGCGAACTTGCCAGGGAGAGGGCCGCGAGGTCGGCCTTCACATGAGCGATGATCTGCAGCGCGTGGGGTTCCAGCGACTCGTCGATGTCGGCCATCATGATCGCCAGTGCCGGAGCGGTCACACGCTCGATTGCCGAGCTCGCCGCGCACTCGGCGCGCAGCAGCAGTGGTCCAAGCGGGTCGTCCTCACGGCCCAGCTCCGCATCGAGGCGGATGAGTTCAGCCGTCGCATCATGCGCACGACTGAGAGTTCCGGCATCCAGAGAGACCGGCAGGTCTGCGATGAGCGGGGGCACAGATGCGCGGTACGGACCGGATGCCGCCAGATGCGGGCTGAAGGAGTCGCGCACGTCGGCGGCGGGGCTCCAGTGGCGCTCCTCGTAGGAAACCGCCTTCCAAGCTCCGTCGCTCACCGTCATAGGTTCAGACTACTGGCCTGGATCATCGGACAAACGATAATAAGGCACCCCTTGTCCTCTGCTCTGCCGAGTTCCGAGCTTACGTTCCCGCTTGCATCCGATAGGCCGTCAAACGCGCGTTGAAGGCTTTGCTCCGCACGTCGAGGCGTCTCTAGAGTCGGCTCAGCGGCCACCGTGGGACCGCCGGGAAGAGGGAACAATGACGTCTTACTCCATGTGGATGCTGGAGTACTCACACTGTCTCGAGCATCCGGTCGGGTGCATCTTCTACGGAACGTGGGACGGTTCGACGCGCAAGTTCGCGTACTCCTACGTGTACGTCGAAGGCGACGGTCATCGCATCCTCGTCGACGTCGGTCACGACAACCGCGGCTCCAATCGTGCCTATAACGACGAGAACGACATCGTCGACTTCCAGCCGCCGGAGGCAGTGCTCGCCAAGGTCGGTGTCACCCCGGAGGAGATCGATACCGTCATCCTCACCCACGCGCACTACGACCATGCGGGCGCGGCTCGGTACTTTCCCAACGCGACTTTCTACCTGCAGCGCGTGGAGCTGGAGAGCTCCCGGTGGGCGCTGGACAACGCACACCTGTACGCGTCGATCATCGGCGCGCTCGACCCACAGGATGTGAGCATGCTCGAGGAGATGGCAGAGATCGGGCGATTGCGACTGCTCGACGGCCCGGTTGAGAATCTCTACCCCGGTCTGCACATCCGCACCGCTTTGGACACTCACACCATGGGTGGCCAGTACGTCGTGATCGAGGAAGGCAGCGAAAACTGGGTGATCACCGGTGACGCTCTCTACTCGTACGAGAACGCCGAGGGCATCGACGGATCCGGCGTCCCCGTGAACATCGGGTTCGGTGGGGGCAGCGGGTGGCGCGGCCTTCAGATCATCGACGAGATGTCCCGTACAGCGGGCGACACGAGCCGACTCGTCATCGTCCACGAATACGACACATTCCGACGGCATCCGTCCCGCCTGTACGACGATCGGCTGTCGGTAGCCGAACTGATCCTCGCGCCGGGCGAAGCCTCCCGTATCGGCTGACGACCTGCGCAAACCCCGAGAAGAAGGATGAAACCCATGTGGAAGAACAGAGTGGTTCTCGCAACCGCCGTCGTGTGTGCGGCGGTCGTTGCACTGTCCGGATGCAGCGTGCCCGAGAGCTCGCCGGCCGGTGCCGACAGCGGCGCCCAGGCCAGCGAGAGCACACTGCTGGGCATCGTGACCATCAGCGCAACCGACGCCAACAATGCTCGTGTCATCGAAGGCGCCACCGAGGCCGCAGAGGCTGCCGGCTGGACCGTCGAAGTCGTGGATGCTGCCGGCAACGCCGACCAGGCGAACACCGCCATCCAGAACTTCGTCAACAAAGACGCGGGGATGATCTTCAACCTCGTCTTCCCGGCATCCTCCTTGGGAGCGGGTCTCAACGCCGCCTCGCAGGCGAACATCCCGGTCGCCACCTGGGGTGGCGGAGCCGGCGACGGGATCGTCGTCGTCTCGGGCGACGGCGCCCCGTTCGCCGAGCCCGCGACGCAGGCGCTCATCGATGCGCTCGACGGCGAGGGTGAAGTGCTGGCTCTGACGTACCGCACCGGTCAGGTCTGCCGCGACCGCGAAGCGCTGTTCGACGAGATGATGGCCGAGCAGGCACCCGACGTGACGATTACGAAGAACGAGATCAACATTCCGGGCTTCCTGCAGGACGGCGCTCGCTACGCCAACGCGTGGCTCGCGGCGCACCCGGCCGAAAGCGGCAACCTGGCCGTGTGGGGATGCTGGGAGGACCCGACTCTCGGCGCGATCTCGTCGATCAAGCAGCAGGGTCGCACCGACGTGCTCACGTACGGCATCAATGGCTCGAGCACCGCGATCAAGGCCGTGCAGGACGGCGAGCTGACGGCGACCGTGTTCGAGGATGCCCATGCCGAGGGCGTCACGATGTTCGAGGAGACACTCGCTGCGATCGAATCGGGTGACTTCTCCTCGCGCACGGTCGACGTGCCCGGCATCCTTGTGACTACCGACACCATCGACCAGTTCCTCGAGGATTACCCCGAGGCGCTGGACTGATGCGGGCGTCGGATTCCGGTCTAGCGAGCACACGATGAGCCTCGCGAACGACGGCACGGACGTGCTCGTCGCGATCCGGGGGATCAGCAAGACCTTCGGCGGCGCGCATGCGCTGCGCGAGGTGGAGTTCGAGATTCGACGCGGCGTTGTGCACGGCCTCGTCGGCGCCAACGGCGCCGGTAAGTCGACTCTCATCAAATGCCTGGCTGGGATCGAGCATCCCGATGAGGGGGAGATCGTCATCGACGGCGCGGCTCGGGAGATCACCGCGCCGAGTGACGCTACCGACCTCGGAATGGCGTTCATCCACCAGGAGATGAGTCTCATACCCGGCTGGAGCGTGCTGCGCAACATGATGCTCGGCCAGAAGCCGCCGACGCGGCTGGGCGTCATCGACTGGCGTCCGGCACGGGTACGAGCTCGCGACGTCGCACGGCGCCTGGGCATGCAGTTCGGATTGAACGCGAACGTCGACGAGCTCAGCCCCGCGGACCAGTGGCTCGTCCTGATCGGTCGTGCGCTCATGCGCGACGCGCGGTTGATCGCGATGGATGAACCAACCGCTTCGCTGTCCGCCGAGGAAGCGAGGCGGGTCCACACGATCATTCGGGAGCTGGCCGCATCCGGCACTGCGGTGGTGTTCGTCTCTCATCGACTCGACGAAGTCAGTGAGCTCTGCCAGGACGTCACGGTCCTCCGAGACGGTGAAGTCGTCGAGCGGCACGTGGCCGAGAGCGTTTCGAAGTCGGAGCTGGTGCGCGCGATAGTCGGACGGGAGATGGAGATCGCCGTGCAGGGGCGCGAGCCCGCTGAGCACGGAAGCGCGGTCCTGGTCGTCGACGACGTCCACGATGGCCGCCGGGTCCACGGGGTGTCGCTCACGGTCCATGCGGGCGAGATTGTGGGGATCGGTGGGCTCGTCGGCGCCGGTCGTACGGAGCTCGCCGGGGTGATCTATGGCGCGCACAAGCGCACCGCAGGCAGCATCTTGCTCGACGGTCGTCCCGTCGATTTCGGTGAACCTGCGGACGCCGTACTCGCCGGCATCGGCTTGGTCCCGGAGGAGCGGCGAAGCGAAGCGCTCTTCCTTGAGCGGTCGATCGACTTCAACATCAACGTCGCATCATTCGACACGCTTCGGCGATCGTGGCTGATGCCGACGCTGCGATTGAGGGCAGGACGACGGCGGGCGAAAGTGCTCGCGGATGCGGTGACCGTGAAGGCGCGCGACGTGACTGCTCTCGTCGGCTCGTTGTCCGGAGGCAACCAGCAGAAGGTGGCGATCGCGCGCTGGCTGGTCAAGCCGCCTCGACTGCTCATACTCGACGAGCCTTCTCGTGGTGTCGATGTCGGTGCACGCGCTGAGGTGCACAGGGTGATCCGCGAGCTCGCCGCGCGAGGAACAGCAGTGCTCGCGATCTCGTCGGATAACGAGGAGCTCGTCGCGCTGTGCGATCGGGTGGTCGTGATGGCCGAAGGTCGCATTGCGGGATCCCTACGGGGACGAGAGATCAGGGAAGACCGCATTCTGGCGCTCAGCTTCGAGCACCAGGACGGAAAGGAATGGAAATGATGTCGTCGACAATGGATCCGAGCACTCGAGTCGCCGCTGTGAGTTCGGACGCGATCCGACCCCGTGGGCGCGTCGGCAACACGGTGCTGCTCATCGTGTCGAAGTACGGCACGCTGATCGCGATGGCGATCATGATCGTGACCTTCGCGATCGCTGTGCCTAATGGTGCGTTCTTCACACCTAACAATCTTCTGAGCATCGTGAATCAGTCAGCGCTCACCGCCATCATCGCCTGCGGATTGACGATGGTTCTGGTCGTGGGGGAGTTCGATCTGAGCGTCGGGTATGCGGCGAGCCTCGCCGGAGTTCTGGTCACGGGTTTCATCGCCAACCAAGGGTTCTCGATCCTCCTCGCAGTAGTCGTGACCGTGCTTATCGGCGGAAGCATCGGTGCGGCGAACGGCCTACTCGTGACCAAAGCGAGGGTCAACTCCGTCGTCGCCACTCTCGGCATCGGCACCATCCTCACCGGACTGGCCTTCGGCTACACCGCAGGGTCACCGATCACTCAGCTCCCCCCAGAGTTCACGTGGATCACGCTCGCTCGCTTTCTCGGCATCCAGAATCCGATCTGGTTCATGTTGGTCGTCGTGGCCGTGTTGTGGGTGGTACTCAACCGCACCGCGACGGGCCAGCGCATCCAGGCGGTGGGGGCGAATCCCAAAGCTGCGCGACTGGCGGGCATCCGGGTGGACCGGACGAAGATCACGGCATTCATCATCGCCGGTGCTTGTGCAGCGCTCACGGGCGTGCTGCTCGCCTCCATCCTCGGCAGTGGGACGGTCAGCGCAGCCGATGGTTATCTCATGGACTCTTTCGCCGCGGTCTTCCTAGGTTCGGCGACGCTCCGTGATGGTGAGTTCCACATCCTCGGAACCCTCATCGGCGTCCTCGTGGTGAGCGTCGGGTTCAATGGACTGGCGCTCCTCGGCACCCCCACCTTCTGGCAGTACGTGTTCAAGGGCGGCATCCTCGTGCTCGCTGTGGCCCTCTCCACGATCGCGCGAAGGTACGCGCGAAGATAGCGCGGTCGCTGCAATCGGTTACAGTGAGGTGCCATGGCCACGATCTACGACGTTGCAGAGCTGGCCGGCGTATCTCCAGCGACGGTGTCGCGGGTGTTCAACGGCACCAGCGTCTCGGATGCGAAGACTGCGGCCGTGCGCGCTGCCGCCGAGGAGTTGAGCTTCACGCCCAACCGGGCCGCGAGAACGTTGCGCCGCCAGAGCTCCGAGGTCATCGGCCTGATCATCCCCGACATCGAGAATCCGTACTTCACAGAGATGGCGCGGGGTGTCGAAGATGTCGCCTCTGAGGCCGGTTACTCCGTCGTCCTGTGCAACTCAGATGCTCAGGTCGCGAAGGAGTCGACCTATCTGCAGATCGCGATCTCGGAGCACATGTCGGGCATCATCATCGCGACGGCATCCGATCGCTCCGATCTCGCACCGGTCATCGCAACCGGGCGGCCGGTCGTCGCCGTGGATCGCAACACGGCGTACGACGTCGACGGCGTCGTCATGGCGAACCGCGCAGCGGGTGTTTCTGCGACGGAGGACCTCATCGCCTCCGGTCACCAGCGCATCGCGTACATCGGAGGACCCGCCGAGATCGACACCGCCGCCGAACGTGCTGCCGGGTGGCGGGACGCTCTCACGGCGGCAGGCCGCGAAGCCGACGCCGAGCTGCTGCGCTTCTCGACATTTCGGGTTGACGGCGGGCGCGCCGCGATGGAGGAGCTGCTCGCTCTTCCCGAACCACCGGATGCCGTCGTCGCCGGCAACAACCTCATCGGCGTCGGCGCGATCCAGGTGCTCACCGAACGCGGCTTGACCCCGCCGAAGCTCGGCGTGGCGGTCATCGGATCGCTGCCGTTCACGACTCTTTCGCCGAGCGCCGTCACCGTCGTGCGCCTGCCGGCCCGGCATATGGGGGTCACCGCGGCAAAGATGCTACTGGAGCGAATCGGCGGCGACGAACAGCCCGCGCGCACCGTCGTGCTTCGCAACGAGCTGCGGTCCGCCAGCATCGTCCGCTGAGGCCCACTCACCCAGCCTTCAGGTCGCGATTCTCGTCGGTATGGACGTCGCATAGCGACGGTTATCGCGACCTGAACTCGGCAGCGCGACGCTTGCAGCATGAAATCGATTTCGCGTAAGCTGTCATCACAACCTGCGATCAGAGAGGACCGGCATGCGCACCACGCTCGGAGTCGACGTCGGCACCTCGAGCACGAAGGGCGTTCTGGTCGCCGATGACGGTGCGATCGTGGCATCCGCCACTCGCGCACACGATGTCGATCGTCCGCACACCGGTTGGGTCGAGATGGACGCCCAGATCTGGTGGGATGAGTTCGTCTCGATCGCCCGCGAACTGATTTCGACGCAGGCAGATGCGCAGATCGCCGCTGTCGGCGTGAGCGGCATGGGGCCGTGCGTGCTCCTGGCCGACCCGGACGACAAGCCGGTGCGCCCGACGATCCTCTATGGCGTCGATACGCGTTCCGGCGCTCAGATCGCACGCATGACCGATGAGCTCGGCGTGGACGAGATCACTCGCGTGGGCGGATCGACGCTCACTACACAAGCCGCCGGCGCCAAGATCGCCTGGATCGCCGACGAGGAGCCGGATGCCTTCGCCAAGGCCGAGCGCTTCTTCATGCCGGCGTCCTGGCTCGCGCGCAAGCTCACCGGCGCGTACGTGCTCGACCACCAGTCCGCCAGCCAGACCTCGCCGCTCTACGACATCGAGCGTGAGGCTTGGCACGAGCCGTGGTGGCAGCGCTACGCCGGCACGATCGAGCAGCCGCGGCTCGCCTGGGCCGGCGAGATCGCCGGGACCGTGACAGGCGAAGCGGCTCGCGTGACCGGCATCCCGGCCGGCACCCCTGTGATCACCGGGACGATCGACGCATGGACCGAGGCCGTCAGCGTGGGAGCGCACGAGGTCGGCGATCTCATGCTGATGTACGGCACGACCATGTTTCTCGTCGCCACCGGCGATGCGACGCTGCGCACCCCATCGATGTGGACCACCGCAGGCGCGTTCCCCGGCACCCGAAACCTCGCCGGCGGCCTATCCACCTCCGGAGCGCTCACCGCCTGGCTGAAGGAACTCACCGGCTCCGACTACCCGTCTTTGCTCGCAGAGGCCGAGGCGTCCGGTCCCGGGGCGAATGGTCTGCTGATTTTGCCGTATTTCGCGGGGGAGCGCACGCCGATTCAGGATCCCGATGCGCGCGGCCTGATCGCCGGCCTCACGCTCGAGCACTCCCGAGGCGATCTCTACCGCGCAGCCCTCGAGGCGACCGCCCTCGGCGTGCGGCACAATGTGGAGACGATGCGTGCCGCCGGTGCAGACATCCGCCGTATCGTCGCCGTCGGCGGGGGCACCCAGGGCCAGTTGTGGTTGCAAGTCGTCTCCGACGTCACCGGCCTGGTGCAGGAGGTGCCGCAGACGACGATCGGTGCGAGCTACGGCGCGGCCTTCCTTGCGGCATCCGCTGTCGCGTCGGAGGGGAACGATCCGGTCATCACCGACTGGAACCCGATCACGCAGACGATCACGCCGAACGCCGATCTGCGGGAGTTCTACGACCCCCTGTTCGACCGCTACGTGCGGCTCTACGAGGGCTCGAAGGACGTCGTCCACGAGCTCGCCGCCGCGCAGCACGGCGCCTGAACCACCCAACACCGGAGGAATCATGAGCTATACCCTTCCCACTCCCACTACGCGCCCGGCATCCGCGCCGAAGACCGCGTATCTGATCACCTCCGGTGACCTGCGCGAATCGGCGAACACCGGCGGATGGCCGACCCAGGTCGCGCTCGAGGCCGGCGTCACCAGCGTGTTCGAGGATCTCGGCTGGAACGTCATCCGCGCGTTCGACGTCGACCCCGAGACCGGCCACGGGTTCATCTCCAGCCAGCGCATGGGCCTCGAGGTCTTCAAGAACATCCCCACGGATGCTCCGCTCATCGTCGCGATCGCGAACTGGCAGTACTCGCACCACGTGCTCGCTGGGCTCCGCACGCACGAGGGCCCCATCCTCACCGTCGCGAACTTCGCGGGCGACTGGCCGGGACTCGTCGGGCTCCTGGGCTTGAACGCCGGCCTCACCAAGATGGACAAGCCGTACTCCACCACCTGGTCGGTCGACTTCACCGACGACTGGTTCCGCGACGGGCTCAAGGAGTGGACCGAGACCGGCACCATCACGCACGACGACTCGCACGTGCGCGAACTGCCTGCTCTGCCCGACAGCCCTGAGAAGCAGCTCGGCGAGGCGCTCGCCGCGCAGCTGCGTGATGAGAAGGCCATCATCGGCGTCTTCGACGACGAGCTGCTCAACCAGACCGGCATCTACAAGGAGCGGCTGTCGCAGTCGGCCCTGTACGCCGAGATGCTCCGCGTCGGCGAGGAGGAAGCCGACGCCGCCTACGACTGGTTGATCGATGCCGGCATGACCTTCAAGTACGGCGAGGACGGCGCGACCGAGCTCACCCGCGAGCAGGTGCAGTGGCAGATGAAGATGTACATCGCCGCCCTCCGAATCGCGGATGACTTCGGTCTGGATGCCGTCGGCATCCAGTACCAGCAGGGGCTGAAGGACCTCGTTCCCGCCTCCGACCTCGCCGAAGGCATCCTGAACTCGACCGAGCGTCCGCCGGTGACCTCGCGCGACGGTTCGCGCGTGCTGCACGAGGGTCGCGCCTTCCCGCACTTCAACGAGGCAGACGAGGGGGTCGCGGTCGACGCGCTGGTCACCGACCGCGTCTGGCGCGCGATGGGACTCGTGCCCGACAACACACTGCACGACGTGCGCTGGGGCGAGGACTACGACGGCCAGTTCGTGTGGGCGTACGAGATCTCCGGGTCCGTCCCCGCCTCGCATCTCGGCGGCTGGGACAAGGCCGAGGGCTGGCGCCAGGGCCACGTCTTCTTCCCTGCGGGAGGCGCGACGCTGAACGGCACCTCGAAGCCCGGTGAAGTCGTGCTGAGCCGGGTGTTCATCGCCAGCGGCTCCCTGCAGGCCGACATCTTCCGGGCATCGGTCGTCGAGCTGCCCGAAGAGGAGACCCAGCGCCGCAAGGCCGCGACGAACGAGGAGTGGCCGATCGCACATGTCGTGCTGCACGGCGTCTCGCGCGACCAGTTCATGGCCAGGCACAAGGCGAACCACGCGCAGCTCGTCTATGCCCCGGATGCCGAGACTGCCGACCGTGCTCTGATCGCCAAGGCCGCCATGTTCGACGGTATGGGCATCAAGGTGAACCTGATCGGCGACGTCGCGATCTGACGCTCAGCCCGCTTTCGACGAGACGGGGTTTCCTGCACCAGACGTGTGCAGCGGGCCCCGTCTCGTGCTGCAAACCCCGCCTCGCGGCGGAAGGCCGTGCTGCAAACCCCGCCTCGCGGCGGAAGGCCGTGGTGCAAGGCCTCAGGCCGGCAGCAACCCGGCCACCAGGGCGTCGACGACCTCATCGGTCGGGATGCTCGGGTCGATCGGACTCGTGAGCTGGTCGAAGACCAGGCCCTCGATCGCGTAGTGGAACAGGGCGACCTCTCTGCGCCCGCCGGGGAGCCCGGCCGCCTCGTTGAATGCGACGTCGGCGGCGAAGCCTGCGCGCTGCCACTTGCTGAGGGACGCGGCGAGTTCGGGATGCCGCGCCGCCTCGAGCCGGAGTTCGAACAGCGCGAACGTGACCTCGCGCTCGCGGAGCAGCCGCCGAACGATGTCGCGGATGTAGTCGGCGAACAACTCTCGGCTCGGCTGCGCCGCCGAGCGCGCCGCGAGGTCCTCCGGCGTGGGCGCGAGACGGGCGCCGATCCGCTCGAAGAGGCCTGAGATCAGGGCCTGCCTGCTGCGGAAATAGTTCGATGTTGTCCCGGCGGGCACCTCAGCTTCCGCGTCGATCGCCCGATGCGTGAGACCTCGCGAGCCTTCGCGCGCGAGCACGGCGATGCCGGCATCTGAGAGGACGGCCCGTCGTGCGTCGTTCTTCGCCATGGGGCGACTCTAGCGCAACCACTGCACCTGTTGTAGTCTCTATCACTGCATCTGTAGTGATTGGAGAAATGATGAGAGAACTCACCTACTACGTCGCTGTCAGCATCGACGGATACATCGCCGGGCCGGACGCGCAGTTCGACCGCTTCCTCTTCGAAGGGGATCACGCGGATGCCATCTGGGCGAAGTACGCCGGAACCGCGCCGACCGCGCTCGCTGACGCGGCTGGTCTGCCGGTCGAGAACGCGCCCTTCGACACGGTCCTGATGGGCTGGAACACGTACGCGGTCGGTCTGCCGGAGCATCCGAGTCCGTACCGTCACCTCCGGCAGATCGTCTTCACGCGGCGGCACGAGGCGCCGGCTGACTCGGGCGACGTCGAGTTCACCGACCGCGACCCCGTTGAGGTCGTGCGCGAGCTCAAGGCGGAGGATGGCAAGGACATCTGGCTCTGCGGCGGCGGGGCATTGGCGAATGCGCTGCGCGGCGAGATCGACAGGCTCGCTATCAAGCGCAATCCCGTGATCTTCGGTGACGGCATCCCGTTGTTCGCCGCCGGCGAGTACGCACCCGCCGCGTTCCGCCCCACGGCGATCACGCCGTTCGAGTCGGGAGTCGTGCTCGCAGAGTACCTGCGAGCGTGAGCGCACGAGACGGGGTCTCCCGCACGAGGCGAGCGCTGAGTGACCCCGTCTCGTGCTGCAAATCCCGTCTCGAGGCTCAGCTCCGCGTTCCGCTCCCGCAGGTCAGCGCCGCGCGGAGCGGGTAGTCTGGCGCGGGTGAGGATGACGCGTCGCGAGCTGCTGGTGGGCGCTGGAGCGGGAGCGCTCGGCGTACTGCTCGTGTCCTGCACGCCCGAGCCGAAACCCACCCCATCCCCGACGCGGAGCCCCTCGCCGCTGCCCACCACCGCTGTGCCCACGCCGGCGGCGAGCATGCGCAGCACGTGGGCCACCGACCCGTACTCGGGTGGCGCTGTGAGCTACACCCGCATCGGTGTGCAGTCCGCCACGCGTCAGGCCCTCGCCGAGCCGATCCAGGGACGCCTCTACTTCGCCGGCGAGGCGACGGATGCCGACAACCCGGCGACGATCCGCGGTGCCATTCACTCCGGCGAGAGCGCGGCGATGCGACTGCGGGCGACCGCGGCCAGTGGAGAGCGGATCGCCGTGATCGGCGCCGGCCTCGCGGGCGCTGCCGCGGTGGCGGCCTTGGCCGACACCGACTTCGACGTCACCGTGTTCGAGGCGCGCGACCGCGTCGGCGGACGCGTCCACTCTCAGGTCCGCGATGACTGGGCCGTGCCGGTCCAGCTCGGCGGCTGGCTATTGCCGGCGCTCGCCGAAGGCGAGGACATCGGCCGCGAAGAGGTCGGTCTGCCGGAGACGGCGGAGCTGGCATCCGCTCTCTGGCGCTCTCCGGAAGGCGACGTCGACGCGGTCGGCAACGCTCCGCTCGAAGCCGCCATCGCCGCAGCCCTCTCGCTTCCCACCGATGCGTCGCTGGCCGAGTCGCTCGCCGCGACCGGCTCCGACCCGGAGGACCCGAGTGTTGCGGCGCTGCTCGCTTACCTGGCGACGACCGCGGGGGCGGATGCCGACGTGCTCTCTTCCTGGTTCCCGCCGGCGCTGCCGACAGCAGCCCGACGCGGCGTGGTCGGCGATTTCGGGGCGCACATCGAGGAGCAGCTGTCCGCAGCGCAGCTCTCGCTGTCGTCGCCGGTCACGCGTATCGCCTATGACGACTCCGGCGTCAGCCTTCGCCTCGGCACCGGTGAATCGACCTCGTTCGATCGCGTCGTGATCACGGTCCCGCTCGGCGTGCTGCAAGATGGCAGCATCGACTTCTCGCCGCCGCTGCCCTTCTCGCATCGCGGGGCGATCAATGCTCTCGGCGTGGGGCACATCGAGACGATCTGGCTGCGCTACGACGAGCCGTTCTGGGAGACCGAAGCGACGATCTGGCATTCCGTCGGTGGCGATCAGGCCGTGCGGACCTGGATCAATCTGCTGCCTGCCACCGGCGAGAGCATCCTGGTCGGACTCGTCGGCGGCGACGCTGCCGAGAACTACGCAGATCGTGACGAACAGGACGCGCTCCTGGCGGCGCTCACGTCGCTGGCGCCGTTCCTGTCGTCTGCGACTGGCGACTGACCGCCCTGCGCCGAGACGGGCTGACTCTGCTGATCACGGCGAGCACCGTCGCCACCAGCGCGAAGATCGCCAGCGCGATGGCGCACGTCGCCACGAACTCGCCGATGCCGCTCACCTGGCGCAGGTCGAGGAAGTAGTAGGGGTACCAGCCGATCATCGGGCCGCGCCACATCGTCACACCGCCCCAGACGATCGGAAACACCAGCGAGCCGGGGATGATCCACCACGGCACCGACCGGTGTCCGGGAGTGAGTGTCCAGGCGATGGCGGTGAAGGCCGGGAGCCAGAAGTGGAGCACCTGATCGGACCACGGCACGTCGACGCGGATGCCGCGGAGACCTGCCTGCCAGACGATCAGGGCGAACGCGAGACCCGCGGTGGTCGTCCAGGTGAGCACGAGCGAGAGAGCGACGCTGAACCAGCGCGGATCGTTCTCGCGACGGAACGCCAGCACGCCGCCGATGACCAGCAGCACGACCAGGGCGCAGTTCGATTCGACGGTCAAGTACGCGAAGAAGTTGCGCCCAGCGATGGTCTGCGAACTCAGCCCCCAGAACAGCCGGTGGACGAGTGCGGTCAGACATGCGCCCGCCGTGACGAGGCGGAGCACGCCGAACGTGACCCGTGCGTTCACCGTTTAGCGCTCTCCCCTCCGACGCGCGGAAACGTCATCTCGCGAGTCTACGTAGTGACCGTGC
>JACYYJ010068445.1_pt1 | contig 20524 bp, 24 predicted proteins | sample 8236861 | NCBI WGS metagenome assembly JACYYJ01 (sample SAMN14103086, study PRJNA606662) | landfill metagenome | isolation source: landfill solid waste | place: India:New Delhi, Okhla landfill site | collected 2017-11-05
CATTCCATCCGAAAAGCGCATTCGGGAAGATTTCCCCCACCTCTTCGACAAAGACCGGAAGAATGTACCCGTTGGGAGGGTGATTAATCCGGGGGGATCATCGGCGCCATGATGTTGTAGAGCATCGTTGCGAAGTCCACGCTTCCCGCGACGTTGAAATGGAGGTCGTCGTACCTCTTGTCGCTGCCAAGAGTGTCGGTGTCGGCACCGGCGAACACATTCGCGGCAGGGTTCACGACTTGCGCCTGCGCTGCCCTTGTCGCGGCGTTGCTCGGCGTTGCCGAACTGGTCCAACTTGTCTTGCAGATAAGGATGGGGCAGTCGATGCCATTCGAGCGGTAGGTATCAATCATCGACTGGAGGTTGGCGGCAGTCGTGGCTTGGGGGGTGCCTGAGCCGGCATCTGCTTCGCCCTGGTGATGGATGACAAAGTCCAGCTCGTAGTCCAGCGCCGCTAGCCGTCTCGCAAGTACAGCAATGCGGTGGTTCAGCACTCCACCAACTTTCCAATCCGCTGAATGGCTACCCGAGAAGCCAATCGGTGCGCCCATGAAGCGGTCACACTTGCCGTTGTTGATGAGCTGATTGCCGAGTCTGGTTAGGGTGTTGGACCCGCTACCATGGCACCCGAGCAGAGCATCCTTGGCCTTGTAAACCGCCCCATCTATGAAGTTCAGGTTCTCGACCATGTTGGACGAGGGAACGTGAGACTGGAAGTACCCACCTACGCTGTTGCTGATATTCGATTGTCCCGAGGTGGCGACGATGAGCGTGCGCTGTGAGGTATCGAGGCGCGGGTCCACCATCTCTCGGCCGGGAGCAGCGTCGTGCCCTATGCCGAAGCTGCCGTAGGGTAGTAGTCGGAAGGGATCGGCCTCCGTGACGATGCTGGAGAGGGTCAATTGATGCACTCTCCCTGGAGCCTGCAATCCCACGTGGTCCAGAGCTGGCTTCCGGCCCCGGACCCCATCTCAAGGAACGAAAGATAGTGCCAGCCCAGCCCTGGGAATCCGCGGTACTCCGCAGTGGGGGTGCCGGGGAGGAGGTTATTCACCTGCGCCAGCGTCCTGGTCTGTGCGGAGCTCGCCGTCATGCTGTCCACGCCGATCCCGACATAGCAGTTGCGAGTATTGGTATTTGGAGTGCCGACGAGCAGGGCCGCCCGCGCCTGCGCCATCCGGCCAGGCAGGCAGTTGAGTATCTGCACCATCTGACCAGCTTCGCCGTTCACGGGGCGGTACGCAGCAGCCGCGTAGTCGTAGCCGGTGTCGCTTGGCACGGGACCGAGGAGGTGGCGCGGCGCAGTGTTGTAGGCGTTCGACAGCAGCCGGTTCAGCGCGGTGTCTGTCACCGTGCCTGTCGCCAGGGGGCGGAAGGTGCCCACAAAGGTGCCATGTCGTGCCGGCACTATGACCGTCTGGGTTGGAGAATATCGCATGGTCTGCTGGTATTTGTTGACCAGGATACCTTCCAATCTCTCGAGTTCAGCGGACCCTGCACCCGTGCCGCGCTGGGTGTGCGTTCCACCGAAAGCGTCCTGCCACACCATGCCAATCGCCAGACGCGGAACGCCCGCGACCATGATGACATAGACGTCAAAGTTGTAGGAGACCGGTTGGGTGCTGAGGTCGACGGTGAGCCCGTCTCCTATGGACTGCACCCGGAACTCGGTGCCGTTGAAGACCGGCACGAAGGCTCCAGTGGCCGGAAGGTAGTGGAGGGCTGTAGCCCCCGCTGCGCCCATCTCGGGCAACGCAACGCCTGCGACAGCTGAGAGCCGACCCTGAGGCGTCAAGCCAGCTGCCGGCGACGCGCCGATCGCACTCCGCGCGGTTGCGGCGTCGGTGTCGTTGGTGATGCGCGACTGCCAGAACGGCGTTAGGCCCAGCCCCGTTAGAGCCGCCGCAGCATCCGCATCCGCTCCCAGCCGCGACACCCAGAACGGCGTCACGCCGTTGATGTCGCCAGTCGGGCCGCGGGGGATAGAGAGGTGAACACGGAACCCACCTTCAATCGGCTCCCAATCCCACTGAGCAGGCTGGTCCGACGGCAATGTCGTGATGGTGCCGGGCACCACGATCATGCCGAGAGGCACCTTCCACAGCATATTGTAGCCGCCTGCCACTGGCGTGAGCATCACATCCGGAGGCGTTCCATACGGCACGTCGTCCACTTCGGTGACATCCAGGGTGACGGCGGGGCCTGTCACGTAGGCCGGAGAAGACCAGTCACCACTCGTATTGCTAACCTTGGAGTAGATTGCGGACCGGCCGTCGCCGGTGTTCGACACCAAAACAGAGAAGCCTTCCGCCATGCCGTTGTACGCGGCCCGCGCGGTGAGGTTCGCCACCTGCACGTCATAGTTGGCACCGCTCACCAGATCGGTCTTCGGCACCAGCGTCATGGCGCCGGGTGCGGTGAACATCGGCACCTTGTTGGCGCTGCCCGACAGGCCAGCGAGGGCTTGCACGTTACCGTTGCCCAACTGCTCACGAAGCTGCACGGCCGAAGCAGTGGATCGGCTACCATCCGCGAGAATGCGGATGCGGTAGGCAACGTCGACGAGGTCGGGGCCTTCCCACGCCTTCGTGAGAGTGCCTGCAGTATTGGAGGTGATCGATGCGATCACGCCCTGATACGGCGTCCCCGGCAGATCAAGGATGGTGTCGCCTTCCTTGATTTGCGCCAATAGCCATGCCGTTCCGGTACCGGTGAACTCGACCTCACCGTTAGTCAGGCTGATGGTACCGCTCACATAGTCGGACAAGGTGGCCATGGATGCTCCTAATAGAAAAAGCCGCCTCGGAGGGCGGCTGCAGGTCGGTTGTGGCGGGCTGGAAAGCGCAGCGAGCCGTCAGGCCCGGAGCAGTTGGACGTTGTAGTAGAAGCGCCAGGTGCTGGCGAAATTGACCGCATTCATCGCATCAACGACCGACTGCGGACGCGGCACGAAGGAGCTTGAATTCTGGTTGTAGTTCTCGCCCAGCTTGTAGCCGGGAGGGGTTTTCAACGAGAGCTCGTAGTCAGGAAACCAGCCAGACTTATTCGGGTCGTGAGTGGCCGCCAGATAGTTCGAGACCGACTGCTTCCAGCGCAGGAGGAGTTGCCCGCTCTCGATGGAAAGCCACACGATCCGCCTAATGAAGGCGTTGTATTCGAGCCGAAGCCCTGACCGGATCGGCATCCAGACGCTCTCCGGCACCGCCTTGAAGAACGGCCCCAGCTTGGTCTCGTCAGGGTTGCTCACCCTGGCTGTCATAAGGTTGGCAATCATCAGGTTGGGCGAAACGCCAGCAGGCAAGGTGTCCAGCAGCACAGAACCCTCTTGAGCGTCCCCGTTTACGGTTCCGGGGCCGATCACGGTGAGCGCCCATACCTGGGTGGACCAACCCGGACCGGAGTTTACCAGTTGAAATGTTCCCTTCTGCGGGTTCGGAAAGGCAACATCGACGGGACCGCCCGCCACACTATGCGCCACCGGGATGAGCTTGGTCTGGTGATCAAGCACCTTCCGTCCGTCGACGTCCGACTTGATCTCGAACAGCGTGGGCGAGATTTCGAGGCTCATCGCTGCACCGAGATTGAGGTGACCGACGACAGCGTGCCGGTGTAGTAGGGGCGCGAACCATCGTTCCCGTGTGTCTGGTCAAAGTCGTGTGAAATGCCGCCCAACGGGTCGATCATTCTTGTGACGCCGCCCCGCGTGTCGATGTTCTGCGATCCTACCAGGAAGAACGGCGATTCCCCCGCTGCAACGGCTCGAAGGTAGTGGTAGTCGCTGTCGAACCATCCTTGCCCCGCTGTGACCCGGCCCGAGGTCGCATCAAAGAGCACGCCGTTGCCGAGCGATGCAGGCTGCCGAAGCACCAGCACCTTGTAGTTGATGTTGATGGCGGGGATGTCGCCGTTGCCAGTATCGACCCGCTCAATGGCTCGTATTTGCGTTGCCGTTGCATAGACGGTCAGGAAGCGAGTACCGCCTTGAGCGGTTGCCTGTACCGGTATCCCCGGCTCTACAGCCGCTCCGCCGGTCACGGTGACGAGACAGAATGGCACATAGCCGAGGTTGTGGGTGAACAGCAGATGGTCCCACTGGTAGACAGCCGGGTACCAGTCGAAAGACCACGTGGACCAACTCCATGCAGAACCCGGACGGGCCACGTAGGGATGGCTGATGGGTACGTCCACCTCTGCCGCTACCTGCAGGTAGGCAAGCGACGAGTGGATTTTGATCCGGTCGAGGTGCGCCAGCGGGTTAGTCAGTGGCGCGTCAGACGGGCCGGAAGGCGGCTCGTCATACATGGCGAACCGCCCGCCGACGCCATCGATGTCGAAAACGGCGGCCATTACATCACGATCCTGATGCGCTTGTTGTCGAGGTCGATGTCGAACTTGCCGTCGAAGCTCAGCATCCGGCCGGAGCGGATCGTCCCGATGCGGGCGGCCATCATTTTAGCCTCGCCACCTTCGAAAATGAACGGCTGCATGTTGTTGGTACCATCGGTGATGACGAACTGGTTGACCGAGAACACGGCCCGGCTAGTGGTGCCGTTGTGGTCGATGAAGAAGGCGGCCGGCGACCAGCCGGCGCCGCTATCGACCTTCACCTCAACGCCCCATCGTGCCCACCCGCCACCGGGCGAGGCCTGCGCCGTGCCGCGAACGGTGACAGAGGCGGCGATCTCTTCTGCCGTCGCCTCAAGCGTCGTCACCTGATCAGCAATGGCCGTTAGCTGCCCCTGCATCGGGATGATCGCCGTGGTGATCGTCTCATCGAACGATGCCGACAGGTCTCCCACGACAGTGGACATGCTGCGGCGCATTTCATCGAACTGCGCGGCGTTCGCCAGTTCCTGGTCGCCGGTGAGCAGGGCCTGTTCCTGCGCTTGAGCGATAAGCTCCTGCATATTCTGCCCGATCCAGTCGAAGTAGCCTTCGATCTGGTTGCCGAGCTCGTCCAGGTCGATGTCGCCATAGACCATGTCAAGCGACGTGAACTTCACGTCCGGGGTGGTGATCTGGAACCAGCCCGACCACTCCGCTGCCGGTGGTCCGATGAAAATGCCCCGGACCACCACTACGGTCTTCGCCGGGAACTGTCCCTGAAGCACATTGCTCCACGGCGCCGCATAGGGGTGAGCATCGCTGTCGAAGATCAGCGGGCCATCTTCATCACCCACCCTGACCTGGACGCGGACGCGCTCTACGCTCGGCACCCCAGAGGCATACTGCACCAGAATGCTCGGCCGACGGGCCCTGCCCTGATCGTCAACAATCTCCCAAGGGAATACTTGCCATCCCGACATGGGCATGGGCTTCGGCCCGACAAGCGTCAGCGGCCCATCAATGACCGGGCGGTAGTCAGTCGCCTGGTCCCAATCGTAGTCCGCAGGATCAACCTCGGTGAGGTCAACGATCACGTCCAGATTGGACTTGTAGATGATCCCGTCGACGCGGAAGAGCTTGTCCACATAGCCGTTGCGGGCAGAAGACCACTGCACCACATCGCCGGCTTCAAGCGCCCGGAACTCCGGACCAAGCACGAAGGTGTGCCGGCGCGCCCGCAGCGCCTCCAGCAGCGACCATTGCATCAGCCGCTGCACCTGACCCGCATAGGGCACTAGGTCGAGCGCTACCGATGCCAGCAACCGACGATTGCCCGCCTGCGGCTCAAGGTCAGGCCGCAGCAGCGGCGGCGCCTTCTTGGCGTTCCATCCTTCTGCCGGATTCGGATAGCTGGCATGGATGCCGTTGACGGTATCGGCCAGCGACAGGAACGGGCTGAAGCTCTGTTCCTCGGTCGAGAGGATGTCGTCATCGGTGAACGCCATGACAGGCGAACCCGGCGGGCCGACATAGATCTTGTAGAAGCCTCCGCTCTCGACCAACCGGGCATTTGCAGCCGTCAGCAGCGCCTCTGCCGTGGTGGCAACCTGTGCCCCGACTTGGACCTCGCCGCCAGCCCGATAGGTTGGCTCCGCGCCGCCAGGGCCGGTGATGGCAGCTTGGGCGGCGTTGATGCCGGCAATCCAGTTCGCGACCGGCAGGCGAGCCGCGGTGAGACCCTGCATCCCGTAGAGCCACTGGCCCTGGTACCGGACGCCCCGCAGCAGGTTGTAGAGCTGCACGATCGGGTTGAAGTCGCCGTCGCCACCCCAGGTCGAGGGATCATTCCAGCGGTGCGAACCAGAGCCGCCGGCCGTGCTGTCGAGAGCGATGTTGTACCAGCGGACGCCATAGCTGACGAACTTGTAGTTCGGCAGGCCCTGGAACAGCGGCTTGTCGCCCTCGTCGTTGCGCTCAGGCGCACGGGCATAGACGATCACATAGGGGATGCCGCGGCCGACGCGGGACGCGCCATATGGCCGATCCGGATCGGAACCGAAGGTCGAGACAAGGAACGGATCGGCAGCGGTTTGCGTGCCGTCGTAGAACTTGACCCAGAGGTGGTCGACACCGCCCTTGCGGAACTCGGCAACGGGCCAGCCGTAGCTGGCGTGCGCCTCGCCCTTCAGCAGCGTGCAGTCGACGCCCTCAACGATGGGATAGAGCAGTTCGCGGATCGGCAGATCGCCAATGGCGATGACGCGCGCCGACATGGTGCCGCCGTCGCCAAAGGTGCCATGCCAGACCAGAGAGCCAGCCGTGCAGTTCCAGCCGAAGTTGATGGAGCGAGGAACTTCCTCGCCAGCCTGCAGCCTGCCCTGCACACCAAACTTCGCCGGCGCAGGCTCGCCAGTGGACGCGCTCTGGCTGATGGAACTCAGCACCAGACCCGTCGCGATCTGCAAACCGGCAGCCGTCAGGCCAGCAAGGAACGTCCCGGCTCCGAAGACAGCGGAGCCGATCGCGGTGAATACAGCCATGCGTGTGCGACCTCAGCCCAGCGGCTTCAGATAGTGGGTTTCAGCCTCGCGATAGCCGCGGCGGCGATAGATGGTCCCCGCGCGCGGGAAGGTGGCGAGAGCGGCCATGCCCGCAAAGGCGCAGCCCTGTTCGGCGGCCCACGCCTCATAGGTGGCCAGCATGTCGGCGGCGAATTGGCCTCGAGCCTCCGGTGCGATCCACCAGACAGTTTCGGTGGCGTAGCGAAGCGCCGCGAAGGGGTGGTCCTGACTGCTGGCGAGCAGCACCCCTCGGGCGGGAGTACCGGCTACCAGAGCGAGCAACTGTGGCTCAGCGATATGCCGCTGCGCCAGCGACATTGCATGCGGGGCGCTGAACGGAAACGGCAGACCAGCAGCGGCATGGGCATCCCGCAGCAGGCGCACGATGGCGCCTGCCTCAGACATCTCGGCAAAGCGAACCGTCACAGGAAGCCCAAGAAGTTGCCCCAACCGAACAGCCCCTGCTTCTGCGGCTGCTGCACGGCCTGCACCTTGTTCTCGCCCACGGCGCCCCAATAGTGATCCCAGTCCCCGCACACGGCGGCATCACGGAAGAAGTCGTCGCCAGGCGCCCGCACCTGCTGATCAGCATGGCTGCGGGTCGAAGGGTTGTTGCGCAGCAGTTCCTGCGTGCCACTGGCACAGGTGAGGACCGCCGCCCCCTCCCCGCCTTCGGCCGGCGTCCTGATTTCGATCTCATCGATGAAGCCGACGAACACCGGCTCGGCTGGGTCGACCAGCTTGCGGCTGTCAGGATCAAGCAGACCGGTATGCACCTCGACCCGCGCCTGCTTGCAGTCATAGAGCCTGATGGCTTCTTCAACTTCCTCGTGCAGTTGCGACATCGTGATGGTGACAGTCTCGACGCTCACTCCCACGATCGAGGGAATGTCGCTGATGGCGATCAGCGAGCCGGCGCCATAGAAGTCCCGCAGGGACGGCGCCCCAGTCTCGGGATCGATCACCAGGGCGCTGACATTCGCGAGGTCGGACCAGAAGCCCACCGTCACCGGATCGCCTGTCTCACGATCCCGAGCCGTGATGGTCAGGAAGTCGCGCGGCATCAGCCGACGTGCAGCCAAAGCCGCCACCGTGTTCGCGGAATAGGACTTCATCAACGAGCCTCGGTGGCCGAGAAAGAGATGCGCCCGCGGCCCGTAGACGGATCGGCGGCTGCAGAGAGCGAGCCGGGATCAACGGTCATCAGGCAAAAGGGCTTGCTGATCTTCACCGCCTGGCTAGTTGCGGTACTGGGCCAGACATGCGGCTCGATGGTGAACAGCGCGGTTGGGTTTCCGCTTGCCGCCTCGAGGACGCGATGCAGGTTAGCGGCGCCGATCTGAATCATGTCGCCAATCGACAGCGAGATGCCTGTGAGGCCAGAGACGCGGATCGTCTTGTCGTCATCACCGATGGTGTGCAGCGCGCCTGTGGGCAGCGCAGAAGCCCCAGGATGCAGGATCGGCCGACACCGGCTCGACTGCCATGCCTGAAACCGCATCTGGCTGATCATCGCGTGCTCGATACGAGCCCGCCACATGTCGAGCACGTTGGCCGAGAGCATCTTGCTCTGCCATGACGCGCGCCAGATGGGCGAGCCGAGATCCTTGACGCGGGTGCGGCCGGAAGCGTGACGGGACTGCTCCTGCCGCGCCATGAGATCGAACTCGGTAGACCAGCCCGGAAAATCCGTCAGGAGGTCGAGTGGTTCTGTTAACGCCACTTGTGCCCCCTGCCCTTTACGATCTGCTTTACCCGGCCTTCGAACTCCGCGGACTGGCGCGCCAGCACCTGTTCGATGCGAGCCACGGCAGCCGTATCGGCGCCGCGCGCGTCGATCACCGGCGCGAAGGTGATATTCGGGCCGCCCCCACCCAGACGATCGTTCGCGACAATCATGCCGCTAGTGGGCGGCGTGAACAGTTCCGGCCCCTTTTCTCCCACGAGATAGGTCTTGCCGCTCTGCACCGGCCCTCCAGCCGCACGAGCGCCGCCGAAAATGCCACTGAATAGCCCGCCGCCTGATGACCCGCCGCCGAACAGTGAGTCCAGGCCCAGATTGATCAGCTTGTTGCCGATGTTGTTGAGCGCATTGCCGAGGGCTTCGGTGGCATCCTTGCCGGCCATAACGTCGGTCAGGAACGTCTGCAGCGCGTTCCGACTGATATCGGCAAACTCACGCATCTGCTCGTTCGTGGCTTCCAGAGCCTCGCGCTCGAGGTACGTGGCGTTCACCAGGTCCGTGATGGACTGACGCTCTGCATCGGTCGCTGCGGCCCCCGCACGGCGTAAGGCATTGGAGACGGCCTTCTGCTGCTCGGTCATGCCCAGGAGCGAGTATTCGTGCTCCAGCTCTGCGATCAAATCGATCACCGCCTGCCGCTCGCGATCTGCTGCGCGGCCGGAACTCCTCTCAGCCGAAGCGATCTGCGCCCGGCGCTCCTCAGCGGCAAGGCGGGCCGTCGCAAGCTCCAGAGCCTGCTGCTCGGTGATGACAGCGCCCTCGCGATCTGCCTCGGACTTTACGCGAGCGATTTCGTTCTCCAAAGCCAGCTGCTCGGCAGTGAGGCCATTCAGGCGCTCCTGTTCCGAGACAAACTGGCGATTGTTGAAGGCCTCCTGCGCATTGGCGCGGATGCGAGCGCTGTTGGCCGCCGTAATAGCCGCATTGAACTCTGCGGCCCGCCGAGCGGCATGCGCCAGACCAGCGGCCACCCCCGAGAGGATTTCCTGCAAACCGACCAGCGTTGGGATCGTCTGCGCGCCAGTCGTGGTCGCCAGCTGCGCCATGACAGCATCGAGGTCGGCGCTCGTGGCAGTGCCGTCCTCTACCTTGCGCACCAGCGTGTTGAACGCGGCCTGCAGGGCGTCGATTTCCTGCGCGGTGCCGCCGACTGCCTCGATATCAATGCGGGCCGCCGCCAGTTCGGCGCGAAGATCCGGCACAATGGCGCGCAACTCAGCAAATGACTTCGCCACACCCACGCCAATCGCCTGTTCAAGATCGCTGCGCTCGGCGGCGCGGTCGAGCTCGTCCACGTAGGCACGCAAGGCCGGAACCGCCTCACCCCAGCGTTCCGCTACACGCCGAATTGCCTCGTTCTGCTCCTTGACCACCTCGGTTGCAGACCGGCCGTCACCCAGGATCGAGCCGAGGTACTGCGCGGCGGCGCCGCCAAGGGCGATTGCAGCGATAGTCGCCAGCGAGATCGGATTGACCAACTGTACGAAGGCGGCCCCAAGCGCAGCGATCGGGCTCTTGGTCTGGTTGAGGATAGAGCTAAGCTGGGTGCCCTGCTGCATCGCGATCAGGAACGGAGACTGACCGCCCTGAAGCTGGACGGCGATATCCTGGAACTGCGCGGCGATGTTCCCGGTCTGGCCGGCAATGGGGCTGAGCGCCCGAGACGTGTTAGCCCCGGCGCTGTCGATAGCGCGAGACATGCCGTCGAAACGCTGCTGGACACGCCTCACGTTGGCGTCAGTCGTGCCCATAGCCTTTGACCAGGCGCGGTCGTACTTCGTAAAGCTGGCCTCCAGGGAGACAATGAGCCGCTGAAGGTCTACTTCTGTCGCCATGATTAGGCTCCCAGCGCCCGGTGGAGGTTTTAATGAAGATGGCTGTGTTCTGCGTTCTGGCGATGCTGGTTAGTTCTGTCGCCGTGGCTGAAGATCAGCCGGAACGCCCGACCTACCGCGAGTGCGAGCGGGCTTTGAAGGCCTACAAAACAGGCAAACGGAACCCGACCAAGTGGTCAGTCTCCAAGTGCGTCTTCCACGGCGTGCTCACCTTCGAGGACTTGCAGTAAGCCGGGCGCCGTCCCACGCGCACTGCGGCAACCGACTAGCAGGTGTCTCGGGAGGACCACTATCGATCCACGCGAAAAGCTCGTCGACCTCGGTGGCGGACAGCTTCGCGCCGCCTTGCTGGTTGCTGTGCGCCGCTACATAGCCGTTCCAAGCGGCAGACAACTGCCACAGGCTCAGCCGATCAACCTCTGCGGGGCTGAACCCCATCACGGCCCCTTGGGCGTAGATCAGGCTTATTCGCCACTTTCCGTTGGGGAGGTCATCGAGCCGTTGCCCGTCTCCTCCCCCGCGGACTCCCCCGGCTGCTCATCAGGTGCCCCCTGCAATGCGATGCCGAGAATGCCTTGAGCTAGGGGCAAGCTCTCGAGAGGCGGCCGGCTCTCCACGTAGTCCCGCACGAAGGTGAGGGCCTTGCCCGGCTCCATGCCGCCGCCGATGAGGCCAAGCCGGATGGTGTGGCTGATGTCCTCGATGCGCCAGCGGCCCGTCATCAGGCGCTGATAGACCACGAACGGCCCCGCGTCCGTCGCCTCCTGGAGCTTGATCAGTTCGCCCCAGGCTAACCGGAATGTCTTGTCTCCGTCAGCAAAGGGCAGGGTTACAGATGCATCCCGGCTCATCAGGCGGTCGCCGCCGAGCTGCGAACCATCTCGCCGTCGCTCTGCATCGAGACGTTGTTGGTGACGCGGCGCCCATTCGGAGCGCCCATCTCCAGGCTCTCGACATGAGCGCGGCCGGTGTAGGTGTAGGTAGTGGACGGAAACTCGATCTCGACCTTGACCGGCACGCTCTCGACGCTCTCCCAAGCGTCCAGCCAGGTGACCACCGATTCCGATGCAAGCACGCCCTCGCCGGAGATCGACATGGACAGGCTGACCGCATCGCGGCCGAGCCAGGAGACGGCATCTGGTTCGTCGCAATCAGCCAGATTGACCTCTTCAAGGCCCTTGTTGAGGGTGATCGACTTGGAGGAAAAGCCGCACGGTGCAGTATAGACGATCGGGTCGGCGTTATTGCCAATGAGGACGCGGACCTTGCCGCCGCGCGTAGTGGTAGGCTGAGCCATGACGGCCTCCATATAAAAGGCCGCTCAAGGCGGCCGGTTGTGGATCAGGGGGTTTCAACTTCCGCCGTGAGCATCACGACGGCATGATTGATGGCGGGATTAGGATCCTTGACCACGCGCGTCGTCTCCCATTGCAGGGACACCAGCGCATTCGTGGTCAGGGTCAGCTCCGTGTCATGCAGGGCCTGCTTGATGGCATCTGCAATCTTGCGCACCTGCACTGAGCCATAAGCCTCGCCGGCGCCGCTGGACCACGCATCGAACTGGATGGTCACTTCCTCACCTGCGAGGCAATCATAGTCGGCAGGAATGGACGTGCTCGGCCCGATGCTGATGTACGGGAACGTCACGGCAGGATTGCCGCTCTGATCTTCCGGCACCCTGTCGTAAATCTTAGTCCCGACCAGCGCCGTCACCGCCGATGTGGCTCGCAGGCGATTAATGGCAGCCAGGATCAAGTCGTAGCTGGCGTCCATCACTTACCTCCGGCGGCCACGTTTCTGGCGGCCTTGTTGACGGCCCGGCTGGTGCGGGAGCGAACGCGCTTTCTCAGCGCGCGATAAGCGGGCCAGAAGAACGGCTGCGCCGCCCGCTGTGATGTCCCATGCTCGACCCAGCGAGCGTAGAAGGCCTTATCATCGCCGGCGTAGATGACGATCGACAGGTTACCCGCGCCCTTCCCTTCGGTCCGAACCTGCCCGAGCTCAACAGAGCCCTGCGGCAGCCCGTGCCAGTTCCACCCGATGCTGTCGCGCAAGTCGCCCTGGTCGACCGGCACCAGCGACTTAGCCAGCCGCACGATCTCCTCGGCGCTTTGCTCCATCGCTCGAGCGATCTCTCGGCGGGCTTGCTGCGGAAAGCCGGCCATCTTGCGCTTCAGCTTGTCAGCGCCCTCTACCTTGGTAGCCATCGCCTAACTGGTCTGCCCCTCGGTCACGATGAACTCGAGCCAGGCGTTTCGGCCGTCCGGGTCAGCGGGCGGAGAGGTGACGGCATAGACCTTGCTGGAGTCGGCCGCGTCGACCAACTGCCAGGCCGTTGTGATCAGGCTCGTCTGCGCCGACTTGCGAAGGGTGCAGACGAACGGCTGCCGTCCATCCAGGCGAGCCGCCTGAACCGCCTCAGTGCCGCGGAGCGGACGCAGTCCAGCATGCACTGTGAACTGCGTGGCGAAGGCGCCAGTGCCCGGAACAGGATTGCCCCAGCCATCGTCACCGTCGGCGCGGGATTGGGCGTGCAGCCGCTCCCTGAGCGCCCCCGGCCGGCGGAAGTTCTCAGGCATCGGCCTTCGCAGGCTTGCTGTCCTTGCCGACGAACTGTCCCTTGCCTGCCTTGATCGCGGCGTCGGCCACTGCCTTAGTGATCTTGCCCGACACAGCAGCGCCGGTCGTCACCTCGCCCTCATGCCCCCTGCGGAAGGCAACGGTCGTCTGCGACGTCGGCTTGAAGTCGAAGTCGGCGGTGAAGCGGAAACGTTCGGCCATGGTGGCCTCCTATGCCAGTGAAGGGTCGCGGAGTCGCTTGAGCAGCCCAACAAGCGGGCTGCGGTGGTTCAGGTCATGCCCCGACAGAGCGGCAAGCGCCTCGTGGGCTTCCTCGCTGTCGTCGATCAGGTAGCCCACGGCCATGATGATGGCGGCGGTTACCCGGGGCGGGACCGTCTCTGCGTCGTAGGCCGGATCAGGCGCGGGCTGGATGAAGTCGAGAACGATGTCCTCAGCCTGAGCGATCTTCAGCGTCACGTCTGGCGTGCGGGGATCGTCTTCGAATCCCGGGGCGGCACCTTGAAGGTCGAGCCGGAGCGCCGCATTGACTTGTGCGAGGGTGACGAGAGCCATATCAGCCCACCTTCACCGGCTCGCGGGCCTTGATCTCGCCGTCCTTGCCCGGCTTGCCGTCGCGGCCGCGCTTGACCGACAACCGCCACCCATCGCCACCATCAGGCTTGTCGGTGTTGCCGTCCTTCTGCGAGATCCAGAACGAGCCGGCCCAGGTCACGCCGTCGCCCTTGGCGTAGCCGCCATCGCGGGCCTCGGACCACACGCCGCGGTCAATGACCATCGGCACGGAGAAGGCGAATTCCTTGACGACCTCGTCGCGGCTGAAGCGCAGCGTGATACCGCGCTCCCCATCGTGGATGACGTCTAGGTCGTCAAAGCCGAGTCCGTCGGCGCCGTCACGGCCCGGGGCACCGTCGGCGCCGTCCCTGCCCTGCACCTGGCCGACTTCCTTGACCGAGCCGTCGGACATTGTGAACAGCAGCACGCCGTCCTTGAGCAGCGGGGTCACCGCGTCCAATCCATCGCGACCATCCCTGCCATCCTTCGGAACAGGGATAGCCTTCACGGCTTCTGACACAGCCGTCGACACGCTCTGATCAATCAGCGGCGCCAAGTCATCGGCGGTAACGCTCTTGCCGTCCTGCGGCTTCGGTAGAGCGGCAACGGCGCGCTCCACTTCCTCGCGCACCAGAGCAGCAATCGCCTCCGGATCCGCATCCTTGCCGTCGCTGCCATCACGACCGTCGGCGCCGTCCTTGCCATTGAGCGGCTCTCGCGCCTCAAGCGCAGTCAGCCGCTCAACCAGTGGAGCAACAGCCTTGTCCACATAGCCACGGACAATGCCGACCATCTCTTTGCCGAAGGCTGCGCCATCGAACATCAGGAAAGCCCCTTCTGCAGTTCATAGAGCGCCTTGGCGGCCTGCGCTTCGGCCTCGGCATCAGCGTTGTCATTGGCGGGAGGCGCGGGCTCGACAGGACCGGCTTCCGCCTGGGCGATCAGCATGGCATCGCGAGCGGCAATGGCCTCGAGGGAATGATCCTGCTGCTGAAGGTAGATGGTGTTGCCGCCTCGCTGCTTCTTGAGGTTCAGCCGGCGGCGCCGTTCATCCAGCGTCATCACGCTCTTGGACTTCTCCAGCACGTCCATCTGGGTCACGCTGTCCATGCGGAGCAGATTGTCGATGTCGAACTCGGTGCCGAGCGTCTCGCCGGTGGCAAGGCCTTCATCCAGGCACAGTTCGATCGCCTCGATCAGCACCTGAAGGCACTGGCTGTAATACTCGGTGTTGAGCGCCTGGACGTTGTTGTAGGTGGGCTGCTGGCCGATCCCGATCTTGTAAGGCGGCACGTGGTAGGTCGAGCACACGACCTCGGCGGTCCACTTCAACTGCTCGATGAGCTGAGCGTCGACGGCCTTGGTGGACAGCTGCTCAAACTTCAGGCCATCGCCCAACACCGCGACCTTGCCGCGGTTCTTGCCTGAGTAGTTGGCGTTCCAGTGGTCCCTCAGGCGTTCGGCGGTTTCCTGCTCGATATGGCCAGGGGCGGTAAGGATGCCGCCAGGCTGCGAGCCGTTCTGGAAGAAGAGCGTTGAGGTGTCCTGGATGGACAGTCCCTGCGTAGCGGCAAGGCCGTTGGCGAAGATCGGGGAAAGCCCCACCAGTGGGTGGAAGAAACAGTTGAAGCGGTCGTGGATGATCTCACGGGCCGGAACCACAATGCGATCGGTCACACCCGCCAGCTTGTCCGCCATGAGCTCGTAGTAGACCGAGCCGTCGTCGGACACGAGCGGCAGCACCAGCGTCGGGTCGAGCACATAGAGACGAACCACCACGCCCCGGCCGTCACGCTCTTTGAGGATGTAAGCGTTGCCCCGCTGCAGCTTCGACAGCACCCAATTCTCAAAGAACTGGATGCGGGTCTGGAACCGATTGGGCTTGCGCAGGACAGGGGAATAGGCGGGGCTACTCACCTCAGACCAGATACCGTCATCATCCTGCTGCACGAGCTTAATGCGCAGCTTGGCGATGTCCGAGGCAATGAGCGTCTGGCAGGCGAACACCGCATGGAAAGACAGCACGCTTTCCTGCTTCACCTCGACGTTCTGCTGCCATGCGCCCGAGAAGCTCTCCTTGATCAGCGGCCACCAGCCGCCGCGGTTATCCGGCCGCGCCATGGCCTTTCGCTTGCCGGTATTGGGCACGCGAGCAGACACAGCGGCGCTCACCGGACGCTCGCGCGACACGTTGAGGCCAAAGATGCGCATCAGCCGGCCGCCTTTTCAGCCCGGCGCTCGAGTTCAATCTCGATTGCAGCCACGGCATCTTCCTTGGACTTGATCTTCTCGTCCGAAACAGCGGCGGCAAGAGACTTCAGCGCCGGCCAGGACAGCTCGCGCCAGTCATCGGGGATCGGGTGAAGATCGGCACCGGCCTCCGTCTGAAGCGCACCGACGTCATACCCGAGCCTGCCAAAGATGCGCGCATACCGGCGATCGGACGACTTCAGCGCCCGGTTGAGATAGCCCTGATGCTTCACGGCACTTCTCCTTGAATGAAAGCCGGCCGCGCGACTTGCGCGACCGGAGGATTGCCGGAAACCCTTACGAGTCGCCGTAGTTGGCGCTGTCGATGTACTGCACGGCGCCTGGGCGGCGCTTCGCCCAGTTGATGAAGCGCTCGGCACGCAGGCCGACCATGTTGTGCTGCCACAGGCTGACAAGCACAGTGGTGGCAGTCGGCGGGCTCGTAGGCGCGCTGTCCATTTCGAGCGAAGCCTGGTTGCTCGCATCGAGGAGGGTCTCGCCATCGTCAGCCAGCAGGATTTCCGAGGCCTTGGCGAGGATGATGCGAGCACCCATCCCGGCGAGAGGTTCGCCGCTGCCGGGGTTGGCGGGCACGTTCTCCGACAGGATCACCGGCAGGCCGAAGAAGCGGCCGCCGCTGTCACCATTGATCTCGATCTCAGGGAATTCACGCTGCCCCAGCGGGTTCAGCATGAGAGCCAGAGCGAGAGCCTGGGTTTCCGTCATGATCCAGACGGCGCCTGCCAGCGACATATTCGCAGCGACGTACTTGCCCATCAGGGCCTTGACGTCAGTGCGAACGGCATCGGCATCCGTGCCGGAAGCCACAACGGGCGTCACGCCGTTGGTGATCGACGCAGGCTTGACGTTGGTGGTGCCGGCATTGGCCGGGTCAACGAAGTCCTTGTCCATCGTCTGAACGATGGTGTCGATCAGGTCCTGGCGAACGATCGCCTCAGCGGACGGATTGGAGAACCGCACCAGTTCGTCAGTCATCACCACGATGCCGGCGAGCTTGGCAAAGCCGAGCGTGATCTGGTCGAAGGCAAGGGCCGACACAGGCTTCGGCTTGCCCTCACCAACCCAGCCAGCGGACGAACCACCAGTCTGGCGCGGCACCTTGATGTTGAACGGCACGTTCCGCAGGCCGGGAATGCGGCCGATGATGGTTGCGGGACGCAGCAGTTCGGCAAACTCGGAAGCCATGTTCTGGTACTCGACCAGCGGCTTTGCCCAGGTCGCGTCCGTCGTGGTGCCGGCTGCGACAGCGGCCTTGAGCACCGTTTCGACTTCCGGGGTCTGATCGGCCCACCGCTTGGCGATCTCCGCCGACTGCATCAGGTTGCCCTTGCCGGCCATCAGCGCCATGGCAAAGCGGGTAAACGCGGTGCCCTTGGGGACATTCGGTTTCACGGTGACGGCGCCGACAGTACGAATTTCGGCGGCGGCAGCCTGCGTAGTGGCGGCATTGACCGGCTTGGCGGCGACAGCCTGGGCTCGCTCGAGAGCACGGAGGCGCTTGAGATCGCCGTCAATGGCATCCACTTCGCCAGAGAGAGTATCGAACTCCTCCTGCTCGGCAGTGTCGGTGGTGCGGCCTTCTTCGCCGCCCTTCTGCATGATCTCCGCCATGCGGGCGGCCTTGGCCGTACGGTTGGTTTCGAGAGCTTCAATCTGCTCAGCAATGGTTTTCATCGTCGTGGCCTCCTTAGGCCTCAGGTTGACATTGGTGGTTTTCCCCGAGGCGCCGGGGGCGGCTTTCGTCGGACGCTCGATTTCGCCGGTCGCGGCCGGAGCGTTCGTGTCGAAACTCTTGATCTTGGCGACTGCGGCAGCGTCGAACGCCTTGCCGGTGCCGGTGATGAGGGCCTGAGCATTCGCCGGGATGGTGACCGCGGAGAGCTCGTAGACCTCAGTCTTGATGAAGCGGATTCCACCTTCGTCCATGAAGGCGTATTCGATGGGTCGGAAGCCGATGGAGACGGCGCGAACCAGGCCGGCCTTGATCGACTGCCAAGCTTCCTCGATGCGATCGCGGAGCGTGCCCTCTTCGGCAATCTCAGGGAGCTCAGCCGTGAAGGTGATGCCCTCGGAGGTCGGCTTGTCGAACTTCACAGTGCCGATCGGCTTGTCGTGCATGTGCTGCCACAGGAACGGCAGCGGGTTCTTGAACGTGACGCCCAGCGGCTCCACGATGTCACCGACGCGATCGACACCCGGGGTCGTGGCTACGCCGCGGATGACGCGCTTTTCCTCGTCCACCGCTTTCACGGTGAGCAGCGAATAGGCTCTGGTCATGAGGTGGTCCCTTCCGGGTGTTCAGACGAACATCATCTGGAACTCGGCCTTGCGGTGAGCTTCAGGGTTGCGTGACATCAGGGTCACGGAGTTGAACATCGCCATGGCCGGGTCGATCTTGGCGTCCCCGGCCGTCTGCTTCGTGGCGCGAATGCCGGTGGCCGTTGGCTCGATCTTGAGATTCGGCACACACCACCGCATCAAAGGCCCGCCAGAGTGCTTCAGCAGCCCACTGGCAAGCCTTCTCTCTGCTCCCTTGATGGAACTCATCATCCACCCACCCTGCGGTGCAGCGACCAGCAGGCCGGCTTCCTGGGTGACGCCGATCTCATCGAGCGCGTCTTCCATCTCGCCCAGGCCGGAGGCGTCGACCGCCACCCCGCCGAGCAGACCCATTCCCTTGATGCGCTCGATGTGGCCGACGATGGCCGCCACGTCTCCGAGCGGCTGATCCAGGATCGTCAGTTCCCTCGCCTTGGAGATGTCCTGTAGGAGCGGCGCGATCGACTTGCGCCGCGTCAGCACACCGCGATGGCACCAGGCATGGGACCATGACAGCCAGCGCTTCATCCGGCGCAGTTCACAGCGCCCGTCCTCGATCTCGACTTCGACCTCCACCTCGCCCGGCTCGCGCCCGAGCACGTTGAAGCCGAACAGGTCATCGAGGCCGCCGCCGTCGATACCGACGACCACCACCTCGCTGCGGGCGAGCAGCCGATCGAGCGCCTGCCAGTGCGATAGCGATGCCAGTTCTTCGTCCTCGGCCGCCTCCCAATGGTCGGCGCCCGGCCACCGGTTGGCGCGGAGGTTCAGCCCGATCTCGACGTTCAGGTGCTTGGCAAGGAACGTCTGGATGGTGTCACCATCCTCGTCGGTGCCCGCCCTGACCTGTGCCAGCTTCCGCTCGAGCCATGACTGGCGCACCGAGCGCCCCATGTTCGGGTTCGTGACGTAGAAGTTCTCCGGCTCGAGGTATGCCTTGCTCTCGATCATGTGGGCCGGGAACTCGTAGAGCACGCCCAGGCTGCGCGGGTCGTCGATCTCCCCGTCGCGGACGCCGCGGAAGTAGTCGAGCTTCTCCTTGAACACGCCGGCCGGCACCGTGTCCGACATCGTTGAGATGTAGATCACGAACCCTTCGGGCCGGGAGATAAGCCCGCCAGTCGCCTCCTGCAGCATGCCGGCGGCGTTCGCCTTCTTGCCGAACAGCCAGAGCTCGTCGATCAGCACGAACGCTGCCTTCTTGCCCGACGCGGTGCTCGAATCCGCCGAGATGACCTTCAGCACCGCGCCCTTGATCCGGTGCTTGATCTGTTTCGTGTTCCTGTTGACGTGCAACAGGTCCGTCAGGTCCGGATCCGCGTCGACCATATCGGCCGCGGGGTTGAAGGCGTTGTCTGCCACCTCTCGCGTCGGTGCCAGGATCAGCAGCTCCTGACTGTCGCGCCAGTTGCGAATGAGCGCCGTGAGCATGATGCCGGCGACGATCGTGCTCTTGCCGTTCTTCTTCGACACGAGGAGAAAGAACTCCTCGATCAGCCGCTGCCCCGTCTCGGCGTCATAGGCACCGAACACGGCGCGCACGAAGTCAAACACGAACGGCTCGCATGCCTCGCCGAACGTCGGCTGGCCGGCCACATCGACCATGCGGAGCGACTTGAACACCGCCAGCGCCGCGTCGGCCTCCGCCGGGAACAGCGGCTCGATCGGGATCAGCGATTCCCGCGCAACTATCCGCTCCTCCCAATCAGGGCAGGCGGTCGACCAGGTGCGTGCCATCAGGTGTTGTTGACAGCCAGCCGCGGGCCAGAGGGCGGAGCGAACCGGCCGCTGCCTGCAACGGTCTCGGCAGCCTCTTGCTGCAGCTCCTTCTTGCCCTTCTTGGCCACAGGAGCCTCAGCGGGGCCCGCTGACGGCTGTTCGCGGTCCTTGAGGGCATCGGACGCCGCTGCAGCCGTAACGAGCTCCAGCGCCTTCTTCTGGGCCGCTACGTTGCCACCCATTGCAGACCGATGCAGCGCCAGGAGCAGTTCGGCGCGGGTCTTCGCCGTCCCAACATCAAGCTCGTGGGCAAAATGCTTCGTCAGTGTCGGCACGCTGATGCCGATGGCTGTCGCCACGGCGTCGTTCGTCATGCCGCCAGCCTTGAGGACGCGGACTTTCTCGCGATCCTCCTCGCTCGGCTGAAACGGCCGGCGACCGCTGTTTTTGTTTCCGGCCATCGTGTGAAATTTCCGGGTGAAAGAAAAAATCTGTTGCTGAGGGCGCCGCGGGTCCGGAGAGAGACGGCTTTCGGGACTTTTGACAACCCCCCCCCACGATCAGTGGAGGTGCGCCCCCGCCTGTGGATTGTCTGCCCGTGCAGCGCTGTGCCG
>JACYYJ010041957.1_pt2 | contig 20482 bp, 20 predicted proteins | sample 8236861 | NCBI WGS metagenome assembly JACYYJ01 (sample SAMN14103086, study PRJNA606662) | landfill metagenome | isolation source: landfill solid waste | place: India:New Delhi, Okhla landfill site | collected 2017-11-05
CTGCGCGACCTCGCGAGCGAGATCGAATGGGCCAAGGCGTCCCTCGTGGGGCCGGACGAGTATCCGACCGTCGCGCGGACGCGCCGCCGGGACATCGGGCACCCGGCCGAGCGCGTCGCGGAGGCGTACCGGACCTACGAGGCCCTCAAGAACGAGCGGCGGTTGCTCGACTTCGACGATCTCCTGCTGCACACCACGGCCGCGCTCGAGGAGCACCGTGGCGTGGCGGAGGAGTTCCGGGATCGCTACCGGTGTTTCGTCGTGGACGAGTACCAGGACATCACTCCCGCGCAGCAGCGGTTGCTCGACGCCTGGCTCGGTGGCCGCGACGACGTGACCGTGGTCGGTGACGTCAATCAGACGATCTACTCCTTCGGAGGCGCGTCGCCTCGGCCGTTGTTGAACTTCACCCGGCGTTACCCCGATGCCACGGTGGTCCGGCTGGAGCGGGATTACCGGTCCACGCCCCAGGTGGTGGAGCTGGCGAACCGGGTCATCAGTGGCGCGCGTGGACGTCCGGCGGGAACGCGGTTGCGGCTCATCGGGCAGCGCCCCGACGGGCCACGTCCCACCTTCGCCGAGTACGACGACGAACCGGCCGAGGCCGCGGCGGTGGCGCGACAGGTGCGGTCGCTGGTGGACACCGGTGTCCCGGCCGGGGAGATCGCCGTGCTCTTCCGCGTCAACGCGCAGTCCGAGACCTACGAGCGGGCGCTCGCCGAGGCCGGGGTGCCCTACCAGGTGCGAGGAGGCGAACGCTTCTTCCAACGGCCCGAGGTCCGACAGGCGATGAGTACGTTGCGCACCGCTGCGGCCGCGGAGTCGCGGACGTCCGCCGCCGCGAGCTCCGCCGAACTGCCGGCGATGGTGGGCGACGTCCTCGCGACCGTCGGGTGGACCCCGCGGCAGCCGTCGGGTGGCGCCGCACGGGAACGGTGGAGCGGGCTGCAGGCTCTGTACGAGCTGGCTGAGGAGTTGACGGCCGAGTTCGCCGCTCTCGCGGGGCAGCGGCCGACGTTGACGCGGTACGTCGCGGAGTTGGAGCAGCGGGCGGCGGCGCAACACCCGCCCGCTGTGGATGGCGTGACGCTGGCGTCTCTGCACGCGGCCAAGGGACTCGAATGGGATGCGGTGTTCCTCGTCGGCCTCGCCGACGGAACGGTGCCGATCCAACATGCCACCACGGACGAGGCGGTGGAGGAGGAGCGCAGGCTCTTCTACGTCGGCGTGACTCGCGCGCGGGAGCACCTCGCTCTCAGTTGGTCGCTCTCGCGATCGCCCGGTGGGCGGCCGCATCGGAGGAGGAGTCGCTTCCTCCATGGCCTCGTCCCCGAGGCCGAGGTCCCTGGGCGTGTGCGCCGCCCGTCGCGCCGGCGAGCGGGTGCCCGAGCGCTCTGTCGGGTGTGCGGGCGTGAGCTTCAGTCGACGTTGGAGGTCAAGGTCGGCCGATGCGTGGACTGTCCCTCCGATCTCGACGAGGAACTGCTCGAACGACTCCGGGCCTGGCGAGCGGAGAAGGCGAGGGAGTTGAAGATCCCCGCGTTCGTCGTGTTCACCGACGCGACGCTCGTCGCCATCGCGGAGCAGCGGCCCAGTGACATCCATGGCCTCGTGTCGATCTCGGGTATCGGGGCGACGAAGGCCGAGAGGTTCGGGGAGGACATCCTCGCGGTCGTCGACGGGACGGCCGCTGGGGGCCACTGACCGCACAGCGGTGAAACCGCTGGTCAGCGACACTTTTCGACGAGTTTGCGGGAACTCGGAAAAATAAGTTGCCGTGCCGCTCGCAGGGCAATAACCTGCAAGCACTGGGTGGATACTGTGTGATTCCGGCCGCCGCGGCAGCGGTGGGCCGCCGGACAGAGTGAGGAGGTGCCAGCGATGACGATCTACATGCAGAACGGCATTGCCGGCACGCCGCTGTCCGGGTTCGACCACGTCGCCCGTCGGTGTGGACACGTCACGGTGTCGCGGTATGCGCAGCAGAACGAGGGGACGCGTGTGCGCGTTGGCGTTGTTCCCGTTTCCCCTGCTGTGGCCGGCGTTGTCGATGGCGGAAACACGGCAGTTCGTCGTATGACCGCCGATCTTCCACAGCAGTTCTGGGTTCCGTTGTGCCCACAGGAGAGTGTGCCCTGACCTGAGTGTCAGTGGAACAGGCTCACAAAGGCCGCGGAACCGATATTCGGATCCGCGGCCTTTGTGCTGTGCGGATTCGGGTGTCGGCTGAATCGAGTAGCGCACAACAACAAGAGGGAGAAAATCAATGCCATCGGCGACCGCCTTCGCGTCAGAGAAGGCGTCGGAGAAGGTGCTGACCGACGACGTAAGTGCAATGGGTGTGGCCGGAATGCTGGACTCGGTGACGGCGCCTGAAGCCGATCTTCCGTGTCGTTCCGGTGACGCGGACCTGTGGTTCGCCGAGAGGCCGGCGGACCTGGAGCGCGCGAAGTACCTGTGCGGCGACTGTCCGGTCAGGAACTCCTGTCTGGCCGGCGCACTGGCCAGGCGCGAACCGTGGGGAGTCTGGGGCGGCGAGATCTTCGAACGAGGAGCGATCGTGGCGAGGAAGAGGCCGCGTGGCCGACCCCGCAAGCACCCGGTGCAGCCCCCTGCGTCGGCGACGACCCCCGTCACCCAGCGAAGCGAACAGCGGAGTGCGGCATGACCACCATGTTCCGCGATTCCACGACGCTGTACCCGAAAACCATTCACGGAGACGAGCGCACCACCGATCGTCCCGGATCGACCGACAAGGAATTCACTGCCATGTTGATGAATGAAGAACTCGCCAGAGAACGAATACGGGATATGCTCCAAGCCGCGTCCGATCGACGCGCCGCCCGCGACGCGAGAAGACCTCGGAAACGAGTGCGTACGGTCGACGAGGTTCATCGCTGGGCGCAGAGCAATCCACTGTGAAGGGTGCGGGGGCAGCGGCGTACGTCGCTGCCCCCGTCCTCGTCCGTGCTGGGAAGGAACGTCGACATGCCGGGTACGACTCATGACGACATCGACTGGGCTTCGAGGCTCACGGAGTTGCGACGGTTGGACGCGCTCGAACGCGCAGCCGTGCACGAGGTCGCTGAGAAGCTGGCCGGGGGAGCGCCACCGGATGCGGTCGTCGTGGACGCGGGATGCGGCGCTGGGGGAATGAGCGCCGCCCTGGCCTCCGTGCTGCGGAACAACGGAGGCGGGACGCTCGTGCTCGTGGACGCCGTCGAGGAGCTGCTCGATGCGGCTCGGGAGTCGGCCACCGCGGCGGGCGGGGATGCCGTGTCCGTGAGTGCCGTGGCCGCGGACGTCGCCACGGAGCCGCTCGGGTCGACGGTGCCGGGAGCCGATCTGGTGTGGGCGTCGGCGATGGTGCACCACCTGCCGGACCAGCAGGCCGGCGTGGCGGCGCTGGCGGCGATGCTGGCTCCGGGAGGGGTGCTGGCGCTCGCCGAGGGTGGAACGCCCCAGCAGTTCCTCCCCTGGGACATCGGCCTGGGCCGCCCCGGATTGGAAGCGCGGCTCAACATGGCGCGAGACGACTGGTTCGGCGAGCTGCGCGCCGGTATCCACGGCGCGGTACCCATGCCGTACGGCTGGACGACGGCACTGACTCGGGCCGGTCTCGAGGACGCGACGTCGTTCAGCTATCTCGTCGAGCACCCCGCGCCCGCGAGCGAGGCTGCGCGCCGGTACGCGGTCGCGCGATTCACCTGGCTCGCCGAGACCGTGGGCGACCGGTTGAGTGCGACCGACCGGGAGGTCGTCACCGCGTTGCTCGACCCGGGCGGCCCCCACTTCCTCGGCGCACGGGACGACGTCTTCCTGCTGTACGCCCGCACGGTCCACACCGCGCGGCGGCCTCGGTGACCTCGCTTCCATCGGTCACCCGCGAGCTTCGGACAGCACGGTCGGACGGGGGCGTCGAGCGGCGTAGCGGAAGGCACGAACCAGCTCGGCGATGACGAGATCACCGTGGTGCCGGACCATCGAAGACGGGCTGCGCACCAGCACGACGCCCGCGGAAGCCAGGGCGAGCCGGTCGCGCTCCTGCTGCGCCCTCGGCCGGTGGGTGCTGGTGGGAGGTGTGACAGACCATGCCAGCCCGACGTCGTCCCACCACGCGTCGACCGTGCCCAGGGGACGCCGGTCGCGGGTGAGCACCGTCGTGTCCCACCGCGGGGGCGGGAGAGGACAGCGGCGGGCCAGCTCGCGCGCGCTTCGGCGGACGTCGCACGCGTCGGTGTGGGCGAGCGTGCGGAGGTGCATGCGAACGGCGGCCGAACCGCGCTGTGAGCCCTCGTCGACCTCTGCTCGGAGCTCGTCGAGGTCGCACAGCCCCTCCTCGATCGTGAGCGCCAACAGCCGCCGGATTCGTTCGGGATCGGTCTCGCGACGGGCCGCGTCGACCACCGCCCGCGTCGGGGGTGCGTAGGGGAGCCCGTCGATGAGGACGGGTGCCGGGAGGCGTGCGGTGCGTTCGACGGTCAGGAACGCGGGCGGCGTCAGCCGACGACCCGCGGACACGAGAGTCTGCACGACCCTGGGGGCCGGGAGACGGACACCGTGTGCCCGGAGAGCGTCGACACCCGTGATGACGCCCTCCGGCCCGAGGTAGGCGATGGCGGCGTGCAGCAGTTGGTGCCGGGTCGGCTCACCGCAGCCCAGCAGGACCACGCCCGTGGCGATGCGTCGCCATGGGCCGCCCGGTCTGCACCGTTTGGTGATCGTGCTCGGGTGGACGCCGAGGGAGCGCAGTTGAGCCACCGACAGCACCAGCGCTTGCGGATCGGCCGGGCGAGCCGATGTGCTCGCTGTGGAGAACACCGACGTCATCGTGGGGCCGACGAGGCGGTCGGAGGGCTGCGTGACCGGGGTCGCTACCGATGTCGTTGTTGCCATGCGCCGAGCTTGCACCGCCCGCACCGGGTCGGGCGCAGCTTCCCGCGCGATGTGGACAACCGCAGGCTGTCAACGGTGCCACTCACACCGCGCCGGGTGCTCCTGTGGACAACTCGCGTCAGGCAGCGAAGCCCGGCTGCCACCGCTCGACGATGCTCCGCACGGGCAGCTCGGCGTCCAGTTGGCACAGGATGCCGATGGCACCGGCCGTCACGCGGTGGATGAGCAGCCACTGCGGCGGTAGGTTCAGCGACCGGCCGGTGTGGAAGTCCTTGTTCCGCGTGTCGCCCATGCGCATGGCCTGCTTCTGGGCCCACTCCCGCGTGAAGTGGAACGTCTCCTCGGTGAGCGGAGCGACGAGGGGCAGCAACCACGCGTGGACGTCGTCGGCGTCGAGCCCCACCTCCGGGCGCACGAAGCCCTCCGCCCTCAGCACTTCGAAGAGGTCCTGCGAGCGACCTTCGAGAGCCAGCCGCATCATCACGCCGAGGGCGTGTGGCGCGCCGTCCGGCAGGTGCGCGACGGCACCGAAGTCGATGACACACAGCCGGCCGTCGTCGAGCAGCATGAAGTTGCCGGGGTGCGGGTCGGAGTGGAGAAGGCGGACCCGCGCCGGCGACGAGTAGTGGAACTCGGCGAGGAGCCGGCCCGCTTCGTTGCGTTCCTCTCTGGAACCGCCGGCGATGATCTTCGAGTACGGCGTGCCGGTGACCCACTCGGACACGATCACCTTGGGGGCGCTCGCCACGACTCGGGGAACGTACACGTTCTCGTCGCCGTGGAACGCCTTCGCGAACCGCCGCTGGTTGTCGGCTTCGCTCCGGTAGTCGAGCTCCTCGTTCATGCGGTCGGCGAGTTCGTTGAGCAGGGGCTTCACCTCGGCCCCCGGCAGAAGGGCCTGGAACAGCCTGCTGAACCGCTGGAGCTGCCTCAGGTCGCTGCGCAGCGCCTCGTCGGCACCCGGGTACTGGACCTTGACGGCGACTTCCCGGCCGTCGTGCCAGACGGCCCGGTGGACCTGCCCGATGCTCGCGGACGCGGCGGGTTCGTCGTCGAACTCGGCGAACCGCTGCATCCACGACCGACCCAGTTGCTCGGCGAGGACGCGCCGCGTCTGCCGTGCCGGCATCGGGGGCGCAGCAGCCTGGAGCCGGGTCAGCGCATCCCGGTACGGAGCGGCGAACTCCTCGGGAACGGCGGCCTCGAACACGCTGAGTGCCTGCCCGAACTTCATCGCGCCGCCCTTGAGGGTGCCGAGCACCTCGAACAGCTGCTCCGCGGCCTTGGCCGACAGCGTGGCGTTGACGTCCTCGGCGCTCTGCCCGGTGAGCCGCCGTCCCCATCCGCCCACGGCCCGACCTGCTATGCCGAGTGGCAGGCTCGCGAGCTTCGCCGTGCGTGCCGCTGTCCGCCGAGGCAGGGGCGTGTCCTGGTCGCCGGGAGAGTCGTGGGAGTCCGTCACGACAGCGATTCTGCCTTCCGGATCACCACTTCCGCACTTATTTCAGCGTGTGAAGAGGAAGTCAGTGGCCCGGTCGCTGCCAGGGAGCGCCACACGGGCAGCGCGGATGGGGCGGCCACTCGCGCCTGGTGACGACCCCCGTGAGGCAGTCCAGCTCGAGTGTCGCGTTCCAGATCGGCGGAGGCGCCGCGCGCAGCGCGACGGGGGCTGCGGCGAGAGCCCGGAACGCCTGGCCCACCGCCAGGGCGGCGGTGCCGTGCACGCTCGTGACATCCGCCTCCTGGTAACGACCCGCGAGTTGTCCCGCGATCCGGGGCCAACACGCGTCCCTGCCGGTGCGGTGCAGGTCCGCGCACCGCAGGCAGCTCGTCCGGCCGGGCACGACGAGTGGTCCGACGATGCCGATCCCGTCGCGCACCCTCGCCACCAGGTGTGGCACGCCACCGGCCACCAGGTCTGTCACGACTTCCGGTGCGGGTACGACGGCGTCGGTCAGGAGGACCAGCTCCGTCGTCGCGGTACCGGGCCTGAGGCGCGTGAGCCGGACCTCGGGATCGAGCCGTCTCGCGAGGTCGGCGAGCGCGGCCGTGCGTTGCCGACCGACGTCCTCGTGGCGGAGTCCCGACCCGACGTCGGTCCTGGCCACCGTGCCGTCGGCGGCGATGGAGAGCCGCACGACGCCCGCTCCGACGAGGAGCGTGGTGACCGCGGCCGCCAACCGGCCTCCGCCGTGCAGACCGATCGCGTGCCTGGCCGACGGGACGACGCCGAACGGGCTCGGGACTCGCCCGGACCGCGCGGTCTGTGTCTCCGCGTCCTCGACCAGCCCGCGCTCGGTGAGGTCGTGGAGCACGGCTTTGAGCCGCCCGGCGTGCTCGGTGCGTACCAGCGACAGCAGTGTCTCGGTGCTGCGACGGCCGTCCAGGCCGCGAAGTACGTCCACGAGGCTCGGCGGCAGGTCGGTCGCGATGACCGCGTGGCGCGGATCGAGGCCGATCTGGAGCTCGTTGGCACGACGCTCCACCACGGGAAGCCCCGCGCGGAGCCGTGGGCGCCTCGGCAGGGGCACGCCGGAGACGACCTTCGTGAGCGATCCGGTCATGCGCCCACTGTGACGGCTAGTCTCCCGGCCCGCACACGCCGTAACCGAGTTGTCCACAGGCCGGAACACATGTGGACAACCGCGGGTGATCCGCGCCCGTGATCACCACGATGTCGGTGCTTGCCCTTACCTTTGTTTCCGTGGCCGATGCACGGGTTCCCTCGCTGAGGAATCGGAACAGCACGCAGCGAAACACCGCTGGCACAGAGGAAAACGTGGAGGTTCGGCGGAGTGCGCGACGCCGCCGGACGGTCACCGCATACCGGGACGGTGACAAGCTCGTCGTACTGATTCCCGCCACGATGACGAAGGCGGAGGAGAAGCACTGGGTGGCCGAGATGCAGCGCAAGCTGCAGCGCACGGAGAGTCGTCGCGCGAGTCCCGCGCGAGCGTCGGACGAGGCGCTGCTCCTGCGCTGCACACAGCTCTCACAGCGCTACCTCGACGGAACGGCTCAGCCCGCGAGCGTGCGCTGGGTTCCGCCCATGCGCACGCGGTGGGCGTCGTGTACGCCGGCCGACCGCACCATCAGGGTCAGTGAACGGCTCCGGGACGTGCCGTCGTGGGTGCTCGACTACGTCCTCGTGCACGAACTGGCGCACCTACGGGTAGCCGAGCACAACCGCACGTTCTGGAACCTGGTCAGGCGTTACCCCAAGACGGAGCGGGCGATCGGCTACCTCGAAGGACTGTCCGCCGCCGAACGAGTCGGCGGGTCCGGCTGCGGCGAGACCTGAGGTCGGCCGTCAGGCGTCGCCGGGCCGGGGACCGTTGTCGCCGCTCTCGCCGTCCTCACTGTCCGGCGCCCCGTCGTCGCCGGCGTCCCGGCGGTCGGAGCTGTCGCCCTGCTCAGCCCGCGCAGCACGCTCGAGCTCCTCGATCGGGTCGACCCCTCCACTGAGGGCGCCGGTGTCGCCCAGCCGTTCCGCGAACTCCATCGGGTCGTCGAGGTCGTCGGCCGTGGGCATGAGGTCCGGATGGGTCCAGAGGTTGTCCCTGACCTGCATTCCGTGACGGTCACCCACGAGCTTCCACAGCGCGGAGGCGGCCCGCATGCGACGCGGACGCAGTTCGAGGCCCACGAGCGTGGCGAACGTCTGCTCGGCCGGTCCGCCGCTCGCGCGACGGCGGCGCAGCGTCTCGCGCAGCGCGTTCGCGCCGGGGAGTCGATCGCCGACGGCGTCGGCCACGACCACGTCGACCCAGCCCTCCACGAGCGCGAGCAACGTCTCCAACCTGCCGAGCGCGGCCTGCTGCTCGGGAGTGGTCTGCGGTTCGAGGAGGCCGGAGGACATCATCTCCTCGATGCCGGCCGGGTTGGTGGGGTCGACGCGTCCGGCGAGCTGCTCGAGTGCCGAGGTGTCGACCGTGATGCCGGAGGCGAACTCCTCGACCGTCGCCAGCAGGCGCTGCCGCAGCCACGGGACGTGGGCGAAGAGCCGCTGGTGGGCGGCCTCGCGCGCGGCGATGAAGACGAGCACCTCGCTCTTCGGGCGCTCCAGCCCCTCGGTGAACTTGTCGATGTTCTTCGGCAGCAAGGCCGACGTGGCTTCGGGTCCCAGCGGAAGACCCACGTCCGTGGACGTCAGCACCTCCGAGGCGAGCCCGGCCAGCGCGTTGCCGAGCTGCGAGCCGAAGGCCATGCCGCCCATCTGACTGACCATCGACAGCAACGGCCCGGCGGCCTGCTTGGCCTCCTCGGGGAGTGCTTGCATCCACGCCCCGGAGACCTGCTTGGCGACCGGGTCGCACAGCCGCTGCCAGGTGGGCAGCGTCTTCTCGATCCAGTCCCGGGCCGTCCAACTCGTGGTGGTGGTGGCTCCGGCGGGCAGGATCGTGGCCTCGTCCAGCCAGAGTTCCGCGAGGTGGGCGGAGTCGCGCACAGCCGTCTCGCCCGAGTCGCCCGCGGAGAAACCCATCTGCCCCTCGGACCCGAGGCGTTGAAGGGCGATCTGTTTGGCCAGGTCGTAGTTCACGGGCCCCGAGGAACTGCCAGCCTGGCTGAGCATCTGCCCGAGCTGGCTGAGCATCTGCCCCAGCTGCTGGAAGGCGTCGGCGCCTGAGCCGGACTGCCCTCCCGACGAGTCGTTGTCGCGGCCTTTGTCGGGATCGGGCAGGCCGAAGCCGAACGGTGGGTTGCTCATAAACACCACCGTACGCGGGTCGTGGGGACGTGTGGAGAACGGACCGTGACGCCCATGACGTGCGTATGTGGCCCGGTCCGTAGGCTTGTCGCGTGAGTGACTCCCCGGACAAGGCAGCGCCCCCGGAGCCCACCGAGCCCGCCGAGGAAACCGCTCGACCAGCTGTCGGCGCATCCCGTGACAGCGCGGGGGCGGAGCCCACGTCGAAGCAGGTGCGTCGCGGTCGGCGCCGCTTGAGCAGACGTGGCTGGACGATGCTGGCGAGCGGCGTCCTCGTGCTCACGTTCGCGATGGTCGGTGCCTTCGTGCGGGTGCCCTACGTCGCCCTCGGGCCCGGACCGACGTACGACACGCTCGGCGCGGTCGACGGCACCGAGGTGATCAGGATCGACGGGCAGCGGACCTACCCGACGGGCGGCGAGCTGCGGATGACCACCGTCTCCCTCAACGACAACATGACCATGTTCGGCGCGCTGGGCATGTGGCTGAGCGGGCGTTACGCGCTGGCTCCGCGCGAGGAGTACTTCCAGCCCGGCCAGTCGGAGGAGGAAGTGCGGCGGGAGAACCTGCGGCAGTTCCAGGACTCCCAGAGCAACGCCGAGGTCGCGGCGTTGCGTCGCCTCGGGCACCCGGTGGAGGTCGTGGTGGACCAGGTGGTGGACGACAGTCCCGCCGCCGGTTTCCTCGAGCCCGGCGACCGGATCGTCGAGGTCGACGGCAAGGAGGTCGCCGACTCGGCCGCGGTGCGCGAGGTGCTCGGCGCGACGCGTCCCGGCCAGACGGTGTCGGTGACCTACCAGCGGGGTGAGGACGCCGAACGCACGGAGAAGGTGACGTTGGCGGAGCACCCGGAGGCGGCGTTCGGTTTCCTGGGGATCCAACCCACCGACAACGTCGACGTGCCGTTCACGGTGGACATCGCGCTGGAGGACGTCGGTGGACCTTCCGCCGGGCTGATGTTCGCGCTCGCGATCGTCGACGAGTTGACCCCGGGGCAGCTCACCGGAGGCGAACACGTCGCCGGCACCGGGACCATCGACGCGAACGGCAACGTCGGTGCCATCGGGGGGATCTCGTTCAAGCTCGTGGCTGCTCGTGAGGCGGGCGCGACCGCGTTCCTCGTTCCCGAGGAGAACTGTGCCGAGGCCGTGGCGGCCGCCCCTGAGGGGCTCACCCTCTTCCGGGTGGGCACGTTGGACGACGCGGTCGGAGCGCTGGAGGCGCTGGCCGACGGGCGTTCCGCACCGGTGTGCGGAACCTGAGCGGCGCGGTGATCCGCCGATCCCGTCCAGCTGCGAGGCAGGCCGACGGGATCGGCGACCGGGAGCCGTCAGGGCTGCAGCGTCGCCCGTAGCGCCGCGATGAGGTTGGGTGCGAGGTCCGCGCTCTCGACGACCTCGTCCACTGCGTCCGTCCCGTCCGTGTCGTCCGTGTCGTCGCCGGGCACTCCACCGCGGAGGCGCATCACGCACGACGCCGAGCCCTCGCGGAGCACCGCGGCCACGATGCGGGCCTCCGTGCGGCGCGGGTGGTCCGCGGCCGCCTGACGAAGACGTTCGAGGTCCTCGGCGCTGACGTCACCCTCGGTGTCGGTGCCGACGAGGCCGGGCAGCTCCGACTCCGCGTCCGGCGGCAGCACGATGATCTCCTGGGCGAGGGCGCAGCCGTGCACGGCGTCGGGCCAGGCGATGCGACCCAGGGCCTCCGCGAGGTCGCCTTCGGGCAGGGCGTCCTGGGCGACCGGGGTGAACTCGCTGTCCGGGTCGAGCTGGTCGGCGAGTTCGGGCTGCTCGCGGAGGATGTCCGCCGTCGGTACCAGCGCGAACAGCTGCGGCTGTTGATCCCAGCCTCCGCTCGCNNACGAACTCCTCGACCTCGCGGGCCAACGCGGCTACTCTTCCGGGACCTGCCGGGTTCTCGCTCTCCGTCATGGGGCCATCCTGGCAGGTCACGGGCTGCTCCTGCGCGGCGCCCGATTTGGGGGGCTTCGGGAACTCAGGTCGCGGTCCGTACAGTTAAGTAACCAGGGACGCTCGCAGGTCCGCGCCCTGACAACGACAGCCTTGACCACGGGGAGTGTGCGTAGTGGCCACCCGGCCCCCAGCCAGTCTGCCGAAGCTTTCTCGGCGAGCCCGCGTGCTGCTGATCATCGCGGCCGTCATCGTTCTCATGCTCCTACTCGGGGCCCGTCTGCTGGACACGTACGTGGACTGGCTCTGGTACGGCGAGGTGGAGGCGCGCGGCGTCTTCACGACCGTGCTGCTCACCCGCGTGGCCCTGTTCTTCGGCACGGGTGTCCTGGTGGGTGGTCTGCTCGGGTTGAGCCTGTGGCTGGCCTACCGCACCCGCCCGGTGTTCGTGCCGGTGTCGAGCACCGACGACCCGCTCGCGCGGTACCGCACGGTGATCGCGGCCCGCACGAAGACCTTCGGCATCGGCATCCCGGTCGTGACCGGCCTCATCGCGGGTGCGAGTGGCCAGAGCAACTGGGAAGTCGTGCAGATGTGGCTGAACGGAACGGAGTTCGGCAAGCCGGACCCGGTGTTCGGCAAGGACGCGGGCTTCTACACGTTCGACCTGCCGTTCTACGGCTGGCTGCTCGGCTGGGTCTTCGTGGCGCTGATCGTGTCGTTCTTCGGGGCCGCCATCACGCACTACCTCTTCGGTGGTATCCGGCTCGCGGGCCGCGGCGGTCAGGTCTCGAGTGCGGCGCGCGTGCACCTGCTCGTCCTGATCGGCGTGTTCGTGCTGTTCAAGGCTCTGGAGTACTTCCTCGACCGGTACGAGCTGCTGCAGGCCGGGCGTAACGACCTCTTCACCGGTGCGGCCTACACCGACCTGCACGCGGCCATGCCGGCCAAGCTGATCCTGCTGTGCATCTCGGTGCTGTGCGCCATCGCGTTCTTCGCGGGCGCGTTCCTGCGCAACATTCAGCTGCCGGCGATCGCTCTGGTGCTGCTGTTGCTGTCCGGGCTGATCCTCGGTGTCGCGTGGCCCGCGGTGCTGGAGCAGTTCTCGGTCCGCCCGAACGCGAACGAGAAGGAAGCCCAGTCGATCGAGCACAACATGGAGGCGACGAAGTTCGCCTACCAGCTCGACACCGAGAGCGTCGACATGCGCGACGACTACACGGGCAACACGACCGCCTCGCCGGAGGAGATCCGGTCGGACGACGGCACGATCCCCAACATCCGTCTGCTCGACCCGAACGTGCTGAGCTCGACCTTCACGCAGCGGGTCGGCCGGGAGAACTTCTACGGGTTCCCGGACAAGCTCGACGTCGACCGTTACACGGTGGACGGCAAGGAGCAGGCGTACATCGTCGCCGCGAAGGAGATCAAGACCAGCGGCCTCGCGGAGAACCAGCAGACCTGGATCAACCGCCACCTGGTGTACACGCACGGCAACGGGTTCGTGGCCGCGCCGGGCAACACCATCGACCGGGCGTTGGAAGACGCCAACAGCGACGGCGGCTACCCGCTGGCCCGCACGAGCGACACCCAGAACCCCGAGGGGTCCGGGATCCGGGTCGACGAGCCCCGCATCTACTACGGCGAGCTGGCCACCGACTACGCGATCGTGGGCGGTACGCCGGGGCAGGCACCGGGTGAGTACGACACCGCGACCGACCGGAGCTACCTCTACAAGGGCAAGGGTGGCGTGCCGATCGACAACCTGTTCAACAGGTTGGTGTTCGCGGCGCAGTACGGGGAGCGGAACATTCTGTTCTCCGACCAGATCAGCGACGGCGCCAAGATCATGTACAACCGCGACCCCAGGGAGCGGGTGGAGAAGGTCGCGCCGTGGCTGACCGTGGACGGCGACCCGTACCCGGCGGTGATCGACGGACGCATCAAGTGGATCGTCGACGGCTACACGACGCTGAACAACTACCCGTACTCGCAGCAGACGTCGTTGGGTGGCGCCACGGAGGACTCGCTCACCGGCGTGGCACGTCAGCAGGACAACCGGATCAACTACATCCGTAACTCCGTCAAGGCCACCGTCGACGCGTTCGACGGCACCGTGACGATGTACGAGATGGACAAGAACGACCCGGTGCTGAAGACGTGGATGAAGACCTTCCCGGGCCTGGTCCAGCCGCAGGAGAAGATCACCGACGAGCTGCGTGCGCACTTCCGGTACCCGGAGGACATCTTCAAGGTGCAGCGCGAGCTGCTCACGAAGTACCACGTGAAGGACGCACAGGAGTTCTACTCGACCCAGACCTTCTGGAACGTGCCGCAGGACCCGACGCAGGAAGGCGGCCTCGACCCGAACTCCGACGCGGCGAACCAGCCGCCGTACTACATCTACGCGCAGGCGCCGGGGCAGAACGAGCCGACGTTCCAGATCACGAGCGCGTTGACTCCGTTGGCGCGGCAGTATCTGGCGGCCTGGGTGACCGTGTCCTCCGATCCGGAGACCTACGGCAAGATGACGGTGCTGAAGCTGCCCACGGGCGGTGGGCAGCAACTGGAAGGCCCGGTGCAGGTCCAGAACGCCTTCCAGAGCAACCCGAAGTTCACTCAGGACCGGACGTTGCTGGGTAATCAGAGCGTCGACATCATCTACGGCAACCTGCTCACGCTGCCGGTCGCGGGTGGATTCCTCTACGTCGAACCGGTCTACATCCAACAGCGCAACGCGCAGAGCTATCCGCAGCTCGCTCGCGTTCTGGTGTCGTACGGCGGTCGCATCGGGGTGGCCTCGACGCTGAACGAAGCGCTCGACGAGGTGTTCGGCGAGGGCACCGGTGAGGCGGCCACAGGCCCGGCTGAGGACGGACAGGACGGCAGCGACGGCTCGGACGGATCCGACAACCAGCAGCAGCCGCCGCCGAGTCCCGACGACGACCAGCAGGCGACACCGCCGGCGACCGGTGGCAGTGGCGACGCCGACGTCGACAAGGCCGTCGCCGACATCCAGTCGGCGCTGGAGAAGCTGAGGCAGGCGCAGCAGTCGGGTGACTTCGCGGCTCAGGGTGAGGCGCTCAAGGAGCTCGACGCGGCCGCCGCGCGCTACGAGGACCTCACAGGGCCAGGAAACTGATCATGTGATCTAGGGAACACCCACTTTGCGTCAGGGCATCACTCTGACGTAAGGTGGGTGTTACCGAAGAGGTGAGAGCCACGGCCGACACACTCCGGGACCCCCCGAAAATCGGGGGAAACGGATGTGCTAGAGTGGAAATCACAACGACGCGGGGTGGAGCAGCTCGGTAGCTCGCTGGGCTCATAACCCAGAGGTCGCAGGTTCGAATCCTGTCCCCGCTACCACCAGACGAAGGCCCGGATCAATGATCCGGGCCTTCGTCGTGTGTTCACCTCGGTGCGCAGGGTGAATCGGCAGTTCCATTGTGGACCTCACCCTTGACCACTGTGGACAGATGCCGATTTTCATGGCACGGTAGGAGGCGTGTCCGATTTGAACGCAACTGCCGCAGCACTGCTTGGTTTGCTCCACGACGGTCCCGCTACCGGTGGCGAACTCGTCGCGGCGGCTGAGGAACGATTCGGCACGTTCTTCAGCGTCACGAGGAGTCAGGTCTACCGAGAGCTGCCCGCCCTGCACAAGGAGGGCTACGTCCGGCTGGGCAAGCAGGGGCCCCGGTCGAGCCAGCAGTACGTCCTCACCGCCGCAGGCAAGAAGGCCTTCAAGGCGTGGCTGATGACCGCGTCCTCGCCCGACCACCTGCGCAGCCCGCTGATCCTCCGGTTGGTCAACTCGGGTGTGCTGACGCCGAAGCAGCGCGCCAACCTCTTCGAGTCGGCCCGCGAGACCTACAAGGCCGAGCTCGACGAGGCCAGGGCCGCGGTGAAGGCCGCGACCGACCCCGTGGAGAAGGCGGTCGCCGAGTTCGGGCAGGCGCACGCCAGGGCGGCGCTGAAGCTGCTCGACGCCGTGTCCTCCGCCTGACCGGCCTGACGGCCGTGGTGCGGCGGCACACCGGAAACGACGAGAACGGCGAGTCGAAGCGACCGCCCGGGTAGCGGTCGCTCGATTTGCCGTAACCTTGTGTTTCGTGAGTGTCGACTTCGAAGCTGCGCTGAATGACCTCGGCGGCAAGCTGGCCCAGATCGAGGCCGTGATGGATCTGGATTCGCTCCGCAAGGAGGTCGCCGAGCTGGAGGAGGAAGCCGCCCGCCCGGACCTCTGGAACGATCCGGAGGTCGCGCAGAAGGTGACCAGCCAGCTGTCCCACAAGCAGGCGTCGCTGCGCAAGGTCAGCGAACTGCGCCAGCGCGTCGACGACCTCGCCGTGCTGCACGAGCTGGCGGAGGCGGAGGGCGACGCGGCCAGCCGTTCCGAGGCGGAAGCGGAGCTCGAAGGCCTGTCGCGGGACATCGACGCGCTCGAAGTGCGGACGCTCCTCTCCGGTGAGTACGACGAGCGCAACGCCGTCGTGACCATCCGCTCCGAGGCGGGCGGCGTGGACGCGGCCGACTGGGCCGAGATGCTGCTCCGCATGTACCTGCGGTGGGCCGAGCGGCACAACTACCCGACCGAGGTGTACGACATCTCGTACGCCGAGGAGGCGGGCATCAGGTCGGCCACCTTCAAGGTCAGCGGGCCCTACCTCTACGGGACGCTTTCGGTCGAGCAGGGCACCCACCGGCTCGTCCGGATCTCCCCGTTCGACAACCAGAGCCGGCGCCAGACGTCGTTCGCTCACGTCGAGGTCCTCCCCGAGGTCGAGGAGGTCGACCACGTCGAGATTCCCGAGAAGGACATCCGCGTGGACGTCTACCGCTCGTCGGGCCCGGGTGGGCAGAGCGTGAACACCACCGACTCGGCCGTGCGGATCACCCACCTGCCGACCGGCATCGTCGTGTCGTGTCAGAACGAGAAGTCGCAGCTGCAGAACAAGGCGTCGGCGATGAAGGTGCTGCAGGCCAAGCTGCTGCAGCGCAAGAAGGAAGAGGAGCGCAAGGAACTGGACGCGCTCCGGGACAGCGGTTCGAGCTGGGGCAACCAGATGCGCTCGTACGTGCTGCACCCGTACCAGCTGGTCAAGGACCTGCGCACCGAGCACGAGGTGGGTAACCCGGCGGCCGTCCTCGACGGCGAGTTGGACAGCTTCCTCGAGGCCGGGATCCGGTGGCGCAAGCAACAGGCCGAGGCGGCGTAGGCACCGAGCGTGGGTCGGCCGCGGGGCCGGTGGTCAACCGAGGCTTAACCGGCCCCGACTGTAGGATTGCCGACCGTGATCCGGCTTGAGAGTGTCTCCAAGGTCTACAAGACCTCGTCGCGTCCCGCGCTCGCGGACGTCTCGGTCGATGTGGACAAAGGTGAATTCGTCTTCCTCATCGGTCCGTCGGGCTCAGGGAAGTCGACGTTCCTGCGGCTGCTGCTGCGGGAGGAGGTGCCCACCCGCGGCCGGGTGATGGTGTCGAACTTCGACGTCGCCAAACTGCCCCGGCGCCGCGTGCCCAGGCTGCGGCAGACGATCGGGTGCGTGTTCCAGGACTTCCGGTTGCTGACCAACAAGACCGTGGCGGGCAACGTCGCGTTCGCGCTCGAGGTGATCGGCAAGCCGAAGAAGACCATCGACAGGGTCGTCCCCGAGGTCCTGGAGCTGGTCGGTCTGGACGGCAAATCCGATCGGATGCCACACGAGCTGTCCGGTGGTGAGCAGCAGCGGGTCGCGATCGCGCGGGCGTTCGTGAACCGTCCCCTCGTGCTGCTCGCCGACGAGCCCACCGGGAACCTGGACCCCGACACGAGTCAGGACATCATGCTCCTGCTGGAGCGCATCAACCGCACCGGAACGACGGTGCTGATGGCCACCCACGACCACTCGATCGTCGACTCCATGCGTCGTCGGGTCGTCGAACTGGACCACGGGCAGGTGGTTCGCGACGATCGGCGCGGCGTGTACGGCGTCGGTCGCTGACGTCTGCGGCCATCCTGGCGTTTCGCACCCCCACCCGCCCCACTTCCCCCGACCCAAGGAATCCCCCTACCGATGCGTGCCAGCTTCGTCTTCAGCGAAGTCATCACCGGCCTTCGCCGGAACGTCACGATGACGATCGCGATGATCCTCACCACGGCCATCTCGCTCGGGATGTTCGGTGGTGGTCTGCTGTTCGTCCGCACGATCGACAAGATGAAGGCGAACTACCTCGACGACGTGCAGGTGACGATCTACCTGAACGACGAGGTCAGTTCGAGCGACGACACGTGCTCGGCGCAGACGTGCACCACGTTGCGACAGTCGTTGGAGACGAATCCGGGCGTCGAGTCGGTGGTCTTCGAGAACCGCGACCAGGCGTACGAGCGCTTCCAGGAGATCTTCGAGGGGCAGCCGGAGCTCGTCGAGCTCGCCCGGCCGGAGTCGCTGCCCTCGTCGTTGCACGTCAAGCTCGTCGATCCGGAACGCAGTGACGTGCTCGTGCAGGAGTACTCCGCGATGGAGGGCGTCGACCACGTCGACGACCAGAACAAGTTCCTCGAACGCTTCTTCGACATCCTCAACGCCGGTCGCAACGGGACGTTCATCATCGCGTTGATCGCCGCGCTCGCGGCCGTGCTGTTGATCGCGAACACCATCCAGGTGTCGGCGTTCACCCGGCGCACCGAGGTGGGCATCATGCGTCTCGTGGGTGCCACGCGCTGGTACACGCAGCTGCCGTTCCTTCTGGAGGCGGTGGTCGCCGGTGTGCTGGGCGCGGTCATCGGGACGTCCGGGCTGGTCGCGTTGAAGTACCTGGTGCTCGACTCGATCATCGAGTCGACCGGTGGCGTCATCCCGCAGCTCCTGCTGGCCGACATCCTCGTGTACGCGGCGCCGATCCTGCTCGGGACGTCCGTATTGATCTCGGCCGTCACGGGTTACGCGACGTTGCGTCTGTACGTGCGCCACTAATTCGGTCGGGTCAGGTGTCCGCGGGAAGATACAGTCGAGGTATGGCGAAAGAAGTCGGTCAGAAGGTGATCGCGTCGAACCGGCGCGCCCGGCACGACTACACGATCATCGACACCTACGAGGCCGGGGTGGCGCTCGTGGGTACGGAGGTCAAGAGCCTGCGAGCGGGCAAGGCGTCGCTGGCCGACTCGTTCGCCACCGTGGACGACGGCGAGGTCTTCCTGCGGGGCCTGCACATCCCCGAGTACGCGCACGGCACGTGGACCAACCACGAGCCGCGGCGGACGCGCAAGCTGCTGCTGCACCGCAAGGAGATCGAGAAGCTGATCGGCAAGACCAAGGAGTCGGGGCTCAGCCTCGTGCCGCTCTCGCTGTACTTCAAGAACGGCAAGGTGAAGGTCGAGTTGGCGCTGGCGAAGGGCCGCAAGGCGCACGACAAGCGGCAGGCCATCGCCAAACGCGACGCCCAGCGGGAGATGGCGCGGGCCGTGGGCCGGGCGGCGAAGGGCAAGTATCGCCGTTGAGTGCCGCAGACGGTCACCACGGGCCGGGACCGCGGTCCGACGACGATGTCGCGGACTGGGTGCGTGGACTCGGGCTCGACGGCCTCGTGGACATCCACGTGCACTTCCTGCCCGAGCGGGTGTTGCGCAAGGTGTGGGCGTACTTCGACGAGGCCGAGAAGCACTACGGGCGGCCGTGGCCGGTGCAATACCGGTTGCCGCAGTCCGAACGCGTGGAGGCGTTGCGGTCGTTGGCGGTAAGGGCGTTCGCGCCGCTGGTGTACCCGCACAAGCCCGACATGGCGGAGTGGCTCAACGGGTGGGTCCGCGAGTTCGTGGCCGACGTGCCCGAGGCCGTGCCCACCGCCACGCTCTATCCGGAGCAGACGGTCGCGAAGTACACCGAGGACGCCCTCGACGCGGGAGTGCGCTGCTTCAAGGCTCACGTGCAGGTCGGTGCGTACGACCCCCGGGACACGACGCTGGACCGGGCCTGGGGGGCGATCGCCGACGCCGGGGTTCCGGTGGTGATCCACTGCGGGCACGGACCGTTGCGGGGCGAGCACACGGGCATCGGGGTGTTCGACGAAGTGCTGCGGCGGCATCCACGGCTGGTGACGGTGCTCGCGCACGCGGGCATGCCCGAGTACGACGACGCCCTCGCGCTGGTGCGCCGCTATCCGAACGTCCACCTGGACACCACGATGGTGGGCGTGCCGTTCACCGAGGACTTCATGCCGCTGCCCGGCGACTGGCCGAGCCGGCTCGTCGACATCGCCGATCGTGTCGTGCTGGGAACGGACTTCCCGAACATCCCGTACTCCTACTCCACCCAGCTGCGTGCGGTGGCGGGGTGGGCGGAGGGAGATCCTCGGCTGGGCGAGCCGTTCCTGCGTGCGGTGTTGCACGACACGCCGTCGCGGCTGCTCAGGTTGGGATAGACGTGCGGATGTCGACGCGCGTGAGCGCGTAGGCGCAGACGACCAGACCGATCCACGGCCACGGCGCGGAGGAGAACCCCGTGGCCGCGAGGGCGAGAGTGCCGGTGGCGCCGGCGAGCGCCGCGACGCAGAGCCGGGTGGGTGAGGCGGGTACCGGACGCACGGCCCGCGTCTCGAACCGGGCGAAGGTCCGCAGCAGAACAGCGAGGATCGCGCCCGCTGCGAGCAGCCACCCCGGGAGGGTGGCCAGCCAGGTGATCGTGCCGGGTCGCGGTGTCGCGTAGTCGAGCCAGAGCACCGTCACGCCGCTGAGCACGATGAGGGCGGGCATGTGCCACAGGTACACGCTCATGAAACGCGGGCCGAGCCAGCCGAGGGTGGACGCGACGACAGGCCGCTCGGACCACGAGGTCAACAGCCCCCGGGCGGCGAGGACGAGACCGATCTGCCCGACGGCGAGGGTGACGAGGACGGCCGCGGGCGGGCTCATGTTCGACATCGGCGCACCCGGCATGCCGATCATGCTCGCCGCGTACGGGCCGAAGCCCACCAGCATGGCGGTGGC
>JACYYJ010078105.1_pt1 | contig 20465 bp, 18 predicted proteins | sample 8236861 | NCBI WGS metagenome assembly JACYYJ01 (sample SAMN14103086, study PRJNA606662) | landfill metagenome | isolation source: landfill solid waste | place: India:New Delhi, Okhla landfill site | collected 2017-11-05
CCGGGATCTGGCTCTTCTTCGCAATGATGTGCAGCACGTCCGCGTCTTCCTGCGTCGGTACAGCGACACGCACGATCTCGCAGCCGGACGCCGTCAATTCGGCGATCTGCTGAAGCGTTCCGTTGATGTCGGTCGTCTTGGTGGTAGTCATCGACTGCACGCTCACAGGGGCGTCGCCACCCACCAGTACCTTGCCGACGCTGATCTGACGAGACTTGCGACGGGGACTGAGGACTTCGGGGACGCGCGGCATCCCAAGATTGACTGCAGGCACACCTCAAGGTTACGCGGCTCTGATCGACAGGGGCTGGATGCGGCGCGAGCGGCACGTCGCGCTGTGGTAGTTTCAGCGCATGCGTACAACCACCTGGTGGCCCGTCTCCTAGGCGGTGCGTTCGCATTTCACGAATCCAGACCGCCTCCGGGGCGGTCTTTTCGTTTGCCCGAGCCGGAGCCCTGCACAGGAGACATCGATGACCGATACCGCAGCCCTGCTCGCTGAGCTGTCGAATGACGCCGACGCGTCCTTCGTGCTGATCGCACGCGACGGCGCGAACAGCGTCGAGCTTCTCACCGGCGACGTCTCCGACGTCGATCTGCTCGCCGACATCCCGCTCACTGTCGACGGAGCGCCGCGCGAGGTGTTCGCCATGGTTCCGTACCGTCAGGTGCGAGAGCGGGGCTTCGACGCACCGGACGACGGTACGCCGCTGCGCTGCCTGCTCGTCGACACGCATCACGAGATTCCGCTCGGCGAGATGCTCGCGGCCCTGCCCGAAGAGCCGGTTCCGCTGCGGGAGGCCGGATTCGACATCAGCGACGAGGACTACGCCGGCGTCGTGACCCGCGTGATCCGCGACGAGATCGGACGCGGCGAGGGTGCGAACTTCGTCATCCGCCGCGACTACACGGCTTCCGTGGACGCCGACGAGCGGATCGCCGCGCTCACCTGGTTCCACGCGCTGCTCGCTCTCGAGCGCGGCGCCTACTGGACATTCGCCGTCGTCACTCCCGGACACATCGCCGTCGGCGCCAGTCCGGAGGCTCACGTCGTCGCGCGCGATGGCATCGTCACCATGAATCCGATCTCCGGCACTTTCCGCCATCCCGCCGGTGGCGCCACGAAGGAGACACTGGTCGACTTCCTCTCGTCGACGAAGGAGACCGAAGAGCTCTTCATGGTCGTCGACGAGGAACTCAAGATGATGAGTGCGGTCTGCTCGGACGGCGGTCGGATCACCGGACCGCACCTCAAGCAGATGTCCCGCCTCACTCACACGGAGTACATGCTGCGGGGTCGCAGCCGCCTCGATCCGCGTGACGTCCTGCGCGAGACCATGTTCGCCCCGACGGTCACGGGCTCCCCGATGCAGAACGCCTGCGCCGTCATCCGACGCCATGAGACCTCGCCACGCGGGTATTACTCCGGAGTCGCGGCGCTGTTCACTCCGAACTCCGACGGCGGCCATGACCTCGATGCTCCGATCCTGATCCGCACGGTGTATCTCGCCGGCGGACGACTGCGCGTGCCGGTGGGCGCGACGCTGGTGCGCCACTCCGACCCGTTCGGCGAGGTCAGCGAGACCCACGGGAAAGCTGCCGGCGTCCTGGGCGCGATCGGAGCGATCCCGCGCGAGGCGACCCCCGCGACGGATGCCGATGCGCCGGCCGCTGCGATCGATCTGGCAGCCGATCACGACGTCGCACGGTTGCTCGCATCACGCAATGCCCGGCTGGCGGACTTCTGGCTGAACCCGCAGGGCGACGACGCCGCCGGCCCGTTCACTGGACGATCCGCGCTCGTGATCGACGCGGAGGACCGCTTCACGACCATGCTCGCCCACCAGCTGCGCCATCTCGGACTCGACGTGCGCCTCCTGGCATGGAACGCCGTGACGGACGCGGAACTCGACGGCGCAGAGTTGCTCGTCGCAGGCCCCGGCCCCGGCGATCCTCGCGACTCGTCCAGCCCTCGGATCGCCCGCATGGGAGAGATCGTCTGGCGGCGGATGGAGCAGGGTCGCCCGGTGCTGGCGGTGTGCCTGAGCCACCAGATCCTCGCGGACGGCCTCGGCATCGACCTAGCTCCGCTGGATGCCCCGCATCAGGGCCTGCAGAAGAGGGTTCCGGTCTTCGGCGAGGAGGCATCGATCGGGTTCTACAACACGTTCACCGCGCGTGTGGCTCCGGGAACCACGCACGTGGGCGTCGTCTCCGGGCAGTCGAACGGCGCTCGCAGCACCTCGCTCGAAGCAGAAGTGTCCGCCGACCCCGTCACGGGTGATGTGTATGCGCTGCGCGGTGATGGCTTCGCCAGTGTGCAGGGCCACCTCGAATCGATCCTGTCACGCGATGGCATCCGCACCCTCGAACGTCTCATCGCCCACGCACTGACCTGACCCGATCAGTTCCCGCGAATCGGGGAGTCGGCCACGTCCGTCACCGAGCGAGCCGCTGCGACAGCAGCCGCCGCTCCGCTTCGTTGGTCGCCAGCTCGCGCGCTCGTCGATCGGCCTCGCCTGCCTGTGCTGGGCAGCCGTCGCGTCGCAGCATGTCGGCGCGCAGCGCATTCCACAGGTGAAGTCCGTCCAAGCGAAGATCATCCAGTTCGGCGAGTGCGGATCTCGGGCCGGCCACCTCGGCCAGGGCGACAGCCCGATTGAGACGGACGAATGCCGAGCGTTCGTGGGTGAGAAGCATGTCGTAGAGCACCAGGATCTGCGGCCAGTCGGTGTCGGCTGCTGCCCCGGCGTCTGCGTGACAGGCAGCGATCGCCGCCTGAATCTGCCACCGTCCAGGTCGACGCAGCCGGGCGGCCCGATCGAGGGATGCGTGTGCGCGTGCCATCATTGCGCGATCCCAGAGCCTGCGGTCCTGCTGCGGCAACGGCACGAGCTCACCGTCCACGGCACGAGCAGACTCCCTGGAACGATGGAAGAGCAGCAGCGCGCGCAGTCCGTGCGCTTCCGCTTCCGCGTCGAGTTCGCCGGCCACCACGTCTGACAACCAGAGCGCGTCGTCGGCGATATCGCGATCGCCTGCAGCATCCATTCCCGGTCGCAGATACGCCGCGTCGTACATCACAGAGATCATCGTCAGTACGAGATCCAGACGCGAGCGGCGCCCTGCGCCCTGCGGGATCCGCAGGGGAACCCCGGAGGCGACGATCTTGCGTTTGGCCCGTGAGATCCGCTGCGCCACCGTCGGCACCTGCTCGAAGGTGGCTCTCGCGATCTGCGCAGTGGGCAGGCCGAGGACGGCCCGGAGCGAAAGCGCCAACTGCGCCTCTGGCGCGATGGCGGGATGACAGCACCCGAACAACAGCGGGACACGTTCATCGACGGAATCCGACGAAGACCGCTCCGGCTCGCTGAGGAGCGGGATCTTCTCCTGGAGACGACGTCGTCTGCGCACGCGGTCCAGCGCGTCCCTCCGTGCCGCCGTCATCAGCCACGCCGCGGGTCGCGGAGGTATGCCGTCGACTCGCCACGCCCGCAGTGCTGCCTCCACAGCGGACGCGACCGCTTCCTCTGCCACATCCAGATCGTCGAAAGAGCGCGCCAGCGCCGCGACTATCGGGCCGGTCTCGTCGCGCACAACTTGAGCAAGCGCGCGATCGGATGCCGTGCGCCGCGATGAGGACACGGCATCCGCCCCGCTCACTGCCCGAACAGCTCTTCGTCGTCGTACATCGGACGAACCTCGACGGAGTTGCCCGGCAACTCCAGGGACGGCCAGGTCCGGGCAAGGGCGATCGCGGCGTCGAGGTCGGGCACGTCGATGATCGTGAAGCCTCCGATGACCTCCTTCGCCTCGGAGAACGGGCCGTCCACGACGACCGGCTCCGGATCACCGGCGCGCACCGTCGTCGCCGTGTCGGCATCGTGCAGGGCTGCTCCCCCGTCGATGATGTGCGCTGCGTTCTGCTCGTGCCATTGCAGGATCCGCTGCAGGTCGGCCTCGTTGCGCTCGTCGGGGACTGCGGCGTCGAGTTCAGGATTCGACGTGAACATCAGAACGTATTTCATGGTGTTCCCACTTCCTGCGACGGGTGGTTTCGGCCGTCGCACCACATCAGCGAACAGCCAACCACGAGTTCGACAGCAGTCGAAGAATCCGCTCGAAGATCAACCCCCGAGCAGGTCGATCGGGTTCACGACGTCGGCGATCATCAACAGCGCCCCCATCGCGATCAGCAGCACGGCGACGACGACGGTGAGCGGCACGAGCCTGGTCGCATCCACCGGTGCGGGTGGCGGGCGACGGAACAGCTTCGCCCATGCGCGACGGATGCCGTCCCACAACGCCACCACCACATGACCGCCGTCCAACGGCAGCAGCGGGATGAGATTGAAGACGAACAGAGCGATGTTCAGCGAACCCAGCAGGCTCAGCAGGAAGACGAACCGATCGAGGACGGGAGCATCCGTCGCCGCCACCTCCCCCGCGAGCCGGCCAACCCCGACGACGCTCAGCGGACCATTGGGGTCGCGCTCTGCACCGGTGAACACGGAGGCCCCGACGTTCCACAGCTTCACCGGCAGTTGCACGACCAGTTCGGCGACGCGCACGACGTTCTCACCCGTCATCTCGGCCCCGGCACCGATGGGTTGCCGCACCAGTCCCATCTGTGCCGCCATTCCGACGTAGCCGACCTCGGCGATCACCTGCTCGCCGTCGCCGTCCAGAAGCGGCCGGCCACTGGCATCGGTCAGTTCGCGCTCGGCCGCGATCGGAGTGATCGACAGGTGCACGTCTTCGCCGTCACGCGATACGACCATATCGAGGGTGTCTCCCGGCGACGCCTGCACGATCGCGGTCGCCTCGGCGAAATCCGACACCGCCGTCCCGTCGATCGAGACGAGGACATCGCCGGGGAGGACTCCCGCCTCGGCGGCCGGAGTCGCCGGATCACCCGGCTCGCATGCGGTCTGCGAGGTGCCGGCGGGCAGCACGCACTCGTTCACGCTCGCGATCGTGGTGGTTCCCTGCTGCAGGCCGATGCCCGATGCCAGCACGGTGAAGATGATCACGGCCAGGATGAGGTTCATCAGTGGACCGCCGAGCATGACGATGATCCGCTTCCAGACCGGCAGCCGGTAGAACACGCGTTGCTCCGCGCCCTCGGCGATCGTGTCGTCGTTCGCGGACCGCGCGTCCTGCACGAGCGAGGCGAAGATTCCCCGCACCGGTTTGCCATCGGATGCCGGATACATCCCCGACATCGAGATGAACCCGCCCAGCGGCAGAGCTTTGACGCCGTACTCGGTCTCGCCGATCCGCTTCGACCAGATCCGTGGCCCGAAGCCGATCATGTACTGCCCCACCCGCACGCCGAACAGCTTCGCGGGCACGAGGTGTCCGATCTCATGCAGCCCGATCGACAGACCGAGGCCGACCAGCATGAACACGATGCCGACGACGTAGAGCAGGATTTCCACGAGGCCACGCTACTGCGCGCGAACTAGGAATCTGCCGCATCGGGTGCCGGCGGCATCCGCATTAGGCTGGGACGGTGACCTCTCGGCAGCTGCGACTCGTGCGCGGTGCCGCGGCGTCCACGGCCGCGACGATCATCGCGGCGGTGTCGCACACGATCGGCGGCGGCGCTGCGCCGCACCCGCTGCTCATCGTCGCACTGAGCGTGTTTCTCACGCCGGTCGCCGCTCTGCTGGTCGGGCGCCGCGCGAACATCATCCGCCTGGGTGCCGCTGTGGTGCTGGCGCAGACTGTCTTCCACGTGCTGTTCGCGGCGCTGGGCGCGACCGTCACGCCCACGATCGCCGGCCGCGGTCATCAGCACGTCATGGCGCTGGGCCCGGTCGGCGAAGCCGTTGCGCCCGATGCCGGAATGCTCGCCGCGCACGTCGTCGCCGCCATCATCACGGTTCTTCTCCTCGCCCGCGGCGAGAGCATCCTGCGCTCCATCGCCCGTTGGGTGCGTGCCGTGCTGGGTGTGCACTTGCCGACTATCGCCCACGACTGGCCGGTGCCGGCGCCCACCGCAGGATCCCTGCGCGTCTTCGTACCCGGCTTCCTCATCGGCGACGTCTCCCGCCGGGGCCCACCGCTCTTGTCCTGCGACTGACCACGCGTCGCGCACGCACCCATTCATTTCGCGGTCGCCCGCGCATTCGGCGCGCCCGCACGCAGAGTCCACTCTGCTCATTCTCAGGAGAGAACCTTGTTCACGACCCGTTTCACCCGCCAGTCCCGTTTCACCCGTCGCGGCACCATCGTCGCCGCCCTCGCCGCCGGCCTCGTGCTCGCGGCCCCTGCCGCAGCCCACGCGCACGTCGGTGTCACTCCTGACGCCGTCACACCGGAAGGGACGGCCGTACTCACCTTCTCGTTCACGCACGGCTGCGAGAACTCTCCCACCACCGCGTTGCGCATCGCCGTGCCCGAGGGGCTGAGCTCCGTCTCGCCGACCGTCGACGGGATGTGGAACGTCGCTGTGGAACGTGCCGACAACGGACTCGTCTCCGCGGTCACCTACACCGCCCGGACTCCTGTCCCCCATGACCTGCGCGGAGCCGTGACCATGGCCGTCCGGCTCGGCGAGGACGCACCGGACACCCTCGCGTTCCCGGTCGAACAACTGTGCGAGACCGGTGTCAACGAGTGGGTGGAGATCGCGGAGGACGGGCAGGACCCGCACGACCTCGACTCTCCCGCCCCCGTGGTGACCGTCGCCGACGCTGCCGCCGCGGACTCGGGCGACGGTCACGGTGACCACACGGAGACAGCCGAGGCCGCTGAATCGACTGAGGTCACGACGTCCACGAACGACGCAGCACCGGTCGTCGGAATCGCGCTCGGCTCTGCGGGACTTGTGGCCGGCATCGTCGCGCTCGTGCTCGCGATCCGCGCGTCCCGCCGCACCGCAGGCTGACCTGTACTGACGCCACTTCCGGGGGCGCGCCGGACGTCCGTCTCGGCGCGTCCCTGGGCCGCGTGCGCGACCCGCACGTGAGATCATTGGAAGGCTATGTCGACTCACCCCAGCCTTCCTCCTGTGCTCCGTCCACAGGCCTCGCCACAGCGGGCCTTGACGGACCTCGCCGCCCGATTCGGCACCGCCACCCGCGGTGAGCTCGACGGCGTCTCCCTGACCGGGATCACCCTCGCCACCGCAGACCTCCGCTCCGGAGAGGTGTTCGTCGCGATCCGAGGCGTGAACCAGCACGGCGCGGTCTTCGCCGCCACCGCTGCCGAGAACGGCGCCGTCGCGATCGTCACCGACCACGACGGTGCCGACATCGCCGCGGCCGCAGGTCTTCCGATCGTCATCGTCGAGGATCCTCGAGGAATCCTCGGCGATCTCAGCGCCTGGGTGTACGGCACCGGCGCCGACGACGACCTCCCCCTGCTGTTCGGCACAACCGGCACCAACGGCAAGACCAGCGTCACGCATCTGCTCGAGGGCATTCTCAGCCAGCTCGGCGTCGTGTCGGGACTCTCGTCGACCGCCGAGCGCCACATCGCCGGTGACGTCATCGTCTCCCGGCTCACCACCCCCGAAGCATCCGAGACGCATGCCCTGCTCGCGCTCATGCGCGAACGCCACGTCGAGGCCGTCGCGGTCGAAGTCAGCGCACAGGCCCTCTCGCGGCGTCGTGTGGACGGCATCGTCTTCGACGTCGCCGGCTTCACGAACCTCTCCCATGACCACCTCGACGACTACGCCGACATGACGGAGTACTTCGAGGCCAAACTGCCACTGTTCCGGCCCGACCGTTCACGTCGCGCAGTGATCTCCCTCGACTCGGCCTTCGGGTCAGAGGTCGTCGCCGCTGCGGAGGTGCCCGTGGTCACGGTGGGCACACCCGCGATCGCCGCCGACGCCGAAGCCGCCTCCCACGCCGACTGGGTCGTCACCATCGATGATGAGCGTCAGCGCGGCACCCGTTTCACGATGTCCGGCCCGGAGGGGCGCGCGCTCACCACCGTCGTGCCTGTGATTGGCCCGCACATGGCCGCCAACGCCGCGCTCGCGATCGTCATGCTGCTCGAGGGCGGGTACGCCTGGGATCGCATCACTCAGGCGCTGGCCCGCGACGGCCGCATCGAGGCGTATCTGCCGGGACGCACCGAACTCGTCTCGGGCGAAACCGGACCGGCGGTGTTCGTCGACTTCGGGCACACCCCTGACGCATTCGTCAAGACACTTGCCGCCGTGCGGCGCGTGACGCCCGGCCGCACGCTGATGCTGTTCGGCGCCGACGGCGACCGCGACGCTACCAAGCGCCTCGACATGGGTCGCGCGGCCGTCCTCGGCAGCGACATTCTCGTCATCACCGACCATCATCCGCGTTTCGAGGATCCGGCGTCGATCCGGGCAACGCTGATCGAGGGAGCGCGCAGTGCCAGGCCGGATGCCGAGATCCACGAGTTCTCACCGCCGGAGAAGGCGATCGTCGCCGCCGTCGGAATGGTGAGCGAGGGCGACGCCATCCTGTGGGCAGGCCCAGGACACCAGGACTATCGTGACATCAGGGGGGCGCGTACGCCGTACTCCGCGCGTGAGCTCGCCCGCCGCGCACTTCGGGATGCCGGCTGGCCGGTACCCGAGCCGCACTGGCCGGTGCCGTACGACGACTGACGGCTGTGGCGGCGAAGGACGGCTTCGGCTCGGGCTGTGGCGTCGACTCGCCTACGACGTGAGCGAGGAGCGCAGCGGCGAGTCGAAGCGCACCTCGTCCAAGGCGATCAGCCGGAGCGGCTAACTCGCGGCGATGAACCGTTCCGCGGCCCGACGAGCCCAGCTCTCGGCATCCGACAGCGACTCGACGGTCAGATCGTCCGGCGCGTCGTGCGCGTCGACCACGCGTGCGATGGTGTCGACGATCCCGAGGAACGACAGCCGACCCTCGTGGAAGGCGTCCACGGCCTGCTCATTCGCCGCGTTGAAGACGGCAGGGAACGTGCGGCCCGCACGCCCGACGCTCTTGGCGAGGGCGACAGCAGGAAATGCCCCGTCATCGAGCGGCTCGAAATCCCAGCTGGAAGCTCTGGTCCAATCCAATGGACGGCCGACGCCGCCGATGCGGTGCGGCCAGTCCAAGGCGAGCGAGATCGGCAGGCGCATATCGGGTGGTGATGCTTGGGCGATCGTCGACCCGTCGATGAACTCCACCATCGAGTGCACGATCGATTGCGGATGCACCACGACCTGGATGTCGTCGTAGTCGACGTCGAACAACAGATGAGCCTCGATCACCTCGAGCCCTTTGTTCACCAGCGTCGCCGAGTTTGTCGTGACGACCCGGCCCATGTCCCAGGTCGGGTGTGCGAGCGCCTCGGCCGGCAGGACCGCGGTCATCTCATCGCGGCTGCGTCCCCGGAAGGGGCCTCCGGATGCCGTGACCACAAGCCGCCGGATCTCGTCATGCGTACCTGATCGCAGCGCCTGTGCGAGCGCGGAGTGCTCGGAATCCACCGGAACGATCTGCCCGTCGGCTGCGGCCGACTTCACCAGGGAACCGCCGACGATCAGCGACTCCTTGTTGGCGAGCGCCAGCGTCCGGCCGGCCTTCAGGGCCGCGAGCGTAGAGCCCAGGCCGATCGAACCGGTGATGGCGTTGAGCACCACGTCCGCGTCGACATCGCGCACGAGTTGCTCGGCCTGCTCCGCTCCGAGCGCGGTGTGTTCGACCTGGAACCGTTCGGCCTGCTCGCCGAGCATCTCGGCGTTGCTCCCTGCCGCAAGTCCGACCAACTCGAACCTGCGGGGATTGGCACGGATGACATCCAGCGCCTGTGTGCCGATGGAACCCGTGGACCCGAGAACGATGATGCGACGCATGCCGCCAGCCTATGCCCCGTGCGAACGGCTATGCGGCGGCAGGGTGCATCGTTGCGAGGATGTCGATCACGAACACCAGCGTCTTACCGGCGAGCTCGTGCTCGCTCGCCCCCTCCTCGCCGTAGCCGAGCGCCGGCGGAATGACCACGAGAACCTGCGACCCGACCTTCTGTCCGGAGAGCGCCTGGATGAAGCCGGGAACGTAGGTGTTCCCATCGATCGAGATCGGGGCGCCGTTCTTCCACGACGAGTCGAAGCTCTCCCCGGTCGACCAGTCGACGCCGTAGTACTGCAGCAGAGTCGTGTCGCCGTCTTCGACGGGGATGCCGTCGCCTTCCTTGAGCACGGAGATCTGGATCTCCGTCGGGGCGTCGCCCTCCGGGATCTCGATGCTGGGCTGGCCGTCCTCACCGAGCGTGACCGCGGGCATGCCGTCTGCGGGCTCCTGATCTTCGCCCCAGGCCGCTGCCGGAACCACGTCGAGCACGTCGACGATGTAGTACTGGGCCGCGGCGTCTTCCGTGGTCGGGAACACGATGGACAGCCGCGATCCGACGGTCGCACAGCCGATGAGCTGGCCCATCGGCGCGTCGGCGGTCAGTTGCACGGGAAGAAGCTCACCCGCGGTGTACCCGGCGTCGCCCAGACGCTCTCCGGAATCGCCGTCGAAGGCGCTGAGCGCATAGCTGACGTAGTCGCCCTCGGCGATCTCGTCGCCGTCGCCCTCGGAGATCACGCTGCGCTGTGCCTCATCGACCTTCTGGCCATGCTCGAAGGTCGCCGTGGATGCTGTTCCGAAGTCGCCCTCGACCGTGACGTCCTCAGCCGCCGCGCCGGACTCGACCGTTCCGGAGCAGAAGTCCGCCGAGGTGCTTCCGGGGTCCTCGCCCGTCGAGCCTTCGGTGCCTGCGCACCCGGCCAGCAGGAGTGTGGCAGCGGTGACGGTTGACAGGGCGATGAGCGATCGTGTGCGCACAGTGATACCTCGGATCGTAAGCGGGAACCCCTCAATATTGCCGTAGATGCCTTTGCCCCCGCTGAGTGGCGCGCTGCCCCGGCTCATTCCACGAACGGAATGGATCCGGGAGTAGCCTTCTCGAATGACCTCTGCGCAGTCCGGCACCCCTGAGTCGAGCCCCGAGACCCCCGCTGCAGAGACCATCGCAGCGGAGACCGGTGGTGCAGAGGTTCCAGACGAAACCGAGTCTCCGCGACATGCGGGGTTCACGTACGCGCTCGGCCGAGCGGTCATCGCTCCGCTGGCACGCATCATCTATCGCCCTCGAGTCGAAGGCCGTGACAAGGTTCCCGCGGACGGAGCGGTGATCTTCGCCAGCAACCACCTCTCGTTCATCGATTCGGTCGCCATCCCGGTCGCCGCTCCTCGTCCGGTGCATTTCCTCGCGAAGTCCTCGTACTTCGAGGGTCGCGGCATCGCCGGTGCTGCGAAGAAGTCCTTCTTCGAGGCCATCGGAGCCATTCCGGTGCGCCGCGGCGCCGGCCAAGCCGCACTGGATGCGCTAGACCAGCAACGCCGGCTGCTCGAGGACGGGCTCGCCGTCGCCCTGTACCCGGAGGGCACCCGTTCGACCGACGGACGACTGTACAAGGGACGCACCGGTGTCGCATTCCTCGCACTGCAGACCGGCGCCCCGGTCGTGCCCGTCGGGCTCATCGGAACCGACAAGGTCATGCCCAAGGGCGCCAAGCTCCCGTCGATGAAAGAGCGCATCACCGTCCGATTCGGCGACCCCATCGATGTCTCGATACATGGTGCGGCCAACAGCGGCAGGGCTCGCCGTCTGGCCACGGACGAGATCATGGCCGGTATCCATGCTCTCAGCGGTCAGGAGCTGGCCGGCGTCTACAACGAACCCGTGGCGCAGGGACCGATCGAGAAGATCAAGCAGGCTCTCCCGCACGAGCGGCGGTGACCGTCAGCGCGACGTCACGACAGCCTCGTGACGAACGGGGAAGTTCACCGAGTTCGCGATGAAGCACATCCGGTGCGCCTCGGCGTGTGCATGCTCCGCCCGCTCGACCATCGACGGCTCGGCCACGACGACCTCCGGTCGCAGCAGCACGTCCGTGAACGCCCCGCCACTGCGGCCGTCCTCCGTCATGACAGCAGTGGCGCGATCGCGATACGAGACCACGACGACCCCGACCGTCACGCAGGCGTGCAGGTAAGACAGCAGATGGCATTCTGAAAGCGCCGCGAGGAGCATGTCCTCCGGATTCCACCGGGCAGGATCGCCGCGGAACGGCTTGTCGGCGGAGGCGAGGACGTCAGGTTTCCCCTCGACCGACAGCGTCACGTCACGCGAATAGTCACGGTAGCCGCTCGTCCCGGTACCGAGGTTCCCGTCCCAGGTGGCGGTGAGGCTGTATTCGTGTTCGCCGAGTCCCATGGCGCCAGTCTGACAGACGTTAGGCTTGTCACGTGCTGGAGACTCTCACCGTCGCGGATGCTGTCGAACTCGCCGTCGTCGAGCGGAGCGGATTCGTCGAATCCCGCCATGCCGGCGCTGCGATCGTCCTCTCCCCCGACGGCGAGGTCCTGCGCAGGCTCGGCGACCCCGACGCCCTTTTCCTACCGCGTTCCAGTCTGAAACCGCTGCAGGCCGTCGCCTGCATCACCGCAGGCGCCGAACTCGTCGGAGAACAGCTCGCGCTCGCGACGGCGAGCCATGTCGGAACCGACCGGCATGCCGACGCCGTACGTGAGATCCTCACCGCCGGTGGGCTCACCGAAGACGACCTCGCGTGCCCTCCCGCCTGGCCCGGCGACACGGCGACACGAGACGAGCTCGTCCGCGAGCACGGCCAGCCCGCCCGCATCCGCATGAACTGCTCAGGCAAGCACGCAGCGATGCTGCGCGCCTGCGTCGCCACCGGCTGGCCGACCGCGGGATATCTCGAGCCGACCCATCCCCTGCAGCAGCACATCCGCGAGGTCGTGGAGCGACTCACCGGCGAGAAGATCGCACACACGTCGATCGATGGCTGCGGCGCTCCGGTGCACGCCATCACTCTCACCGGCCTCGCGCGCGGCATTCATCGGATAGGAACCGCGTCCGAGCGCTCCCCCTTCGCCCTGCACCGGGTCGCCGGCACGCTCGTGCGCGCGGTGAAGGAGCATCCGTGGACCATTGAAGGTCCAGGAAGGCCGGACACGATCGCGATCGAGACGCTCGGCGTCTTCGCGAAGGGCGGCGCGGAAGGAATCATGGTCATGGTCGCCCCGAACGGTGCCACCGTCGCCGTGAAGATGCTCGACGGCGCAGCACGCGCGTCGACGATCGTCGCAGCGACTCTCCTGGCACGCGCCGGAGCCCTCAGCGACGCCGACGTGGCGGCACTGTCCGCAGCACTTCCCCTCGCCGTCCTCGGCGGTGGGAGCGAGGTCGGGATGATCCGTCCCGGCGACGCCATCTGATGCCCTGGCCCAGGGCCTGATAGCCCTCGACGATGAGGGCTGGAGAGGAGATCGCGATGAGGATCAGCGTCCCCACCGAGATCAAGAACAACGAGTTCCGCGTCGCCCTGACGCCGTCGGGCGTCCACGACCTGGTCGTCGCCGGTCACCAGGTCTTCGTGCAGGCCGGTGCCGGAATCGGATCGTCGATGCCCGACGCCGAATATGCGGCAGCCGGCGCGACGCTGCTGGATGACGCGTCAGAAGTCTGGGCACGCGCCGAACTGCTGCTCAAGGTGAAAGAGCCGATAGCGAGCGAGTACGACCATTTCCGTGACGATCTCACCCTCTTCACCTACCTGCATCTTGCAGCGGACCGCGCGCTCACCGATCGCCTGATCACCGACGGAGTGACGGCGATCGCCTATGAGACGGTCCAGCTGGCGAACGGCAGTCTTCCGCTGCTGGCCCCGATGAGCGAGGTCGCGGGGCGCCTGGCGCCGCTGGTCGGCGCGAACACCCTGATGCGCTCGAACGGCGGCTTGGGCCTGTTGATGTCGGGCGTGCCCGGCACACGCCCGGCGACGGTCACCGTGATCGGTGGCGGTGTCGCCGGCGCGAACGCGGCCGTCATCGCCAGCGGTATGGGTGCCGACGTCACCGTGTTCGACACGAACATCCCCCGGCTCCGAATGCTGGACGACCATTTCGCCGGTCGAGTGAAGACCGCGGCATCCAATCCACTGGATCTGCGCCGGGCCGTGCTGGATTCCGATCTCGTCATCGGGTCGGTGCTGATCCCCGGCGCACGCGCCCCGAAACTCGTCACGAACGAGATGGTCTCGCAGATGCGGCCGGGAAGCGTGCTCGTGGACATCGCCGTCGATCAGGGCGGATGCTTCGAGGACACCCGGCCGACAACCCACGCCGATCCGACCTTCGCCGTCCACGACACGGTGTTCTACTGCGTCGCAAACATGCCGGGCGCCGTCCCCAACACCTCGACTTCGGCACTCACGAACGCCACTCTGCCATATGTTCGCAGGATCGCATCTGACGGGTGGCGTGGTGCACTCGGGGCCGATCCGGCGCTCGCGGGAGGACTGAACGTCGCAGCCGGCGCAGTCGTCAACGAGGGCGTGGCTGTGGCGCACCACCTGACCGCACAGCCGATCGACTCGATCCTCTGAACGTCACGATTCACCGTTCGGGTCGAGCTGCGGCACGATCACGCGACGCGGCGCGCGGCCGTCATGGATGCTCCACGCCCGTCCCTGATGGGTCTGCGCGTATGGCGGCAACTCACGGTATCCGGCGAGCGAGCGCAGCTCAGCGGGGCATTCAGCGAGCACGAGCATCTCACCATCGCTCCGGATCCGCTGCCAAAGCGACCATTGCCGCTGCCAACCCTCGCCGTCCCCGACGATGATCCGTCTCGGCGGCTCTCCGACCTGCGCAGTCGCCTCGTCGCCCACCGCCGTCACCGCGAACTCGGGATGAGCGGACCGCAGGGCCTCGAGGACGCGCCGCACTCCCGGCACGATGACGCCGACGACATCGGCGCACGGCACCCAGCTCATAGCAGCGCCCGGCTCCACGGACGCGTTGACGACAGCCGTGTCGGTCCAGGCGATCTGCACCTCTCGCTCGTCGATCCGTGCACGCCCTGCAGGACGATCGCGACGATAGCCGTCGTTGTCGCCTCCGGCCGCGAGATGCTCCAGTTTCGTGCCGGTGCGCAGCAGCATCCGCGTCGGCAGCGCTTCTATGACCCTGGCGAGTTGACCCGAGACCCGACTGGTCGTGACCACGACCGTGCAGCGTCGCACGGCAGCAGCACGGATCAATCTCTCCATCCGTTCGAGGAGAACCTGCCCGTGCTCGAGCGGAAAGCTCGCCACCAACTGGTCGAGGTCGTCGCAGAGCAGCAGTTCAGGCGCGACGGCGTTCCCGTCGTCGAGCGCGGCTATCAGGTCCCATGCCGACTCGGGGTCCGCCGGGACCATGATGACCCGGCGGTTCTGCGCCGCGAGGACCCGCAGCGTCGCCGAACGTCCCGAGCCTCCTCCGCCGATGACCGCCATGCCGCGATCGAGACCCGGTCGAAGCGTGACCGGCGTTTGACGTTGGTGTTCGGGCTCATCACATAGGCCCAACAGCACCCCGCCATCGTCCTGGTGACCGATCAGAGACAGATCCTCCAGCGTGAGCAGACGTGGCAGCGGCGGCAGCCAGGGGCTCGCCGGGGTGGCGGCGTCGAGCCATCGTCCGCCGGCCGTGCGCAGATCGCCGGCACCGGTGAGCGCCACGCGCACGGCGAGGGGTGCGGAGTCCTGTGGCCGCCGCACGAAGGCGAGACCACGTGACGCAGAACCGCCAGGAAGCTCGGCGGCGTCATTTGTCCCGATCACAAGTCTGCTGTCGGCGCCGTCGGTCACTCGCAGACTCACCCGCAACGGACAGTTCGCCGCGAGGGCATCGCGGATCACCCCCGCCGCCCGTTGCGTACCCAGGATGAGATGCATACCGAGTGCGCGACCGCGAGCTGCGATATCGGTGAAGACGACAGCCAGATCGGGATGCTCCTGCAGCAGAGCGGCGAACTCGTCCACGACGATGACGAGTCGTCCGAGGCCTCCCGCCGCCTCGGCGACGTTTCTGACGCCGAGATCCGCCAGTACCGCCTCGCGGCGGCGAAGTTCGGCCGTCAGGCTCTCGACTCCCCGCCGCGCCCCCTCCTCATCGAGGTCGGTCATCACCGCGGAGACGTGCGGGAGATCTCGAAGCGGGTCGAACGCCGTACCGCCTTTGAAATCGGCGAGCACGAACGACACCTCTTCGGGTCGGTGCGCGAGCGCCATCGAGACGATCCAGGTAACAAGCAGTTCGCTCTTGCCCGACCCGGTCATACCCGTGACGATCGCGTGCGGACCGTCCTCGACCAGATCGAGCACGACGTCTTCAGTCTCGGTCCGGCCGATCACGGCGTTCAATCCGGATCCTCCTGCCGGTCCGGTCAACTCGCTCAGGGCGACGGCGTCCGGCAACTGGGCCGCGTCGCCCTCCCGCTCGATGCTGGATGCGGCGACAGTGACGGCCTGGGGCCGCGACACGCATTCGACCACTATCTGCGCCGTTCCGGCCGGCGTTCGCAGGCTCGCTCGCATCGGATCCGTGACGTCGACGACGGTCGTGACCCCGGCGGGAACCTCGCCATCCGCACCGCTCAGACGGATCTGCGCGGCGGCGTCCATGACATCGTCGTCACCGATCACGACGGCCAATCGCCATGCGCCCCGTCGTGGACGTCCGGCATGCGGGAACCCGTCGAGCCCCAGATCCGCCAGGGCATTCCCGCTGAGCGCGAGCTGAGACGGCGAATGCCGCAGGCACAGCTGGACGACCAGCGCACGTGCTGCCGCCGAGACCACTGGAAGTGGCCCGCGCAGGCACACGCCGCGCCCGATGGGCAGTACGACCGGGGCATCGTCCACGCTGGACGCTCGCTCACGGAACGCCCTCGCCCGCTCGTCATCCCCGCCCACCACCCGCACAGCGCTCGAATGCGCGCCCGATCCGATGACGATCGGCATCGTGTCGTCTATGGCCTGCAGATCCCGCAATGGAGGATCCTGCACGCTGGACGCGGCATCGGGATGCGCCCGCCGCAGTTCACGGCGCTCACGGCGATGTCGGCGACGCAGCTCCTGCTCGACCTGACGCCAGGCCTCGGTCTGCTCCTGTGCAGACCTTCTGCGTGCGCGTCGCCTGCCGCGGGAGCTGTCGAGCAGCGATGCTCCGATCATCAGTGGTCCGAGCGCGGCGAAGCACAGGGAGAAGATCGACCCGGTGATGAGCCACAGCAGCACACCGGCGGCGATCGGAACCACGGCGGCGAGGATGGGAATCGGCTGCCGGCGAGGCTCCTCAGCCCTGGTGGGGAGGGTCAGGGGTTCACGTTCCATCCCCTCATTGCAAGCCATCCCCACTCAGTGAGAGCGGTTCTCCACAGGAGAATCGGCTATTCCGCTTCGTTCTGCGTTGTGGAGGAGGAGTCGTCGATCGTATCGATCTTCGCCGTGTCGGCATCCGCGTGCTCATCGAGGCCGGTGCGCTCGACCCTCACGACGATGAGAGTCACGTTGTCGCGTCCGCCGTTCTCCAACGCCGCTGCGAGCATCGCATCGACAGCGGTCGCCGGATCGTCGTGCTCACGCAGGAAATGCTGGATGCCATAGTCGGTGAGTTCCTTCGTGAGTCCGTCGGAGCAGATCACGAATCGATCGCCGTCCTGCACCTCGATGCCGAGATAGTCGGGCGGAAGGAGCTCGCTCGCCCCGACGGCGCGTGTGATCACGTTGCTGTACGGGTGACCTTCGGCTTCCTCGGGGCTGAGACGACCCGAACTGATCAGTTCCTGCACCACAGAATGGTCTGTCGTCACCTGGACCAATCGGTGATCCCGCATCAGATACACGCGTGAGTCCCCGATGTTCAGCGAGACCCAGCGCGGCACTCCGTCGACCACGTCGAGGAAGATGCCGGTGAGCGTCGTACCGGTGCCTTCGTCCGTCGTGTCAGGGTGAGCGGCGATGTCCTCGACCGCGCGCGCAAGCGCATCTTCGATCGCCTCAGCGCTCACCGCACCGGAGTCGACCACGGCCTTCAGCCGCTCGATCGTGCTCTGGCTGGCGATCTCGCCTCCGGCATGGCCGCCCATGCCATCCGCGACCACGAAGAGCGGGAAATCAGCGAGAAAGGCGTCCTGGTTGTTGTCGCGGCGTCGACCGGTGTCGGTCGCACCTGCCCAGGTCAAGCCGATCTCGTCCTGATCGGCGACGGCGACGCGATGAGAATGCGTTGTCGTCTCAGACAAGAGGAGCCTCCCGGGACATGTCCATCCCTCTACGCTATCGGAGCCAGCGCGTACCAATGACGAAGGACCCTCGATTTCTCGAGGGTCCTTCGTGTCACGTCACGCAGGCGGCCGATTCGGGTCCGCCGGAGGAGCAGGCGGAGCCGGAGGCGCAGCCGGCGGAGGCGTGGACGGGTTCGACGGCGCTGCGGGCGGGGTCGACGGCGCTGCGGGCGGGGTCGACGGCGCCGGCGGTGTGCTCGGTGCTGCCGGCGGGTTGCCGGGCGCAGCGGCCGGCGGCTGGTAGCCGGGGGAAGGCTGCTGGTAGCCCGGCTGCTGGTATCCCGGGGCGGGCTGCTGGTAGCCCTGCTGCGGTGCGCCGTAACCGGGGGCGGCGCCGGGCGCTGCTGCCGCGCTCGGCTGCACGGGGATGCCGTCCCACACCGTGCGGTCTCCGAAGAAGGAGTTGCCTGCCCACGGTGCCGGTGCGATCTGGGCGTTCCAACGTGACTTGTCGAAAGCCATGATTCCGAGCCAGACGATCGACAAGAAGATGTAGAGCACGACCCACGCGCCCTCCTTCTGCAGCTTCTGTCCGACGCGGTAGGCGGCCAGGACCATGATCACGGCCCCGCCGAGGCTCAGAAGCCCCGCGAACAGATTCAGGATGGGAATCCACGACAACACGATCGCACCGCCGAAAGCGATCAGGATCAGCCAGGGCGACAGGTCACCCAGCTTGGCGAAGATCATGTTGTTGTATACCGGCACCCAGGCGCGCCACTTGCCCTGGACACCCGCCTTCTCGAAGAGCTTCATGTAGAAGATCGACGTCAGCACGTAAGCGATCACCGCGAACAAGAGTCCAACGAAGACAAACCCCAGGAGCGCCGCGACCAGCGCCCCGTTGTCGTAGTAGTAAGAGTCCATATCCCCTCCATGGAGTGAGCGACGCATTCCGCATCGCGTGAAACACACTAGCGTGCCAACTGATCCTCGCAACAGACACGCGGACGGTGTCAGGACGCGACGACGAGTTCGATAACGCCGGTTCCGTTCGACGAACGGATCGAGATCTCCCGAGAGACCGCCCACGCGAGCAATCCGCGAAGGGACCGAATCCGGGGACGATCCTCCGCCAGAGCACGCACGAATTCGCCCTTCGCCTTCTTGTTGAAATGGTTGAGCGCGCGGCCCTGATCGGTCACGACGCGCGCGTAGACGGACGGCACAGACGCCGGCACGGGACCGAGCGCGACGTATGCCTCGCTGCGAAGGTCCAGCACGAACGGCGGCTGCTCCTGTGCGATGGCCGCGGTCACGGCATCCGCCCAGTGTCGGCGAAGCGCGGCGACACCCGGCAGGGACGTTCCGGCCGCCAGCCGGTACGACGGGATGCCGTCGAGCGCGCCGACGGGACCGAAAGGAGCGGCGTGCACCCAGACGTGCTGCCCCAGCCACCGCCGCGACGCTGCCGGAAGCGTTGCGGCATCCAGTCCGTCATAGAGCACGCCGGTGTAGCGATCGACGGCCGGCATCGTCGGCGAGACGCGCAGCGTCCGATTGTGATCGATGTCGCCCAGCTGGCGCTCGCTGAGCTTCAGCACGCGTTGCGCCTCTGCAGGGTTATGGGCCAAGGCGACGAGCGCGTCGCGCACTGCTGCGCGCTGCGGCGCGAGAGTCGGGAGGGCGAGGTCCGCGATATCGAGGGGCTTGCCCGCCCCACCAGGCCGCTTGGTCTCGGAAGGCGGGAGGATGATCTTCACAATTGCTCGCACAGACGGGGACGCGCCCGCCCGCCACCGCGCGGGTGGCAGGCGGACGCGTCCGCGTTGAGATGGCTCAGGCGATGAGTGCCGCGTTGCCCGCGACGATCGTCAGCTGGTTGCCCTCCATGGAGAGGAACCCGTCCTGGGCGTTCGCAAGCACCTTGGTGCCGGAGGGCTCCGTGATGCGGACCTCGCCCTCGGCGAGGATCGCCAGGATCGGTTCGTGGCCGCGCATGATGCCGATCTCGCCCTCGACGGTCTTGGCGACGACCAGCGACGCCTCTCCCGTCCAGACCTCCGCGTCCGCGGAGACGAGGCTGACCTGCAATGCCATGATCAGCCGTTCTCCTTCTGGATCTGGGCCCACTTCTCTTCGACGTCGGAGATGCCGCCGACGTTGAAGAACGCCTGCTCGGCGACATGGTCGAACTCGCCCTTGACGATCGCGTCGAAGGACTCGATGGTCTCCTTGAGCGGGACCGTGGAGCCTTCCACGTTGGTGAACTTCTTCGCCATGTACGTGTTCTGCGACAGGAACTGCTGGATGCGGCGCGCGCGCGAGACGACGATCTTGTCCTCTTCGGACAGTTCATCGACACCGAGGATCGCGATGAT
>JACYYJ010079610.1_pt5 | contig 20342 bp, 22 predicted proteins | sample 8236861 | NCBI WGS metagenome assembly JACYYJ01 (sample SAMN14103086, study PRJNA606662) | landfill metagenome | isolation source: landfill solid waste | place: India:New Delhi, Okhla landfill site | collected 2017-11-05
GTCATGGCCGACAAGGACGCCGCCGGCATCCTGGAGGCACTCGAACCCGTGGTCGACGAGATCGTGGTGAGCCGCAACTCGTCGCCGCGTGCCATGCCGGTCGACGAGCTCGCGACGCTGGCCGTGTCGGTCTTCGGGGAGGAGCGGGTCACCGTGGAACCCCGGCTCGACACGGCCATCGAAACCGCGGTCACGCTCGTCGAGCAGCCGGAGGACCCGGAGGAACCGGTGTCCGGCGGCGGTGTGCTCGTCACGGGGTCCGTGGTCACCGCCGGAGAAGCCCGCACGTTGTTCGGCAAGGAGCCCGCATGAGTGAGTCAGCCTCGTCCGGCGCGCAGCCGGCACCGGAAACACCCGCGCCGCCCGCGAAGGACCCGATGAAGGGATTCCGCGGGGTGCAGGCCGGGACTCTGGTCCTGGAGGCCATCGTCGTCGGGCTCGCCCTGCCGGTTGTCGCGCAACTCGGCGACGGCTTGAGCAGTGTCCAGGGGTGGACCGTGGGCGGTATCGCGGTGGCGCTGCTCGTGTGCGCCGGGCTGCTGCGGTTCCCGTGGTCGATCTGGGTCATCCTCGCGCTGAACGTGGCTTTGATCGCGTTCGTCGTCACCCTGCCCTGGGTGACGGTGATCGGCGTGCTCTTCCTCGCGGTGTGGCTCTGGCTGATGTGGCTGCGCCGCGACGTCGCCCGCCGCATGGCGGCGGGCCGACTGCCCGGCCAACAGGCGACCGCCCAGGACGACCAACCGTCCACCTGAACCGTGTCCGCGGTCTGCGCACGCGTGTCCGCACTTCCCGCACTCGTGTCCGCGGTCTACGCACGCGTGTCCGCAGTTCCCGTACGGGCAGTCAGCGCGGGTTCTCCCGGCCGCGCACGATCCCGTGCCAGGTGGCCAACAGCAGTGTGACCACGAGACCGACCCCGGAGAACAGGACCACCGCGGCGGGGGCGTTCGCGGGCGTGTCGGTCCGGCTCCCGCCCTGCTCGCACCGCACCTCGATACCGGCGCCGAAGCGAAGCTCGGCGGTGCCGTCGCAGGCGCTCATGAGCTCCACGAACCCGAGCAGTCCGGCGAGCAGGCAGGCGAGCAACGCCGCGCACGCCCACACGCTGAGCAGCAGCGCCGAGACGCGGCGTTCGCCACCCCGTCCGCGTGACGTGGGTGGGACACCAGCACGGTCGAACGGCGGTGGGGGCGGAGTGTCCGAGTGGAACGTGTACTGGCGTGCTCCCTCGTGTGCCCCGCGGTCGCCGTCAGCCGCGGACCCCGAACCCGTCGAAGAACTCATCGTCGCCGGGCCTTTCCTCCCGCCGCGACTCCTGCGGCGGGCGCGTCGTCGACTCCACGTGAGCCCGCAGCCTGGGTGCGTTCTCCAGCTCGCTCGCCAGCGAGGCGAGGTCGAAGTCGAGCAGCGTCGCGGCCTTCGCCGCGGCGGCGTACGCGCTGTTGATCTCGTCGGTCAGCCACTGCTCGTCACCGTCGCGCACGGTCCCCGGCGCGATGTGCACCCGCTTCTGCCTGCCGAGCATGTCGACCCACACGGTGACGACACCACTGCGGGACTCCCCTTTGAACTCGCTGAACAGTGCCTGCTCGGGATTCTGCCGGATCCGCCGCAACCTGTCCTTCATCGCCTGGATGTCGTCCGGACTGGTCATGGTGCCTCCCAGGTCGTCACGGGGTGGCCTTGTCGGCCGACGTCATGGTTTCCTGCGCCTCGGTCCCGGCCGCTTGGAGCGCGTCGATCTTCGCCTGGTTGTTGCTGTGGATGGTCCACCAGATGGACACCGCGCCGACGAGGATGCTCAGGATCCCGATGACGAGTCCGACCACGGCGCCGACGCCCGTCCATCCGGCCGAGATCTCGACGATCAGCGCGACGACGACGCCGATGATCGACAGGGCGAGTCCGATCAGGGCGAGGATGTCGGCGACGCTGCGCCCGAACACCTGGTCCCAGGCGTCCGCGATCTCCTCGAGAGCCTGACCGACGTCGGCCGACGGTTTCCGCATGCTGTCGAGTGCTTTCTTGGTCTTCTCGATCCGCAGTGCGTAGGCGTTCTTTCCGTCGCCGGTCCACGCCGACGATTCCCGTATCGCTTCGTCGAGTTTCGCGACGCACGCGTCGAACTTGGTGCCGATGAGGTCGTTGCCTTCCTCGCCGCCGGTTCCCCACACGTCTTCGGCCACGGTGCGCAATCGATCCGTGCTGATGTCCCGGACGAGTCGCAGAGTGTTCTCGACCGACGGCAGGTCTTCGCCGTGTTCCCGCAGGAACGAGTCCACTTCACGCGCATCCGAGAGAAGGCCGTCGTCGATCACGTCCTCGAGAGCCATGGGCGGTCACTCCTCAGTCCGGGTCGTGTGTGCGGACCCACTCCGCGACCTCGTCCTCGGTCACCTGGTACTCGACACCGGCCTTGGCCACGCCTTCGGCGGTGTTCTCGATGGTCGCGTGGGTGCGGTGGACGAATTCCTGCATGGCCTTGACGACCTGGGGATATTTCTGGTCGACGAATCTCGTGAGTTCGAGGACGGTCTCCTCGACGGTCTCCTCGACATTCTCGTACTGGCTCACGGACTGGGTCGTGAGGAACCCTTCGAGGCTCGCGCGTTCCTCGAAATCGGTGAGTCCGAGTTCGTCGCCGGCCGTGTGCAGGATGTTGTCGAGGCGGCTGATTTCGTCCGGGTCGAGGCCGTATCCGTCGGACATGGAGCCCCCAGGTCGATCACGAATCCGGGTACGCGGAACAGGTGCGGAAACTGTCCCAGCGCTCTCCGCTGGGTGTCAACGTCCAACCGGGGGAAGCCCGGAACGCGGTGTGCGGGATAGCGCCCGTTAGGCTGCGCACAACGGGTCGAATTCGACCCTTCCCATACCTGATCACCAAAGGAGAACCGCACCGTGAGTGAGCGCACGCTCGTCCTGGTCAAGCCCGACGGCGTCGAGCGCGGTCTCGTCGGCGAGGTCATCGCTCGGATCGAGCGCAAGGGCCTGCGGCTGGCTGCCATGGACCTGCGCACCGCCGAGCGTTCGGTGGCCGAGGAGCACTACGCCGAGCACAAGGACAAGCCGTTCTACGGCGACCTCCTCGACTTCATCACGTCCGGTCCGCTCGTCGCGATCGCGGTCGAGGGTCCGCGCGCGATCGCCGCGTTCCGTCAGCTGGCCGGTGGCACCGACCCGGTCGAGAAGGCCACGCCGGGCACCATCCGTGGTGACTACGCCCTGGAGACGCAGTACAACCTGGTGCACGGTTCGGACTCCCCGGAGTCGGCCGAGCGTGAGCTGAAGCTCTGGTTCCCCGACCTGTGACGACCGTGGCCGAGGTGACCGGGCGACGTCCCGGTCACCTCGGCCTGTCGTTCAGCCCGCCGTGACCGGACCCAGCCCGGCCTCGTCGAGCAGGGCCGCGATGGTGTGCGTCTCGTCGGCGTCGAGGGGCCCCAGCGGCGGGTTGGTGGCGGGGTGGGCGAGGACGCCGCGCACCGCGAGCGCGGCTTTGAACGCTCCGAGTGCGCCGGCCGTGAACCCGATGCGGGAGCGGTCGGCGACGGAGACGATGCGGAACAGTCTCGCGAGGCGGTCCTGCTCCCGCGCGGCCGTGCGGTGCTCACCGGCGCGCGCCGCCTGGTAGAGCCGGACGTAACCGTGCGGGTCCACGTTGCCGAGTCCCGGCACGATCCCCGCGGCTCCGACCTGCACGGCCGTGTCGGCGAACAGTTCCGAGCCGGTGAGGGCGGGAAGGTCGGTACGCCGGAGCACCTCGCGGAATGCGGCGAGGTCGCCGCTGGAGTCTTTGAGGGCCACCACGAGCTCCTCGGCGGCGAGCTCCGCGATGACGTCCGCGCTCAGACCCACGTGGACGGCGCTCGGGATGTCGTAGGCCACGACGGGTGCGTCCACGGCAGCGTGGACGTGCCGGAAGTGGTCGACGATCTCGGTGTCGTTCGGCTGCACGTAGAACGGGGCGGTGACGACCACCGCGTCGGCGCCCAGCGACGCCGCCTGTCGCGCGTGTTCGATCACTTTGCGCGTGCCCGTGTCGATCGCTCCGACGAGCACGGGGACGGCTCCCCCCACCGCGCCCACGACCACCTCGACCGCCGCGCGGCGTTGTGCCGTGTCGAGCAGGGCGATCTCCCCGCTGGACCCGCCGACGAACACGCCGTGCACACCGGCGTCGAGCTGGAACGACACGAGCCGTTCGAGGGAGGCGCGGTCGACGTCCCCGTGCTCGTCGAGTGGGGTCACGAGCGGGGGGACGACGCCGTGGAGACGTCGGGCGGAGTCAGGAGCCACTGCTTGTCTTCCTTTCCGGTGTGGACAGTGCGGGAGCGTCGTTCGGCACCCGCAGCGCGCGGCCGATCCGTGCGGGGATGTCCAGGCCGATGATGAGGGCCACGACGACGGTGAGCGACACGGCGAGCGTGGTCAGTGCCGAGCCGAGGCTGCCGAAGTCCTCGGCGATCGCCGCGCCCGCCAGCGGTGCGACGGCGCCGCCGAGCGCGCCGACGTTGTAGGAGAACCCGAGTCCCGCGGCACGCAACCGGGTGGGGAAGTGGTCGCCGATGAACTTCGGGAGCAGACCGGAGATGCCCTGGCTCGTGGCTTGCATCGCGAAGAGCAGCACCCACAGCAGCACCACGTTGTCCGCGGGCAGGGCGAACGCGGGGAACACGAACGCGAGCGACACGAACAGTCCGAGCACGTAGGCGCGGCGGGTGCCGAGCTTGTCGCCCACCATGCCCGCGAGGCATGACCCGGCCGCGTAGCCGAGCCCGGCCCAGGTCAGGGCGGTGGACACCTGTCCAGGGTCGTAGCCGAGCTCGGTCTTGAGGTACGTCGGCAGCAGCGACTGGATCGGCCACGAGTAGAGGAACGCGCAGAAGACCGTCACCATGATGGCGATCATGACCGGCCACAGACGGCCCGCGAGCTGCACCGCGAACGCCACGAAACACAGCACGCTGAGCCCGACGAGGTACGGGGTGGCCGCGCCGCCGAGCCGGCTGAAGATCAGCACCAGGGCCGCCGACAGCACCAGTGCCAGCGCGGTGTTGGGGATGCGGCGCTTCGCCGCGAACAGCACCGAGGACGTCGTCGTCCCGGCGCGCCTGCCGACCTGCTCCTCCCATTCCGCTGCCTCGGGCAGGGACCGGCGCAGGTACAGCGTGAGGGCGATCGGCACGATGCCCGCGTAGAACAGCCAGCGCCAACCGCCGACGGGCACGATGAGCTCGTAGGCGAGTGCGGCGAGGACGGTGCCGATCGGGTAGGCGGAGAGCAGGAATCCGGTGGCGCGGTTGCGCATGGACGTCGGCCAGGACTCCATGACGTAGGTGGCGCTGGCTCCGTACTCGCCGGCCATGCCGATGCCGACGATCGCGCGGAACAGGAACAGCGACCAGTAGTCCCAGGCGAAGCCGCACAGGGCGCTGCCGACCGAGAAGGCGATGATGGCCAGGATCATGGCGGGCTTGCGGCCGTACCGGTCGCCGATCGCTCCGAGCGCGAGGCCGCCGAGCCAGCGCGACACGAACGCGGCGGAGACGAGTGTCGCCGCCTTCGTCAGCGAGAGCTCGAAGTCGGTGGCGATCTCGGTGAGCACCAGGGTGATGAGGATGAAGTCGAACCCGTCGAGCAGGTAGCCCAGCCAGGCGGCGAGGAACGCTTTGCGTTGTGGTCCGCTGAGTTGCCGCAACGAGCTGGGGGTGTCGGGTGGCGTCGTTGCCATGACCTGAACCTCCGGAGAAGCGAGGACATAGGATGTCCTATGTTGGCGGGTACGGTAGCCGCGGAGGAACGGTGACGGCAAGACCTGAAGCACGTGTGCCGGTTGTCGTGACGATGCGAGCGGTCCATGCGTGAACCTCTAGACTCGCGGGCTGTGACGACCTCGACGGCGGGTGGGCGCAGGCAGGGCGCGCGCGCCAACCAGAAGGCGCTCCAGGACGCGATCAAGCACCTGATCGTCGAGCGCGGACTCGCTCCGGGGGAGCCCCTGCCCACCGAGGTCGAGCTGATGAAGGAGCTCGACGTCAGCAGGCACCCGCTGCGGGAGGCGATGAAGGCGCTGGAGGCGGTCGGCATCGTCGACATCCGCCACGGCTACGGCACGTACGTCGGGTCGGTCCCGCTGACCGGCCTGGAGACGGGGCTGGCGTTTCGCGGTGCGCTGTCGCTGCGCGGCGACTACTCCGACATCCGCGACCTGCTGGAGGTCCGCGAGATCCTGGAGAGCGGGCTCGTGACCCGCCTGCTCGACGCCGACGACCGCCTCGACTTCGACTCGCTCACCGCCAGCGTCGAGGCCATGGAGCGGGAGGCGGAGCAGGGCCGGTACGCCCCGGAGGCGGACTGGCGGTTCCACGAGACCCTGTACCGGCCGCTGGGCAACGATCTCGTCCTCGACCTGCTGCGCGTGTTCTGGCGGGTGTTCAACACGCTCGACGCCGAGTTGCCGCGGGCGGACGACACCCCGCACCTGACGGCTCGCCGGCATCGAGCGATCCTGGAGGCCCTGCGTGCGGGGGACGAGGCCGCTCTCCGTGCCGCCGTCGACGAACACTTCCAGGGAATCCGGGCGCGGGTTCCCGATCGGGACCGCTCCGCCTGAGGAATTTGCGTTGACTTTCTGTCGGAGGTCTCTGGCAGGGTTGCCGACGTGTCCGAAAAGAGCACAGCGAGTACGGGGAGCACATCCGGCGCCGCCGGCACGGTCGGCGCTCCTGACGAGGACGAGGGGGCGCCCCTCGTTCAGGCGAAGAATCTGGTGAAACGCTTCGGCGACTTCGAGGCGGTCCGCGGTATCGACCTCGACGTGCGCACGGGTGAGGCGTTCGGCTTCCTGGGGCCCAACGGGGCGGGCAAGTCGTCCACGATGCGCATGATCGCCTCGACGTCCCCGCGTTCGGAGGGGCACCTGTCGGTCCTCGGGATGGACCCCGACCGCGAGGGCCCCCGCATCCGCGCGAGGCTGGGCGTGGTGCCGCAGCAGGACAACCTGGATCTCGAACTGACGGTGCGGCAGAACCTCCAGGTGTACGGCCGCTACTTCGGGCTCTCCCGGGCGACGGCCCGGGCGAAGGCCGAGGAGCTGCTCGACTTCGCCCAGCTCACCGACCGCGCCGACGCCGAGGTGGAATCGTTGTCCGGCGGGATGAAACGCAGGCTCACCATCGCGCGGTCGCTCGTCAACGATCCCGACGTGCTGTTGCTCGACGAGCCGACCACCGGGCTCGATCCGCAGGCCCGGCACCTGTTGTGGGACAAGCTGTTCCGCCTGAAGTCGCAGGGCGTGACCCTGCTAATCACCACCCACTACATGGACGAGGCCGAGCAGTTGTGCGATCGCCTCGTCGTCATGGACGGCGGGCGGATCGTCGCGGAAGGGTCCCCGGCGGAGCTCATCGACCGCTACTCGACGCGGGAGGTGCTGGAGCTGCGGTTGCCACCCGGAGAGCAGGACGCGGCCGTGGCCGCGGTGTCGGATTTCGCCCGGCGCACCGAGGTCCTGCCCGACCGCGTCCTCGTCTACGTCGATTCGGGGGAGTCGGCGCTGGAGAGCGTGCACGCCCGGGGCGTGCGCCCGGTGTCGAGCCTCGTGCGCCGCAGCACGCTCGAGGACGTGTTCCTGCGGCTCACCGGCAGGAGTCTGATCGAATGACCACGACGGACAGCGCTTTTCGTTCCACCCGGTCCGAGGTGCGCGTCGTGGGCGCGTGGCGGGGCGCCTGGCTGCGGGTCGAGGGGCTCTGGACGTGGTACCGGCGGTACTGGACGTCCAATCTGTACTCCTCGGGGTTGCAGCCACTGCTGTTCCTGCTCGCGATGGGCGTGGGCTTCGGCTCGCAGGTCGAGCCCGGCGCGCTCACCGGTGGAGTCTCGTATCTCCAGTACGTCGCGCCCGCGTTGCTGGTGGCCGGGTCCGTGCAGTTCGCGGTCGGTGAGTCGACCTGGCCCGTGCTGTCCGGGTTCAAGTGGGAGAAGGACTACCTGGCGATCACCGCGACGCCCGTCACGCCGGGGCAAGTCCTGGGTGGACACTTTCTCTGGGTGGGGCTTCGCATCACGCTCGCCGCGGTGGTGTACGTGGTGGTGGCGGCCTTCTTCGGTGCCTGGACTGGGCCGGGCGTCGTGGGCGCGGCCGTGGTGGGTGTCGCGACCGGCCTGGCCTGCGCGGCTCCGGTGACCGCGTTCGCCGCCACGATCCACCACGAGACGGACCGGCTGACGGGTCTGTTCCGGTTCGTGCTCATGCCCATGGTGCTGTTCGCCGGGACGTTCTTCCCCGTGTCGGAGATCCCGCTCGCGTTGCGCTGGCTCGCCTGGATCTCTCCGCTGTGGCACGGCAACGAGCTCGCCCGCGGCGTCACGCTCGGCGGGCTCGACCTGCTCCCCGCGCTGGGGCACGCGGCGGTGCTCGCCACGGTGTTCGCGGCCGGAGGCCTGGCGGCCCGGCACTTCTTCTACCGCAGGTTGGTGGTGTAGGCGATGGTCGTCACCGGCAGTGCGACACCCGCGTCCCGGTCCGGCGTGCGCAGGACCGGCGGGCTCCTGTTGCGCATCCTCCCGCCGTCGCTCTACGTCGGTCGGGCGAGCGCCCTCATCGAACGCTCGGCGATGGTGTACTCGCGGGCGTGGCTCGTGTTCGTCTCGGGCGTCTTCGAGCCGCTGTTCTACCTGCTCGCGTTCCAGGTCGGGTTCGGCAGGCTCGTGCCCGAGGTCACCGGTCCGGGCGGCCAGGTGATGGACTACGTGGCGTTCGTCGCCCCGGCCCTGCTGGCGGCTTCGGCGATGAACGGCGCGGTGTTCGACGCGACGTTCGGGGTGTTCTTCAAGTTCCGCTACGACAAGACCTACGAGGCCGTGCTCAGCACGCCGATGGGGCCGTTCGACATCGCTCTCGGCGAGATCGGCTGGGCGGTGTTGCGGGGCGCCCTCTACGCGGTCTCGTTCTTCGGCGTCATGACCGTGATGGGGCTGGTCACCACACCGTGGGCGGTGCTGGTGATCCCCGTGGCGGTGCTCGTGTCGTTCGCGTTCGCCGCGATCGGGATGGTGTGCGCGACTCTGCTGCGCACGACCTCGCAGTTCGACTACATCCAGCTCGCGGTCATGCCGCTGTTCCTCTTCTCGACGACGTTCTTCCCGCTGTCGGTCTACCCCGAACCGCTGCAGGTGCTCGTGCAGTGTCTGCCGCTTTACCACGGCGTCGAGCTGTCCCGCGGGTTCGCCGCCGGGGTGCTCGACTGGTCGATGGTGGGACACGCGGGGTACCTGCTGGCGCTGGCCACGGTGGGGGTGTACGGCGTGTCGCGCCGGCTGCACACGTTGTTGCGTTGACGGCCCGGGCTGGGCACCGGCGTATGCTCCGCCGATGTCCAGCTCGGTGATCGTTTCTGTCGTCCTCGGCCTCGTGGTCGTGGGCTCGATCGTGCTCGTCGTGAAGCTCGACTCCTGGCGCCCGTCGAAGGCGTTTCGCCGACGGCACCCACGGCTGTACCCACCCGGTGGCTGCCCGCAGTGCGGAAGTCGTCGGTGGACGACCGTGGTCTCCGACAACCGGCTGAACGGTCTCCGAGAGTGCCGGGCATGCCGGCTGGTGTGGGACCCCGACCGGGCCGACACGGACGCCTGACCTCACGCCGGAGGCGATTGAGCGCCCCGGCCGACGGGAAGCCCCCCGCCGAATGCAGCCGTGAGTGGGAACGGAGCACGACGTGGGTAGGAAACGGGGTTTTCGCGCATGCGGGTCGAGCAGGACCCGCACCGTGTGGTGGCCGAGGTGGTCGCATCTGCCTGCCCGGATCACCACCGGGGCGTTCATCTTCAACTCGGGTTACTCGAAGCGGGGCGCGGACGAGGAGACGGCGGGACAGCTGCACGGCTTCGCCGCCGGGACCTACCCGCAGCTCAAGAAGCTGCCGCCGAGCAAGTTCGTACGTCTGCTGTCGACGGGGGAGATGGCGCTGGGCGCGGCCCTCATGGTGCCGGTGGTGCCGTCGGTCCTGGCCGGGGCGAGCCTCGCCGTGTTCTCGGCGGGCCTCGTGGGCCTGTACCTGAAGACCCCCGGCATGCGGATGGAGAACAGCCTGCGGCCCACTCAGGAAGGCCTGTCGCTGGCCAAGGACGTGTGGATGCTCGGCATCGGGGCGTCCCTGGTGCTCGACGACCTCGTGGAGCGCCGTCGCGGGTGAGCCGAGCTCCGTCCTGGGGCGCCCGGCGCCTCAGCGAGGTGAGCTGGCTGCCGCCAGGGCGCCCGGTGCGTCGACGCGGCCGTGGCCGTAGAACCCGTTGTAGCCGGTGTAGCCCTCGCAGAAGGCGTCCTGGATGCCGTTCCCGGTGAGGTCGTAGTCGCCGGGGCAGGGCACCGCGGTGGCCGTCGAGGTCAGGGCCGCGCGGAGTCGTTGCGGCGTGGCCCGGGGATGTTCGGACGCCACCAGGGCCGCGACGCCCGCCACGTGCGGGGCCGCCATCGAGGTCCCGCACAGGGTGCCGTACCCGCCGGGCACGGTCGACAGCAGGCAGTCGCCGTGGTCGCCGCCCGGTGCGGTCAGGTCGATGACGCCGAGCCCGTAGGCGCTGTACCCGGCTTTGCGGCCCTTGCGGTCGGACGCCGACACCGACACGGCGTCGCGCAGTCCCGCGGGCAGCGCCTCGCACGCGGCGGGGCTCGACGCGGGTGCCGAGAGCGTGTGCGACGGGGTCAGTCGCGCGGCCTTGTTGGAGGCCGCCACGACGGTGAGGGTGCCACGTTCGTGGGCGTGGTGGAGGGCGCGGCGCAGCGCGTCGCGGACGACCTCGCGGCCGGGGCCACGGGCGCACGCCGCCGACCAGGGGGAGACGAGAAAACTGCCGTTGACCACGGGGAACCTGTGCTCGGCGGCCCACATGAGCCCGCACACGGCGGCCTCGGGACTGACCCGGCCGTGGTCGTCGACGACCCGGACCGACGCCACGCGGACGCCGGGCGCGATGCCGGTCACACCGCGTCCGTCGTCGGCGGCGGCGAGCAGCCCCGCGACGTGCGTGCCGTGGGGAGAGGTCGTGGCCTGCCAACTCTCCGGGGCGGTGTCCGGTGTTCCCGACAAGCAGCCCACCGACCGATCGGCAGCGACGGCGTGCCGCAGGTCCGGGTGCGTGGGGTCGATGCCGGAGTCGAGGACGCCCACCACGACGTCGGCGCTTCCCCGCTGTCGGGCGTGGGCCTGCTCGGCTCGCACCGCGCGGAGGTTCCACTGCCGCCCGGACAGGTCCGTCGACCTGCCCTCCGCGAGGTCGGTGGACGGCGTCGACGCTGTCGACCCCGAGACCTTCGAGGTCGCGAGCTCGGCCCCGGAGTCGGGCTGCGCCGAGCGGAAGGTTCGGTGTGAGCCCAGCCGAGTCGAGAAGCGGTGATCGGAGGAGTGCGCCACGCCGACCGAGATTTCGGGGTGGTACGTGCCGAGCTCGCCACAGGCGTCGTGCACCTCGGCCGCGGCGTCGGCCTCCGACGTTCGCGGCGGGAGCACCACCAGGTACCGCTCGGTGGGGCCTGCGGGGGTGCACTCGTCGGTCGCCGCGGAGGACGTCGCGCGCGCGGCCACCGGGGTGCCGCCCAGCACGAGCGCGATGGTGAGCAGGGCCACACTTGTGCTTCTGTGCACTCCCACCTCCGTCGGGTACCCCGCGTGTCGCGTGTTCCCCCTCGTCAGCGCACGGTAACGAGCAGGTCAGGGGCCGACAACCGGAACGCGGAAGTGCGAGTTGGCGGTTTCGTTGTCGAACGCGAACGATGGCGCGCGGCTCGTATGGGATACTGGACATCGGTTGCCGGGTTGGCGCCGCTGCCGGTGAGGTGGCGGACAGCTCTGGGCGACCCGGCGATGCGCTGGGAGAACCGCGCGTTGGTCGCCGCCACGCACATCCCGTGTCGGGCGGCTCGACGACGTGGCGACGCTTTGCGGGGCGTTCGAGGGTCGACCGGTTCGTCGTCGCGGGACCCGTCATCGGGGTTTCGGTTCACCCGGCCCTTCGGTGACATGACAGGCAAGGATTCCCGCCACGGTGATTCACCTGGGCGGTACACAACAGAGAAACGGCCCCTGCGCGGCCGCGTGATGAACGCGCCCGGGGGCGGAGGAGATGTATGACGAACGCGGAGACACCCGCCGAGAACGCCGGCGGGACTGCCGCCACTTCCCCTGCACAGGCACTGGCCGAGCTGCCCGACAAGACCCGGGTGCACGTGCTGGCCAAGGTGTTGGGCACGAGCAGTCGTCAGGTGTTGGCCACGCTGGCCGACCTCGGGCACAGTGCCCGCAGCCCTCAGTCCGGAGTGGCGAAGGACATCGCTCTGCAGGTGGCGGAAGCGCTCGGGGTCACCGTGACCGAGGACGCCCCGGCGGAGCAGGCGCAGGAGAGCACCGAGACCGGCACTGCCGAGACCAGCGAGAACGCCGAGGCCACGGAGTCCGACCGGCCGGAGCCCGCGCCCGCTGCGACGGCCGACCAGGAGAACGGCCAGGCTCGGCAGCAGGCGCCCGCGGTGCCGCCTCCCGCGCTCGCGCCGCCCGCACGTCCGCCCGAGTCCGGCCCGCTGCACACTCCGGTGTTCGCGGCGCCGTCCCCGCTGTTCCTGCCTCCCGACCCGGTGGCGGCCACTCCCGCCGCCGCGACCTCCGCGCCGGCGCCGAGCAAGCCCACCCCTTCCACGTCGCAGGCCGACAGCGGTGACAGTGGCGACAGCGAGGAGTCGTCCGAGAGCGCATCCGGCGACTCCGGCGAGCGCGGCGACGACGGTGAGAGTTCCGACGGCGGGAGCCGTCGTCGACGCAGGCGCGGCCGTCGCGGACGGGGCCGGGGCAAGGGCGGCGACGACCACTCCGGTGACGAGTCGCCGAGCTCGTCCGACGCCGACTCGTCCGGTGAGCGCACGGCCTCCGACGAGCAGTCTTCCGAGCAGCAGGACGCCGAGGGCTCCCAGAACGGGGACGGCCACGGCACGTCCGACTCCGAGTCCGAGACGGGCAGCAGGCGCCGCCGTCGCCGCCGTCGCCGCAAGAGCGGGGACGACGACAACAGCGACAACACCACGTCCTCCGACGACCCGCCGAACACGGTCGTGCACGTCCGGGACGCCAAGCCCGCCGAGGAGAAGGAGGGCAAGGCCGGGGACGGCGTGCGCAGCGTGCGTGGCTCCACACGGCTGGAGGCCAAGCGTCAGCGTCGCCGCGACGGCAGGGAGGCGGGCCGCAGGCGTGCGCCGATCCTGTCGGAATCCGAGTTCCTCGCCAGGAGGGAGTCGGTCGACCGCACGATGGTGGTGGCCGAGCGCGGCGACTCCACGCAGATCGGTGTGCTGGAGGACGGCGTGCTCGTGGAGCACTTCGTCACCTCCGCGGGCAGCGGTTCGATCGTCGGCAACGTCTACCTCGGGCGAGTGCAGAACGTGCTGCCGTCCATGGAAGCGGCGTTCATCGACATCGGTCGGGGCCGCAACGCCGTGTTGTACGCGGGCGAGGTCGACTGGGACGCCGCCGGTCTGGAGGGCAAGGCCCGCAAGATCGAGCAGGCGTTGTCGACCGGTGACCACGTGCTCGTGCAGGTGACCAAGGATCCCGTCGGCCACAAGGGCGCGCGCCTGACCACGCAGATCTCCCTGCCCGGTCGCTTCCTGGTCTACGTGCCCTCGGGCGGCGCCACCGGCATCTCGCGGAAGCTGCCGGAGAACGAGCGGCGCAGGCTCAAGGACATCCTCAAGCGGATCGTCCCCGAGGACGCCGGAGTGATCATCCGCACGGCGTCGGAGGGCGTCAGCGAGGAGGAGCTCGGCCGCGACGTCCGCAGGCTCGAAGCCCAGTGGCAGGTCATCAAGGAGAAGGCCGACGCCGCGAACGGCAAGAAGGGCAGCGCGCCCGTCCTGCTCTACGAGGAGCCGGACCTGCTCGTGAAGGTCGTGCGCGACCTGTTCACCGAGGACTTCAGCAAGCTCGAGATCCAGGGCAACACGGCGTGGGAGACCATCCACGCGTACGTCCAGCACGTCGCTCCCGACCTGCTCGACCGTGTCAAGCGCTACGTGGGTACCGGCGACGTGTTCGCCGACTACCGCATCGACGAGCAGCTGATGAAGGCGCTCGATCGCAAGGTGTGGCTGCCGTCCGGTGGCTACCTGGTGATCGACCGCACCGAGGCCATGACCGTGATCGACGTCAACACGGGGAAGTTCACCGGTTCGGGTGGCAACCTGGAGGAGACGGTCACCAGGAACAACCTGGAGTCGGCCGAGGAGATCGTGCGCCAGCTCCGGCTGCGCGACATCGGCGGCATCATCGTGATCGACTTCATCGACATGGTGCTGGAGTCGAACCGCGAGCTGGTGTTGCGCAGGCTCACCGAGTGCCTCGGCCGCGACCGCACGCGGCACCAGGTCGCGGAGGTCACGTCGCTGGGTCTGGTGCAGATGACGCGCAAGCGGGTCGGCACCGGCCTGCTGGAGGCGTTCTCCACGACCTGCGAGCACTGCAAGGGTCGCGGTGTGATCGTGTCGACCGAGCCGCAACGCGGCAACGGCGGCAATGGCCACCAGGGCCACCANNACCACGGCAACCAGGGCGGTCAGGGCCAGCACGGTGGTCAGAGCTCGCGCCGGTCGCGGAACAAGGCGAAGGCCGAGGAGCGGGAGGCGGCCAAGGCCGCCGAACAGGCGGCACAGGCCGCGAACGCTCCCACCCAGGAGCAGCGCGAGTCGGCCGTGTCCGCGGTGCAGGCCATGGCCAACGCCTCGAAGGCGGTCTCCACGAAGCCGTCGACCGAGTCGGACGCCGGGCAGGCACCCGACCGTCGTGACTCCCAGCCGGCGGAGGCGAAGCAACCGAAGGCTCGTCGTGAGCCCGAGGAGAAGCGCAACGGCGTCGCGCCGGCCGCTCCGGCCGCGTCGTCCGAGCAGACGGAGGTGCGGCGCGAGTCGCACAACGGGGTGGCGAGCGAGGAACCGGACATTCCCGCCCCTGCTCCCCGTGCGGCCCGGCGTCCGCGTCGTGCCGCGAGTCGTCCCGCAGGGCCGCCCGTGCCCGTGCGGGAGAACGGCTGAGGTTTTCTCCGCCGCGGCGCCCGGGTTCCGAGCGGACCCCGGTGCGTCGCGTGGGGGAACCACTCAGTACGCTGTAAGGCGGCCCGCGACCAGGCGGGTCGTCGTAGCCCCAACCCAAGTAGTCGAGTAATCAGGAGACTTCCGTGTCGGCGTATGCAGTCGTCAAGACCGGCGGCAAGCAGTACAAGGTCGCCGTCGGCGATGTCGTCGAGGTCGAGAAGCTCGACGGCGAGCCGGGCACCGAGCACACCCTTCCCGCCGTGATGGTGGTCGACGACGGCAAGGTCACGACGGACGCCGACGCGCTGGCGAAGGTCTCGGTGACGGGCAAGATCGTCGAGCAGACCAAGGGCCCGAAGATCCGTATCCACAAGTTCAAGAACAAGACCGGCTACCACAAGCGCCAGGGTCACCGGCAGCAGCTGACCCGCCTTGAGGTCACCGGCATCGACAAGTGAGGAACCTGACCAGCCATGGCAACCAAGAAGGGCGCGTCAAGCTCCAAGAACGGCCGTGACTCCAACCCGAAATACCTCGGTGTGAAGCGGTTCGGCGGTCAGGTCGTGAAGGCAGGCGAGATTCTCATCCGCCAGCGCGGTACCAAGGTCCACCCCGGCGTCAACGTCGGCCGTGGCGGCGACGACACTCTGTTCGCTCTCGCCCCCGGTGCGGTGGAGTTCGGCACGAAGCGTGGCCGCAAGACGGTCAATGTCGTGCCGGTCGAGGCCTGACCGGCCCGGCCAGCACACGACTCGAAACGAGGGACGGGCCCGGAACACATCCGGCCCCGTCCCTCGTTTTGCTTGACAGGTGTTCTCTGTCCCCAGGAAGGCGGCCCCAATGGCATCCCGTTTCGTGGATCGCGCGGTGATTCACGTCGCCGCGGGCGATGGTGGGAACGGCTGCGCGTCGGTGCACCGGGAGAAGTTCAAGCCGCTCGGCGGACCCGACGGCGGCAACGGCGGCAACGGCGGTGACGTCGTGCTCGTGGTCGATCCCGGCGTGCACACGTTGCTCGACTTCCACTTCCGCCCGCACGCGCGAGGGGGTAACGGGAAGCAGGGCCAGGGCGGTCACCGCAGCGGCGCGGCCGGTGAGTCGCTGGAGCTGCGCGTCCCCGACGGCACCGTGGTCCTCGACACGGACGGCGAGGTACTCGCCGACCTCACGGGAGCGGGCACCCGCTTCGTGGCGGCTCGGGGAGGCCGTGGTGGGCTCGGCAACGCGGCGCTCGCCTCGCGTGCCCGCAGGGCGCCCGGTTTCGCATTGCTCGGCGAGCCGGGGGAGGAGCGCGACCTCGTTCTGGAGTTGCGCTCGGTCGCGGACGTCGGTCTGCTCGGTTTCCCGTCGGCGGGCAAGTCGTCGCTGATCTCCGTGCTGTCGGCGGCCAAGCCGAAGATCGCCGACTATCCCTTCACGACGCTGGTGCCGAACCTCGGCGTGGTGAGCGCGGGCGACGTCGTGTTCACGATGGCCGACGTGCCGGGACTCATTCCCGGGGCGAGCCAGGGCAAGGGACTGGGCCTCGACTTCCTCCGCCACATCGAACGGTGCGCGGTGCTGGTGCACGTCGTGGACTGCGCCACGTACGAGCCCGGTCGCGACCCGGTGTCGGACGTCGACGCCCTGGAGGACGAGCTGTCGCGGTACACCCCGGCGCTCGGCGGGGACCTCGCGTCCCGGCCCAGGGTCGTGGTCCTCAACAAGCTGGACGTGCCGGACGCCGCCGAGCTGGCCGAGCTGGTGAGGCCGGAGTTCGAGGCCCGCGGACTGCGGGTCTTCGAGATTTCGACCGTCACCCACAAGGGTCTGCGCGAACTCACCTACGCGTTGGGTGAGATCGTCGAGTCCTACCGTGCGACGCAGCCGCCACCGACGCCGACCAAGGTCGTCGTGACACCGAAGGCCGTGGACGACGGCGGGTTCACCGTGGAGCCGGACCCCGAGGAAGAGGGCGGGTTCATCGTGCGGGGCGCCAAGCCCGAGCGATGGATCAGGCAGACGAACTTCGCCAACGACGAAGCGGTGGGCTTCCTGGCCGATCGGTTGAACCGGTTGGGTGTGGAGGACGAGCTGGCCAAGTCGGGTGCGGAGCCCGGCTGTTCCGTGACCATCGCGGGCGTCACGTTCGACTGGGAACCGTCCACTCCGGGCGTCGCGGGCAAGCTGGCCGGACGTGGCACCGACCCGCGCCTCGAACGTTCCGACCGGATCACGGCAGCCGAGCGCAAGGAGGCCCGCCGCCTGCGCAGGGAAGGGACTGCGGACGAGGAGGACGCGGTCGTGGAAGGCGGAGTCGCTGTCGAGGACTCCGATGAGTGAGGTCCGCAGTGCCATCGCCGGCGCCCGACGCCTGGTGGTGAAGGTGGGTTCGTCCGCCCTCACCACCGCCAGTGGGGGACTGGACGTCGGTCGGCTCGACGCGCTCGTCGATGCCATCGCCGACCGGGTGGCCCGGGAAACGCAGATCGTCCTCGTCTCGTCGGGTGCGATCGGCGCGGGGCTGGCCCCGTTGTCGCTCGGCGTGCGCCCGAAGGATTTGGCCACGCAGCAGGCCGCGGCCAGCGTCGGTCAGTTGGCGCTCGCCCACGCTTACGCGGAGTCGTTCGGCCGGTACTCCCTCACCGTGGGGCAGGTGCTGCTGACGTCCAACGACGTGGTGCGTCGCGCCCACTACCGCAATGCGCAGCGGACGTTCTCGCGGCTTCTGGCACTGGGAGCGGTGCCGGTGGTGAACGAGAACGACACGGTGGCCACCGAGGAGATCCGCTTCGGTGACAACGACCGCTTGGCAGCGCTCGTGGCCCATCTCGTCGGTGCCGACGGTCTCGTCCTGCTGTCCGATGTGGACGGGCTGTACGACGGCGATCCGCGCTCGGGCGCGAGCCGCAAGATCACCGAGGTGGCGTCGGAGTCCGACCTCGAGGGTCTGGCCGTCGGCCGATCCAGCTCCGGGCTGGGCACGGGCGGCATGATGTCCAAGGTCGCCGCGGCGCGAACGGCGGCCGCGGCGGGGATCCCGGTGTTGATCGCGGCCGCGGAGGACGCGCCGTCGGCACTGGGCGATGCCGGTGTGGGGACGGCGTTCACCCACGCGTCGAACCGGATGTCGGCCCGCAGGTTCTGGCTCGGGTACGCCGCGGGCTCGCAGGGCAGGTTGGTGCTCGACGACGGAGCCGTGGCGGCGGTGGTGCGTCACCGGCGTTCGTTGCTGGCCGCGGGCATCGTCGGGGTCGACGGCGATTTCCAGGCCGGGGACGTGGTGGAGCTGGTGAACCCGGAGCAATCTGTTGTCGCGCGCGGCGTGGTGGCGTTCGACGTCACCGAACTGCCCGAGTTGATCGGCCGCTCCTCCCATGAGCTCCCGCCCGAACAACGTCGCGAGGTCGTCCACGCCGACGATCTGGTGCCGCTGCGCCGCCGCCGCTGACCGACCCGCCCCCCCGCCCGCGTGTCCGCGAGCTGCGCACGCGTGTCCGCACCTTATGCACGCGTGTCCGCCGTCTGCGTACGCGTGTTCGCGTTTCGCGTCAGTGCTGTCAGCGTTGTCAGTGTTATCAGCGCAACTCCGTACCGCTGGTCTCCGGCAACCGCCAGATCACGAGGAAGGCGACCGCCGCACCCGCGGCGACGTAGTAGAAGAACGCCGTCGACAGTCCCGCCCCGGACAGCGCTGTGATCAGCAGCGGCGCCGTGCCACCGAACACGGCGACGGTGAGGTTGTACCAGGCGCCGATGCCGAGGCCCCGCAACGTGGTGGGGAACAACTCGCTCATGATCGCGGGCGCGATGGACGTCATCGCCGTGTAGAGCCCGAGACCCACGCAGAACACGACGAGCAGGTTCACCAGGCCCGGCCGTACGAGGGACGACAGAGGGACGACCAGGAGCGCGGTGGCCGCCGACCACACCAGTAGTTGCGGCCGGCGACCGATGCGGTCGGACAGCGCGCCCATCGGGTACTGCAGCGCCACGAACAACGCCGTGGCCACGGACAGGGCCAGGAACACGTCGACGGGGTCGGCGCCGCGGGAGTTGACCGCGAATGGCGTCAACGCGCTGAAGAACGTGTAGTAGCACAGCGTGGAGAGCATGCTGAAGCCGACGAGCTGCCCGACGGCCTTCGGGTGGTGTTGCAGGGTGGTCCACAGCGGTCGGCGCATGCGTCGGGCCGCGGGAGCGTTGCTGCGGTACTTCTCCGTCTCCTCCAGCGTGCGGCGCAGCCACAGGGCGACGACTCCGAGGACGCCGCCGAGCAGGAACGGAAGTCGCCAGCCCCACTCCTCGAGTTGCGCCGTGGACAGTGAGCGGGCGAGAACGAATCCGAGGATCGACGCGAGGAGCACCGCCGTGCCCGTGGAGATGTAGAAGAACGAGGAGTACCGGCCGCGTCGATCGGGTGGGGCGACCTCGGCGAGGTAGGCGGAGGCGTTGGACACCTCACCGCCGAGGGACAGGCCCTGCGCGATGCGTGCCAGCAGCAGCATCAGCGGTGCCAGCCAGCCGATCTGGTCGTACGTCGGCGTCACCCCGATCAGCACCGACCCGCCGGCCATGAGCGTGATGGTGAAGATCATGGCGGGTTTGCGTCCGCGCAGGTCGGCGAAGCGGCCGATCAGGATGCCACCGAGCGGCCGGAAGAAGAACGCGAGCGCGTACGTGGCGAACGTGTTGATCTGGGCGAGGTCACCGGGGAAGAACGTGCTCGCGAAGTAGATGCTGAACGTCGCGTAGATGGTCCAGTCGAACCACTCCAGCGCGTTGCCCGCGCTGGCGGCGAACAACGTCCGGACGGGAAGCCGGTGTTGGCGTTCCCGGCTCGCTCCGCCGGTGGCCTCCACGCCCGACTCGACCATGTGTCCTCCCGCCGCTGATCGCGTCCGGTGGTGAACTGTGCCACACGGAACGGGCTCCGGAAAGGGCTTGACCAGCGCGGTGGTTGCATTGCAGGAGCCGCCGGAACCGCCGGTGGCGTGGCGCAACGTCTAAGGTGGGTTGTCATGTCCGCACGCCGGCTCGGGGTCATGGGTGGCACGTTCGACCCCGTCCACAACGGGCACCTCGTCGCCGCGAGCGAGGTGCAGCACCGGTTCGGGCTCGACGAGGTCATCTTCGTGCCCACGGGGCAGCCGTGGCAGAAGGCGAACAGGGCGGTGTCGCGGGCCGAGGACCGCTATCTCATGACGGTCATCGCCACCGCCTCGAACCCGGTGTTCTCCGTCAGCCGGGTCGACATCGACCGCGGGGGACAGACGTACACCGT
>JACYYJ010039527.1_pt1 | contig 20206 bp, 18 predicted proteins | sample 8236861 | NCBI WGS metagenome assembly JACYYJ01 (sample SAMN14103086, study PRJNA606662) | landfill metagenome | isolation source: landfill solid waste | place: India:New Delhi, Okhla landfill site | collected 2017-11-05
ATTAATGATTATGTTTAAGGCACTGGCCCTTTGCAATTGATGTTGTATAGTCCGTTCCCTAAGCTCACCTTGTTTTCCGAAGAAAATAGCTCTTGCTAATCCATTCATGGCTTCTCCTTTATTTAGCCCACGATGTATTCTTCTTCTTAATGTTTCATCTGAAATGTAATTCAGAATAAAGATTGTTTTTTCAATTCTTCCAATCTCCCGAAGAGCTGTAGCTATTTTATTTTGTCTTGCATACGAACCCAATTTCCCCATGATTAATGATCCAGAAACGCTTCCTTCTCGAATGGAATGTGCCAGCCTTAATACATCATCAAAATTCTCTTTAATAACGTTTGTGTTAATCTTACCCCGAAGTATACCTTTTATGTTTGGAAAATCATTTGGAGAAGAAATGGTATATAATTTAGCGTCACTTATATCTCTTAGTCTTGGTGCAAAACGAAACCCTAACAAATGACTTAATCCGAAAACTTGATCCGTGTAACCAGCAGTATCAGTGTAATGCTCTTCAATTGAGAGGTCAGATTCATGATGTAATAATCCATCTATCACATGTACAGCATCTCTGGCATTCGTATTAATAACTTTTGCATAAAATGAAGAAAATTGATCACTTGTAAAACGGTAAATTGTTGTCCCTTTCCCAGTTCCATAATGCGGGTTTGAATCTGCATGTAATGATGATACACCAACAGGTACACGCATACCATCCGAAGAGGATGTTGATCCATCTCCCCAATATGAAGCCAAGGATAGACGGTGTTGGTAGTTTACCAGTGTAGCTTGGGCCCGTGTCATTGCATCTTCATGTAATCTCCATTGCATAACATTAGCCATCTGGCGATATGAAATATCAGGCGTTGCTTCTGCCATTTTAGTTAGTCCAATATTCGTACCCATCGCCATCAAGGCAGCCATTACTATGGATTTTTCCTCCCCCTTAGGTGGCTGATTTGAAGAAGCGTGAACAAATGATTCTTCAAATCCAGTCCATTCAGCAACTTCCATTAATAAATCAGTGAGTTTAACCCTTGGAAGCATATTATAAAGAGATAAGCTAAAGTTTCTAGATTCTTCGGGAGTATCTGCTTGTAGTCTCTCAACATGTATTTTTTGTTTTTCAATGTTGATACTTTCGACCTTGTCAATGTTTTTTGAAATCCAATGTAGTTTAGTATTTAAAGTTTCGATTCTTTCCTGTATAAACTGATCAAAACTTACTTTTACAGCTATCTTATTCCCTTTAACCTTTGCTTTTTCCCAATCGTCCTTTGACACTAAATATTCTTCAAAGTCCTTATGTAATCGACTGCCTTCAACCCAAACATCACCAGATCGGATATAGTTTTTGAGTTCTGTTAAAGCAGCCATTTCATAATATTGACGGTTAATGTTACCTTCATCATCAAAAACATGTTTTTGCCAACGTTTAGGAACAAAATCCAAAGGTGATCCATCAGGGATTTTTCTTTTTCCGGAATCATTTAATTCACGTATCGTATCCATTGCTTTCAACAAAGGATCTGCTGATTTAGTAGATTGGAACATTAAAGAATTCAACAGGACTGGAGTATATTTTCTTAAATAGTTATATCGTGTTTTTATTAAATCGAGGTAATCATAATCCATTGGTCTTGATAATACTTTAGCTTCTTCAATAGATTCTACAATTTTCTCCCAAGTCATTACCTGTTCAAGTGCCACGTAAGGATCGATTCCTTGTTCTTTAGCTTTGATTAAAGCCGTCCCTATATCTGCATAATGCACTACTTTTTCATTGACCGATTTACCGTTTTGCTTTTGCATCTCTTCTTGAGTTTTTCTTCCTTTTGATTGTAACACCATCATTTGTCTATCATGAATTTCAATGGCATGATCAGTTAAGTCTTGGGAAAGAGTTAATAAGTGAGCGATCAATAATGCATATCTTCTATCTTCTTTAAATCTTCTAAAGGAATGTGGTTCATACCTTGCCCCAGTTCGCGCTAATTGCAAAAGTCTATTGGGATGTATTAATGAGGTATCGGCAGTGATATTCATTTCTTTAATGTACTGTAATCTTTTTATGACCTTTAAAAAGGAATCTGGTGATGACTGACCAGGAATTTCTCGAAGCCAAGCTAATTGTGTTTTGTTATTACTTACAGTTAAATCAATCAACTTTTCTAGTCCGTGCTTATTTCTTTCAGAAAGATTACTGATTAGTATGGCATATATTTTTTTCTCTGCACGTGTTCTTGCTAACCAAACCATTCTCTCTAATGTTGGTATTACAGGCAATATTATTTTTTCTTTTCGTAATAAATCAATTGCATTACGTACTAGATACATTGTATTTCCATTTTCTAATGCGGATTTTAAAAGAGCATTAGAAGACGTACGATAATTAGTATTATTAAAATTTCTATATCCATATACTTGACGTATTTCCTCTAAATGCTCACGTCTTGTTGTATCGCGTTGAGCATATGAAGAGAAAACGTCTGGGTCTACATCAATTTGTTTAGCCACATAGGTAATAAGGTTATCTGGTATCTCTAACATGTTATTTAAAGTACAACCAGGATTTCTTAGTATGCATAATTGGAGCGCAAATCCCAGTCGATTATGGTCTCTTCTGTGGCGATTTATAACTTCAATATCATAGTCAGATAGACTGTAATATGAAGTGAATTCAATTTCCGATAAATTATTAAGGTTTAAGATATCCCTTCTTTGTTCTGGTGTCAGTAATTCTTTTACACTCAAGTTAAATCAATCCTTATAAGTAATTTTGGTATGTTCCTAATTTACTTTTTCTAAGTATCTATACAGTGAGGTTTTACTGATTCCTGTTGCTTCTGTGATTTGGTTAATTGTGTAATCCTTGCTCGTATACATTTTTATCGCCATTTCTACTTTGTCGCTATTTTTATTTGGTCTACCACCTTTCCTCCCTCTGGCACGTGCTGCTTGAAGACCAGACTTTGTTCTTTCACTTATAATATCTCGTTCTAATTCTGCAATGCTTGCCATTGTACGAAAGAAAAATTTACCCATTGCAGTTGAAGTATCAATACTGTCAGTAATAGATACAAAACCGACTCCCAAATCGTTGAATAATTCACTAAGTTCAATAAGGTGTTTTGTAGAACGTGAAATACGATCAAGTTTATATACAACAATTTTGTCGCCAGTACGTAAGACTTTAAGAAGCTCTTCTAATTGAGGTCTGTCTTTTCTTGTACCGGTTAACTTTTCTTTATAAATCTTTTCCACTCCAAATTTGGTTAAAGCATCAACTTGCATATCCAAGTTTTGTTCCTCCGTACTTACACGTGCATAACCAAATATCACCATTCATCACCCGCAAAAGTTGTTTATAACCCTATATTAGCACCAAAAATGGTATTAGATATTAAAAATAGTACTTTGATTTCGGGAATGAGTTTTGGTTCTGTAGATTAATAGAAATAGGTTGTTTTTGTTAAAATATTTATCAGTACCATAAACGAACGTTTATGGTTCATTAACTCTTAAGTATGTCCTTTACAATAATTGGATTAATCCTAAGAAATTATTTTTTTCTTGATAATTGAAATTAAGTTATAATAATTGTATATTATGTATATGGTGTTCATCAAGTACATATACAGTTAAAAAAAGAGGGTTTCTATGAAAATAATTATCAAAAATGGTTCAGAACAACCGTTATATCAACAAATAAAGGATCAAATTAAGGGTGGAATTCTCCGTCAGGAATTAAAAGAAGGTGAAAAACTCCCGTCTATTCGTTCATTAGCAAATGATTTACATGTTAGTGTTCTTACAACCAAAAGAGTATATGACGAATTAGAAAAGGAAGGATTTATTGTAACAACCGTCGGAAAGGGTTCATTTGTGGCATCCGACAACTTAGAGATGTTGTCGGAATCTAAAAGGCACATGATCGAAAAAAAACTCTCTGGGGCGTGGCAAATGGCTAAAACGCTAGGAATAAATAAAGAAGAACTTTATTTAATGATGGATATCATTTTTGAAGAGGATGATGAGTGATGACAGCTATTTTAGATGTGAAAAACTTAAAGAAGGAGTTAGATACTTTCAGCTTAGATAAAATGGACTTTTTACTGAAAGAAGGTTGTATAACCGGTTTTATCGGAGTTAATGGTTCTGGAAAAACAACAACTATAAAAACTATACTTGGACTCTATCCAAGGGACGAAGGGAGCATTAAGTTTTTTGGCAAAGAAATAGAAAAAAATGAGTACATAATAAAGAATCGTATCGGGGTAGTTTTAGATGAAGGCTATTTTTACGAAGATATGACATTGAAAGAAATGAAAAGTGTTATTGCTCCTGCATATACGAACTGGGATGAATCTGTTTTTAAAAAGTATATTAATCGATTTAATTTGAAATTAAACCAAAAAATTGCAACCTTATCGAAAGGTATGCGAATGAAATTCGCTATTTCTTTGGCCCTTTCTCATCATGCTGATTTATTAATAATGGATGAGCCAACAAGTGGTCTTGACCCATTAATTCGTAATGAGTTAATGGAGATACTTTTAGATTTCATGGAGGAGGATGGAAAAAGGGGTTTTTTGCCCAAACCCTCCAAAAGGTACATTAAGGAGTACCTCTCAGAACTTTATTGGTTCAAGAGGTACTTTAATTCCTAATGTCACTCGGATGAGGCGTGGGTTACTGCTGCTATTATAGCTTTTGACTTAGCTAATTCTTGAATGATCTCATCCATGTTAATCATCTCTTGATTACTATTAAACTCGTAGCGACCGTAAAGATTGATATGTTGCCACGCCACTGGAGAAATCCGTTTCAACATGTCTGAATCTTGTCCATTTTCTTCCCTGTAAGTCAGCATATTAGACAAAATGCTGGCATTGTAATAAATAATGCAATTAGCGATAAGACGACTGCATTCTCCCCATATTTGTTGGTCTTGTTCAGTTTTAAAACGCAGCTTACCAAAATTAGCATAGGATACTGCTTTGCATAATTGATGATAGCTTTCACCTCGATTCAATGCCTTTTGTACATTACGACGTAAAGGCGGGGAATCGATATAATTCAAGAAATATAGACTCTTAATGATGTTGTCATACTCCCACAAAGCACGCTTGGTTTTGTTTTTCCGAGCATAAGAACTCAATTTTCTGACAATGATGTTTTGTGTAGTGGTTTTAAGGGCAAGCGATAACATGATACGCTGAATATTTTCCCACTCTTCCATAATCAGGTTAATGTTGATCTTTCGAACAGGTTTGATCAGCACATCATCATATTGACTGGGATGTTTGAATCCATAAAGGGATTTGCTGACTTTATCATGGATATCCTTGTAACGAGGTGCAAACTGATAACCGAAAAAATGGAGAATGGCAAAGTTTACTTCATTCGTTCCGTGCGTATCTGTGGAATGCACATCTGGTTGAACATCTGTGGTGTTGTTGTTAAGAATGTCAAATACATAATGGCTTTCATGTTCATTAGCTCCAATGATTCGAGCATTTACAGGAATATGGTTCGCCACCATCGTGTAAGAAACAATCCCTTTTTTCAGCCCGAAGTATTTAGGGGAATGACGGGCATTAATCGTACTGATACCTGTTTCAGCTTTTCGTCCATCGCTACTGGAATGAATGACTTCGTCAATATTGTAATGTTGAAAGATGGATAATTTAGCTGTGGCATTACTGACCCGATCATTTGCTTCTTTTAACGTTTCTAACCGAATAAAGTTATCCGATGCGGAAATAAGAGTGGAGTGATTAATATCAGAAATGTCACCCATTCTCCCCAATCCCATATTGGTTCCCCAAGCGATTAGGCATGCTACAAGGATTCGATCTTCCCGGGTTTGTTTTGCATAACGACCTAAGATATGTTCAAATGCTTCAAGAAACTGACAGCGTTGATTCACATAATGCAAAACATTTCTAATCTCAACGGGCTTTACCGTCTCAAAGAAGGGATGATTCATCGATTCACTACCACGAACATATGGGAGTGTCCAGCGACTATGCGAGCCACGTCTTTTGATCTGAATAGATTTATTTTCCCCAGATGCAATATGCTGGTTCACCTTTATAATACGAGTTTCGAGTTCCTTCTCAAGCTCTGCTAAATGGTCTTGAATCGGTTGATTGAAAATAGTTAGACCGATATCAGCAAGTAAATTCTCTTTCTGTTTCCACTCTAGATCGCTAATGAGATCATCCTCAAAACTGCGAAATCGGATACTATCCCGACAAAAAATATCCCCTGCTTCTAAACCATTTCGTAAAAGTTGATAGACGAAAAATTCATAACGATCAGCCTGCAGCACTTTTTGCCCTGAAGAATTTGGTTGATAGATGTATCGCTTCATCCCGTCTGGGATGAATTGTTGAGGGAATGCATCGGAAGGATACTTTCCTAATGGTTTATTCTTCATGAAAGCTTGTTTCATAAAATGGACTGCTTCAATCAGTGGATCATGAGCAGAGGCGGCTAAGAAATCAATCATCAAAAATATGGGGCGCAGGGATCGTTTAAATTGACGAGATAGCTGATCAATGTGTTCCCATCGGAAAGCAACTTCATCCAATTTGGTATTGGTAACAATTTGATCAGCGATGGCTTCTAATTTTGGACGTTCCAAGATGGCAAAGGCTCGATCCTGAATCTCCTGAAAAGTAGCATTTGCAGGAATTTGATTATCAGTGAATATGTAAAGTACTTCTCCTGCTTTCTTTATGTTTTGGCTGCTTTCTAGATGAGATTCGTATACTCGTTCCTTTCCTGCCGATTTCGCTTCATCCATGTAGCGTCTTACTCGATATGTAAAAGTATGGATCAGATTGTCATGCATCCGTTGATAGCGATGGGAAACAAAACATAATAAATACAAGTAACCGATCCATTCATTTAATCGTTTAAGTTTATAAACAGAGTAATAATCTACCAAGGAAGCATAGTATTTGATACTCTCGTTAGAGATGGCAAACTTGGGTAGCAATTTTTGAGCGAGTTGATATAAGCTTTGTATTTGCTTTCCTCGATCCATCTCATGCTTAATTTCAGTGGTACTAAAATCTTTTGGTTCGTGTTTCAGTCGGGTGATTTCATATAGACCCGAAGAATCTTCTAATAATCGTTTCAATGCTTTGATAGTGGGTGGACTCAGATGATTTTGCAACATTGTAACTAAACGGTTTTGTTCGTAGGTAATGGCTTTCCCTATCGTTTTTTGCATAAAGCTGTAACCAGGGACAATAATCCGTTGCTCGGATAAATAATTCATAATTTCACGGAAGATATAAATGGGCTTACTACAAAATGTGGCCGACTTACGAGCCTTCTTCTCTATCAGTCGCCGTTTTTCAGCATCACAACTTTGATAGTTGAACAGTTCAAGAATCAAGTGTTGTTGTTTGAGCTTAGTAACCTTACCAATGGAACTTAGATCAGTGATTTTGCTACCGGTGAAATGTTCCTTCAAAACATGTCGTAAATCCCCCTCTACTTCGTGGAGGTCAAAGATAAAAAATAAGCGTTTAGCTTTAAAATAGCCGAGTTGTAGGATAAAGTAAGCTTTAGATTTTACAGAGCGTAATGTATCTAGCAACTCCTTCTCTGGTTGTGTGAGAGAAAAATAATGACAGCGATCTTCATAGGTGAAGTTCGGTATATTATAAATAATTTTTATTTCATCCTCATCAAGAATTCTCAAACGCTTTTGGTTCGTTGTGTTTTTTTCAGTATCCATATTCGTCCTTTCTGTGACAGAGATCTATGATTATTAGCACATATAGCTCGCTTCACTCCCTAAACTCAGGATTTTAGGGAACCGTGCAGGCACCCCGATTTTCCTAGCTTAGATCATTCCCTATTTATTCTCCCTAAATATAAGGTTATAATCAAGAGAAAAGACACAGAAAAGGGGTAGAAAGATGGGGAATGTTTATGGATATGCTCGCGTGTCAGCTGCACATCAAGATTTAGAAATACAGATCGAAGAATTACAACGATATGGGGTCGATGAGTTATTTTGTGAAAAGATATCAGGTAAGAATGTAAATGACCGTACAGAATTTAAGCAGCTACTTGAAGTGGTGCAACCCGGTGATACGGTGGTTGGTTACAAATTGGATCGAATGGGGCGATCCATCTCTGACGTGTTGAAAACCTACGAATCATTTACTGAGAGGGGCATTCATCTAGTATGCTTAGCTGACGGGATCGACACACGCCGGAGCAACGATATCATGACCAAAGCAATGGTCACGCTGTTGGGGTTGTTTGCGGAAATGGAACGTAATTTCATTAGTGAACGGACGATGGCAGGTAAGATCAGAGCGAGGGAAAATGGGGTAAAGTTTGGGCGTAAAGGAAAAAACAAGGATTTAGTAGATCATGCAATTAATCTTTGGAAAACGGGTGAGTACACGATCAAGCAGATCGAGAAAAAAACGACTGTAACAAAATCAACGTTATATCGTGAAATCGAAAAACGTGGACTAATTAGAAAAGCTTGATTTAGCTATCTCTTCTTTTTCTGGCATTTAATCGATTTATTTTTCGGCATTATGTTTATTAATAATTATGAATGTTTTTTCAGAGAGAAACTGTATAGGCATCAATATTTATACAGATTAATTAAACTGTGCTTACTGAACAAACGGGCCAGATTGTTGTGCGAAATGTTTCTAGCTTAAATTGGGAATGGTCACATTACCCAGGTAAAGGTTAGACAGTTCCTTCCGGAACTGAAGGATTGTATCGAAGAATCAAATGGTGGGGTAACGCCCTTAAGGGTTCTCTCTTAGTCGAATAGCACTTGAATTAGTAAGAATAATAGTGTTATAAGCTCGGCGAAAAGGCGTGAGAATTTACCGTAACAGTTCGGCTGACGAAAGCCTACCCGAGGGGGTGGTGTAAATCATGATGCTTGAGTTGAATGAATATGGTGAGAATGCAAAAGAACCTAAAGTAAAAAGGTTAAGCTGACGAACTTCTGAATGTACGGGTCTAGACTGGCAATACATAGAAATGTGTATATCACCTAATGTGAGGTTAGCAGTGGATGAGTAAGAATGACAATTATGAAAGTCCATGATGTGTTACAGGCATATGAACGGCTAACAGGCTTACAGGAAGCACCTAAGTTCATTCTATAATAGATATAATTCAACGTTGTAAGCTGATAACGTGGAGGACTTACTTTCTATGAAGCGTTGATAAGGAAAGCAATAATGAGAATAGTTATTGTATAACTTAACTTTATATCAGTGAAAGTGGTGGCACAGTACCGATAAAAGGTCTAATCAACCCGAAGGGATAGCCACTAGACTAATGAAGATTCAATCATGCAAGGCAAATCTTTATCGGTTAATAAGGTTCTCGTAAGACTAAAAGAGGTTTATCTCCCATGGGAGGCACCGACTTATTGAAACGGAAGAATTGAGACACGGAAGACGTTGCGATTTCAGAAGTGTCGATGACTAAATCGAATTGGATTAGTTGGAACGCCGTATGAGGTGAAAGTCTCATGTACGGTGTGGACGGGGGGAAAAGGGAGCGATAACTTCAAACCCTTACCTATCTGTATGAATAAAAGGATGGAGTAATTGTGTTTTTATACATTTGTAATATTAAACAAGGTGAATCGTACCATAAGTAAATGAGATTTTTACAAAAGGAATTATAGAGTGGTTACCAAAAGGAATTAAGTTCTATTCCAAAAAAGGGCTTTCAGTGGTAGCGATTAGGTGAGTATATTTTTTTTAGATAAAAAGTCCAATTTCCAAAGAATAAATTAAGGAAATTAGACTTCTCATTAGTTGTGTGATTGGATTCCTACATGTATACGTAAACTATTTCTTATTCGTGAGGAGGCTTCTCAAATGTGAAATAGCCATACAATGATTGGTCCTAGAAAGGAGCCAATGATTGCACATATTGCCATTGTAACAGAACTCATCGAAAAGGTTAGTTCACTATATTCAGCTGCTTTAGAAGTCCCTATGGCATGTGATGCACTGCCAAGAGCGATACCTCTGCCAATGGGGCTATGCACTCTCATCAATTTAAAAATAGTAGGAGCAACTATTACACCAAAGATTCCTGCAATCATAACACCGACAATTGCCATTGAGGCATTTCCGCCCAATCCTCTAGCTACTTCAATTGCGACAGGAGTGGTAAGAGATTTTGGGATAATGGAAAGAATTAATGAATGATTGACCCCGAAGATTTTTGCTAGGAGGCCAACACTGACCATTCCGGAACTGGCACCAACAAAAACCCCTCCTAATATAGGGAATAAGCGATTAATTAAAAAATGACGTTGTTTATACAAAGGGTAAGCAAGTGCTACAACTGAAGGACCTAAAAGGGAACTAATCCACTGCCCCCCAATCATATAGCTTTTATATGGAATATGAAACACTAACAGGATCATGATAATAATAGTAGTCGCTGTTAAAACAGGAGTTAAAAATGGGTAAGAATACCGTTTATAAATTCTAGTCATCGCAAGATAAGTTATGACGGTTAATAAAATCATACAGAATGCGAGTGGAACTTGCTTCATTCTTTATCATCCTTTCTTTTTTGTGCCTTTTTCTCAAAAAATTGACCTGCCGTTCCTGCGATCGTAATGGAAATGATGGTACTTAATAGAACGGCTAAAACGAGCAATGCACCATGAATAGAAAGTAACGAAGGATAGTTCATGACACCAACTGTTGTTGGAATGAAAAATAACATTAATAAACTTAGTAAAAAACCTGCTCCATTTTCAATCCATTTTAATGGAACTATCTTGAAACATAAACAAATAAAAAGTAATAAGAGTCCTATGATACTACCCGGAATAACTAGGTGGAAAAAGTTATGAATAACTGTTCCAATGTAGGTAAAGATATATAAAATACAAATTTGTAAAAAAATGATGAGAGTTTTCATGTTGTGTTGTTCCTCTTCTGGAAACAACTTCCCTTCTTTCTTAAAAAATTTCGTCCTTTCCTGTCACTCCTAAAGATTTGCGATTATTGTGTTATATGCGTTATCAATATGGTTCAAAACAGCATCCGTTGTTTGGCGTACATTCCTTGCTTTTAGGCCCTCAATAATTAATGTATGTTCGTAATAAATCTCATCCAAGCTTTTTCCGGCCTTTAATGCAGCGAATCTATACCAATTAAAATGGTCGGTGAGATTTTGAATTAATTGATACAGCCGAATATTTTGACTTAACTCCGCTAAAAACAAGTGAAAGGAAGAATCATAGTACACAAACTTTAAAGGGTCTTCCTTGTTGACAGATAGTTGTTTATCCATCTTCTCAATCTTATAAATTGCTTCGTTATCAAGAAGAGGAATTAGTAGTTCGATGACCAATATTTCATTAGCCTTTCGCAGTTGGAAAATGTCATCAACATCTCGTCTATTAATGGTTTTGATAAAAATTCCTTTTCTAGGTACAGATTTAATCCACCCTTCTAATTCTAGCTGTTGCAAAGCTAATTTTAAGGGGGTACGGCTAATTCCAAGGCTTTCACTAAGTGAACGTTCATTTACCATGGATCCAGGTTCGACTTCGTGTTGAATAATGCCCTTCTTAATTTCTTTATACGCATGATCTTTNNCTTGGGGTTGTTCCACCTTTAAGAAGCTCATCAATTGTCATCCTTTATCATAATAGTAGTTAGATCTTAAGGGATTATCAGTATTGTTAATAATCTAAGAAAAGGGAAAAGAATCGTGGTATCTGGAATACCAGATACCACTGTGAAAAGTATATCATCTGTTTCGTTTTTATACAACCTTTGATAAACATGCCATACAGGATGAGCATCAAAATTGGATTGCACGAGGAAAAGCCGTATTGGCTAGTTTTGATTTTAAACAAAGAAAGACAGTTCCACTAACCAAGGAAATTCGAAATAGACTTTTAAAACATAATGAGGGTCCTACAGGCGCCCCTACAGTTAGATAAAAGGTAATTTAATCTCGTTTTCGTTGAATATAATTCTTCAGACGTTTTTATTTCACTTGAATTATTTGTAGCTTTTACACATTTTCCATATTCAGCAATCGGGCGCAAGAGTGTGATAAGTGGGTGCTTTTGGCCCATGCTTGTAAAGGAAGGAGGGATTTAATTTGAGTTATGTTAAGGAAATGGAAAATGCATTTAGGGATTCATTTAAACTTTTAAATGGTCTTCCAGATTATATTGCAATTGAAGAGAAAGATGAAATAGAATATGACAATGATAAATTTAAAAATGATATAAAGAGTTTAATAAATATAGGTGAAGAACTAGGTATTAAAAGATTGAGCGCTCTTATAAATAGAACATCTCAACATTATTTAAGCTTTTCTGAAATGTTGATTTCTCAAGGGTTCAAACCATATGCATCAAAAGTGGAAGTATTTAGAGATTTGCATGATATAAATGGAAATTCACAAAAATATAAGTGGATTTCTCTGGAAGATTCTATATTTACTGAATATGACTTTAAAAAATATTGGGAACAATGTATGGCTGGTTCAGATAATGAACCTTCTTCACTCACAATGGAAGAACATTTAAATTCACTAAAAAATGAATTAGGAGACAATTGGAGAAATTCTTGCAAGGTAATTTATTTAGGTAATAAACCTATTGGAATTTCTATCCCCCACATTGAACCAGGTACATTAAGTGAAGGTAGATTGTTCTATTTTGGAATCTTACCAGAAGAAAGAGGGAAAGGACATAGTGTTCTTATCCACTATCAATCATTATATATCTTAAAAAAAATGGGAGCTAAATATTACATAGGAAGTACACACGAAAAAAATATTAAAATGCAGAAAGTATTTCTTAGAAATAGTTGTAGAATAAAAGCACAGACACAATCCTTCTATAAATATTTTGATAGTTAACTTTTATTCTTATGTTCCTACTCAAGAAAAGGGTACAATCCTTGAATTAAAGGGATAGTGCTCTTTAACTTTTAAAGGGCCATATAGTGGAAGAAGGATTTTAAAATTTACATACAGAATTATTTGATGTGAAGAAAAGGGAGGAATAGAATTGAACCATGATTTTTATCGCTCATTATTTCCTATATTAGCTACTCATACACACCTAGCTAGTTGTTCCCAAGGTGCATTGGCAAAGTCTGTTTCAAAAGCTATTGAGGAATATCATAATAGCCTACTTCTGTCAGGGAGTAATTGGAATGAAGCGATAAGTAAAGTGGATGAGACTAGGGTGAAATTTGCTGAACTTATTGGAGCCGAAACAGATGAGGTTGCTGTATTATGTTCTGTTTCTGATGCTATTTCTGCTATTGCAACTTCCCTTCCTTATCAGCAAGAGAAAAATAAAATCATGTTTACGGATATAGATTTTCCAACTGTCGGTCATATATGGTTTGCACAAGAACCTTTTAAGGATAATATTTCCGTAATTCGTTCTTCTAATGGGGAAATACCCCTGGAACAATATGAAAAAGAAATAACAACTGATACGCTTATTACGTGTATTCCCCATGTGAATTATTACAACGGATATAAGCAAAACGTTAGAGAGATTGCTGGTATTGTGCATAGAAAAGGCTCGCTTTTATTCGTCGATGCTTACCAATCAGCAGGACATATTCCGATTGATGTGAAAGAGATGGAGATTGATATATTAGCAACGGGAACTCGTAAATACATGTTAGGAATTCCTGGCGTAGCGTTTTTGTATATAAAAAAAGAACTAGCAGAGCAATTAAAACCAAGAGTTACTGGATGGCTTGGACAAGAACAAGCATCTTCATTTGACATTTATAATCCTGTTTTTGCAATGGGGGCTCGTCGATTTGAAACAGGTACACCTTCTTTTATAAGTATTTATGCGGCTTATGAGGCACTAAAATTGCTACTTGAGGTTGGGATAAGTAATATTGAAACTCATTTAAAAGAGCTAACCCAATTCACCATACATTATGGACAAGAAAAAGGATTACATCTCATTGGACCATTATCTACTGATAATAGGACGAGTCTGATGTCTTTTCATGTTGAAAATGCATCAAAAGTGGAAGCGATGTTAAGAGACAAAAAAATTATTGTTTCTGCAAGAAAAGATGTAATAAGAATTGCCCCTCATTTCTATAACATTAAAGATGAAATAAAATGTGCAATAGATGAGCTTGTAATCTTAACAAATGGGGATTAAGCAAATATTTACTCAAACAAACCTGAATTGAGGATTGTTTTGTTATTCTGCTAACGGGCGCAATTCTTTATGAACGCGCGTGAAGTTAAAAGAGGGGATTCGTTTGAAAATAACAGATAAAATTTATGGAGAATTTATCATCGAAAGTGTTCTTGAAGAACTTATTAATAGCACAGTAGTCCAAAGATTAAAATACATTCACCAAGGTGGAGCTAGCTATTTAGTTAATAAGAAATGGAATGTAACAAGGTACGAACATTCTATTGGAGTTATGCTTTTAATAAGAAAATTAGGGGGCTCTGTTGAAGAACAAATAGCTGGATTGCTCCATGACGTTTCCCATACTTCTTTTTCGCACGTGGTTGATCTTGTTTTTAAAAATAATAACGAAGATTATCATGAAAAGATTTACAATGAGATGATTATAGAATCTGAAATCCCACATATATTAGCTAAATACGATTACCATTATGATGAGCTGCTTAGCAATATGTCTCAATGGAAGTTACTCGAACAGCCAGCACCTGAATTATGTGCAGATCGAATTGATTATACACTACGGGATATGTATGAGTATGGACATATTTCACTTAGAAATGCACATAACTTTTTAGACCATCTCATAGTAGTCGATGGGCAAATATATTTAGACAATATAAATGAGGCTGAGTGGTTTGTAGATACATATTATAAAGAGGTTATCGGCTTCTTTCTTGATCCGGTTAACGTTTATGGATATGAAGTCTTGTCAAAGACTCTTAAACTTGCATTAGAAAAAAGCGTTATTAACGTTACTGATTTATTGGGTACGGATGAAGAAGTGATGGAACTTCTAAGATTATCAAAAAATCAAGAGATCGATACTTTATTAAATCAACTGCATCCAGAAATAAAAGTTATTGAAGACGAAATAAATTTTGATTTCCACCTTAAAAAGAAAGTTCGTCTAATCGACCCTTCTATATGGATTGAAAACAAATTATATAAAGCATCTCACTTATCTGACAAAGTCCAAACCTTGACTATTAATGCAGAAAGAAAAGCTAAAAAAGGTGTTTACATAAAAATACTTTCAAAATGAAACCGGCTTTTTTCTATTCAAAAAACATACTACCTTAAAAGCAATTTTTAAATGCTAATTACAATCTCTTCGATCTCTTGTTTTTATATGCAACAGTTATAGTGAATGCTAGGGTGCTATTCCCCTTTTTTGGAGGGTGTTCAAAAACACCCTTAATGTACCTTTTCGGGGGGATGGGCAAAAAACCCCAAAAAGTGTATTTTTTTCCACCCATATAACTTCTGATTTAGATAAAGTAGCTGACATGCTTATATTGATCGATAAAGGCAGAATCATATTCAACGAAAGTAAGGATGAACTACTGGATAGGCACGCTTTGGTAAAAGGAGATAATCGTTTCATTAATGAACATACTCGAAAATTATTTTTAAGTTTGCACCAAACAGCAGTTGGCTTCGAAGGAATTACCGATAAATTAGACGTAGTACGTGAACAAATGAACGAGTGTCTAATAGAAAGACCTTCCATTGAAAATGTAATGTTAGCCTATGTAAAGGAGGGATAAAAATGTTATTTCATCTTGTCAAAAAGGATTTCATTCTAGCCAAAAAATATCTTTTGTTTATGCTTATTTTTGCGGTTGTAGGGCCCATATTTATTTATTCTAGGTTAGGATTTAATAACGGCAGCTTTACAAGTTTTCTTATTATCGTTTTATTTACGGAATATATTTTATTTAATATGGTTTCGATGCAAGAGGATAAATATAGGGGATCAGCACTTCTTTGTACAACCCCACATACTCGTAATGGTGTCATTAAAGCAAAATATCTATTTGTTCTTGTGATTTTTATTGGGTGTTTCCTTTTATTTAACCTTGCCACAGCAATAGGTTCTTCTACAGGGTTAACAAGATTAAATATTTATAGTGCAGGAATATCTTTTTTGATCATTTCTGCCTTTTTCGGAATATTAATACCTATTCAAACTAAATTTGGCTATGAAAAGACAAAGTATATCTTTTTCATTTTGATATTTTTAACTCCATCTATACTACCTACTATTATTGAATGGTACCAATCGATGAATTTTAATATCAATTTTCACTTGCCACTACCTCAAGCAGTAACGGTTTGGATTCCTTTTGTAATATCCATTTTTATTATCTTAATTTCAATGATTATATCAATCAAAATCTTTTCAAAGAAAAACTTATAGCTTCTTCTTTTGAGGTGAATATACATGAAAATAATAATATTTGTAATACTGTTTGTATTTTTGGTATTTATAATTAAAAAAATCCGAGGTAAATAGTAATCCGTAGTTTAATTTTGAGTAGACTTCGCAGAAGTTGTTCTTTTTAATCATTTTGAACAAGGCGGGTAATAAAAGAGTCGATTCCTTCAAGGATATCGGCTTTTTTAGATTGAAATTTCCTTAGCGTACAAAATTTCCGAAATGTTGGCTGTACCCCTTACAGAAAAAGTAATGCTTGAAATAAGTGAATTACAAATCCAAGTTTTGATCATGGATTTATCCGGCATTGTTACAATGGACGATGGAATCGCACAAGAGATTGTTAAATTATTAGATGGGATTAAAATGATGGGCTGTACCCCAGTAATAACTGGATTGCGACCTGAATTAGTTAAGAAAATGGTAACCATAGCACCGTTATTTGTGGATCGAGCAGTAATAAAAGGGACTTTACAACAGGCTTTAAGTGAATATCTATAAAACATTTTATCAAAAGAACTGGCGTAGAAAAGCTAGTTCTTTTTTATTCGTAAACGTTTCGAATAAATAGTCAATACGTATAAACTAAAATATCTAGAGACATTTTTATCGAAATATTTCTTTCAGGCATTAGATCTATTTACCTTTAACCTATAGGGAAAGAATCAGAGGTTAAAAAATTCTGTAATCTTTAAATTGAAGATTTTTGTATAAGATAACATTACGAATAACAAGCTAAGTTTTGAAATCAAAGGAGGATTACAGCATGGATCAATCACTAGCATACTTACATGAAGTGTTATCTAATTATACAGACCAAATTGATGCTGCTCGTGCGTTAGATGAACAATTATCGGAAAATCAGTATCGCTCGGAAGGGGAATTTGTCCGATCACTTGAAGAAGAGGATGGGCGAATGCTAAGTGAAATTTTGCAAAAAGAGATTCATCATGCAAACCAGGCGGGAGATTTTGAGAGAGTTTATCAGTTAAATGAAATTTATGAGCTTTTGTTTTAAAATGTAGAAAAATTATGTAAATAATAATGTTTTGTGTAAGATGGAACGAAAATATTAATTATAATTTAAAACCTGGTCCAATCTTGGACCAGGTAACATATTTTACGAAATTCCTTTTAAAGGTGTCATAGGTGAAGTAGGGTACGGTGGATTGCTATTTCTTAATAAATATTCATAAATTCTCTCACCAACAGAGATTCCTTGTGATTGCAGCCCTTGATTACCAAATAGAACATTAAATTCTAAAATATATGGCTTGCCGTTTGAAAATAGGATATCAAATCCTGCGTGGTTTATGTTTAACTCCTTTGATACACGAGAAACAAGTTCAATGGCGGTATCGGGAATAAAATCAAAGCTTAAATCGCCGCCTTGAGCAACGTTATGAAGAAAAGCGCCTTCTTGACCAATGCGCCAATATGCAGTTAAAATCTCATCTCCTACTACACATATACGCAAATCTCGATCATCATTTGGTAGGTATTCTTGGACATATAATACATCTACTTTTGATGTGTATTCATAAAATTCTTCTTTATTTGTAATCAGATATACTCCTTTCCCCATGGAGCTTCGTACAACTTTACCTACAAAGGGAAAGGGGAATGTATCAAGAACGCTCGTTTGATTAGATTCTGTATTAGCCAAAATTTCCGTATAAGGTACGTAGTCTTTGGCAACAGTCCATAAAGCTCTTGNNCATTTCTATTTTACTAAAGCCAAGTTGGATGGTTTCAATACTAGGAAAGATAGACTTTTTCAAGCCGTAAACTAACGATGTGGTTTGCCATGTTTCGGGAAATAGTACAAAATCAGCGTCGCGTATTTTGTCGACTTCCCGAAAAGTGTGCTCGGGTTTTATATAAGTAACACCAGGAATGCCTAGTGATCGATATGGATTGAAAGTAACTAGTTTCATAGATGTTATCAACCAGCTTTCTTTATAATATAGTAAACGAGATAATTATACGGCTTCCCTATGTAACATTCAAGAACATTTTTTACCCTTTATAACTAATTTCAATATCATATTCATCCTTTAATTGTTGCACTATGTGTAGAATTGTCGTTTGCTCATACATTTTTAACCATTGATTGCTTGACTTTTCTGCTAGCTCTTTTCGTAATGCGTGATATTTTTCTTTTTCTTCCTTTGCTTTCTTTTTATGTGTTAGCCAACTTGAATAAAAATAGGACAAAAGAACGACAAGAACAATAAAATAGATATTTCCTAATGTAACATCAACAAATGCCCACATATCTGAAAAACGCTTATCAAAACTAAGAAGAGAAAGAATTGCAATGATGGAAAATCCACCACCTATAGAAAAGATCCTGAGCGAATAATCTCGTTTCTGTTCATGTTTTGTTAATTTCCTTTTTCTCTTAATTAGTTCATATATGGCGTTCTTATCATTTTGGAAGAAATTCTCTTTTTCCCAAATAAGTTCTCGTACCATGTTATCACTCCATTTGGACAGGGTTTCTAAATGTATATGTAGTTTTAAGGTAAATTAGTATTGACAAAGAAAAAGACTACCCATAAATAGGGTAGTCAAATAGTATTTATAGAAATGTGAGTAATGAACCCCCAATTGCTCCTGTTAAAACAATTGTCCAAGGTGGTAGCTTCCAGAAGACCAACATACTATAAAGTAATGCAGCAAAAGCAAAATCTACTGGCGCAAAAATAGAGCTAACCCAAATAGGTTGATAAAATGCAGCTATCAATATTCCTACAACAGCTGCGTTTACCCCCATTAACGCCCCCTTTACTTTTGTATTTCGTCTTAACTGATTCCAAAATGGCAAGGTACCATAAATTAATAAGAAGGCAGGGAGGAAAATGGCAGCAGTAGCTAATAACCCTCCTGACCATCCACCTATAACTGTTCCTAAATAAGCGGCGAAAGTAAATAATGGGCCCGGAACAGCTTGAGCAGCACCGTAACCAGCTAAAAATGCCTCTTCACTTAGCATGCCTGTTGGTACAAATTCTCTTTCTAATAGAGGTAAAACCACATGACCTCCGCCAAAAACTAAGGAACCAGATCGATAAAAGCTGTCAAACATTGCAATCCAATTGATAGAAGTGATTTCTCGTATTATCGGTAAGATGAACAGCAAACCTAAAAATAATGTTAAACAAATTGCAGCGAATTTTCGAGAAATAGGGAATTTGAGTTGTGCAGCATCTGTGTCTTCATGATTTCGAAATATCATAAATCCTACTAAAGCGGATAGAAGGATAATCGTAATTTGGCTATAGGCTGTTTGCCATAGCAATGCCACAATGAGTGTGAATAGTGCAATTGCTTTCCTTGTTAAATCTGGTGTCAATTTTTGTGCCATCCCTAAAATTGCGTGTGCCACTACTACTACCGCTACAATTTTAAGTCCGTGGATCCACCCTGCATTCCCTATATCTAAACCTTGTAACAACATAGCAAATAAGATAAGAACAATAACAGAAGGAAGAGTGAATCCAATAAATGAGACAAAGCCCCCAATCGCACCTGCTCGCATGACACCAATTCCGATACCGACTTGACTGCTTGCAGGGCCAGGTAGAAATTGACAGAGTGCTACTAAATCCGCATAACTTTTTTCGTCCATCCATTTTCTTCGATTAATATATTCGCTATGAAAATAACCGAGATGTGCTACAGGTCCTCCAAACGATGTTAGTCCTAATCTTGTAGAAATGAAAAGTAATTCC
>JACYYJ010099553.1_pt1 | contig 20157 bp, 19 predicted proteins | sample 8236861 | NCBI WGS metagenome assembly JACYYJ01 (sample SAMN14103086, study PRJNA606662) | landfill metagenome | isolation source: landfill solid waste | place: India:New Delhi, Okhla landfill site | collected 2017-11-05
TCTTCCCATTCCATACATGCACGACATCCTGGATCTTCTCCGCCAGATAAGCCAATTTCATCCCCATAATACAAGCATGGGGAACCGAGGAAGGATAACTGAAATAGATACAGTAGTCGTGCCCTTCTCTTGTCGTTATCTGCTAAGGTTAGTATCCTAGCTGTATCGTGACTATCCAATAAATTAAAGGCGACCTCATTCACGTTTTGTGGATACATATGCAGTACATTCGTGATGCTATCCACAAATGTTTGACTATCCATCCTTTGTCTCGCAAAAAATTCTATCGCACCATTGGTGAAAGGATAATTCATCACAGCATCAAATTGATCTCCTTCGAGCCATGGTAAGGAATCATGCCAAATTTCACCGAGGATATAAGCATCAGGCTTGACTTTTTTGACTACCTGTCGAAACTCACGCCAAAAGGAATGGTCAATCTCATTGGCAACATCTAGTCGCCATCCGTCAATATCAAATTCCTTGACCCAATATTCCGCTACATCTAGCAAATATTTTTTCACTTCCGAATTCGCCGTATTTAATTTAGGCATGGTCGAAACAAATCCAAAGGCATCATAATTAGGCTTCGGCTCTGTTTCTATCGGAAAATCCCAAATGTGAAACCAATCCTTGTATCGTGAATCTTCCTGGTTTTCTAATACATCCTGGAATGGTTCGAAATAAAAGCCACTATGGTTAAAAACAGCATCAAGCATGACTTTTATGCCACGTGCATGACATTCCTTCACAAGCCGGCGGAAGGTTTCCTTATCTCCAAATTGGGGATCAATTTCAAAATAATCAATCGTATCGTATTTATGATTAGAATAAGCCTTAAAGATAGGGGTGAGGTAAATGCCGTTTATCCCTAAATTCACTAGGTAGTCAAGGTGATCGATGATTCCTTGAAAATCCCCGCCAAAAAAATTTGTTGGTGTCGGATCAGTGCTGCCCCATGGTAAGGTTCCTTCTGGATTAAGAGAGGGATCCCCATTAGCAAATCGCTCAGGAAAAATTTGATACCATACCGTATCCTTTACCCATTTAGGGGCACGAAAATTATCGGCCTCGTGAAGGTATGGAAAACAATAAAAATTGCCAATTTCCTTAGGTATTTCCTCAAAATAACCTCGCTCTGTCACGATGATCGTTTTATTTTGCGCGGTGGTACAGCGAAAGCCATATCGTAATCTTCGATAGGGTGGTTTTATTTGGATTTTCCAATAATCGATATCTCTAGTGGAACCAGTTTGCTTCATTTCACTGAGCTGATATTGCCAATCCTTTTCTTTAAAATGATAAGGGTCGGCATAGATTAGCTCCACTTTTTTTATGAATTCTTTTTTTGTTTCTAGCATAATTTCTACAGTTTCTTTATCCTTGCCATATACATATGGAAGAATTGCTCGATGACGAATATCTGTTAGCATTGTTCAAAACTCCTTTTATATATAGTAAACAACCCCATTAATTTAATGGGGTTGTTATCAAAAGCATTGCCCGCTTCAATAGGTTAATTTCTCCAGTTAAATTGGATGGTGTCTGTTCCTGTGGTAGGGGTTGAATAGGTTCTATTCGTGCCACTTTCCCAGGTGACATTTCCTTGACTATCTTTTTTAACAAATTTAAATTCGATTTCCTGTCCTGCTGGTACACCTATGTCATAATACCAAGAAGGATATTGATACATAACTTGATTAAAAAATGGACCAATCGCTTTATCTACATCCCAATTACCAAGCTCCTGTGTATTTCCAACTAGATAAATAGAAGTACCATAATCTGTTTCTGCGTTATCGACAACAAAACGAACGGGGACGAGTTGGTTTGTCAAAATTTCAAATCCCTCGTAATTATTGCTTGATACTTGCGACGAAGTCTCCACCGTAACCGCATATTTTCCAGCAGCAAGGGCAGGGATCGTCACAACAATTTCTGAGTCACTCCAGCTTTTTACTTCTGCTGTTTCGTTACCGAAGAACACGTTTCCGTTGGAGCTTCCAAACCCTTCACCAGTTATCGTTATGTCATTCCCTTGTTGACCTACCATTGGACCAACATGTCCGATAGATGGCCCATTGCTCTCTGCTGTATACTGCCATACCGCTACCTCATTTGGAACCAATTCAAAGCTGTTAACTTGTTGATCCTGGTTCACCGTGATGGAATTTCCATTTAATAATCCAGCAAGTACATCGTTATAGCTTCCGCTTGGTAATGCTGTTTGCATGTTTGAGATATTGTATGCGGTGTCTCCACTATTTACAGCAGTTACGACAACATGGTCTCCAAATTTTCTTTCATAAATATAAACATCTTGATTGATCCAACGCTCTGTTGTATTTCCAAAGCCTAGTGCTGGATTGGCTTGTCTTAAGGCTGATAGCTTACTGATCAGTTGATACGCTTTCGTATTTTGATCAAAGCCTGGCATTGGTTTTCTGTTTTCCGGATCTCCTTCTCCTGTTAGATATTGCTCTGTGCCATAATAAATCGTAGGGACACCTCGGGAGGTGAGAAGCACGGCTAATGCCATTTCCGTGTCGGTTTTTGAAGTAGTAGAGGATGTAAATCTACTCATATCATGGTTATCAATAAAGGTAACCTGATCATTTACTTCGTCATAGCTAGCAGATGTATGCTCAATCATTTCATGAAAGTCAGTCCACGTAGCATCTTCATCCTTTAATACAGAGCGGAGCGCTTGACCATAACGAAAATCTAATAAACTCATACCACTTTCATTTGCGAAATCATGATTTTTCGGATCAATTTCTCCTTTTCCTAAAAACCATTCCCCAAATGTAAAAACAGGCTGATGAGTGTAAATATGATTGACTAGTGTTTCCTGCCACCCTCGGGACATATGCTTGACCGCATCGACGCGAATGCCGTCAATCCCAAGATCTAACCAATGCTTGATCGATTCTTTCAAATATTGATCAATTGTTTCGTTTTGGAGATTATAGTCAGCGAGATCATAGAGGTTTCGATAAATCCCATCCTCCAATGAGGAGAAATCAGTTCCCCCATTATGGTGGAATAAGCCCTGATCATCATTAGAATAATTACCGAGTAACGTACCATTATCATAAATCGCACCATTTTCTACATAATTAGGATCTGTCTCAAGAGCGGGAGAAGAATGATTTGGAGTAAAATCAATAATAATCTTCATCCCATTTTCATGAGCCACCTCTACTAATTGCTGAAAATCCGCTAAGTCTCCGTAAAATGGGTTGGTTTTCTTATAGTCCTTTGCCCAATACCCATGATAAGAAGTATAACCCTCAGGGTGAACAGCATACACATTTTCAACTGGCTGAGAAATCCATAAAGCGGTTACACCTAAATCCGTTAAGTAGCCATTTTCAATCTTTTCGATAATTCCTTGCCAATCTCCGCCTAAATATTTATGCAGATTACTGGCATCTGGGCTATAAAGCTCACCTGTAGGGTTATTCGTTGGATCACCGTCATAGAATCTGTCTGTTACAATTTGATAAATGACATCTTGGGAATAATCGACTTTTGACGAAGCCTCGATTTCCGAGCTAAATTGTTGGAAAACGAGCAAACAAAGCAACATAAATGCAAACGATTTCGCAAAATTTGCTAAAAATTTCACTATTTATCCTCATCCTTTCCAGCTAAATTTGGACTTTTCACCAGAGCCTCCTTTCTAAAAAAACAACCCCGACTTCTCGATTGGAAGCCGGGGTTGTTGGTAAAATCCAAAGCATTGCCCTCAAATTATGATCGAAGATAAATCTTGTTGTTATATATATTATTACAAGAAAGTATAAAATAAGTCAATATAAAATATGTTTTAAAATTTTATTAAAAAGGTTATTTAATGAAGGAAAAATTTAAAATACAAAAATAAAAAGAAAACGCTTGCGCGAAATAAGTGGCGGATGTATAATGTAAACAATTAAGTGCAAGCGATTGCGCAAATTAAATAAAAAGGGGAGTTAGAAATGAAAAAGAAAACATTTTTATTCTCAATTGGGGTTCTATTGATTGCCCTTCTAGCATTAGTAGGATGTGCACCAGACCGAGAAGAGGCAAGTAATAGTGAAGGTAGTAAAGAATCAACAAATGAAGCTTCTGATAATAAGCCTGAAGAACTGACGATTTGGGCAAATGACGAAGAAGAGCAATTACAGGCTATTGAAGAAATCGCTGCCAAATATGAGGAAGAAGAAGGAATTAAGGTGAACGTTGTGGCGAAATCGATGCTAGAACAACTAGATGAGTTGGCACTAGCTGGACCAGAAGGAAGAGGTCCCGATCTATACTTTCAACCACATGATCGTATAGGTGATATTGTCGCTCAAGGACTCGCTCAACCATTAGAAATAGAAGAATCAGATCAAGCCTCCTATAGCCAAGTTTCATTGGATGCGGTTACTTATGAGTATGATGGTCAGACAGATTTATATGGTGTACCTGCTGTTATTGAAACATATGGGATTTTTTATAATAAAGATATTATAACGGAAGAGCCTAGTACAATCGAAGATTTGAAAGTAGCCTTGGAACAACATACCGATGCATCACAGGATAAATACGGATTTTTAATGAAGCCTAATGACTTATATTTTGCTTATCCATTCTTTAAGAACTATGGTGCGTATATCTTTGGTGGTGATGTAGGGGAATATGATATCGCGGATGTAGGCTTAGCTAATGAAGGAGCGATTCAAGGTGGAGAGTTATACCAATCTTTCTTTGGTGATGGGATGATTCCAGCATCTACTACTACGGATGTTATTGATGGATTGTTTACAGAAGGAAAAATCGGTGCTGTGATTAATGGACCTTGGAGTATACCTAGCTACCAAAAAGCGCTAGGGGATAAGCTTGGTTTTGTACCTTTCCCTGAAATTAATGGTAAACCTGCGACTACACTGGTTGGTGTGAAATCATGGATGGTTTCTTATTTCTCAGAAAATACGGAATGGGCAACAGATCTAGCGTTATTTATTACAAATGAAGTGAACCAACAAAAGTATTTTGAAGTGGCAGGGGAGCTTCCAACCAATACCAATGCTTTAGCATCGATTGAAGACCCGATTTATGCTGCGTTTAGTGGACAAATCGAAAATGGTGTGCCAATGCCAAGTACCCCACAAATGTCACAAGTGTGGGAACCAATGAACAATGCTCTACAATTTTTAGCGGAAGGGGAAGATCCTGAATCAGTGTTAACAGAGGCAGTGGAATATATTCATTCCAATATTGAAGCAAGCGGTGGAGCTCAGTAAGAACTTTTTAGAGGAGTTGGGTGTCTGATACCCGCTCCTCTAAGTATGACAAAAAAGCTTCCTATTGTGGTGAGGTAAAGAGCTTTGTGCGTTTGCTATACCATAATGTGAGTTGAATCCTATAATGGTGAGCCCGACTTAATAAAATGTGCCAAGAGCAAAGTAACGTAGCACTTATACATGGATGTATTTTTCATCAATGAACGGGGGTAATTCTGTTGAAAAAAGAAATAAGTAACCATCCTTTTAAAAATCATAACCCAACGATAGCAACGGTTTTATCGATTATTTTTGCAGGGCTTGGTCAATTATATAATCGACGATTTTTAAAAGGATTTATCTTCATCTTATTAGAAGTAGCGTTTCTCTTAACACTACTTGATTCCATCAATTTTGGATTATGGGGACTAAGGACACTTGGAACGATACCGGGTACAGATCATTCGGTTCGATTACTCGTGTTTGGTGTGTTGTCCTTAATTGCCACGGTTTTTCTACTTGTGTTGTATATCTTTAATATTATTGATGCAAGAAAACAAGCGAAAAAGCTGAAGGAAGGCTGGAAGCCAAAGGGATTCAAGGACACGATTATCGATTTTTATGATAGTGCCTTTCCTTATTTGATGACTTTTCCTGGCCTTTTGCTAATGATATTTGTCGTTATTTTTCCATTATTATTTTCCGTATTACTAGCTTTTACGAACTACAATCTTTATAATTCTCCACCTCGTAATCTAGTAGATTGGGTCGGCTTTACCAATTTTACAGAATTAGTGACCGTTCCTATTTGGCAGGAAACCTTTGTCAGTGTACTGGCATGGACGATTGTATGGACAGTTATTGCTACCACCTTACAAATTGCGGTTGGGCTAGTGTTAGCCTTAATCGTGAATGATCCGAGAATACGGTTTAAAAAATTAATTCGAACCATTTTTATCCTACCATGGGCGGTTCCTGCATTTGTGACCATTCTCATTTTTTCTGCCATGTTCAATGACGATTTTGGAGCGATTAACCGAGATATCATTATTCCACTTATCGGTGGAGATGGTATCCCATGGCTAAGTGAACCGATTTATGCCCGTACGGCGGTTATCTTGATTCAAACATGGCTAGGCTTCCCATTTATCTTTGCATTGTTTACAGGGGTTCTACAAAGTATTTCGAAGGATTGGTACGAGGCAGCTGACGTAGATGGAGGAACTCGTTTTCAGAAATTCCGATACATTACCTTTCCTCACGTGATGTTTGCAACAGCGCCACTACTGATCATGCAATATGCACAGAATTTTAATAACTTTAATATTATTTACCTGTTTAATGAAGGTGGACCTCCAGTGCGAAACCAAAACGCAGGTGGGACGGATATCCTCATATCTTGGGTCTATAAGCTAACCTTTGATACGAATAATTATGCCATGGCAGCTGTTATTTCCTTGATCATGGGATTGATTATTTCTGGATTTGCATTCTACCAATTTAGACAAACGAAATCATTTAAAGAAGAAGGTGAAATTTAATGAATCAGAAGCAAAAATCGATTGTAGAACTAACCTTTATGTATCTCGTTATCATCCTAACATCGATCATTATTTTTTATCCATTGATTTGGACAATTGGCATGTCACTAAATCAAGGGAATAGCTTATATTCTTCTTCTTTAATACCAGAAAATTTCTCGTTTGAGCATTACAAATGGCTTTTTAGTGAACAAAGTGACTATTTAATTTGGTATAAAAATTCGATGATTGTATCGATATCCGTTGCTTTGGGGAGTGTTGTCTTAACTTCCTTAGTAGCTTATGCATTTTCCCGATATAAGTTTGTCGGTCGAAAAAATGGGCTGTATGTGTTCCTTTTACTACAAATGTTCCCGGTAATGATGGCAATGGTTGCCCTTTATATTTTTCTAAACATGATAGGGCTACTCGATACGTTAACCGGATTAATTTTTGTTTATTTAGGTGGACAAATTCCATTTAATGCTTGGTTAGTGAAAGGGTATTTTGATACGATACCAAGAGAGCTAGATGAGGCTGCTAGAATTGATGGTGCTGGACATCTCCGTGTTTTCTGGAGTGTGATGCTCCCACTTGCGAAGCCTATCTTAGCTGTTGTTGCCTTGTTTAACTTTATGATGCCATTGTTTGACTTCTTATTGCCATCCATTGTTTTGTCTAGTCAGGAAAATTACACATTGGCTGTAGGCCTCTATAATTTTATTAATGATCAATTTGCCAATAACTTTACACGATTTGCAGCAGGCTCGATTCTTATCGCCGTACCTGTCGCAGCAATCTATTTATTCTTGCAGCGCTACCTCATATCAGGGCTAACAGCTGGTGGTACAAAAGGGTAGGGTGTCCCAGATAAGCAAAATAGATTATAATAGGGGAGACTTGATATTTGCTAATATGAAGAAAGCTTCACAAATGATAAGAATAGATTGGTAGAAGGTGTCGTTTATGGGAGTTACAATAAAAGATGTGGCAAAAAAGGCTGGAGTAGCACCATCCACCGTTTCTAGAGTGATTGCAGATAATCCAAGGATCAGTTTAGAAACAAAAAAACGTGTGCGAAAAGCAATGAAGGATTTGGGGTACCATCCAAATTTTAATGCGCGGAATTTAGCGGTTAGGTCGTCTCAAGCAATCGGTGTCATTATGCCATCCTCTGCCGATAAAGCGCTCCAAAATCCTTTTTTTCCAGAGGTATTACGAGGAATTGGCGCCTATGCGCATAAGACAGAATATTCCTTGTATGTATCGACAGGAGGAAATGAAGAAGAGGTATTTGAAGAGGTAAAGCGGATGGTGAATGGGAACCGAGTAGATGGAATTATCCTGCTCTATTCTCGCATTGCTGATCCTGTTCAACAATTTTTAATCGAGAAAGGTTTCCCTTTTGTCATTGTTGGTAAACCGCAAGAACAAGAAAATGAAATTACTTATGTCGATAATGATAACGTAAAGGCTAGTAAGGAACTAACCAACCACTTAATCGATTTAGGACATGAACATATTGCCTTTATTGGTGGAGCACCTGAGCTCACGGTAACGATTGACCGTCTGAATGGCTATAAAACGGCAATTAAAGAAGCAAATTTAGAGCTACCTGCGGAATATTTTGCCCATGCTGAATTTCTGAAATCAGGGGGACGCGACGCGGTAGAGCAATTATTCGCATTGGATATACCGCCAACTGGATTAGTCGTAGCGGATGATTTAATGTCCTTTGGGGTGATTAGTACATTAGAAGAGCTAGGTTTAAGTTGTCCGGAGGATGTTTCGATTACATCCTTTAACAATCTTTATTTATCAGAGATTACTACACCTCCATTAACTACGGTGGATATTCAAATCTATATGCTAGGATTTCAATCCGCACGTTGTTTAATTGAAAGAACGAAAAATAAAGAAGAGCCAGTAAAGCGTATTATTGTTCCATACGAAATTCAATATAGGCAGTCGACAAAAGAATTAGACGGGAAGAACCGATGAGTTAAAGCTTATCGGTTTTTCTATATTTCTTTATTTGGTCGAATGATTTACAATAGAAAGAAAATCATTAGTAGGTGTGATTGGATGAAGTATGCCTTATATCAAATGAATGTCCATGTGGCAAACCCAGAAAAAAATCGCGAGAAGATTGCTAGTTGGATAGAAAAGCAAATGATGGAGACAAAGCCAGATACCATTGTCCTACCAGAAATGTGGAACACAGGCTATGCCCTAGACCAATTAGAACCAATAGCTGATCAAAATGGCAAAGCGACGATTCCATTTTTAAGTAATTTAGCGAAAGAATTTTCCGTTAATATAGTGGGCGGCTCTGTCGCCAATAAAAAAGAGGACGGGATCTATAATTCTAGCTTTGTGTTGAATCGAGAAGGAGAGGTCATTCATCGATATGACAAAATTCATTTAGTTCCTATGCTCGATGAACCTAAGTACTTAGAAGGTGGTCGAAATAAAGCAGGTCATTTTGAATTAGATGGGGTGAAGATGGGAGTAGTCATCTGCTATGATCTCCGATTTCCTGAGCTATTACGACCATTAGCATTAAATGGTGCAAAGGTGATCCATATTGTAGCCCAATGGCCAAGCGCGAGGATTGAGCATTGGAAGTATCTGTTGCATGCTCGTGCGATTGAAAATCAATGCTACATCATTGCAGTGAATAGCTCTGGCAGTTGTAAGGAAACACAATTCGCTGGCGAATCACTTGTGATTGATCCTGCAGGTAAGCTTGTTACAAGTGGTCCGAGTGAAAAAGAAGCGAGCCTCCATGTGACACTACAGCTAGAAAAAGTGACAGAAACACGTAAAAGCATTCCGATATTTACAAGTCGTGTCCCACATTTATATGAATCAGTGAAGGGAGATTTCCATGCATAAATTTGACGTCTCAGACACTTTAAAAAGATTACCAGAGCAGTTTTTTGCAAATCTCGTTAAAAAGGTGCAAGCCTTAGTAGTAGAGGGGCATGATGTTATTAATTTAGGGCAAGGGAATCCTGATCTCCCGACACCTAAATTTATTGTGAAGGCATTACAAGAAGCAAGTGAAAATCCAAAATTTCACAAATATCCGCCCTTTCAAGGCTATTCCTTTTTAAAGGAGGCAGTGGCGGAATTTTATCTGAGAGAGTATGGCGTCAATCTTGATCCAAACAAAGAAGTAGCGATTTTATTTGGTGCGAAGACAGGTCTAGTAGAAATCAGCCAATGTCTCCTCAATCCTGGTGATCGGGTGCTTGTTCCAGACCCAGGCTATCCGGATTATATGTCTGGAATCGCTATAGCCAATGCGCAAGCAGTTTATATGCCTTTGTTAAAGGAAAATGATTTTTTACCTGACTATGGTTTAATGGATAAAGAGGATTTGGATCGTGCTAAATTAATGTTTTTAAATTACCCTAACAACCCAACCTCCGCAATAGCTACGAAAGATTTTTTTGATGAAACTGTTGCCTTAGCAAAAAAATATAATATTTGTATCGTACATGACTTTGCATACGGATCATTAGGGTTTGACGGTCTGAAACCTCAAAGCTTTTTGCAATCAGAAGGAGCGAAGGATGTCGGTGTCGAATTTTACACACTGTCCAAAACTTATAATATGGCGGGCTGGAGAATTGCGTTTGCTGTTGGGAATCCTTCCGTAATAGAGAGCTTAAATCTAATTCAAGATCATATGCATTGTAGCTTATTTGGTGGGATTCAATATGCTGCAGCGAAAGCTTTAACTGGCAGTCAAGAATCGGCTCATAAGCTAGCCAAAATTTACGAGCAAAGACGAGATCGATTTATACAAAAATTAAATAACATTGGATGGAAAGTTAAGCCTTCTAAGGGGACCTTCTTTGTATGGTTACCTGTTCCCTCTGGGTATACTTCAGAAGCGTTTTCCACATTACTTTTAGAAAAAGCACACGTCGCAACCGCTCCTGGTAATGGGTTTGGAGAATGTGGTGAAGGATATATACGAGTTGGATTATTGGATGATGAATCCCGATTAGATGAAGCTGTAAACCGAATACAGAAATTAAATATATTTACATAATTGGATAATAAATCTCCCATAAAAAAGATATGGGAGATTTTATTATGTTTAAAATGGAACATAAAATGGATGATCATCCTCGTTCAAACAATATTCAATCCGCTCTCTAAAGTTTTTCCATGTTACCATTTCCAAAGCTTTTTCAATTGAAAAGAAGCCTACTTCAAGACTTTCCTCACTTGTTTTAAACTGACCTCCAATAGGTTTTGCTAAAAACAAGGTATTGCAAATGCTTTTGTCGACATTTTGAAAAACGCCACAAAATTTAATGATCTCAACGTCAATTCCAGTTTCTTCCTTCGTTTCCCGAATAGCCGCAGCCTCCAGAGATTCCCCTTCTTCAACTTGACCTCCTGGCATTTCCCATCCACGCCTAGGTCCTTTTATTAACAAAAGTTCATTTTTATCATTTCGTACAATCGTAGCCGCAGATATGATATGCTTTGGAATATTCATAGAACGCCCTCGACTTTCTTTTATTTTCTTGGTTACTAGATTTAGTGAGATTATTTATCTTCATTCCATTTTATGTGAAAAAAATTGTTTATGTAAGTTGGCTAGGCTCGCTTCTAACATGCATTTAATCAGTTCGTCTAACTTTATCGCTTCTAACGTAATGATTTCTTCTTTATTAAGCTTTCTTAAAACACTTTTTAATTCCATTATCTATCAACCTTTTCTATTGTACGACTATATATTATTTTGATACTTTTATCCCCATTTCCTATCTATTTCTATTTTGTCAGTTTATTTTTAAATTTACAAATATTATTTCATGAATTACGCTAAAAAGGGATGTTTTAAAAATCAGAAAAAATATTTGGATTTATGATAGATATTAATAACTTCTGGCATCTATACATATGACGACGAACAAGGAAGGAGGAACTCCATTGATTAGTGGATTGGATTCTGAAATTGAAAATGAAGCATTAATGGAAAAAGAAATAGTGGAGCGAGCGAAGCGAAATGATAAGGATGCTTTTGGAGAACTAATTCGACGACATCGTGCCAAAGCTTGTCGATGGGCACAGAAATGGACGAAAGACCCTTTTTTAGCAGAGGACATTGTGCAGGACGCTTTGTTAAATGCGTTTCTTCAAATTCACAGCTTAGTTGACTCAGAAAAATTTAATGCCTGGTTTTACCGAATAGTAGCAAACCAAGGCTATATGAAGCTAAGACGCGGTGGTCACTTTGGTAAAGAAGAGCCTTTTTCATCTCTTTCTCCCAGACAAAAGCAACTGGATTGGTCAAATATAGATCACATTCTGTTTCACCTAACCAAAACGGTTGATACCACTCTATCCACTAATCCAATCGATCAAGTGATTCGTAAAGAAACAATCAAAGGAATTACGTTAATGCTACAGTGTCTTACAGAAAAAGAACGTCGTATTTTTGAAGGGTATTTCTTTGAGCAATTATCACCGACAGAAATTGCGAACATGTTTCAAACGAAGGTTAGCAATGTGTATAACCTACTCTCTCGATCAAAAAACAAAATTCGTATGGAGAGGATTCGTATTTGTATTGGGGAACATGTGAAGACACGAAAAGAGAAAGGTCTTCCTACAAAACGAGTTTTGGATCATTCAAAATTACTTTAAATTAGGAGTGAATATGAAATGGGAAAAAGCGTAATGACAGAATCCTGGTCATCGGCAGCAACTGCATTATATGGTGCATGTGTATATGTAAAGGAAAAGCTTTCCCTAGTAGAAGTAATGGGGTATACAGGTCATGCATTCCGTATTAATATTCATGCTGATACTGTAGATGTAGCTGGTCCTACTGCCTATGACTGGGAAAAATTCTTCACGAAAGGACTAATGAATTTAGGGTTTACTTGTAAAGCTATCCGTACAAAGGATTTTATTCCCCCGACTCCCGAGGAATTAACAAAAGCAATATCACTCGTTCAGGATAGTATTGATAAAGGAATTCCTGCAGTAGCTTGGGATATGTTTATTCCAGAGTTCGGTAATATTTATGGGTATGATGATGATAACAAAGTATTTATGGCAAAAGATCCAAAAGCGGATGGTCATCTGCAATATGAAAAGCTTGGTAGAGGAGAAATACACGAGCTGTTTGTGTTGACAATTGACAAACAATTGGAGGTTACCGAAACAGAAATGTTAAAAGGGGCACTTGAGCTGGCAGTAGATCACGCCTATAATCGTGAGCACGAATTTCCAAATCCACCGTTTGAAAATGGAATTAAAGGCTATGAAGCTTGGATCCATGCTTTCCAAAAGCAGAAGGTGAGTGACTTTGGAAATGCTTATAATGCAGCTGTGGTACATGACGCTCGTAAATTTGCTGCTTTGTTTTTTGAAGATATATCTCATAAAGAAAGTATAAACGACGATGTACGACACTTAGCTAAGCAGACTAGTCAAAAGTATGGAGAAATAGCAGAACACTTGAATCAACTAGTTCGTATGTTTCCTTTCCCACAAGGTGGAAACCCAAATGATCCGTTAGAAGCGAAACGCGCCATTGAAATACTGTATGATGCAAAAGGAAAGGAAGAACAGGTAATTAAAATACTTGAAGAAATGCTAACGAAATTAGACTAAAAGAAGAAGCGCTTGAATAATTGGATTCAAGTGCTTCTTCTTTTTTATGTGAAACTGTTTATTCGTAACGTATTTGAATTTCTGTGGTACAACCTTTAACCCCTAATTTGTTTATTGCACAAACTTTAATTGTATTTATACCTTCTCTTAATTCACAGTCTACCGTTGACTCATTTGTATAGAATTTTTCTTGTTGATTTATTTGGATTTCATACTTATTGAAGAATTCCATATTATTAAGAAATTTTAATTTAAATTTAGGTTGAGTTTCAAACAAATCTAAATTTGCTTGAAATTCTTCTAATGTTTTAATGTTGCTTTTCTTAAAAATAGGATTAAAGTCAATTTTTTCTTTGTAATCGAAAAGAATGAGTGTTTGATTTATTGGAAAATAGAGATCATGAAGATTATTCGTATAAACAGCATTACTTAATCCCATATATTGAAAGGCTAATTGTTGCTTCGGGTTATTTAAATGCAAGGTTAATCTTGTTCTAATATCCTGTTCGTAAACAAAAATACACATAAAGCCAAAATAGTTAGAGAGAAAATCTTTATACTTTTTGATTGCTTCACTTTTATCTATCCCAACTATGGCAGCTTTTGTATCCATATAAATAATATGTACTTCATCAAAGTTCGTATATATTTCATAGTAGTTTAATGGTATCTTGTCTTTTGTGGCATACATACTAAATTGCGGGTCGAGATAAATCCACTTTTCTAGACTATTAGACCAAACTTCTACCGCCATATGTGCTTTTCCAAGTCCACCATAGTCGGCATCCTCGCTGATAATGTTAACAAGCCTTGCTACATAACCTAATGCATTGAAAACATCTACAGTAACCTTCGCGTACTCTACACAGCGGATTTTTTCACCTTTACCAGCTCTTTCCAAGATCTCTAAAGATGTCATATCTTCAGGTGCATTATTGATACCATCATGTACCCATTGGGAAGAAACCCAATCCATAGTCTGATAGAAAATATCCGGATCACTATAGATAAGTAAATTTACTCTAGATAAGACATATTCTCTTAACTTGCGCATCTCATCACCGTCAACGTCCTTTAAGTTAAGATGAGCAGGTTTTTGTATGTTTCTATTATTAGATTGTAAGATCTTGACTTCCTTCAATGGAAATCCCCCTTTTAGTAAAAAACGATTTCTCTACCATTTCTTTTTCTATGATAGATTTTATGTATTAGAGCCTATTAATAGTTTCTCAAAAAGTAGCTCGTCCCGAATTGCAATTCCATTATCTGCAATAAGTGGGATTTGTGGCTTTACTTTTCGGGCTTCTTCTACTGCATTTGAAAAAATGTGAACCAAACGATATCCTCGTTTTTGATAAAAGGCTAATGCTCGAATGTTGTCATTGGTAGTGATGACTTTTACAAGCTTGCATGTATCTAGAACCTTCTCTTCCACTTTTTTAAGTAAGCTAGTACCAATTCCTTTGTTTTCTACTAAACTATCCAACGAGATTATCTCACATTCCTGTTTGTTGATTGTATAGGTAATTAATCCGACAATTTCCTCTCTCTCATTAATTGCAGCATATCCATCTAATTCATCACAATGAAAAACCCCACTGGAAATAACCATTTCCGTGCTTCCCCAGTGCTGTACAAAAAAGTTTGTTAATTTCTCCTTCTTTATATTGTTTAACGTGTAAATTTTCAAACCTAGTCCCCCAGTTTTATGTGTGTTGATAAATTACTCTACTTATTAAAAAGCAGAAGGACACGATAAAAGGTTATCTCCTCTTCCATACAAGTATTACAATTATTATACATTATTTTGAATATGGACAAAAGTAGTAATATTTTAACTTTTACTAGCGTGAAACTCTCATTGAGAAAATAGGAAAACTCAATGAATTTACTTGTTTAATTAAAGCTTTTATGATAATTGCACTAAAAAAGTTTTGTCTTGCTAATACCTACATTAATTCAATACTTCCCAAATAAAAAAGCAGACTTTTTGTGTTGTAACAAAAAAGTCTGCCTACTATCATTAATCTAAATCCACGTTATGGTAAACCTGCTGAACATCCTCTAGGTCTTCTAAAACATCAATCATTTTTTCAAATTGTTCCTGTGCTTCTCCATCAAGCTTCACTTCATTTTGAGGGAGCATTGTTAATTCTGCTACAGTAAATTCGGTAATACCAGCATTTTTAAATGCTTCTTGTACAGTATGGAATTGATCAGGTTCTGCATAGACAATAACGATGTCATCTTCAGACATAATATCACGGACATCAATATCTGCTTCCATCAATAATTCCAGAACCTCTTCTTCATTTTTACCTTCTATTCCAAAAACAGCTGTACGATCAAACATATATGCTACGGAACCATTAACCCCCATATTTCCACCATTTTTACCAAACGCAGCACGTACTTCAGAAGCAGTACGATTTACATTGTTTGTTAAGGCATCAACAATTACCATTGATCCATTAGGTCCAAATCCTTCATAACGATGTTCATCGTAATTTTCGTCCGAACCACCTTTTGCTTTTTCAATAGCTCGGTCGATAATGGATTTCGGAACGTTATATGTTTTTGCACGCTCAAGGACCATTTTTAAAGCCACATTTATTTCTGGATCTGGTTCTCCTTTAGCGGCTACATAGATTTCACGGCCGAACTTTGCATAAATACGACTCGTATTTTTATCCTTAGCTGCCTTCTTTTCTTTTATGTTATTCCATTTACGGCCCATAAAAACACTCACTTTCAATGTGTCTAAATTTTCTGATGAAATATGCTAACCAATCAAAGAAAGCTTCGAATTGTTTAGCATACCTCACCTGTATTTATTATACCTTAATTACGAAATTTGTTAAGAACGAACTTTGCAGAGTATGATTTACATTACTTTCCAACTTCTCTAGCATACCGTAACGAAATATAGTCTTCATGTACTCCCTTTTCATAGGCTTCTTCTTCGTGTTGAAAACGAAATCCTTTCGCTTCATAAAATGGTATTGCTTTTTGATTATCTTTGGCAACAGATACCCATTGTATTGTTGCACCTAGTTCTTGTTGCTGCAATGTAATAGCATGAAGTAATTTACTACCAATACCTTCATTTCTCCGAGTAGGTTTTAAATATAATACATAAATCTCGGCTTCGCGCGCTCCAGTCATTCCGCCTCCTCCAGCACCAACTACTTCTTCACCATCCAAGGCTACAAACCAACCTCCCCAGCCCCTTCCTGTTTCTGTCACTTCTTTATAAACACGTTCTTCGTTATAATACTCGCTAATAATTTGTTCGATATACTCTTTCGAATATAACTCCTTATACGTTGCCCATTGTGCTTCTATGCATACGTTCACAATAGCTTTTACATGTTTTATTTCTGCAATTTGTACAGTTATCATCATTACGCTCCTTCTAATCTAGTAATAAACCTTCCTTTTTTGCAAATTGAATGAACTCGTCGTATGGATCTCCTGGAATATTTAATAGTTTACAAAACGCAGGCTCCGTCTTATAACCTTTCCTTTTCAAGTCTCGTACTTTTTGCCGCATACTAGAATCTACCTTTAAGAGGGCATTTTCAATAACCATATGTAGGTATGCATATTGTTCACACACTGGTTGCGGCTGCCCAAATAATTCAAATTCAAATCCGCCATACAAAAAGTTTGCTTTCACTACTTTTCGTTCTCTTATTACTTTTTCGGTTATTCGAAACTTACTTAAATGCCCATATCGCCTAATTATTTTTTCTTTGAACGCATTCAGATGATAAGCTTCCATAATAATATCCAAGTCAGAATTCTCTACGTCTATATTAAGAGGGATTGTTCCACATAAGGTTGGATTATAGTCTTTAAAATCCTTTAAAATATTTAATTTGATTATATTCTCGTAAGCTAGTTGTTGCCTTGGATTACCTGTTCTTAATACACCAAGCGAATCAAACACCAATATTCTCCTTTACTCTAGATGAAATAATTTGTACAACTTCATCACTGGATATGGTATCGGTTATTATTTTTTCTTCAAAAAGGTCTTCCTGAAAAGCCTCCACACACTTATTTGTTTGCTGGAAGCTCCAATTCCCTTCATCTTCACCTCTTTTTAGTAGACGGGCATGAATCGTTTTTTCGTTAGCTGTTAAACAAAAATGGTACGTATCTTTATCTAAGTCTTTTAACTGATTAAATATATAAGTAAAGTTTTCTTTTTTATAAATCGTAATCGGCACAATGAGGGTTTTGTTATATTTGTTTTTTATCATGGTAGCTACTTGAACCGTAAGAATTTTCCATAAATCAAAGTCCTGAAAATCCCCTGTTCTTTCGTGTTCTTGCCTCATATTTTCAGGAACCAATTCTCTTAGTAAATACCCTATGTTTTCAGGATCAAATATAATGCTATTAGGTATTAGTTGGTTTAATTTTTTTGCTGTAGTGGTTTTCCCGACACCAAACGCACCATTAATTAAGATAATTATGGGAAACACTCCTTTTGCTTTTAATTATGAATAACTAGGTTCGCATGTTTTTCCGGGTTACGATTTTCTAAATAATAACTCTCTGCTATCCAATATCTAGTCTTAAACTTATCTATCTTTTTTTTAGTGTCTGCATGCTCTCTTTGAAATCTTTTATCTTTAGAACTGGTAATGAAAATGAAAAAATCAAAGTACTTATGCCATTCTTTTCGTTGGAGAAATACCCCTTCAATTAAAATAATGCAAGGTGTAGGAAGCTTCATTTTTTTCTGTACAATATCATCATTGTCAGGATCATAAGATGGAAGTACTACTTGTGAAGCTGTTTTTAATTTGCTAAAAAAGACTTTCTTCAAATAGTCAACATCCCATTGGAGCTGGTAATATTCATACCATTCATCGAAGGGAGTATCGTATCTTTTCTTCCTTTCTACGATAAAATCATCCATATGAAAAACAAGAATCGGCATCTGATATTCAATAAGTTTTTGGTGAAGTAAATTGGTGTAGGTTGTTTTCCCGGACCTGCTTAAGCCATCAATACCAACAATAAATCGCTCACTATTCGATACTGTGGGTATGCTTTCTATACATGTTTCAATTTCTTTTTCGAATATGTTCCTCATTCCTTTATAGTGAAGTAAGACCTGTACATTATAACAAATCTAGCAGTTTATCGTTTTAATATTTAGAAAAATTAATGTTACCATCTTTTCTTCAGATTTCCTTGGCTATAGCTCTACCGGCGGTTCTACCGGTAAATAGACAACCACCTAAAAACGTACCTTCTAATGAACGGTAGCCATGTACTCCTCCACCACCAAATCCTGATACTTCTCCTGCAGCATAGAGTCCTGGTATGGGATTGCCTGTTTTATCCAGAACCTGTCCGGATAAATTTGTTTGTAATCCACCAAGGGTTTTACGGCTCAATATATGTAATCGGATTGCAATTAACGGGCCATTTTTGGGATCTAATATTTTGTGTGGTTTTGCAACCCGGATTAATTTATCCCCCCGATAAAAACGAGCCCCTCTCATAGCAGTAATTTGAAGGTCTTTTGTAAATTTGTTGTCTATCTCACGGTCACGTGCTTGAATTTGTTTTTCAATTTCTTCATAGTTTAATAGATTTGCATTCGTTAATTGATTCATTCCGTCTACAAGCTTATCTAGTGAATCCGCTATAACAAAGTCTTCTCCTTTGTCCATAAATGCTTGTACTCGACTAGGTGCTCCTGAACGAATACGTGACAACAGTTTTTTCATACTTTTTTCCGTCAAGTCTGGATTTTGCTCTGAACCAGACAATGCAAGTTCTTTCTCTATTATTTTTTGCGTGAGAATAAACCAGGAGTAATCATATCCTGTTTTCATTATTTCTTCCAACGTCCCTAACGTATCAAACCCTGGCAAAAACGGTGCTTGAAACCTCTTTCCATTTGCATCTAACCAGATCGATGATGGACCTGGAAGTATACGTATCCCATGTTTACTCCAGATTGGTGCCCAGTTTTGGATTCCTTCGGTGTAGTGCCACATCCGATCTCGATTAACTATATGTCCTCCTATATTTTCAGTAATCTCTAGCATCCTACCATCTACATGAGCTGGCACACCCGAAATCATGTGCTTCGGTGGCCGACCTAAACGTTTCGGCCAGTTTTTTCGAATTAATTCAAAGTTTGCTCCAATACCACCACTAGAAACAAGTACAGCTTGTGCATGATATTCAAATTCTCCAATTATTTCTCGAGAGCTATCCTCTCCACGCGAGACATTACAATGCTTAAGGATGGACCCTGAAACACCAGAAATCATTCCATTTGTACGTAATAATTGATCAACACGATGTCGAGGTTTGTAATCAACCAATCCATTCTTGATATGCTCACGAACCCGACGTTCAAACGGAGCGACGATTCCAGGGCCGGTTCCCCACACAATATGGAATCTTGGCACCGAATTTCCATGGCCATCCGCTAAGTAACCGCCTCTTTCGGCCCAACCAACAACAGGAAAAAACTTAACTCCCATGTCTCTTAACCAAGCTCTCTTTTCTCCTGCAGCAAAATCGATATAGGCTTCTGCCCATTTACGCCCCCAATAATCTTCTTCCCGATCAAATCCTGCTGTTCATAACCAGTCTTGCAACGCTAGTTCTATTGAGTACTTTATCCCCATTCTTATCTGTTCCGGTGAATCTATTAGAAAAAGTCAACCAAAAGACAACCAAGAATGTCCCCCCAA
>JACYYJ010116672.1_pt1 | contig 20128 bp, 21 predicted proteins | sample 8236861 | NCBI WGS metagenome assembly JACYYJ01 (sample SAMN14103086, study PRJNA606662) | landfill metagenome | isolation source: landfill solid waste | place: India:New Delhi, Okhla landfill site | collected 2017-11-05
TAGAGCAAATAATTTCAGTGTATTAAGAAAAATGGGGGCTTCACATTATTGGACCGGTCGAAAATTTATCTTATAACTATGATCTACGAGTAAAGGATAAAAAGAATACACCTTATATTCTAAAGCTAGGTGTTCCAAGCTTTGACTTTCGTAACGAAGTCCAAACGGTAATAGCGTACAATGGAGAAGGCTGTGCGAGGTGGATAAAAGCAGATCCAGATAACGGAGTACTTTTGTTGGAACAATTATCACCAGGCAAGATGTTATCTGAATTAGACGATGAAGAAAAAGTAATCGAGGAATATGTGAACGTTTGGATGCGAATTAGAAGACCTTTACATAAGAATTCAAAGGCTCCCATGATTGCGGATTGGGCAGAAGCCTTGCAACGTTACTTACTAAAATATCCAAATAATAACGGACCAATCGCAAATCAAATGGTACAGCATGCTTTAGAATGTTTTGAAGAGATAACGAAAACATCCAAAGGGCTGGAATTGCTTCATGGAGATTTACATCATGAAAACATCTTATTTTCAAAAGATAGAGGCTGGTTAGCAATTGATCCAAAAGGGGTGATTGGGGACCCATATTTTGATGTAGCTGCCTTCTTATACAATCATTTATTTACAAAGCCAAATCCACGAAAATGTTTGGAAAATCGTATTCAATCAATTAGTGAAAAACTGGATTTAAATGAATTCCGGTTGATAAAAGCTTCTTTTGCTATGTCCACATTATCTGCATGCTGGGCGGTAGAGGATATGTCTGAAGGAGAAAACTCCTTCCAATGTGCAAAGTGGCTGTTGGAAATGCTAGGAGATATTAATGAATAGGAACGACAACAATGGTTAAGCTAAGAAAAAATTTGTTGTTGGAGGTTCCAGTTCGTGACACCCTTACAAAGCTCCAAGGACCATTTAAAATTAACGTCAGCTGAAATAGGAAAGCTGTGGGCAACCTATATCGGAAATACACTAGGTAAATGTGTAATAAGCTATTATCTTAATCATACCGAGGATAGTGATATCAAAAATGTATTACAACAGGCGTTAAAGCTAAGCGAGTCCATTATGAATAAGATTAAAGATATCTTTAAGCAAGAGAACTTCCCGATTCCTATTGGTTATACAGAGGAGGATGTTAANNCTCCTAGACTATATGAGGATCCATTTTATTTACATTATTTACGATACACAAGTAAAGCGGGATTAAGCATATACTCCATTGCAATTCCGCTTGTAACAAGAAAAGATCTGCGCGAATTCTTTAAACAAACCGCAATGAAAACAGAGGAACTCATTTCAACGGTTGATAAAGTCATGATGGACAAGGGTCTTTTAGTAAAGCCACCTGTCTTACCAATACCAGATGAGATTGATACGATAAAAAATCAATCGTTTTTAAATGGATTATTTGGACATATTCGTCCTTTACACGCATTAGAAATAACGCATTTATACGATAACATCGATAACAATATTACGAGCAAGGCTTTGTTAATTGGATTTAGTCAGGTTGCGAAGGATGAACAAGTACGTCAATTTTTCATTCGCGGACGAAAAATAACCGACAATCATATTCGAATGAATTCCAAAAAAATGCATAAGGATCACCTACCTTATCCATATTTATTAGATAACTTGGTTACATCTTCAACCGTTGCTCCATTTTCGGATAAACTTATGATGGCACACAAAATTGATATGTTTTCCATGAAAATACGATCGTATGCAAATGCGATGTCACTTAGTACAAGAAGAGATTTAAGTGGAATGTATTCCAAAATGATTATGGATGTAGGATTATTTGTAGAGGATGGGGCGAATATCGTAATCAATAGAGGGTGGATGGAGCAACCACCATCTGCTATTGATCGAAACAAACTTGCCCCTACACATAAAGCAAATTAGGAACAGTATGGGTTTTATCCTATGCTGTTTTTACTTTTTTACCTCGATGTTGTTAGATTCTTCATTTGGAACGCGTTGATAGGATGTTAGAACAAGGTGGAAGAAACCTGTAAGAAACAACGTAATAAGGGGAAGAATAATGGACCAAGATGATAGTTTGCTAAATAACCAAAATTCCATAAGTGCATTGACAATCAACGTCACCAAAGGCGCAAAGATGAGCTTTTTAGTGAATAAGAAAGCACCTATCCCTAAACCGATTACAAGGATTGGCCATACAATTAGTTGCATAAAGAATGGGTCTAAATCCATAATTAAATCCCTCATTAACTACACCCTCTTTCCATTTTTTATCATTTTATCATAGTTGAATAGAATAAAGTGTTCTATTTCCTTTTTGCAACAAACTTCAGTAGAATAAAGGATATTGGAGGTGGAATTTATGAAAGCTATTACAGTAATACAACCAGGAGGACCGGAGCAGCTCCAATTTTCTGAACAACCTAAGCCAATAGCAGGAAATGGAGAGTTATTGATACGTGTACACGCAGCTGCGATTAACCGAACGGATATAATAACTAGAGAAGGCCGCAGCGGATATGCAAAGAGTCCCATTTTAGGAGTAGAAGTTGCTGGTACAGTGGTAGAAGCTGATGGGCAGTCCTGCTTTCAAATCGGAGATAAAGTCATGGGATTAGTAAATGGCGGGGGTTATGCTGAATATGCTGTAATGCCTGCAGACCGAGCAATGAAAATTCCGAGTGGCTTGTCTTTTGAGCAAGGAGCAGCAATACCGGAAGTCTTTCTTACTGCTTTTCAAACCTTGTTTTGGATTGGAAAGTTACAAGAAAAGGAAACGGTACTAATCCATGCTGGTGCCAGTGGTGTTGGAACAGCAGCGATCCAATTAGCAAAACAACTGCGCAATGCAACCGTTATTGTAACTGCAGGTTCAGATGAAAAGCTAAGTTTTTGTAGAGAACTTGGAGCGGATGTAACAATAAATTATAAGGAACAGTCCTTTGAAGAAGAAGTGTTAAAAGCAACAAACGGAGTAGGGGTAGATGTTTTATTAGATTTCATTGGTGCTGATTATTGGGAGAAAAATATAGCGAGCATCAAANNCTACTTCAGCTAATGGCGAAATATATCCAACTAACAGGAACCCTCCTTACCCCAAGAAGTGATGCATATAAAGCGAAATTAACAAAGGATTTTATTCAAAAAGCAGCGGCTCTATTTGAGAGTGGAAAGCTCAAGCCGATTGTTGACACAGTATTTCCAATTGAGGAGGCTGCAAAAGCACATATTCATATGGAGGAAAGTAGAAATATTGGTAAGATAGTTTTGAAAATAAGGGAATAAAGCATCTTTCCACTCGAGAGATGCTCTTTATTTTTTTCGTACATATTGTAATTCTATAAATTGATTAAATTGCTTTGTACCAGTTAGTTCAAATTCCAGTTGTGGATAGCCTGGTTTAAATAAAGGGATTCCATCTCCGATTAATGTTGGTGCAATGGTTATTCTCAATTGATCAATTAAATCAGCCTTTAAAAAATGATGAATGATTTCTCCACCACCAACTAACCATATATCACGGCCATCTTTTGCTTTTAATTCGTTTGTAAAGGCTATGAGATCACCATTTACAATAGTTACATCTTCAGTATCCTGCATATGGGATTTCGTGAACACGTAGCATTCTCTATCTTTGTATGGGAAGTTTTCCTCTTGATCCATTATCCAATCATATGTCCGTTTTCCGAGTAAAACGGTATCTACGGGATGATAAAAATCAGAAATACCGTTATCACCTTCACCCTCTACTGCAAACAACCAATCCAAATTGTCGTCCTTTGTAGCTATGTATCCGTCCAAACTCATAGCAATATAGACAATTACATTACGCTTGTTCATAAAAGCTCCTCCTTCACAAGAATGTATGTTCTCTTTCCTCTATAATACCATATGTAGGAAAATAGACAAAAGCCTAAATAACTGAATCGTTTATAGTCAAACTTTTTTAATCAATTTGGTTCGATAAATTCCCAACTTATGAAGTTTTTGTTACAATTAAAAGGTTGTGTATAGATATTAATAAGAAGAGAAAAAGTGGTGGGTACATTGGAGCTTAAGCAATTACAATATTTTATCGAAATTACCCGTACAGGTAGTTTTACGAAGGCTGCAGAAAATTTGTTTATTACACAGCCAGCCTTAAGTAGAAATGTAAAGTCATTAGAAGAAGAAATTGGGGCACCTTTGTTTATTCGCTCTCGTAAAAAGTTGATTCTAACTGATATTGGGACGGTCCTAAAACGTCATGCGGAAACAATTGAGAAGCAACTACTTTCCTTGAATTCGGAGATTAGTAATTTACTGACGTTGAAAAGAGGAAATATTCGGATTGGATTACCGACCATTATCAATTCTTTCTTTTTCTCCGATTTACTAGCCTCTTTTCATAATGAATATCCAGAAGTTACGTTTCAATTAGTGGAGGATGGCTCCAAACGAATTGAGGAAAAAATCGTAAATGAAGAGCTAGATTTTGGAGTAGTTGTTGTCTCTCCGGAAAATAACGAACAGTTTGATTCCTATCAGTTTGTAAGTGAAAAGTTGAAGCTAGTCGTCCCACCTAATCATAAATTTGCTAGTAAAGAACAAGTAGCTTTACAGGAACTACAAGATGAAACGTTTATCATGTTTAATCAGGATTTTGAATTAAGAAGTTTAATTTTGAATGCTTGTCAAGAAGCAGGATTTGAACCGAAAATCATTTCGGAGACCTCTCAACTCGATTTTATTGAAGAAATGGTTGCATTTGACATTGGTATTACATTATTACCAGAAAATACGTGTGAGGAATTAACTAGTGATTTACATACAATTACCATTGAAAATCCGGTGATTGAGTGGAATCTAGCATTAATTTGGAAGAAAGATAATTATCTATCACAGATCTCCCAAGAATTTATTCGTTTTGCGAAAGTGAAATTATCGGAAGCTCGAGATTTCGAATAATTCATCCAGTAGAGTAACGGTTATGATCAATCATTCCGTTGCTTTTTTTATACACTTTTTCCTAAATGCCCGTTTCTGACATACCTCTAACATTACGTAGATAGCTCTGAAATTAGTCGATGATTTTTGGATGATTCCCTTTTTGTATTTTATTACCAAAGAAATAGGATGAAATCTGCCTTGCTTGCTGCCTTTGTGGTTTATCGCTTACATAACGAAAATGCATGAGTGGCATGCATGAAAAGCATTGTATTTACAGTTCCATCAGGGCGTACAATGTGATTTGAGCAACAATGAAAAAACACAAAGCAAATAGAAATAAAGGTGATGGGAATGGAAGCAAGAAAAATTAGTGATACAAAAGTTGTTCAAACCGATCAAGTACTAATAAATGATTTAAATAATTATCATACATTATTTGGTGGCGTATTAATGAAGAAGATTGATGGTTGTGCAACCCTCTCTGCTCGGAGACATTCGCGAGTGAAGGAATGTGTTACCGCATCAACAGATTCTGTTAATTTTATTCAACCAATTCGAGTAAGTGACTCTGTATGTATTGAGTCCTTTGTAGCATATACAGGTAGAAGCTCCATGGAAATTTTCTGTAAGGTTATTGCAGAAGATTTGGAAACAGCTGAAAGAAGAATTGCTGCTACAGCATTTTTAACATTTGTTGCTTTAGATGAAAACAAGAAGCCGAAAGAAGTACCAGGTGTTATACCGGAAACGGAAGAAGAAAAGTATCTATTTGAAACAGGTAAAGAGCGAGAAAAAATTCGCAAGTTAAAGAGACAGCAAAATAAAGAATTAGTAGCCAAACTAAGCCTAGAAAAGCCTTGGGATTAAAAGGAGAGTTTAACGTGCTAATTACGACTAACTATAATCAATTAGTAGAAGCAAAAGGTTCTCTTAGTGAATTGCAACGAAAAGATGAGCGTTTATATGAGAGCTTTAAAAACATTGTAGAACTTACAAGACAGCTACAATTTAGTTATCAATATATGGGAGCAATTCTAATGGATGAAGAAACTAGTAAGTATAGTCCAAAAACGTCGTCAAAATACATTGTAAATCTATTTAAACGAGAGCTAAAAATGGTAAAAGAACAAGAGAACTTTGACCAATTACAGCAACTATTCGAAAATCATAAACGTGTTAGTTATACGAATATCGCTAAATTAGTATTAGGATTAAATCCAACAGTACTAGTAGGGCCGGCACTTGTGAAATAAATAGAATACGATAGAACAGTCTAGACACTCGATGAACGAGTGTCTTTTTTGTTTCGACAAATTTCGTGTGTNNTTAAAAGTACACACTGTGATATAAATTGAACCGCCGTATACGGAACCGTACGTACGGTGGTGTGAGAGGGGCGAAAAGTTATTTAGCTTTTCCCTCTACTTGTTTCGACAAATTTCGTGTGTAGCCGACAAATTCCGGGGAGTGACAGGCACCATCCTCGCAGCATAAGATGTATGGAATCTATTAAAATGGTGAGGCTTCTGGAAGGGAGTGAGATGCTTTGAGTGAATGGAATGCGAGACATGAGAGAATGGAAGTGCTATTAGATGAGCTGCGAGGAAAAATAGTAGCAATAGAAGAAAATTTAGAAGAGAAAGCAGAAAACAATGATGTTATTGTAGTTCTAGATAATATGATAAGAGATAAGCAGCTAGTAACGAAAACAGATATTGAGAGCGTAAAAGAAAAAATGGAAGCTTCAATTCAAGCAAATCAAGTTTTATTAATGAAATGGATTATCGCTACTGGCATTAGTACAATTGCGGCTATTAGTACGATTGTCGGTATTTTTATCGTGTAAGTAAGTTATTTCTATATGAATGGACAAACAAAGAACATCAACATTCCGTTGGTGTTCTTTTTATATTTGAACATTAAACCCATAATCTAAATCTACTAAAATAGCTTCTCTATATAACGAATAAAATCTCTATTTGAAATATCAATACTTATAAACTAGAATTATAGCTAATAATGATTAGGGGGACAATGGTATGGTATTGTTACTCATTATTTTATCCATTATTCTACCGGTATTTCTTATCCTTTACTTCTTCACGCGTAAAAAGTCTTTTTTGTTTGCATCCCTCCTTTTAATCGGTGGATTATTTATTGTTGTGGAAACTATGAAATATACTACATTTATGGAGCTATTTGAGGATTCCATACAGGAAGAAAGTGTAGTGGAAAAAATAACGATTACAGTAAATGGGGAAGGTTCCGAAAAACAAGTGTCAAAATCCAAAATAGAAGTGACAGATCCCAGTATGATTGACTCCATTTTAACGGATTTTACTAAAATGAAATTAAAGGAGGATAACAATCCACCATTCTCTGATTCTCCGTCTTACACAATCCAAATTGTTTCAACAAACAAAGTTAGAAAAGGGGTTTTTGAAACAGAGTTGGTATCCTTTGAAATAAATGATCATTATTTACATAAGTATAAAATTGTAAGTAACACAGATCATTTAAAGACGGTTAAAGAGGTTATAAAAAGGTGAAGGGTATTATAGAGAGAGGAGAACTTAGTATGTTGAATAAATATTGTACGAACTGTGGGATGGAGTTAGCAGAAGGAGCACATTTTTGTAGTGGTTGTGGTATTAATTTAAAAGAAGATGATGATCAAGTTAAAAACACCCCTTATAGCAAAAATAAAACACTCCAATTGTCTTTGAAAACGGTTGTTATTAGTGGAATTATCCTTGTTTTATTAATTGGGGGAATGCTTTTCTATTTATTAACTGATAATACGGAGGAAGACATCGCAATTGGTGTTGGAAAAGGATATGTTTATAACTTTTTTATGGGGATGTATTTTGTAACTCCAAATCAATTCGATGTCACATTTTCGGATATTGAGGTGGAACATTTAGAAGATAAAAAGGATTACGGAGAAGGGGAGTATGAAGTAACAGGTAGGATTACCTACATTTCTCCTGATACGGAGGAAGAAGAAGAAGCGGACTTTACGGCAAATGTAGCATATGAAAACGGCGCATATGCTTTAGTTGGTGGAAAGGTTGACTTGCAGGAGTAAATGATTGGAAAGGAGCTGATTCTGAAGCTCCTTTTCAATTTATTTATCTAGCATGTGTCATGTAGGTGTTGTAAATGCGTGAATGCAGCTTGTGTAATTGAAATAGCAATTCTTTAACTTCTTTATTTTGATGAAACATATATTTACTCTGCTGTTCTTGAAGGATGCGAAAAGCATAATCAGACACATGGTTTAAAGCCCATGGGAACGGGCATTCTTTTTCCTCTAGCTCAATATTGGCAATATTTTGTTTTAACTCTTTTATAATATCTGCAGTGGGTGTCTTTATACCTTCAAGAGATTGCTTTTCTTTTTCATAGATTCCGAAAAGAATTTCGTGCACATTTTCTTTAAAGAATGTTGTTTTTATTTCATCTCCATTGATAGAAAGGAAGGAGTCGTCCCTCTTGATCACTCTTATCTGCTTATATAAGACGAATAACTCTTCAAAGTGTATGCCGGTAAAGGTCTTAAATGAATTCCAGTAGGCACTAGTAGAGTAAGGTAAGGGTGTAGAGTCTAATAGATAGTGAATGCATTCCTTGATTTCCTGTTTATCTTTTTGTAAATGCCCGATGGATACCCATTCCACATAGTTATTATCCTTATATGCAATCACTATGGTTGTGCCATCGTAAGCTAAGTATATTTCAATACGAAAATTTTTTGGATCTATGTTATATTTTGCATTTGCTTGTTCCATGTCCATAACTAAGTTTTTCACATGTATTCTCCTTTATCTCCATCCTCTTGCTTGTTCTCGTTTTGTCTTCCACATAAAATAAAAACGATTTATTACCTATTAATATATTACACCAAATGTCGGATTCCCTTTACCTAACAGTACACTTTTTCTTTACAAAAAACTAAATTTTTACTTTATTCAAATAAGTGTTTGAATGTTTGATTCATAAGCTTTATACTATATTCAAATCTTTATTTGAATAAGGGGTTAGAATATGGAAAAAAGAGATAGGTGTGACGTCTTTTGTTATGACGAGCCAAAGGTAAAGCGAGTGCAGAAGGATATGGAACTGGTAGATATACTTGGTGCTGCTTCCTTTTTTAAAGTACTTGCGGATGAGAATCGGGCAAAAATTACCTACGCATTATGTCAGGAAGAGGAGCTTTGTGTGTGTGATGTAGCAAATATCATTGGGTCGTCTGTAGTAACTGCTTCACATCATCTTAGATCTCTTAGAAATCAAGGTGTGGTCAAATTTCGAAAAGAGGGTAAACTTGCCTTTTATTCGCTGGATGACGCACATATTAAACGACTTATGCAAATGGCTTTAGCGCATAAAAGTGAGGTGGGAAGCAATGTCTGAAGGGAGCAATCAAGAACAAATCTATCGAGTACAAGGCTTTTCCTGAGCAGGGTGTGCGAAGACGTTCGAGGAGAACGTGAAGCACCTGGATGGTGTTTTAGATGCAAAAGTGAACTTTGGAGCTTCCAAAATTACGGTGATCGGCCAAACTTCGATGGAAGCCCTAGAAAAAGCAGGCGCTTTTGAAAACTTGACCTTACGTGCAGAAAACGAACAGGCAGAAGAGAGAGTTCCTTTTTGGAAGCAAAGAGAGAGTATTAACGTTTATATTTCCGCACTTCTTTTATTTATAGGCTGGATTATTGGCAACCAGTTTGGAGAAGGAAATTTTATTTCAACACTAGGTTATGGCGGTTCGATTTTAGTTGGTGGCTATACTTTATTTTTAAAGGGATTGAAAAATTTATCCCGACTTAAATTTGATATGAATACCCTTATGACCATTGCGGTTATTGGGGCAGCAATTATTGGTGAGTGGGGTGAAGGTGCTACCGTTGTAATTTTATTTGCTATAAGTGAAGCACTGGAACGGTATTCAATGGATAAAGCACGCCAATCGATTGAATCTTTAATGGAGATTGCACCAAAAGAAGCACTCATACGTAGAGGTAACCACGAAATGATGATTCCTGTACATGACATCCAAATCGGAGACATTATGGTGGTAAAGCCAGGGCAAAAACTAGCAATGGATGGTGTTGTGGTCAAAGGAAATTCGACGATAAATCAGGCTGCGATAACAGGAGAAAGTGTCCCAGTTGAAAAGTCAATCGACGATGAAGTGTTTGCTGGAACATTAAATAAAGAAGGTCTTCTGGAAGTGGTTGTTACAAAAAGAGTAGAAGATACTACGCTATCCAAAATCATTCACTTAGTAGAAGAGGCGCAGGGGGAACGAGCTCCGTCTCAAGCCTTTGTGGATAAATTTGCGAAATACTACACACCTGCAATTGTCGTATTAGCTGCTGTTATCGCAATTCTACCACCCTTGCTTTTAGGTGGAGGATGGAATGAATGGATCTATCAAGGATTAGCGGCATTAGTTGTTGGGTGTCCGTGTGCCCTGGTTGTATCTACGCCCGTCGCAGTCGTAACCGGAATTGGTAATGCTGCCAGAAATGGGGTTCTAATCAAAGGTGGTATTTATTTAGAGGAGGCTTCAAGCTTACGTGCCATTGCCTTTGATAAGACGGGAACGTTAACGAAGGGCACCCCGACTGTAACAGATATGATTTCCTTCCAGGAAGAAGAAGATTACCTACTAATGGTAGCTGCGGCAATGGAAAAGGGTTCGCAGCATCCCTTAGCATCCGCAATTATTAAAAAAGCAGAGGACGAAGATTTGAGCTACAACCATCTGGAAATAGATAATTTTCAATCGATTACAGGAAAAGGGATTCGGGCAACCATTAAGAATACAACCTATTATATCGGAAGTCCAAGTCTTTTTGACGAACTACATGGAAAGGTTCGTACAGAAAGGTATGAAAAAATAAATCAGCTACGAGCCGAAGGAAAAACGGTTATGATATTAGGGAATGAAACTAAAATACTGATGTTGATTGCTGTAGCGGATGAGATACGAAATACTTCTAAAGCAGTTGTACAAAAGCTAAATGATTTAGGTGTGGAAACGGTAATGCTAACAGGTGACAATGAAAAAACAGCAATGGCAATTGGGGATGAAATTGGGATAGCCAATATTCAAGCAGAGCTATTACCTGAGGATAAATTACATCACATTAAAGAACTTCGTGGAAAACATAAGAGTGTCGCAATGGTAGGGGATGGTGTGAATGATGCCCCTGCTCTTGCAGCAGCATCTCTTGGTGTTGCGATGGGGGGAGCAGGTACAGAAACAGCATTAGAAACAGCAGATATTGCCTTAATGTCTGATGACCTTACGAAACTCCCATATACGATTAAGCTAAGTCGGAAAGCGTTAAGCATAATCAAACAGAATATTTCTTTCTCTTTATTTATTAAGTTAATCGCCATATTATTGGTTATACCAGGTTGGCTCACGTTATGGATTGCTATATTTGCTGATATGGGCGCGACATTACTTGTTACATTAAATAGTCTTCGATTGCTAAAAGTGAAAGAATAAGCAAAAGGTTATCTACGGATAGCCTTTTGTTATGTGGTGATTTTTTGGAAGATTTCGATTATAGTAAATAAAGCAGGGAGGTTTAGCTGCTGATTAAGGCTCAAGTCTAAACACAGAATGCATACACCGTAACCATGATGGTGCAAAAGAAATTTCACTAATCCATTAATCAAGTGCAACTTCTTTGGAAGTATGTTCGTATATCTTGATAAAGAAATACATCAACACCCCATAGAAAGGGAGCGGATGATATGAAGGATTGGTGGAATAGAAAACGAAAAAGAACACGAAAGTACAAAAAGCGGGATAATCATTATACTTTTGGGGATTTCATGTTGGATGTGCTTTTATGGATTCCGGAATTAATCGTTTTGCCGTTTCGAATGGTGTACTGGTTATTACGTGGATTAGGTAGAATGTTGGCCCATGTATTGGATGTATTTTAAATAAGAATATCCAATTATGGGAGTGTTTCTTTATACATGCTTATTACTAGGAAAAGAAGAGAGGACCCTATAATGAACAAAATACTGAATCAAAATAAGAATAGCTGGAACAAGGTGGCTCACCACTTCGATGGAAAAGATGCTTTACCAAGCTATGGCCCATTTACGCAAACAGAGGATGAACTGAACCTATTTGGGGAAATTCAAAATAAAAGAGTGCTAGACATTGGATTTGGAAGTGGCCATTCATTGTTGTACATGGCAAACAAAGGGGCCATTGAGCTTTGGGGTATTGACTTATCTGAATCACAAAAAGAAGCGGCAGAAAAAACACTTGTCGGTTTTCAACCAAAACTGTATTGTGCCCCAATGGAGGAAGACATTGGTCTGCCAAAAGCTTATTTTGATATTGTGTATTCCATCTATGCAATTGGTTGGACAACGGATTTACCTAAAACCTTCCAACTAATCCATTCCTACTTGAAAAAGGGAGGCACCTTTATTTTTAGTTGGGACCATCCTTTGTACGCACATTTAAAATCTGAGAATGGTAGATTTTATTTGGATAGCTCCTATCAAGAGGAAGGGTTAAAAGTGTTTGAGAATTTCAAGGAGGAAGGCACTACGATGTCGGTCTATAAACGAAAGCTGGCAACGTATATTAATGACTTAATTCAAGCAGGATTTTCAATAGAAGCGGTAATCGAAAGTGATGTGAAACGTGAATGGAAAGAGGTAGACGCTGAGGTGTCGGAAAGATATTATTCCTTATATAAGGCAAAAATGTTTCCGAGTACCATGGTAATAAAGGCTAGGAAACTCTAGAACTTCAGTTGACAGTAAGAAGCATCGTATATGGAAAAATCGCTACTAAGATAAAGTCATTTATCAATTAAAACAGAATGATATGGAGGATACGATGCGACAAATAACCCTATCCAATGGAAAAACAGTAGAAGTGGAATGTTTAAGCTGCGCCATTACTAGTGGTGTAATAGAACCAGACGGTGGTGTCATCGTTGAGACAGAGCATTTTCATGCTCATCAAGATGTAGCCTATCCGATTAAGGGCCTCATTATTTTGGCATCGAAACGACATATCTTCAGCTTTGATGAATTAACAGAAGAAGAAAAACTAGATTACATACATCTACTTACAAAGTTACGAAAGGCTCAACGTGAAGTGTTAGGCATAGAGTATGTATAATATTTCTACAATGAAGACACAACACACCATTTTCATACATGGATGGTTCCACGGTATGATTGGATGAGTGACTTTGGGCGCTCTGTCGAATCACTAAGACCTGTGCTCCTTCATGCGCGAAAGGAAAGAAACACGAAAGAAATGGTAGAGGACGTTTTGGAAGGTATTCGAGCTTTAGCCAAGGCATTTAATGAATCTAGTATTTAATTAAAGGATTTTTATATTGACTATAGCGAGGCACATTCACTAAGATTCCTGAACAGAACGAATGAACAAGAATCAGGTGCATAGAGTTTGTCTATGATCCCGAACCAGAGAGACTGATCAAAATCGGTAACATAGGGGATGTCTATGCACTCGAAATAGAGAGACTGAACAAAAATCGGTAACATAGAGGTAGTCTATGATCCCGAACCATAGTAACTGAGCAAAAACCGTTCACATAGCAATAGTAAAAAGTCCGATAATCACCCAAAATGCATAAAAATCATCAAACAAATCGTGCACACTAACTATTTCAACTGGTTAGTACCTCAATCCGAAAGTAACCTCATTTTTTTTTTGTTTCATGGATACGTGTATGGATATTGGACTTGATCATGTTGCATCTTATAGCGTAAATTTTCCTGTCTGTTACAATCCTTGTATGGACCAATATATGTGGTTGGTTTTACAGGTGCAATAGCTTGTTTCCATTGATTTTCATCCAGACAATACGTATGGGACATGATATTGGCGGGAGTAAATTTCAAAATATCGGAACCTAAAATAACTTCCGGCGTAGGTGCATTAAAAATGGCTAACAGATGTGTATGGTCAACTAAAGCAACCTCATAATGCCACCATCCTTGTGGAACATTCGCCACTTGTCCCGGGGTAATGGTGTAATTTTGAATCTGTTTTGTATAAGGATTCAAAATGGATACAGTGGCAGTACCAGAAATACAATAAACAAGTTTAGCTGCATTTTGGTGATTAGGATTCTTGAAATAATTGCCAGATAATAAAGGGTAAACGCCTTTTTTTGTCGAATTGTTTGTATGAATATCGAAATATAAATGAAATGGGTATTATTTAGGAGAGAGTTTTGATGAACAAAAGAGGACTTGCTTGGGTAACTATATGCACATTAATATTAATCATCGTTTTCATTGTATGGTATATCGCTCCGAAAAACATAAACAAGACAATGGAAGGAATTGTATATCAATTAGGTAATGAGAAGAGTACGGACAAAAACGTGACGATAAAAATGGACGGAAAAATACACCGTTCCTTATTTAAAAATAAAAGATTTGTAGGGACTATTGATATAAGTGGTGAGCCCCTCCCTCCTTCAAATGCAGTTAATAAAGAATTAGTAATTGAGCTTGATCAGGATAACTCTGGCATCATTCAATATACGGCAAATAATGGGGAAGATGGATATGCTGATTTTCACTGGTACGGTTCACTTTTTGTCCAGGATGATTTTAGCCGAATCACCATTGCTAAATATAAACAAACAGAATCAGAATCTGGTTGGAGTAGTAAAGATGGAATTATGATAACCGCTCCAGCAACGAATAGAGTAGATGGATTAAGAATAGCGAATGAATTGATGAAAGAATTTCTACAAAATCCATTAAAATAATATATAACCAGCTCAATGACATTGACCTGACCTATGCATTGCCATATGTCAGTTTTCTTTTAATATCAAGGTTTATTAATTGTATTATAGGTGAATGGTAGACGTTTTGAGCTAGGGGGGTAATAACTTTGAAACTATTTTTAACATCTAAGGGTCTTTTTAACGAAAAAATTGAAAATGCATTTATTCAACTTCTAAACAAAAATCCAGACAAAACGAATATTTGCATCATTCCAACGGCGGCAAAGGACATGAAATGTAATCATCCAAGAATCAAACAAGCTAAAGATATTTTTATGAAACTAGGTATCAAAAAAGTTGATTGCTTGGATATTGAATTGGAGGACGCTAATAAGCTAAATCATTATGATGTCATTTATTTAGGCGGTGGAGACCCTATCTATCTGCTAGAAAAATTGAAAAATACAGGTGCAGGTCATGTATTAACAAACCTAGCGAAAAGTGGAGTTATGATAGTAGGTGTAAGTGCTGGATCACTTGTGTTAGGTCCACATTTGAAGATAGTAAAATGGTTTACACCGAATCTAATTGTGGAAGGTACATCACACTTGAAGGGTTTGGGGTTATTTGATTTTCCGATTATGCCTCATTCCGATCGTGAGGATATTTTTATGGCCGATGAATCCATTGAAAGCCGGCTAGAAAAATATGAAAAAAGCTTCAAAGAATCGGTGATAAGAATAAAAGATGATGATGTTCTTATTATGGAAAACGAAAATGTAAGAATGGTTTAAAACTTTTCCTAAATCCGTTGTACCTCATGATGGGACTACGGTTTTTATGTCTCGAACACAAGAAAACAAATAGGCATAGGTCCAGTACCTACAGGAGAGGATCATAGTGAAAAAGTGGGAAAAAACGATAATTCAGACTTCGCGTGGAGCATTCGAGATCTTTACGAAGGGGGATGGGGAGCCACTTTGTATTACCCATCATTACTCTGTGTTTAATCAAACTGGTGATTATTTTGCTGAGACCTTTACGAAAACAAATAAAGTATTTTTAATAAATTTAAGAGAAACAGGCAATTCGGCAAAGGCAAATGAGCCATATCAATTAAGTATGCTGGAAACAATTTTCGATTTAGAAGCTATCCGTGAAGCGTTAGGATTGGTGAAATGGGGTTTTGCAGGTCATTCAACTGGAGGTATGTTAGGGGTACTGTATGGAATATATTTTTCGGAGAAGCTGTATTTCAATGTTATTGTTGGAGCCGCAGCAAGAGAATATATGACCTTCTCAGAGGATTGCATCTATAATCCCAAGCATCCACAATTTAACAGAATGCAAGAATTAATGGAGATGTTGAAGCGATCGGATATACCTATAGAAGAAAGAAATAAATTGAAAATAGAAAGAACAAAACTATCGTTATTTGAACCCAGTAAGTATCACGAACTTTTTTGTAAAGACATCCATAAAGGAATGTCTGCGATAAGAATGAATTATTTCAATCGCGAGGTACAGGTTTTTGATGTAACGAGGAAGTTAGGATACATATCGGCTCCAACCTTAATCATTTGCGGAAAATATGATGTGCAGTGTCCCGTCCAATACTCTATAGAAATGGACGCTGGGGTACCTAATTCCAAACTCGTTCTATTTGAGAAAAGCAATCATTACCCATTTTTAGAGGAACGAGCACGGTTTATGGAAGAATACCATTTATTTTTAAATGAGCGATAGTTAAATTGGAATTTACATTATATAGATGATTCGGATTCCCAAAAGTAGGGTATAGGTAATTTAGCGGTAACCAATGTTTAAAAGCTATCTACATTTCAATAATGGTAAGGTAGAGCTTTATTTTAATATAAAATGATTAGTAAAGGGGTCGAAGAAAATGGGTTCGATTGGAAAGCTTTCCTCCATCACTTATCCGGAAAAAATAGTAGAAGCAATTGGAGAAACAGTCATCGTCGCAGATGTTCATTATAATATTATTTGGGCAAATTCAGAAGCAGTAAAATCCTTAGAACAAATACTTCCTTTATATGATATCCATCATGTAGAAGACGTAATTGGCATGAATATGGGCGATTTTCACGAATATCCCGACTATCAAGAAGAAATAATGCGAAACTTAACGGAAACACATACGTCTCGTATTAATATTAAAGATACATATATTGCGGATATCGTTATTAGCCCGATATATGACGAAAACATCATTATTGGTTATGTAGTGATGTTAATGGATGTTACTTCTGTTATAAAAGAAGAACGTAGAAATAAGTTCATTATCGAAGAGCTCTCGGGTCCAATCCTACATGTTTGGGATCGTACTTTAGCGCTTCCGCTTATTGGGATTATTGACGACAGTCGTTTTCAAATTATCCTACAAAAATTATTAAGTCAATGCTCAAATGAAGATACAGATTATGTGATAATTGATTTTAGTGGAGTCAAAGAATGGAACAGTGAATTTCCTGCTCAAATTCAACAATTGATTAGCACATTAACATTAATGGGTATTGAAAGCATGGTAGTAGGAATTAAACCAATTTTAGCTCGTAATTTAGCATTAAATCTTAAAAATGTATCGATATATAGTACAACGAAAGCAGCTATAAAGAAAATCATTGAAAAAAGTGAAAAGGAATAACATAAATCTAGTAGCGGTACTTTTTGTTTAAGTATGGCTATTTTTTTTGTTTTTATTGGTGACTTTTGCATGTCAGTAGCGCATAAAAAATATTGGTAAACACAAGATAACCATGTTGAAATCTTATGAAAAAGGAGATAAGAATTGAGAAAAGTAAAGTGGTTATTACTTGTGTTAATGATTCTTGGAAATCTTTCCAATTATAAAGTACTTGCAGTTGATTATGAAAATGTACCTACAGCAGAAATTGCAATTAACGGGAAGGCTGTAAATGGAATCAATCCAATTAAAATTGATGGTACGTATTACTTACCAATTTATTGATTTGGCCAAAGCGTTGGGCTACAATAGCATAAAATTTGAAAAAGATACAAAAACGTATGAGGTTACCGATGGCTCTACGGTCATTCGTACAACAATGGGTGGACATCGGGCGAAAAAGGGAAATGAATATGTGAATATTAAGCCACCGCGTTGGATCAATAATACTGCATATATTTCCTTACATGCAGGTGGTGCTCTATTTAATTCCTATATTTATTTTAAGAAGGAAAATGGTTCTATTCAGGTACAAAAGCCAGCACAGCAATATATGGTACACACTGGTGATACGTTATGGAACATTTCACGGATTCACCATACGTCTGTGTATGAATTGAAGCGAATCAACAATTTAACTTCAAATTTAATAAAAGATGGACAAAAGCTTAAATTACCTTCAGGTGAAAAAGCGAAGGAAATGGAACCAATTAAAGAACAGGAACCGATTAAAAAGGAAAACACCAATTCCTTAACAACGATAAGGCAAGACATTTTGGCAGAGGCTAAAAAATATTTAGGGGCAGGCTATAAGTTTGGGGCAACGCTTCAAGAAGCACCAAAACTGTTTGATTGCTCTTCTTATACTCAATTAGTATTTAAAAACAATGGTATAACATTGCCTAGGGTATCCCGTGACCAAGCAAGTCTAGGTACACGAGTTACTGATTTAAAAGCAGGCGATTTAATGTTCTTTACGATTAAGGATATGTATTCGGACGGTCGTGTTGGACATGTTGGTATTTATATGGGAGATGGAAGCATGATACACGCATCTTCCTCAAAAGGTGTAACGATTACGGAAAACGTATTACAAAACCCTTACTGGAGTAAAAACTATTTATTTACAAAGCGAGTAATCCAGTAAATATTCGATTTGTTTGGTTGGGTAATTTTTTTGAAATCTCCTTGTACTTTCACCAAAAAAATGTAATAATAAAAAAAATCAAATTATTTAACAGCGATGATAAGAAGAGTAAGTCAATGATTAGTCTTTACAGAGAGCTTCGGTAGCTGAAAAGAGGCAAGATCAAAGTTGGCTGAACATGGTCTTTTGAGCTGCATAGTTGAATTTTAGTAGGCTATGACGAGATTTGGCACTCGTTACAAATGTCAGGGTATACGAATGTTTCTGTTCGCGTACTTATGGAGGCTAATCATGTGAGTGATTAGTAAATTAAGGTGGTACCACGAGTGTAATCCCTCGTCCTTAGACGCTATGTCTATAGGACGAGGGTTTTTTATTTTTTTAAAAACAAAAAGGAGGATAAATATGAATGTATTTATTGGTGGCGCATGGCCATATGCAAATGGTTCCCTACATTTAGGGCACTTGTCCAGTTTATTATCAGGAGATATTTTAGCTCGTTATCATCGAGCGAAGGGGGATGATGTTTTATATGTGTCAGGTAGTGACTGTAATGGAACTCCCATTTCCATACGAGCAAAACAGGAGGGAGTGACAGCAAAGGAAATTGCGGATAAATATCATAGTGAGTTTGAGGCATGCTTCAAAAAATTAGGCTTCACGTATGATTGTTATACTCGAACAGATACGGAGCATCATAAAAATGTGGTTCAACAAATCTTTTTAGACCTTCTAAACAACGATAAAATTTATAAGAAAGAAGTGGAACAGGCTTATTGTAATGCTTGTAAGGTGTTTTTGCCAGACCGTTATGTGGAAGGAATATGTCCTAATTGTGGTCTGGATGCGCGTGGGGACCAGTGTGATCATTGTTCTACAATATTAGACCCATTAGAGCTTCTCAATAAAAAGTGCAAATTATGTGGGGATATGCCTGAGGCGAAGAGAACAGAGCATTTTTATTTTAAGTTAAGTGCCTTTCAAAAAGATCTGGAGCAATATGTAGAGGAAGCTAAAAAGAAGGGAGCATGGCGAGAGAATGCGATTCATTTAACAGAGCGTTATCTAAAAGATGGACTTCCGGATCGTGCCGTTTCAAGGGATATTCCTATTGGTGTACCAGTTCCTGTGAAAGGATATGAAGATAAAAAGATATATGTATGGATTGAGGCAGTTTCTGGCTACTACAGTGCAAGTTTAAAGTGGGCTGAAGAACATAGGAAAGATGTTACAACGTTTTGGGAGAAGGATACAAAGTCCTATTACATTCATGGAAAAGATAATATTCCGTTTCATACGGTTATTTGGCCAGCGATATTGTTAGGAATAGAAAACGAATGCTTACCGACTCATATTGTTTCAAATGAGTTTTTAACCGTGGAGAGGCGAAAGCTGTCAACAAGTAAAAATTGGGCAGTTTGGGTTCCGGACTTACTAGATACCTATCATCCAGACTCGATTCGTTATTTTCTTACCATTAATGCACCTGAAAATCGGGATACCGACTTTTCGTGGCGGGAGTTTGTTACTCGTCATAATAGTGAATTGCTTGGTGCTTATGGGAATTTTGTAAATCGAACGT